>Ga0190271_10002938_pt1 | contig 10554 bp, 8 predicted proteins | sample Popmic356T_FD_133747 | JGI IMG/M metagenome (GOLD analysis project Ga0190271, IMG submission 133747) | Populus adjacent soil microbial communities from riparian zone of Weber River, Utah, USA - 356 T | ecosystem: Environmental > Terrestrial > Soil > Riparian zone | place: USA: Utah | collected... | reverse complement strand
CCTCACCTCAATGTCGTGACTGGCGAAACGGGCGCAGGTAAATCGATAATGCTTGGCGCCATGGGTTTATTGATGGGAAACCGGGCAGATTCAAAAGTGCTGTGGGATGAAAATCAAAAGTGCGTCATTGAGGGAACATTCAATATAAAAAACTACCGGCTGGAGTCAGTGTTCAAAGCCGAAGATCTTGACTACGATGATAGCACGGTTATACGAAGAGAACTAAGTCCGGGAGGAAAGTCGCGGGCATTTATCAACGACACCCCTGTTACCCTTGAGGTAATGAAACGTGTTGGTGACCTGCTCATGGATATCCATTCCCAGCACGAAACACTTCTTCTTGGCCAACATAAATTCCAACTTAAACTGGTCGACGCCTATGCGGGCAACCAATCCATTCGTGAAAATTATATCGATGAATGGAGTGCCTTTTTGAAGGCAAAAAAGGACTTTGAAGTATTATCTGCGGAAGCGGAAACATTACGACAGGAAGCGGATTATATCAGGTTTCAACTTGACGAACTCACGAAAGGTAACTTTGAAGAATCTGAGCAAGACTCGCTGGAATCAGAGTTGAAGATCATGGAACATGCAGGTGAAATCAAGAGCCGTTTTCAAAACATTCTTGACCTGATCAATCTCTCTGAATACGCCTCTCGGAATAGTTTAGCCGAAGCGAGGAACCACTTGCAAAGTATCTCCGAATACTCATCAAACTACTCAAATCTGTTTCAAAGACTCGAAAGCGTGATCATTGAACTGGACGATATTACCAATGAAGTTGAACGCGAAGGCGAGAATATTGAGTTTGACCCCGAGCGAGCTGAAATAGTAAAAGAACGGCTCAGCCAGATCTACAGACTGCTGAAGAAACACAACGTAGTTAACCTGAAGGAGTTATTGATTATTACGGACAACCTGAGGCAAAAGGATAACCTCACGTCGAACCTGGACGAAGCCATTGCCAATGCGAGAGAAAAGTTTGAAAGCTCGCAGCGAAATGCGATGATTACCGCTCAAAAGATCAGCGCATCCCGGAAGAAAGTTTTTCCTTTACTGTGCAAACAAATCACACAATTACTGAAAGAGCTTGGTATCCCCAATGCCACATTTCAAATCGACGCCTCGGAAACGGAACTGACTCCGCACGGGATAGACCGGATAGACATTCTTTTTAGTGCAAACAAAGGTATTGCACCGCGACCGATCGCTCAGGTAGCGTCCGGAGGAGAGTTCTCACGCCTAATGTTTTGTATTAAGTATGTAATGGCGGAAAAAACGGCGATGCCAACGCTTGTGCTGGACGAAATTGATAGCGGAGTATCAGGCGAAATTGCATTCAAGCTTGGAGGCATGATGAAAAAGATGGCCGACACACATCAGATCATCGCGATCAGTCACTTGCCACAGATAGCAGCCCGCGGCAATTCCCATTATTATGTTTACAAGGACAACTCCGCCTCGAAAACAATAAGTTCCATCAAACACCTGCAGGATGCTGAAAGAATAGAAGAGATTGCCAAAATGATCGGGGGAGAGAAACCTTCTAAAGTAGCGTTGGAGAATGCGCAGGAATTACTAGCTCAATAGTGTTCGATTGAAAAAGATACTTCTTTTCCTTTGCTTGTTCCTACCCTGTTTATTCTGTCTGGCTCAGTCCGAGGTAAGTCATCAAGCCCTTTATTGGATACGATATCAAAACCAGTGGACGCTTTCTCCGAAATTCTATTCGATCAACGAAGTAGACAACCGGAGATTTTTTAATCCCGATGTCGAAAACCAGTTTATAATGCATTCGCGCCTGCACTACAAACTGGGAAAGTGGGATTTTGGAGGGGGGCTCACATTCTCATGGATCTATGCTCAAAAACCAGAGAATGGTTATGACCACTCAACAGCAGAAGTGAGGCCCGTAGTCGAGGCGTCGTACGAAGTGCCCATTGGAAAAATATTCTTGCAAAACCGTATTCGTATAGACAACCGGTTCATCGAAGAAAGTCAGGATCAAAGTGTGTGGGAAGAATCATTTTATGTTTTCCGGATTAGATACAGGATCCTGACGAGGATACCCCTGAAAGTAAATGACGAGGGAGTTTCAACCATCATGCTCCGCCTCTCGGAGGAAATCATGTTCAATAACAAAGAAAATACATTTGATCAAAACAGGGTGTATGTCTCTGGAGAGTTCTACCTCTCTAAGGCTTTGACGTTGGAGTTGGGGTACATTTTCATTTATCAGCAACGATTTAGTACTGACGAATTTTATTCACGAAACGTCATTCGATTTTCATTGATGCACCGGATGTAAGTTAATTTCCGGATGGAACTTGTCTGTTCAATTCCCCTTCGGACTTCACCTCCTCCCGCACCTTTTTACCCATGGTTCCCCTGAATCTCTGCCAAAAACTTTCGCGCTCTAAAATCGAAACAAAATCTTCTCTGTAAGCCGCTGTCAGATCAATTACCGGCAGTGGCAGGTCATCTGTATTCAGCCGTTCAAAGACAACCGGAATAGTAACGACTCCCGGGCAATACTTTTTCGCAAAACTTTTTAACAGTCGTGATTGGAACGGATCCGAAGCTATTGCGATTTTTTCAAAGCCCATTTCCTTTGCCAGTTTCCATGAATAATAAACATTTTCCGTACTGTGCTCAGCCTTTGTCTCGGAAAACGTATGGGCTGGCGGAATACCAAGAGAATCCGCAATAGTTTTCATAGCAATACCCTCCACATAAGGGCTGTATACAGCTGCCCCTGAAAAGATTATGTTTTTGGTCATGCCACTATCGTAAAGATATTTAGCCCATAAAATCCGCATTTTCATAACGGATGTTGTGTTTTCCTTTTCGTAGGGAACGCCCGGAACAATTACCGCGTCCCAGGGCTTTTCCTTTTCGGCCCGCTCGTATGATTTCCTTGCATAGTGGGAAAAACTACAGTGTGTTAATAATAGCGCAAAAGCAAGAAGGACATGCACATAAATAAAAATCTTAAAAAATTTCTTTAGTACTCTTGTCATCTGTGCTAAATCATTTTTGCTTTTTGTTCTTCCCCAAACTCAACTTCCAGGCGGAATCGTATTCAAGTGCTCCTTCATCAACCATTTCGCGGACTACATCTACAAAAAGTTCATGGTCCGTTGGAGCAATAAGTTCCTCGACCTCCTCAACTGTCAATGACTTCTTCTTCAAAACACTGGATACTTCGGTCCTTAAATCATTAAATGCATTACGGTTTTCGTTCTTACGCTCTTCAACACAAACATCGCAAATACCACATTTTTTATAAGCCGTCTCGTCGAAATAATCCTGAATCAATTGCATGCGGCATCGATGCGTAAGAGTCACAAAGGAAATCATTGCCCGCATTTTATCAAAAATCAGTTTTTTACGGGCTTCAAGCCTCTTCACATTTAATGGTAGCTTGTCAGCATCCTGCCGGGGAAGCACAAAAGTAACTTGCGGCTTATTCTTTACAGGTTGATATATTACAACTCTGAGTTCGTGTAAATGACGCAATGTCTTGATTACCTCTTCTGTGGTACTCTTTATACCTTTCGCAAGGTACGTCTCTGTGATTTTCGCAAAACCTGACAACAACTCACCACCATATAAGCGCAACAACATTTTTATAATCGGATCAAATCTGGCGTGGGCTATCTGAAATTCATAAAGTTTTGCTTTGTCCAGCAGAAGATGAAGTGTTGAAGGGCTATAAAAGCTTTCATTAAATTGAATCAGCCCTTCCTCTTCAAGCTTTTTCAACGCGACATAAACATCATTGGCGTGAAGGTGAAAACGTTCAATAAAGTCATTCAGCTCAAAATCGAAACTTTCTCCCTCACTGCTACCCAGGGCAAGCTGGTAATAGTTACACAACGCCTGGTATACCTTTCTTAGAAATTCCGGCGCGGGGTGCGATTGCTCAACCTTCAATTGCAGGTTCTGAATATCCGCTTGCTGATATATGATTACTGCGAACGAGCGCAAGCCATCCCGGCCTGCTCGTCCCGATTCCTGATAGTACGATTCCAGGTTCTCTGGTAAATCCAGGTGAATTACAACACGCACGTCCGGTTTATCGATGCCCATACCGAAGGCGTTGGTTGCTACCATCACCCGGCTGTGGTTTTGAATCCAGCCGTCTTGTCTCTTAGTTCGCTCTTCAAATTCCAGGCCCGCGTGATAATATGATGCTGTTATCTTCTTTTTAGAAAGCCAACCTGCAATTTCCTGAGTGGCTTTGCGCGATCTCACGTATATTATGGCGGATCCATTCACCTTCCGAAGGATTTCAAGCACCTTTTTCTCCTTATTTTCCGTCTTGCGAACGACAAACGAAAGATTATCTCTGGCGAACGATTTTTGAAATATGGATACATTCTTCAGTTCAAGCTTCTCAACTATGTCCTGTCGAACTTCATTCGTTGCAGTGGCGGTCAAGGCAATTACCTTTACTGAAGGTTTTAAAGCGCGTAGGGAAGCTATCTTAAGGTACGATGGCCTGAAATCATATCCCCACTGTGATATACAATGCGCTTCGTCTACAGCCAGGAGTTGCACGTTCATTTGCTTCAGCCGTTCCACAAATAGTTCTGTTTGCAGCCGTTCAGGCGATACATAGAGAAACTTTACAGGTCCGTAGATACAGTTGTTCAGTAGCACATCGATTTCAAACTTATTCATGGCTGCGTGCACCGCTACCGCCAGGATACCCCTTTTTTTTAGTTGCTCTACCTGATCTTTCATGAGTGCGATCAACGGTGTAACTACGATACAAAGTCCTTCCATCAACAGCGCGGGTACTTGAAAACATACAGATTTTCCCCCACCTGTTGGAAGTAAAGCCAGCACATCGTTACCACTCAGCGCAGCGTCAATTATATCAGCCTGAAGTGGTCTGAACTGGCTATGCCCCCAGTACTTTTGCAATATGGTGAGTGGTGTTTCCAACAGAAACTAATATTAGTGAAAGGAAGCCTTAATAAAAAAATCTATTATGAATGCGGGCAGGCAGAAGGATGTTTGACGTCACCAGACAATTTTTTCCTTGTTCAAGAAAGCCTGTATTCCTTTTTTACAATCTTCAGTGGCCCTCGCTTTAGCATTCATTTCCGAAGCATAATTCAGCGCGTCCGAAAGCGGCATGGATTGAACCTGGGCCACCATTTGTTTTGTTACCATCATAGCCTCCTGAGAATTTTCGTTTGACAGGCGAAGTGCGAACTCCATAACTTCCTTCTCCAGGTTTGGGGCGGGGACAAGCTTATTTACAATTCCTAATCTATGTGCTTCTTCTGCCGGCACGAGGTCACCGCTCAACAGAAGTTGCTTTGCCCTGGACTCACCTATTTTACGCAACAAAAAAGTCATTACTATAGCGGGAATAAATCCAATCTTAACTTCGGTGTATCCGAACTTTGCCTCTGGAACGGCGAAGACAAAATCACAAACAGATGCAAGGCCGCATCCTCCCGCCAGGGCGTGGCCTTGAACCTGTGCAACGACAAGCTTCTTAAGTGTATAAATCTGGAGCAACAATTCCTTGAGATGATTTGAATCGGCAAGGTTTTCTTCGTACGAATACCCCTGCAGTTTTTGAAGGTATCCCAGGTCAGCTCCTGCACAAAACGCCTGGCCCCTGGCGCTCAGAATGATAATCTTGACGCGTGAGTCATTTTCGAACGTGGTGAATGCTTCCTTTAAGGCGCTGACAAGTTCGAAGCTCAGTGCATTCCTCTTTTCAGGCCGGTTCAAAGTAATGATACCAACCCTGTCCTTTATAGTGTGTTCGATGTGGTCCATGCTAAATTGTTTTTGTATATGCACCCTGATGAAGCACAGAGAACATCTCCACGTTCATCGCCTTTGACTCTTTCAATAGCTGACTCGATTTATAAAAAGTATTACTGCTGTCCAAAATGATTCTTTTTACGTTAACATTTGCCAGAAGACCTTTAAGATTTCCGACGGCGTTGTTACTGATGATCAAGTAGTCAACATCTAAGTGATCCGGTACGTAGGGCTGAGATTTCGTTATGTGCAAAATAGAAATCCCGTTCCAAACCATCAGTGCGCATCCAATTGTCTCACGCCGGACGGGATAGCCAGGCTGGACGTTTCTCACACCAGCTTTGATTCGCGCCGGAAGCAAGTGATACCTTGTTTTAAGGTTGTCGGCCCCTAAGAGTGAGTCTGATAAAAAATGTGATTGACCATTCATGATTAAATCAACGGCAGTGTGTCCGGGAACTTTGTAAACGATTAACCGTGACGTTTGCACATCCTCCTTTAAGTGAACCCACTGGACAGCGGAAAACATGATGCAGAGGAGAGAAACTATAACGATCGCCGTCATTTTTTTTGTCTCCGTCCATACGTATATCGCAACGACAATTAGAATGAGCAACCAACACTGCAGGCTATTGATGTGAATGTTTTCCAGAAGGCTGAATGGCAGTCTTTCAACGATAAATACTCCTTCGTTTAATACTCTGATAATCCATTCCAGGATCATTCCAAGGAAAGAAGCTACCGAGGAAAGTGCATTTGTGAATATCACAGCTATTCCCATCAGTAACACCACGAAGGAAATGGGGATTACAAATAAGTTTGTCAGTAAAAAGTAATTTGGAAACTGATGAAAATAAAAAAGCCCCAGTGAAAATGTGGCAAGTTGTGCGGCTATTGAGACAGCGGTTATTTTCCATACTTCATCCAAAAAACGATTTCTTGGTTCCCAAAGCAAGTACAGTGGCGGTTGGAGGGCGACTATCCCAAGTACGGCCAAATAAGAGAGCTGAAATCCCACTGACATAATCATAAACGGGTCGTACAACAGTAAGAAGAATGCCGATGCTGCCAGCGTATTGTAAATGTTTGTCTGCCGGTTTAATGGGCGGGCAATAGCCACGAAGGAAAACATGGTTACCGCGCGAAGAACAGATGGCGAGATACCGGTGATGAAGGCATACGTCCAAAGTATTAAGAGGCTGACAACGGCGAGTATCCACTTTGAAGATTGTATTTTCTTAAATGGACGAAATAACAGCAGAATAACCCAATAGATGATGCCAACGTGGAGGCCAGACACAGAAAGCACGTGCATTGCACCGGACGCCGCATATGCATTTAACAGTTCGTTGTCAAGTCCATCGGTCACACCCAATACAAGTGCTGAAGCAAGCGCCTGTTCGCGTTCTCCGCCAATATTTTTTTTGAGGGCCGCCTCCGCCCACATTCTGCACTTAAAGGCATAGTGCATGAGCTGATTTTCCGCTTTGTTCTTCAAGAAAGAAATTTGATTACCTCTTACGAAGTGTTGGTGGTAAATATTCTTAAAGGATGAAAAGCGCTGATAATCAAATTCTCCTGGATTAGGTGGCCCTTGTATCAACATAGGAGCTCCTTTTATCAAAACATTGTCCCCGGGATTGAACTCCGCCTCATCATGTTGCTTTGCATGATACAGCAGAATCTTCGCATGGACCTTTTTCCACCCCCGCTTTGTTTGGACCTCCAAAATTTTAGCTTCGAATTTCCACGACTTTTCCCTCTCCTCAGGGGGCCGGGTAATAACTGCAGTATAATATTGTACGGAGTCCTTGAGGTTAATTAAGTGATCACTTCTTTGTGATTCATCGTTCCACTGAACATTGATGTAACCAGCCATAAAAATGGCAGACATTCCCATAAACCCAGGGTTGATTTTGAAGCGCGCATAGCCAAAAGCCAGAGCTAAATATGACACAGACAAAATGGAGAAGAGGATTGCGGCGACCCGAGGAGTAAAAAAGTCAGGACAATAAATTGCCAGTAGAACCCCGCCACAAAAAAATACAACGATTCGGACGAACGCGTAGGGTATCCAACGGAACATTAAGAAAGTTACTAAATTCTATCAAGAAGTCTCCTTGCCGTAGGCTTCAATTATGTCGCGTACAAGCCTGTGACGTACAACATCTTTTTCACTCAATTCGACAAAACCAATACCTTTCACATCTTTCAAAATGCGCACAGCTTCCTTGAGTCCGGAGTTCTGGCGTGACGGCAAGTCGATCTGAGTAATATCTCCAGTTACGATCATCTTTGATTCCGGTCCCATCCGGGTCAGGAACATTTTCATTTGCATGGGCGTGGTGTTTTGTGCCTCGTCCAGTAGTATAAAGGCGTTATTCAAAGTCCGCCCACGCATATATGCAAGAGGAGCTATTTCAATAATTTCACGCTCCATATAATATCCCAACTTTTCGAAAGGTATCATATCGTTGAGCGCATCATAGATGGGGCGCAGATATGGATCGATCTTTTCTTTTAAATCACCGGGTAGAAATCCAAGGTTTTCACCCGCTTCCACGGCGGGGCGGGTGATGATGATTTTCCGAACGTGTTTATTTTTTAACGCTCTAACTGCAAGGGCCACGGAAATATAAGTCTTACCGGTACCGGCAGGCCCAAGTGCAAATACGAGGTCATTGTCTTTTACCTGCTGTACCAGTTTTTGTTGATTGACCGACTTCGCTTTGATCGGCGTACCTTTGGTACCATACACAATAACATCCTCCGCCCCACCCTGCTGGCCTTCGGGAATCAACATTTCAGTTTCCCGATCGATATATGATTGGACATTTTCCTCGGTCACCCTGCCATACTTGTGGTAGTGGTCTACGAGGGAATTCAAAATATCGTCGATCTGCACGATTTCAGCGGTTGTTCCTTTTATGAGGATCTGGTTGCCCCGGGAGACAATTTTGCTTTTTGGAAATGCGGCAGACAAGGTATCGATGGTCTTGTTTTCTACTCCCAGGAAGTCAATCATGGAGATATTGTCCAGTGTTACTACTTTCTCAATCAACGGAATACGGGTTTATACTAAAAACAATGTGGTCTAAAAATGTTTACTTTGTCACCAAAATTAGTGAATATCTGCCGCAGCATCAACCATGGCCATAGTTACCCTTCTTACAGATTCCGGCGAAAGTGATCACTATGTTGCTTCTGTCAAAGCAAAAATCATCAGTCTCAACCCTGGTATCCGGATCGAAGATATCAGCCACAACATAAAACCGGCAGACATTGCTCATGCTGCCTTCGTGCTGCGGGCCGTTTTTCGCGATTTCCCAAAAGGCACGGTACATCTCGTCGGTGTCGACTCAACGGGAAACCGTGGCGACGCATTTATTGCCCTGCAATTAGAGGACCACTTTTTTGTCGGGTGCGACAATGGGCTGTTTGGGTTGATTAGCGAAAAAACGCATCAGCAGCTCGTTGAGCTCAATGCCATAAATTCTATCAGCACCACGTTTCCTGAACGGGATGTTTTTGCTCATGCAGCGTCAAAGCTGGCCAGTGGTATTTCGATCACCAACCTTGGCAAGCCGATGACATCGTATAAAAAGATGATCGACCGGCAAGTGAAAGCTACACGTAAGCAAATCACGGGCACTATTGTGCGGGTGGATAGTATGGGAAATCTTATTACAAACATCTCAAAGGACGCATTTGAAACCTTGAGCAAGGGGAAGGTATTTACGATTCAGTTTGGTGGCGAAAAGTTCAGGCGAATACAAACGCAGTACAGCCAGGCCGATCAGGGCGAATGCTTTATCGTTTTTAATAGTCTTAACCTGCTGGAGATTGGGATCTATAAAGGGAATGCGTCGGAGTTGTTGGGGCTGGGGTATGATAGTTTGGTGAATGTTGTTTTTGAGGAATGAGGTAAGTGAAAAGTGAAAAACGAAAAGTGAAAAGTGAAAAGTGAATTTTCGTGAGCGCACCATTGTAAGGTTTCCTTATACTGCTAATTGCCACGAGCTTTCGCTCATGGTCTAAAGTTATGTAATTGATAGGGGCTTAAGCCAGGTAATTGGTTCACCTCTTTAATATGTGTTGTCCCTTGAGGCTAAAGCCCGACCGACCGAACTTGATAATGTTTATTCTTTGAAAAAGATTGTTAGAGATTGCCCAAGATATTTCAACTAGTCGTTCGGGCGGGCACTGGTTGTTTTTTACTGATTACCGATCACTGATTACCGATTTACACATGATCATTCGAATTGTCAGGATGCATTTTACGGAAGCGGGTGTGGAAGAATTTCTGCAGATTTTTAATCAGCATAAGGATGCGATCCGCAATGTTCAGGGATGCACGCACCTTCAGTTGCTCAAGGACACTGATGATCCGCTCACCTATACCACATTAAGTTATTGGGACAACTCACAGAGTCTGGATAATTACCGAAAATCTGAACTTTTCGGAAGGGTATGGGGAAGTGTTAAGACACTATTTTCCGAGAGATCGCAGGCGTTTTCACTGGAGAAATTTATTGAACTCTGACGATTGCATGAGGGCGAAAGATTAAGCATATTTGCACCCCCAATGGTCGAAAACGCAGTTTTTGGGTTCGATTTACCAGCATTGGGGAATGAGTGGCCTGAGTGGCGGAACTGGTAGACGCGCACGACTCAAAATCGTGTGCCTTCGGGCGTGCCGGTTCGATTCCGGCCTTAGGTACTTTAAAGTGTAGACGCGCACGACTCAATCCCGATAGTTAT
>Ga0190271_10002937_pt1 | contig 10555 bp, 10 predicted proteins | sample Popmic356T_FD_133747 | JGI IMG/M metagenome (GOLD analysis project Ga0190271, IMG submission 133747) | Populus adjacent soil microbial communities from riparian zone of Weber River, Utah, USA - 356 T | ecosystem: Environmental > Terrestrial > Soil > Riparian zone | place: USA: Utah | collected... | reverse complement strand
TCGCCGTCGCCCGAGAACAGCACCATCTCGTCGACATGTGCGGCGAGCTCCATGGCGTCAACTGCCAGCTCGATGTCCATATTGCCCTTGATCTTGCGGCGGCCGGTCTGGTCGATGAATTCCTTCGTCGCCTTGGTGACGACGGTGTAGCCGTTGTAGTCGAGCCAATCGATCAGCGGCCGGATCGACGAGTACTCCTGATCCTCGATGATCGCGGTGTAGTAGAATGCGCGCAGCAGGTTGCCGCGTCCCTGAAATTCCTTGAGCAGTTTCTTGTAGTCGATATCGAAGCCAAGCGTCTTTGCTGTGGCGTAAAGATTGGCTCCATCGATGAACAGAGCAATCTTGTGAGTCTCGGTCGGCATTAAAGTCAGTACCTTTGAGTTTGTTGGTGCGGCTCAGGCCGCTTCTTATTGGCCGGTTAAGCTCAAGATCGACGACAAAGCAACGCAGCAAAATGCAGAGCAGTGCATGAGCATATCAAACCCCAAAAACACGCAGTTGTGTTCGCAACTTTGGTCTTAACCGCCTGTTAACCGGCGGTTACTGCATACTTCCGTGCAACTTCTGGGATGGTTAGCCAATTTTGCGCGCGAATCGGGTCAGGTTTAAGGCGACCATGCAATTTGGCCTTGCGAAGCCGTACCCGGCTCTATAAATCGGCGACAACAAAGCCCATTCCCAATTGATTTTCGGAGAGACAGTCGATGGCGCGCGTCACTGTGGAAGATTGCATTGACAAGGTGGACAACCGTTTTGACCTGGTACTTCTCGCCGCGCATCGCGCGCGGATGATTTCGTCCGGCTCGCAGCTGACGATCGATCGCGACAACGACAAGAATCCTGTCGTTTCCCTGCGCGAGATCGCCGAGACGACGATTTCACCGGAAGATTTGCGCGAAGAACTCGTGCATTCGCTGCAGCGCTTCGTCGAAGTCGACGAACCCGAGCCTGATACCGTGCCGCTGATCGGCTCGGCCGGCGCCAGCGTGGATGCCGACGACACCGATGTTGCGGTCGAGCGCATGACCGAAGAGGAGCTGCTGAAGGGCCTCGAGGGCTTGACGCCGCCGGAAGAGCAGCCGGAAGAGGACGAGTAACGGCTGCTCTGGCACAAATTGCAGGTCAAAGGCCCGGCATTGTCCGGGCCTTTGCTTTTATTGATATTTTTGGCTCCTTGCTTGCGGTTAACCGGAACTGGCGCAATATTAAAGTATTCGGTCCCCGCTCAACGCATGCCGCTTTCTCTTAGGCCCGCGCGATGGCTGAGGGCCGTCCTATCCATTTCCGCATCGTCCGGCAGCGGACGAACGGAGCGGGGGCACGAGGCGAGGCGGAATGGCGGTCAAGCGCCCGCGAACGAAGCAGATGGAAGCCGCGGCCGGGACGGTCGCGGAAGCCCCTGCGCTTGCCGCGAACGTGCGCCCGGCTACCGCCCGCGGGCGGATGATGCGGCAATACGATCTGGTCGATCGCGTTCGCGCCTATAATCCGGACACCGACGAGGATTTGCTCAATCGCGCCTATGTCTATGCGATGCGCGCGCATGGCGAGCAGACGCGCGCCTCCGGCGATCCCTACTTTTCGCATCCGCTCGAGGTCGCAGCGATTCTCACCACGCTGAAGCTCGACGATGCGACGATCGTCGCAGCGCTGCTGCACGACACGATCGAGGACACCGAGGCGACCCGCGCCGAGATCGACCAGATTTTCGGCCACGAGATCGGCCATCTGGTAGAGGGGCTGACGAAGCTGAAGAGACTCGACCTCGTCACCCGCGAGGCCAAGCAGGCGGAGAATCTCCGCAAGCTGCTGCTGGCGATTGCCGACGACGTGCGCGTGCTGCTGGTGAAGCTCGCCGACCGGCTGCACAACATGCGCACGCTGGAGTTCGTGCCGCAGGCCTCGCGCCACCGCATCGCCGAGGAGACGCTCGACATCTACGCGCCGCTCGCCGGCCGCATGGGCATGCAGGAGATGCGAGAGGAGCTGGAGGATCTCGCCTTCCGCGAACTCGATCCCGGCGCCTACGCCGTCGTCGCCGAGCGGCTGAACACGCTCGCCGAGCGCAACCGCAACCTGATCAGCGAGATCGAGAGCCAGTTGGTGGCAAATCTCGGCAGTCATCAGATGACTGCCCTGGTCAAGGGACGGCGCAAGCGCGCTTTCTCGATCTGGACCAAGATGGAGCGCAAGTCGGTCGGCTTCGAGCAGCTCTCCGACATCTTCGGCTTTCGCGTGATCGTCGACAGCGTCGAGGACGTCTACCGCGCGCTCGGTATCGTGCATACTGCGTGGCCGGTCGTGCCGGGGCGTTTCAAGGACTACATATCGACGCCGAAGCAGAACGACTATCGTTCGATTCACACCACCGTGATCGGCCCCGGCAACCAGCGCGTCGAGCTGCAGATCCGCACCCGCGAGATGGACGAGATCGCCGAACTCGGCATCGCCGCGCACGCGCTCTACAAGGACGGGATCGGCTCGCCGACCGAACTGCTCAATCGTGAATCCAACGCCTACGCCTGGTTGCGGCATACGATCGAGGTGCTGGCCGAAGGCCTCAACCCGGAGGAATTCCTCGAGCACACGAAGCTCGAACTGTTCCACGATCAGGTGTTCTGCTTCACGCCGAAAGGCAAGCTGATCGCGCTGCCGCGCAAGGCCAATGCGATCGATTTCGCTTATGCGGTGCATACCGACGTCGGCACCAGCGCGGTCGGCTGCAAGATCAACGGCAAGTTTGCGCCGCTCGCGTCCGAACTGCAGAACGGCGACGAAGTCGAGGTCATGATCTCGCCGGCGCAATCGGCGCCGCCCGCGGCCTGGGAGCATTTGGCCGTCACCGGCAAGGCGAAGGCCGCGATCCGCCGCGCGACCCGAGCCGCCATCCGCGATCAGTATGCCGGGCTCGGCAGGCGCATCGTCGAGCGGCTGTTCCAGCGCGCGAAGATGGAATTCGCCGACGACAAGCTGAAAGGCGCGTTGCCGCGCCTCGCCCGCGCGTCGATCGACGACGTGATGGCCGCGGTGGGACGTGGCGAGATGAAGGCGTCAGACGTCGCGCGCGCCATGTATCCCGACTACAAGGAAGAGCGGGTGGCGCGCTTTGCGCCGCCAGGCGCGAAGAAGTCGAAGGTTACGGCCGCGGTCGCCACATCGGGGCAGCCGCACGGGGCCATACCGGTACGCGGCATCAACAGCGACCTGCCGGTCCGTTTCGCTCCGAACGGCGGTGCGGTGCCCGGCGACCGCATCGTCGGCATCGTGACGCCAGGCGAAGGTATCACCATCTATCCGATCCATTCGCCCGCACTGAAGGATTTCGAGGAGATGCCCTCGCGCTGGCTCGATGTTCGCTGGGATGTCGATGAATCGACGCCACAACGCTTTCCGGCGCAGCTGTTCATCCAACAGGTCAACGAGCCCGGCAGCCTCGCGCAGGTTGCGACCGTGATTGCCGAGCACGACGGCAACATCGATCACATTCACATGAGCCGGCGGTCGCCGGACTTTACCGAACTCACGATCGACCTTGAGGTCTATGATCTCAAGCACCTCAATGCCATTATCGCGCAATTGCGCGCCAAAGCCGTGGTTGCGCGGGTCGAGCGCGTCAACGGCTGAGCCCTGATCTTCCTTCCAGTGGATGTTTCGATGCCGTCAGTTCCTCCGCTCCGCCTTGGGGTCAACGTCGATCATGTCGCTACACTGCGCAATGCGCGGGCGATCGACAAACCGGATCCGGTGCGCGCCGCACTGATGGCGATCGAGGCAGGTGCCGACGGTATCACCGCGCATTTGCGAGAGGACCGGCGGCACATCCGTGACGAAGATATGGAAAGGCTGAAGGCGGAGATATCCAAACCGCTGAATTTCGAGATGGCGGTGACCGACGAGATGGTCGCCATCGCGCTCAAGACGAAGCCGCATGCGGTCTGTCTCGTGCCGGAGCGGCGGCAGGAGGTGACCACGGAGGGCGGCCTCGACGCAGTCGGCCAGCACAACACGCTGGCGCCGGTGATTGCGAAGTTCGGCGACGCCGGTGTGCGCGTATCGTTGTTCATCGGCGCCGATCCGGCGCAGATCGAGATGGCTGCGCGCCTGAAAGCCCCGGTGATCGAGATTCATACCGGCTCGTGGTGCGAAGCCGTGGCCGCCGGCGACCAGGCGCACGCCGAGAAGGAATGGGAGCGCATTGTCGCGGGCGCCAGGCTCGCTAAATCGGCAGGCCTCGAAGTGCACGCCGGCCACGGGCTCGACTACCGCACGGCAGAGAGGATTGCCTCCCTGCCGCAGATCGTCGAACTGAACATCGGCCACTTCATGATGGGAGAGGCGATCTTCGTCGGCCTGCCGCAGGTGGTGAAGGATATGCGCGCCGCGATGGATCACGGCCGGGCGCAGATCGAGGCTGGCGCGTGATCCTGAAAAGCGGATACCGGTTTTCGTACAGGTTCACGCACAATCGCAGGGACACTGCATGATCATCGGCATCGGCTCCGACCTGATCGACATCCGCCGCGTCGAGAAAGTGATGGAGCGGCACGGCGAGCGCTTCCTTGGCCGAATCTTCACCGATCAGGAGCGGGCGAGGGCGGAACGCCGCTCTGCCAATGCGCGCAGTTACGTGGCGACCTACGCCAAGCGCTTTGCCGCCAAGGAGGCGTGTTCCAAGGCGCTGGGCACCGGCATCCGTCAGGGGGTGTGGTGGCGGGATATGGGTGTGGTCAACTTGCGGGGCGGTAAGCCGTCCATGGCCCTGACGGGCGGCGCACTGGAACGGCTGCACAAATTGACGCCGGCCGGCCATGTTGCCCAGATTGACCTGTCGATAACCGACGATTGGCCGCTCGCGCAGGCTTTCGTCATAATTTCGGCGGTGCCTGTGGGCAAGGACTGACTCCGGCTGCCTTGCGCGGCACTTCGAATCAAATCTGGCAGCATTTTCAAGCGATTGGAGTGTTTCCCGCCGCGCTTTCATTGCGCCGTCCAGCGCAACCGTCTAAGAGTGCGCGTGGGTGCTTCGATCCGCCGGTCGGCAATGGAATAGAGATGAGCGTGACGTCTGGGGCAAAAGCCGAAAGCGGACTCGGTGAAACAATTCGTGTTATCATCCATGCGCTGATCATCGCGCTGGTGATCCGCACTTTCCTGTTCCAGCCGTTCAATATTCCGTCGGGTTCGATGAAGGCGACGCTGCTGGTCGGCGACTACCTGTTCGTCTCGAAGTTTTCCTACGGCTACAGCTACTACTCGATCCCGTTCTCGCCGCCCCTGTTTTCGGGGCGGATCTTCGGCTCCAGCCCCGAACGCGGCGACATTGTCGTGTTCCGCCTGCCGAAGGACGACACCACCGACTACATCAAGCGCGTCGTCGGCCTACCGGGCGATACCGTGCAGATGAAGGACGGTGTACTGCAAATCAACGGCCGCGCGGTGCAGCGCGAGCGGATGGCGGATTTCGTCGGCGAGGACCCGTGCGGCACCGAGGCGATCAGCCGCGTCAAGCGCTGGAAGGAGACGCTGCCGAACGGCGTCGCCTACGAGACGCTCGATTGCGTCGACAACGGCTTTTACGACAACACCATCCCCTACACAGTTCCCGCCGGCCACTTTTTCATGATGGGTGACAACCGCGACAATTCCACCGACAGCCGCGTGCTGTCGGCGGTCGGCTACGTGCCGTCGCAGAACCTGATCGGCCGGGCGCAACTGATCTTCTTCTCCATCGCCGAAGGTGAACAGGCATGGCAGGTCTGGCGTTGGCCTTTCGCTGTTCGCTGGAATCGGCTGTTCTCCATTGTGCGATGAACGACGAACTTCCGGGCGATATCCCCCCAAGCGAAAAGCCATCGACCCGCGTGCGCGCGTCGAGGAAATCGGCTGAGGCCGAGACGAAGGCCGATACGGCTGTGCCTGCCAAGCCGCCGCGGGCCGCCGCCAAGAAGAAGACCGCCAAGGCGAAGAAGCGCAAATCCAATCTGCGCAGCAAGGCAAAGGCGGTCGAGGAGCAGATCGGTCACGTTTTCGCTGATTCGGCCCTGCTGACCACCGCGCTCACGCACGTTTCGGCACTGAAGAACCCTGCCGACCGGTGGGGCAGCTACCAGCGTCTTGAATTCCTCGGCGACCATGTGCTCGGCCTGATCGTCTCGGACATGCTGTTCAAGGCCTATCCGAACGGCGACGAGGGCGAATTGTCGAAGCGCCTCGCCGACCTGGTGCGGCGGGAGACCTGTGCCGACGTTGCCAAGGGTATGGGCCTGTTCGAGGCGATCAAGCTCGGGGCGGTCGGCGCCGGTGACGCGAGCGACCGGTTGCGCAAGTCGATCATGGGCGACATCTGCGAGGCGGTGATTGGCGCGGTCTATCTCGACGGCGGCTATCCGGCGGCGCAGAAGATGGTCGAACGCGCCTGGGCTGGCCGCATGAAGAAGCCGATGCGCGCGCTGCGCGATTCCAAGACCGTGCTGCAGGAGTGGGCGCAGGGCAAGGGATTGCCGACGCCGAGCTACCGCGAGGTCGAGCGGACCGGTCCGCACCACAGCCCGCAGTTCCGCGTCGCCGTCGAATTGCCTGGCATGGCCGTCGCTGAAGGCGTCGGCTCTACCAAGCGCGCCGCTGAAAAGGCGGCTGCATCGGTACTGCTAACGCGCGAAGGCGTGCCAGGCGGCGGCGATGGTTGAGCTGGAGCCCGCCGCGGTGGCGACGCGCTGCGGTTTCGTCGCGCTGATCGGGGCACCGAACGTCGGCAAGTCCACGCTGGTCAATGCCCTGGTCGGCTCGAAGGTGACGATCGTCTCGAGCAAGGTGCAGACGACCCGCGCGCTGATCCGCGGGATCGCTGTCGAAGACCGCTCGCAAATCGTTCTGGTGGACACGCCGGGCATCTTTGCGCCGAGGCGGCGGCTCGACCGGGCGATGGTGACGACTGCCTGGAGCGGCGCGCATGACGCCGATCTGGTTTGCCTGCTGCTTGACGCGAAGCAGGGGATCGACGAGGAGGCGGAAGCGATCTTCGACCGCCTCGGCAAGGTCAAGCACCCGAGATTCCTTGTCATTAACAAGATCGATACGGTGGCGCGCGAAACATTGCTGGCACTGGTCGCCCGCGCCAACGAGCGGCTTGCGTTCGAACAAACGTTCATGGTTGCGGCAATTTCCGGCGATGGCGTCGGCGACCTGCGCCTCGCCATGGCGAAAGCCATGCCCGAGGGGCCGTTCCATTATCCTGAAGATCAGATGTCGGATGCGCCGATGCGGCATCTTGCAGCCGAAATCACCCGTGAGAAGATTTATCGCAAGCTGCACCAGGAGTTACCGTACCAGTCGACCGTCGAGACCGAGAGCTACGTCGAGCGCAAAGATGGTTCGGTGCGAATCGACCAGACGATCTTCGTCGAACGTGAGAGTCAGCGAAAGATCGTGCTCGGCAAGGCCGGCACGACGATCAAGGCGATCGGCGCCGACGCGAGGCGCGAACTGGCAGAGATTGTCGGGCAACCGGTGCACCTGTTCCTGTTCGTGAAGGTGCGGGAGAATTGGGGCGACGATCCGGAGCGCTATCGCGAGATGGGGCTGGAGTTTCCGAAGGAATGACCATTCCGAAGGACGTTCTGCGGTTCGAAGTCCTGCTGTATCTCACGCTGTTGCTCGATACGCTGACGGCTGCCGTCTACGGCGCCGCGCCGGAGAACGCCAGCGAAGCGACGCACGCCACCTTCAATCTGGTGGCAGCGGGTCTGCTGGCGGGGCTTGCCATTCTCGTCTGGCTTGCCGCGCGGCGGCAAAAGAACTGGGCGCGCTGGACGCTGCTGGCCTGGTTCGCGCTCATGCTGGTGACGTATGCCGGCACCCTGAACCAGGTGACATTCGGCCTCAGAATGGTCATCGACATCGCCTCGCTGGCATTGTCGGTCGCCGGGTTCTTTTTCGCCTTTACCACCCAGGCTCGCCAGTGGTTCAAATCGTAGTCCGCGGGAGCGCTGCAAGCGATCGCGGAATCCTGTAGGCTTCAGGCCATGGAATGGACCGACGACGGGATCGTTCTGGGTGTCAGGCGGCATGGCGAAGGTAGCGTCATCGCCGAACTGCTGACCCGTGAACATGGGCGGCATCTCGGGCTGGTGCGCGGCGGGACGGGCGCGCGGATGCGGCCGGTGCTGCAGCCCGGCAATATCGTTCGCGCCGTGTGGCGCGCGCGCCTCGATGAGCATCTCGGCAACTATGCGCTCGAGGGCCTGATGCTGCGCGCGGCAACCATTCTCACCTCGTCGCATGCGGTCTACGGCGTCACGCACCTCTCCTCGCTCGCGCGACTGCTGCCGGAACGCGACCCGCATGAAGATATCTACGAGCTGCTTGATGCTGCCTTGAGCGATTTCGAAGACGCGCGCCTCGCCGCGGTGCGGCTCGCGCGCTTTGAGCTGACGATGCTGGCCGAACTTGGCTTCGGGCTCGATCTCACGACCTGCGCGGCGACCGGCGCGACCGCTGACCTGATCTACGTCTCGCCGAAATCAGGCAACGCGGTCTCGCGCAGCGCGGGCGAGCCTTGGCGCGACCGGCTGCTGCGTCTGCCGGCATTCCTGCGCGACGATGCCCCGCTTGCGGCACCGCCAGGTGACGACGACCTGCGCGACGGCTTTGCCCTGACCGGAATGTTCCTGCTGCGTCGCGTGCTGGAGCCGCGCGGGCAGGGGCATTCCGACGCTCGCGACGGATTTATCGCAGCGGTGTTGCGGCCGCGGTTGCCCGCGAACGTTGCGTGAGGCCGGACGGCCTGGCGATCCGCCCGGCCGCAAAGCCGGTCAATGATGGTGGTGGCGCCGGTGGTGATGATGATCATGCCGCCGATGCTGGTGGAGCCGCCCGTGGTGGTGGTGATGGTGGTGATGAAGGTGCGGGCGGGTGTGGTAGCATTGTTCAACCCATCGCCAGCCGTTCCAGACCGGACGACAGACCAGCGCTACCGCTTCACCAAGGCCGCTTTCGGCGGCAACATCGGGGTTCGGAACGGCAGGCAGAGCCGTAGCGCCACTGGTGGCAAACGATCCGGCCAGGGCCACAACAGCGGCGAATACTAAACGACGCATTTCGAATGTTCCTCCGCATTCATCCGCCTGCGCCAGCCTCGCGCAGCAGCGGTTCGGTGTAATTTTTCGCAAAATTGCGCGGAAGTGATGGCCGACTCATTCATTTCTTGTTCATCCGCCCGGCTAGGGCTAATTCGGCGTCTATGGGCAAATCACTGATTCCCCCCGAGCCGCCTGAAGTTCACGAAATCCCGCTGCGCGAGGCGCTGGAAGAGCGCTATCTCGCCTACGCGCTCTCGACCATCATGCATCGCGCGCTGCCCGACGCGCGCGACGGGTTGAAGCCGGTGCACCGGCGCATCCTCTATGGCATGCGGCTGTTGCGCCTCGACCCCGGAACGACGCCGAAAAAGTCCGCCAAGATCGTCGGCGACGTGATGGGTAGTTTTCATCCGCATGGCGATCAGTCGATCTATGACGCAATGGTCCGGCTCGCGCAGGATTTTGCCTCGCGCTATCCACTGGTGGATGGTCAGGGAAATTTCGGCAACATCGACGGCGATAACCCAGCGGCCTATCGCTACACCGAGGCGCGCCTCACTGAAGTTGCGCGGCTCCTGCTCGATGGTATCGACGAGGACGCGGTCGATTTCCGTCCCAACTACGACGGCACGACGAAGGAGCCGTCCGTTCTTCCCGGCGCGTTTCCCAACCTGCTTGCGAACGGCGCGCAAGGCATCGCAGTTGGGATGGCGACCTCGATCCCGCCGCATAACGCCGCCGAGCTTTGCGACGCGGCGCTGCATCTGATCGAGAAGCCGGCGACGAAGTCGCGCGGCCTGCTGAAATATGTGAAGGGGCCGGATTTTCCGACGGGCGGTGTGGTCGTCGATTCCCATGAATCGATTGCCGAGGCTTACGCCACCGGACGTGGCTCATTCCGCGTGCGCGCGAAATGGGAGCAGGAAGAGGGTTCACGCGGCACCTGGGTAGTCGTCGTCACGCAGATTCCCTGGCTGGTGCAGAAGTCGCGGCTGATCGAGCGGATCGCCGAACTGCTGAACGACAAGAAGCTGCATCTGGTCGGCGATATTCGCGACGAGTCGGCGGAGGACGTGCGCATCGTCATCGAACCGAAATCGCGCAACGTCGATCCTGCGCTGATGATGGAGTCGCTGTTCAAGCTCACCGAACTGGAAAGCCGCATCTCGCTGAACATGAACGTGCTGATGAAGGGGCGTGTTCCCAGGGTGGTCGGTCTCGCGGAAGTTCTGCGCGAGTGGGTCGACCATCGCCGCGATGTGCTGATCCGCCGTGCGCGCTATCGGCAGAACCAGATCGAAGCCCGGCTGGAAGTGCTCGGTGGCTATCTGATCGCCTATTTGAACCTCGACAAGGTGATCAAGATCATCCGCACCGAGGACGAGCCGAAGCCGGTGCTGATGAAGACCTTCAAGCTGAGCGAGGTCCAGGCAGACGCGATCCTCAACATGCGCTTGCGCAGCTTGCGCAAGCTC
>Ga0190271_10002936_pt1 | contig 10556 bp, 4 predicted proteins | sample Popmic356T_FD_133747 | JGI IMG/M metagenome (GOLD analysis project Ga0190271, IMG submission 133747) | Populus adjacent soil microbial communities from riparian zone of Weber River, Utah, USA - 356 T | ecosystem: Environmental > Terrestrial > Soil > Riparian zone | place: USA: Utah | collected... | reverse complement strand
TGAGTATAGAGAAAGTATTGGGAGCTGATCCGTATATGAGATCTCCTTGTGCTATTGCTGCCAATCCTGTACCTCCTCTGGTTACAGGAAGCACACCTGTCCATCCCACTGTGATGGATGCTGCTCTCAGCAGTGCTGTTGCTGGCGTTCCACCCAATGTAAGAGTCACATTCGTATCATCGGTTTTGGTCAAGGCTGCACCCGTGATGTCGCTGCCTGCCATGGCCGACCACACTGGCGCTGCCGAGACCGCACCTGTTCCTGTCTGAGACAGAAAGAGTTTGCCTGTAGTTATATTGCCTGCCAGCTTAGCAAGAGTATTGGTAGCCGAGGCATATATGATATCTCCTAAAGTATATGTTGTAATCCCTGTACCGCCAAATGTTGGCCCGATCGCTGTACCATTCCATGTACCGGTAGTGATCGTTCCCACCGTAACGATTGATGCTTGCCCTGCATAGGTAGCCGCGATATCAATGGTCGGCGTAAGGCCAGCTCCACCTGTAACAGTGATCCTGTTGGCTGTACCTGTAGTTGTTATCGTCCATGTCCTGTCAGCCGCTAATGTCTGTGCTGATCCATTGATGGTCAGCGACCTGGTTAAAGGAACATAAGTGGTATCGATGCCTACTATATCTGCAGTAGTAAGAGTATCCCATACAGGAGCTGCTGATACTACGCCTGTACCTGTCTGACGTAGGAACCGCCTTGCATTAAGAGTATTGCCTGCAAGCCTTGATAGTACATTGGCCGCTGAAGCATACAGTATATCACCAAGCACATAAGTAGTCAGTCCTGTACCACCATATCCTGTAGCTATAGTTGTTCCATTCCATACACCTGTAGTTATAGTTCCAAGTGTAGTAATGGAAGCTTGACCAACATAGGTTGCTGCAATGTCAACAGTAGGGGTCAAGCCTGCACCACCTGTAACTGTTATTCGATTGGCTGTGCCGGTTGTAGTTATAGTCCATGTTCTATTCGCTGAGAGATCCTGTGCACTTCCATTGATGGTTATTGTCCTGGTCACAGGAACATAAGTAGCAGAGATATCTGGAATGTCACCTGCAGCTATCGAGCCCCATATTGGAATGGCTGAGTTTACACCTGTACCGGTTTGAGTCAGGAATCGCTTGGCTGCTACGGTATGCCCGAGAAGCCGATCCCATGCCGGCGTACCATTACCTACAATCATAGCACCAAGCACCGGCGCACCGGCAACTGTATCTGTATGAATAGCTGATAGTAAGGCATGCGTATCTGGAGCAGGGATGATCGTAGCCATATCCCTCCACCTTACTAACTTGTCTGTAGTATCCCAAGTCATTATCTGAGTCTTGGTATTATCCTGGGCAACGGTTCCGACAGTTAATGTACCCACAGTAACAATACTGCCATCGCCCTTTACCTCGAATATATCATTAGCAGCAGAATTTACTACACGAATAACATCAGCCGTATGCGCTGGAGCTAGAGTAATCTTCAAGGGAGTTATGTTCGCATAGTTAGTACCCATAATATGAACCAGAGCAAACGTGGGAGATTCACTATTACCAAGTGTAAGAAAGCCACTGTTTCCTTTTCGATAGACGAAAGAGGAATCACCTGGAACAGCAAACTCCATATATGTAGTAGATCGATTAATTGAGAAGTTAGTACTATCATCGCCAGCTCCTTTGAACAGTACAATCTTCTGTCCGGTAGTAGGACCAAAGTATAACGTATTGGTACCATCAATATAAGTAAAACTAGCAGATCCAGCGATCCCTTTCGTTGCTGATATGAATACAACAGAATCTTGATTAAGTGTAGTCTTCAAGCTCAGCACAGGAGTAGTCGTCGCTGTTAATACCGTTCCATCAAAGCCATCACCATCTGTAAATGTAAAGTTGCTTACTGTACCTGAAGCAGCAGCAAGCGGAACATTACCGGCGAAGAAGATCCGGCCCTTAGCATCCACCGTAAACTGAGCCACATTGAAAGCATCTCCATAAGTTCCAGGAACAACACCGGTAGCAGTAAGTATAGGTTGACCATTAGCCGGATTCTGTTCGATATCCGCTGAATTAAGCAATGGTAGCCAATCACCGTTCCTGAGTTCTTCAGGCACACCACCATAATTATTTAATGGGTATTTGATCATACTCTTAATAGATATGAAGTTCCGAAGTCAATGAATAGTTTCTCTGCATTAATGGTTACACCAACAGGTAGGACAATACGCAAGCCGACAACTGTTGAGATATCCGGTACGATCAATCCGTTAATACCTGCGAAGTATTTCACGTCCGGAGTCAATGCCCATCCCGCTATACTAAAGTGACCTGACCATTTCACCCTTACAGCTGCATCAGTGGCTGCAGTGTTCATAGCAAATCCAACCTTACGATGATATAAAGTTGGATCAGTAGCTTGGAACCTGTAGACCTTAGCACCTAAACTGTAAACTAAAAGCCCTGGACTTAAGGCCTCCCCTGCAGTGAAGATATCAGAAGTGCCATCCTTTGTCTCTTCAATGATATTGACGTTCTCATCATCGACGTGAATGTTCGACGGATTCTGATTATCCGTTACAATTACATCTGGGGTTTCAACATCCGGTACAACTATTACTTCAGGCATTATGCTTGGGTTATCTGTTCTTGAACAATAAAGTCACCGACCAATAGGGTCTTCACAATACTGGCTGGAGTCGTCCACTCTAAACTATAGCGATACACACCAACAGGAACAACATTCATCTGTGCTTCTGTCTTCAGCAACTGGATCTTTCCGGTAGCTCCACCATTAAGAATGCTGCCATCTCCTGAACTGAATACCAGGACAGGCGACATTGGAAGAGCCGGATTGATCACCCACATATCAAATGTATATCCTGTGATATCGATAACAACTAAAGCCGAATCCTTAAAGGTCAATGAGCGATCGAACGAGTCACCCTGAATGGTCTTGAAGTTCAGTGTAGCAGGATCTGAATTATCTGCAGTTACTCCGCTATCGCTACCATCGCTTAAGGTAGTCGCCTCATAGAATGTATTGAACATTGGATAAGAACAACTACTAACAGGTGGAGCTCCACCCCCTATCTGCATAGTAACGTACTGTATCGGAGTCCAGTTACCTACTATCTCAACCGTTCCAACCCAATAACAAATCGGCCTTACTCTTACAGTAAATGTAAGCTCTTCGGTTGCAAAGCCGCCCCGGGTAAAGTAGTTCTCCTGTATCCTGAATATTGTAGATCCTGATGTGATACCTATAATCTCAACCTCATACCCCCATGCACCTTGAACTGGATTCCATTGTCCACCTATTGATCCATTGCTTGCTGATGCAGTAAAGTCTGTGATATCATAGCATGGCGGATATACTTTAACAGGTACTGCATCGAGTGCACCACATCTTCCGATCGCTGTAAATTCATAGAAACCCTTAGAAAATGGAGTAACGGTTTTAGGTAATACATCACCATGATTTACTATTGGATAATTGATACCATTCTGCGTATAGTAAATGTAATGACTTGTATAAGGAGTTCCAGGAGCCGCAACCTGTAATGAGATATCATCGAGCCATGTAAATGTATAACCGTTGTAAGATGGACAAACAACCGGCATTACCAGATCCTGAGAAGCAAATCCAATTACACAATCCTGTCCGGCATAGCCAACTTTAAAGTTGACTGTAGCTGCAGGAGCGAAAGCACTTACATCAGCCAGGTATGTAAGTTGATCAACTACAGTAATCTCAGGACCATCATTGATCTTGATTTTAAATGTACCATAGATCTGACCATTTGGTAGATGCCAGGTAAGTAATGCTTTCTTAGGTTCTTGATAAACCACCGAATCAATAACGGGAACAAGACAAGTCGGCGTAACAGCTGTAGTTATATTATCTGTTGATATGAGCCCCTGACCAACCAGACTACACGATCCACTTAGTTCAACTGTATAAGCTAAATTAGGTTGTAAGTTATTGAAGGTTACAGTCGTGCCGGTTACAACAACTGTATTGATAGTTGTCGCCCCCTGCTTCAAGGTAGCCTGAACTGAATCGGCATTACCTCTGTTGAATGTAGCAGTGATACTATTATGAGTCGCTGTCAATGCTAATGAATGAGGGCCAAGACAAGCAGACGGAAACACTACAATACTACCCACCTTTGCACTTTCAACACCATCACATATCGTACTCACCTCGAGAAGAATCTGTCCACCTGTTGATACTCCGATAGATTGAGTATTATAAGTAAGCACACCTGCAGCTACAGTAGCAACAAGAGCACTGTTCTGATACACACGATATCCGGTAGCACCGGCAGCTGCCTCCCAATCGATCTTAGCATAATAGCCAATAACATTCGCACCTTCCATTACATCTACCTTAGATGTGACCACATTCAATGGAAGATTGCATGCATTCTTAGTTGTACGGAAGTTCAGGAAAGCCACTTCACCAAAGCACACATGACTTTCAAATCCTCTTGGTCTGATAGGAACGAGAATTATCTTAACGGGAATAACTTCCAGCACATAAGCTGTATCTGGCATTAGCCCCGTTACCGGAAAAGGAAGAGTAGTTACTTGGTTTGCAATAAGCACACCATCAAGTTTAACCTGGTAGCCAACGATCGTATCATTGGTTATTAAGTTCCATGTGAACAAAGCACTGTTACTTCCAGCTGCACCTACAAGACCAAGACCGGTAATAGCCGGTATGCAAGGAAGTGACAGACTTGAAAACTCAGCCCATGTTCCAGGATCAACAGGAACACCATTACAATAACGGATCACCTTTACTTCATAAGTAGTATTGAGCTGAATCTGTGCTCTTGGAATAGTATAATGATTGGTAATAATGCCGCGAACTATAACTGCAGTCAGCGTATTGCCTTTCACCTGGTATACCAAATCATAATTGACAACGTTGAAGCCGCTTGTATTCGCCCATGATACTTTCATGCCGCTATACAATGGAGTAAATACAAGGCTATTGGATGGAACAACAGGACAGACAGGAGTGGCTGTAGTGGTTGCGAAATCAGCTCCATTAACATAGGCACTTGTTCTGAGTGGAGGGTCTTCGCATACAAGCCTCACCTGCCAATGATATGTAGCTGTAGGATCTAAATTGTCGATCCATACGGATTGACCATATACTGCTAAAGGGGTAGCAGGCGGAACATCGCCATCCTTCCAATATAAAACATCATGACGTAGAAAGTCATGAGGAGCTACCCAACTAAGCAGGGCTTTCGTACCATTGACCGTAACAGTCAGATTGGTAGGATCACTACAGGAACCTGGCGGTATATTGACCGAGCCACCGATAGGCCGATTACCCCATTGATCAGCGCAGTATGCCATAATAATTAATTACTGAAGTTGAAGATGACATTGCCTGTTGCCAGAGTAATGTCGCTTGTTGACATGACCATTACGGTTGAATTAACGATCGGAGCAACAGTCCGTTTGGTATATGCCCTTATTGATTTAGGCACAACAAACTCAACCAATATCCCTTTGACTGTGCTATACTTTACCTTAACATCCCTGTCCGTATCATTAATAACGGTTACCATATCATACACATCGCCGATCGTACCATTATCCGTAGGAACAGCTACTGGCGTTCCGGTTGGAGATACAGCGGCATTGATAACTGTAACAGTCCGGGCAATGTCACAATTCTTACAATTAGTACTCATATACGATTATTTATAGATTTGACTGAAGAACGACCACATATTCTGATGCTGTTTCAGACCAGGTACCAATGTCTCAAATTCCTTCCAGAACTTGGAACTACCCTTTCTGAAACCCTGCTTATATTCATCTGCTTTTGGATCTGTGATTGCTGTGAACCCTGCCCCGATAACCTTTCTCATTTGATCTACTGTATCTGATAGGGGAACGATATCTTTCAGGAAAGTCTGATTCATGGACTGGATACTGAAGAAGAAGGAAAGCTCATTCTCAAACCTGGCCGTCATGTTGTTAGCAAATGCAAACCACGACTTTTTCTTAAGCTCATCATCATCGTCTTTCATCTTCCCAAGCACCAGCATTAGTAACGAAATTAATGTATATAACCGTAACTCACGGAGAGCTACAGCCAGATTTCTCTTATCTGTTTCACTCATTTCACCATAGTCCATTACCTGTTTCCCTGTGAATGGAATGAAGCCAACAGCATAGTTGGTGATGATCTGCAAACCGTTCTTCTTAAGTCCGGCTGCAAAGCCTTCCTTATCGTTGAACAGTACACTGGCTAAACTTCTGAAGCGACCTTTTACCAATACTTGCTTGTTCTCGAATAGGCTCATATACTCATCCACCCGTTCCTTACCAAAGCGTACAGAGAACGCCTGTGGCATCCATGTTCTGAAGGTAGCCGCCATCCTTCCAAGCACCGATTTCTTCAGGAACATCAGGTTATTAGGATCATAGTCACCATGAATACGCTTGATGTTCTGGCGAATGGCTACACCGATATCGAAGATCCTGTCTTCACTTAATTCTGTATTAGTAGCATCGAACTCCTTGTTGATAACAAGCCGGCCATCTTTCTCTTCAAGAGCTTCGAACATCGGCCGTACCTTACCATTCTTATCAGTAACCTTCTTATGTAGAAGTGAAGCAACCATCGCTGCTCCCTGGTTAAGATACTCACCACCTTGCTGCATTCCGAACATGACCTTTGAGAAGTTCGATTCATAATCCTTTTCCTGCAGCTGACCCATCAGATTGAATCGCACCATCAGTAGTGATATCTTACGGGCTAAAGGATTATCAATTCTGTTGAAGCTGGCTGCTTTCATCACCGGGCCCCGAAGTAGCGCATAAGCCTGTCTCAATTCCTTCTCATTGAAGAATTGACCTTCACCCGCATGAAACCAATTGTTCGCCGTACCGATGAATAAATTCGATACTGCAGACAGTGGGTTAAGACCCATCTGCCGGAACCTGGTCAAATCATTTAAGCTATCACCGATCTGTTCAAGAGATCCCATTCGGCCCTCGCCTGTTCTACCAAAGCCAGCTACCTTATCCTTATAGTCATCGTACAGATACAGATCTACAAGATGCTCGATCCGCTTGGATACATTGGAACGACCACCAACAGGCTTAGTGTTTCCTTCGCTATCTACTTCAACCATTGGTAGCATATAAGAAAGCTCCTTGCCGGTATCAAGCACTTCCTCAACCCGGGCTTTATGCTTGTAGGTTATACCGGCTTTATAATACTTGGCGAATATCTTAGAGATGTTCTGCTTCTCCAGCGGCTTCTTAGGATCAATGAATGCTGCCATGTGTTTCGATCTTGGAGTCCTTCTATCTTTATTGGAGTATATACCGCGGACACCAGTATCCTTATCCTCACTTGGTTTGACAGAATAGATATCCTGGATAAATTCCTTTAATGGAGAGAAGTCAATTAATTTATTCTTCACTTCAGGACTACTGTTCATCAGATCCTGAAGCACCACATCTACATCAAATTCCTTATCGAATGCATAGTTATACATATAGCTATGCGATTCAATGAACTTATCGTGCATGAACTGGAAAGCATTCTTATGAGCACCGGTAAGTGCTTTATATTCGGAACTGTATAATTCAGCTTCCTTCTCAGGTCTGATATTGATTGAGAAGAAGCGGCCACCTCCAGACATTTCAGTAGGACCACCATTGATCATATCCTTGAAGTTATCAGGCTGATAATATTCAAGCGTATTATTATAAGCCTTTTCATCTAACCATTCCTTGCCCTCAGCATTGGAACGGTAGAAGTCTTCCTTCAATACTTCCTTGAACTCAAGCCACTCCTGTCTGCCTTCTTCGGTAAGTTCAAATGTGAAATACTTACCCATTGTCTGATAGAAAGCTTTCCATGAACTGGATGCCCGAAGTGCTTCTATCTGGTACCGGACATTACGCATCTCATTAGCTATGCGAATAATGTCGGCTTCACCGGCAGCTGTATCTGAAGTTCTTTCAGCCCGTTGCCTTTCGGCTATCAGGTCATCCATCTTCTTCTGCAGATCCCGTAGTTTCTTAGATGTTTCAATGGTCTTGTTACGCAATGCGATAAGCTCTTCAGCTTTCTTCGAATCATACTTGGTGATCAACTTGCCATCCTTAACGAAGTTGGCCCAGTTACCATTGATGGCCTTGTCATGCTTCTGAAGATCTGCATTGAATTCCATGTCCATCTTAATCGTTTCATCCTGTGATTTGCGTATGAGATAATCCATTGATATCTCCAACTTGTCAGCTGTAGATGAAGAGCCGAATAAGTATAAATCAATGGCGCCAATATTAACTGTAGGCTTATCCATTGCAGCGATCCACTCTTGTTTCACACCACGAACCTGGAGCTCTTGCTTGAATGTATCAAGCTCCTTCATACTGTACTCACCGAACAAACGGTTTGCTTTGGTGATGATGTTATCAGCCGCCTGTACCATATCTGGATCGTCATCACTCTTAATGTAGTCACCTATCTTGGTGAATGAACGAAGCAGTTTAAGCCGGCTCTGTATCTCAGTTAAGTTTAATGGCAACCGGGCTTGTCTCTGGAATTGATTAAGGTAATCTTTCGTGTAACCAATAATAACATTTGCCGTATTGGTCCGGTAGATATCAGCAATCCTATTAGTAGTAGCCTTGATCTCCCGATCGATCTTGTTGAGCTGTATCTTAGTCTTAGCCCCTTTCCTCTGCAGCTTCAGGAAGTTCATTCGCTCCGTCATATCCTTGATCATGTTATCCACGATCTTAGTGCCGGTTAATTTAATGGGCTCAGGCTTTGGTTTCTCAACCTTTGCATTCTGCTTCAGCGCCATAGGAATTCGTGTACCAAGCGGATTAGTTACATTGACCAGGTAATAAGGATCTGTATCAGTCGGCTCCTGTAACACCCTCACATTCTCCTTACCGAATGCATTATCCAGGAACTGCATGCGGGAATGATTGAGCTTGATCTTAGCCGTATTGCCTTCTACACTTTCAGCATGATTCATTAACCTAACGAACTCATCCTGTACGCTACCCACATCGAACTTCACATCAGTAGCTCCCATGTAGAAGCCAAGTTCTCTTAAGCTCATTCCCTGCTCGATCGCATTTACACTGATCTTATTATTGAATCCAAGAAACTTATTAATGAAGTCGGTCATAACTTTCATGAACTCCTTGAAGGCAGCAACCAAACCCTTACGGCTCTTCAGAGCATTGGCTTCAGCTGCGAATCTTCCAAGCACTGTAGTTATTACCTCATCCTTTAATTCGGTTTCTGTATACTCAGGATACTTGCTTTTAATTTCATTCACCAGACCAGGTACTTCAACAGCTTCAAGGTATAGCCGGTTATATGCTGCAGGTGATTGTGTTCTTATCAATGCAACCAATGGGTGAGCATATTCATGAAAGGCCATCTCATGATAATAATTATTAGGATTAAGCCGGACAACTCCATTTTCATATACCGGATGGGTAAGCGTATCATCGAGAACAAATGGAATATTGAAACGAGCCTTTAGGTTCTTCAGTAATGCTTTCATTGTAGCAGGCGCATCATTGACCACCGGCCCACTCTTGCCTGTACCTGTAGCTGAGCTTATAGATTTATAAGCCTGCCATACAACTTCATTAAGCTCACGCCTTTCCAACTTTGGTTCTTTAGTATCGGGATAGGTTACACCACTATAATCCGGAGATGTCCAATCACCGGCGTTACGCTTATAGTTCTCACTATGCATATTCAGAAAAGCAGTAAGGGCAATCGTTTCTTGATTACCCTCAAACCCGAAGTTGCTATTGGCTGTCCGATACAGATCATCGAATAGTTTGGATTCACTCCCATTAGATGCATAATACTTACAAACTGACATTAGCAAATGATTTTATTCTCCAGTACAAGATTGTTATAGATGTTCTTAAGTTCACCGGACCACAACGTGGAATAATTCTTCGCTCCTTCATACACTTCATCGAACAGTGCCGGCACCATATCTGTTTCACCACCCGGATTAAAGGTAACATCTATATCAGCTTTCTTAATTTCTTCAGCAACGATCGCTTTATATTCATCTCTCAAACTTTGATACTTGACAGGATTAGGCGATTCACCAAAGCTGAAAAGCGAACTCATGAACACGGCTTTATACTTACCCTTCTCGATCTGCTTCTTAATAGCCGCAACTGATTTAGCTGTCTTGGCTCTGAATGCATCCATCTCTTCAGCCGTATCATACCGGTAGCTTATACCCACTTCGGGGAATACTTCCAGGTTAACAATGTTCTCTGCCTTATAAGAAGTATTATAATCAGTCGGCGTAGTTGATACAATGTAAAGGATCTCCCTATCCCTTGCCGCTTTCTCACGGTTAACTGTTTCAGGAACTGTCTGGATAACCACTCTTGGCTTTTCTTCTTTCTCTACAACACCTTCCAGTGATCTGCTTCTTACTGCAGTCATTCTCTTCTCAAGCATTAATCTGGCAGCCGGATTGAAGACCTCATGCATAGCTGATAAGGAAGCATGTAGTA
>Ga0190271_10002935_pt1 | contig 10560 bp, 9 predicted proteins | sample Popmic356T_FD_133747 | JGI IMG/M metagenome (GOLD analysis project Ga0190271, IMG submission 133747) | Populus adjacent soil microbial communities from riparian zone of Weber River, Utah, USA - 356 T | ecosystem: Environmental > Terrestrial > Soil > Riparian zone | place: USA: Utah | collected... | reverse complement strand
GTGCGAGCGATGTGATCGAGCGGAGCGGAAGCCGTCCCGACCTGGCCGTGCTCGGCTATCCCGTCATTTCGCTGGCCGAGCCGTGGACGCACCAGGGATCCAAGGACAATCTGCTCGGGCCCAATCCTGATCCGGCGCTGGTGCGACGCCTGTCTGGCGAACACGCGGTGACGAAGGACACGCCGCCGACTTTCATCTTCCAGACCAACGAAGACAGCACGGTCCCGGCCGAGAACAGCCTCAACTACTTTCTGGCGCTGCGCAAGGCGGGCGTCCCGTCGGAGATGCACGTCTTCGAAAAGGGGCCGCACGGCGTGGGACTCGCAAACGACGACCCGCTTCTGGCTCCCTGGTCCACGCTGCTGGGCAACTGGCTGCGCCTGCGAGGCTTCGCGAACCGGTCGTAGCTACCGTCACGGCGCCTCTTGGGCAGGCCGGCCGAGCGCGGGCTGAGCAGGCGCACGCCATTCATGAACGCGGGATTCGACGCCGGCCGCAGCCCCTCGGGGGTGCGGGAGTCCAACGGGAGAGTCGATCGCGCTCCCGTTATTCCGCAATGGAATAAGCACTATCCTTCTTGAACGCCCCGGGCCTTCGTGCGACCCTCCCGCTGATGGGGAGGTGGGCGCCGAAGGCGCTCGTGGCGATCTGGGCGCTTTCGACGAGCGCGTTGAGCGGACAGTCCACGCCCACGTCGATGCCGTCATCGCCGGGCGATGCGACGGCCCGGCGCGCGCTGCTCGACACGTACTGTGTCACTTGCCACAACGATCGGGTGAAGACGGCGAACCTTTCGCTGCAGGGCGCCGATCTCTCGCACGTGGCGGATCACGCCGAGCTCTGGGAGAAGGTGATCCGCAAGATGCGCGCGGGCGTCATGCCTCCGCCTGACATGCCGCGGCCACCGCAACTCGAGTACGAAGGGCTACGCGACTGGCTCGAAGGCGAGATCGATCGCGTTGCGGCCACGCGGACGTCGCCCGGGTCGGTGGTGCTGCACCGGTTGAATCGCACCGAGTATGCGAACGCCGTGCGCGACCTGCTCGATCTGCGAATCGACGCCGCGGCGCTCCTGCCGCCCGACGATTCGGCAAACGGCTTCGACAACATCGCCGGTTCGCTCACGCTCTCGCCGACGTTGCTCGAGTCGTACGCCACGGCCGCCGCGCGCGTCGCGCGCACGGCAGTCGGGTACTGGAAGTCGCCGACCGAAGCCACCTACCTGGCATCCAACGATGCTTCTCAGAACCACCGCCTCGACGGCATGCCGTTCGGCACTCGCGGCGGCATCGTGGCCCGTCACGATTTTCCGGCCGACGGCGAGTACAAGTTCTCGATCCAGAACTTCGGGATTGGCAGCTTCGTACCCGGGGAGCAGCTGGCGCTCATCATCGATGGTGAACGGGCGCATGTGTGGCCCTACCGTGGTGTCGGGCTCGCCATAGGCATGACGGCTGACACGGACGGCACCCTCGAGGTCACCGTGCCCGTGCGCGCCGGCTCGCGGCTGGTCGGCGCGACGTTTCTGGCCACGAACTATCGCCCCAGCCTCGACATCATCCGCCAATACGATCGGAAGTCGCTCGAGAACAACAACATCCCGCAAATCGAGTATTACCCGGCGATCGGCTTCGTCCGCATTCAAGGCCCGTTCAACGCGCAGCGTCCCGCCGATTCCGCCAGCCGCCGCAGGATCTTCACCTGCCGGCCGGGAATTGGCCGGAGTGGGCAGCCGGCGCTGAGCGATCACGCGTGTGCGCGGCAGACCCTCACCAATCTGGCGCGCCGCGCCTACCGCCGGCCGCCGACGGCCGACGAGGTCACGGGGCTGCTGGCGTTCTTCGAGCAGGGACGCAAGGACGGCGGCTTCGACGACGGGATCGAGTTCGCACTGCGCCTCATTCTTGCCAGCCCCCACTTCCTCGTGCGCGCGGAACAGGAACCGGTGACGCTGCGCGCCGGCCAGCCGTACCGGATCCGCGATATCGAGCTCGCCTCGCGCCTGTCGTTCTTCCTGTGGAGCAGCATTCCCGATGACCAGCTGCTCACGCTCGCGACGCAGGGGCGCCTCAGCCAGCCTCGCGTGCTGGATCAGCAGGTGCGGCGCATGCTGGCCGACCCGCGGTCGGAGGCGCTGGTCTCCAACTTCGCGCAGCAGCTGCTGTATCTGCGCAACCTGCCCGCCACGTCGCCCGACGGCATCTTCTACCCGAACTGGGACGACGAGCTGCGACAGGGCTTCAGGCGCGAGTCCGAGCTGTTTTTCGACAGCGTGATTCGCGAGGACCGCAACGTCGTGGACCTGCTCACGGCCGACTACACCTTCGTGAACGAGCGCCTGGCACGGCACTACGGAATCCCCAACGTCTACGGGCCGCGGTTCCGGCGCGTCACGCTGCCGCCGGAGCTCGACTACCGCCGCGGGTTGCTGGGGAAGGGCAGCTTCCTGGCCGTCACGTGGACCCAGAACTTCCGCAGCTCGCCGGTCAAGCGCGGCGTGTGGGTGCTCGAGAACATCCTCGGAACGCCGCCGCCCGAGCCGCCGCCGAACGTGCCGGCGCTGGAGGAGACCAAAGGCGAGAGTGGCAAGGCGCTCAGCCTCCGCGAGCAGATGACGCTGCACCGGGCCAGTCCCACCTGCGCCGGGTGCCACAAGATCATGGATCCAATCGGGTTCGCGCTCGAGAACTTCGACGCCGACGCGAGCTGGCGCACTAAGCAGGGCGGTGACGGCGGGGTGCCGATCGACGCCAAGGTGAAGCTGTTCGATGGCCAGGAGGCCGAGGGGCCGGCCGGCCTGCGGGCGGCGCTGCAGCGGTATTCGCCGCAATTCGTGCGGATGTTCGTCGAGAAGACGATGACCTACGCGTTGGGGCGCGGGCTCGACTACAGCGACATGCCGACCGTCCGGGCCATCGCCCGCGAGGCGGCGAAGGACGGCAATCGCTTCTCGTCCATCGTGCTCGGCGTGGCGCGAAGCCCCCAGTTCCAGATGCGCGAGAAGGCCGCGAGTGCGGCGGTGAGCACACACTGATCGACTCGTAGGTGTCGGGTCAGACGTGCCCGAACAGGAGCTGCGACGATGTATCTGACCAGGCGGCACATTCCAAGGCGGACGTTCCTTCGCGGGGCTGGCGTGACGCTGGCGCTGCCGCTCCTGGACTCGATGGTGCCGGCGCTGACGCGGGCGCGGCTGACGGCCGCGGCGCCAGTCCGGCGCTTCGTCGGCATCTGGCACCCCCACGGCGCGTCGCCCGGGTACTGGAGCCCGCTCCAGGCCGGGTCGAAGTTCGACTTCTCGTTCATCACCAAGCCGCTCGAGCCGTTTCGCAACCGCGTCGTCCTGATCAGCGGGCTCGACATGCCCGAGGCGATGGCGACCACGGACGAACCGGGCGGCGACCACGCCCGCGGCGCGGTGCTGCTCTCGGGCGCGCGGCCGCGGCGCAACGCCGTGAGCCCGTTCCTCGGCACCACGGTCGACCAGATGATCGCGGCGAAGTACGGCCAGGACACCATCCTGTCGTCGCTGCAGCTCGGCGTCGAGGACACCGGCAACTTCGGCAACTGCAACTGGGGCTACAGCTGCGCCTACACGAACTCGATCTCGTGGACGTCGCCGACGCAGCCGCTTCCCACCCAGGTCAATCCGCGCGTTGTCTTCGAGCGGCTGTTCGGCGATGGCACCAGCGTGGAAGAGCGCCGGCTCGACCGGCAGCGCAATGCGAGCATCCTCGACGCCGTCGTCGGGCAGCTCGGCACGTTCAAGCGCAACCTGGGCGCCGACGACAAGGCGCGCGTCGACACCTATGTCGACACCATTCGCGAGCTCGAACGCCGCATCACGATCGCGATGGAGAACTCGGTGAAGGAGCCGTCGGCCGACGTGCCGTTCGGCCTCCCCGAGAGCAAGCACCTGCATTTCCGCCTGATGTACGACCTGATGGCGCTGGCGCTCGAAGGTGACATCACGCGCTCGATCACCTTCATGCTTGGCCGCGACCTGAGCGGCGCCAGCTTCCCGGAATCGGGCTACACCGGCGGCTGGCACGGCACGTCCCACCACGGGGACAAGCCGGAGAACATCGCCAACTACGCCAAGGTGAATCGCTACCACGTGCAGAACCTGGCGTATTTCTGCGAGAAGCTGCAGGCGATTCCCGATGGCGACGGCTCGCTGCTCGACCACGTGCTGATCTACAAAGGGAGCAACATGGGCAACTCGCACCGGCACGCGCACGAGAAGGTGCCGGTCGTGCTCGTCGGCGGGATCGATGGCACGTTCAAGGGCAACCGCCATCTCGTCTTCCCCGACAACACCCAGCGCACGTCGAACATGCTCTTGAGCGTCCTCCACCTGTTCGGTGTCGAGGCGGACAAGATCGGGACGAGCACGGGCCCGCTGCAGCCGCTCGAGATGGCCTGAGCCGATATGACGAGACCACGGACCGCGCGGGCGCGAGTGTTGGGAGCCGCGGTGTTGGCGCTGGCCGGCGTTGCGTCGGTGTCGGCGCAGGGCCGTGCCACGCGGCCCCAAGTCGTGCCGCCGCAGGGGCCGGTGCGGCAGGTCATCTTCAAGCGCTGCACGAACTGCCACGGCATCGACGACTACGCCTACAACGCCCTCGATAGGGCGAAGTGGGACGCGCTGCTCACGGCAAAGCACCGGGGGCTGGAGATGTCGCTGCCTGCAGAATCGCGAGCCGTCCTGCTCGACTGGCTCGAGGTGCGGTTCGGCCCGAACACCAAGCCGTTTCCGCGCGCCTACGTCGCCCAGGAGGTGACGCGGTTCTTCGCCGACGCCGAGGCCGAGGCCCTGCTCAAGCGCGCCTGCACGTCGTGCCACGGCGTCGAGCGGGTGAACGGCGCGCGCTTCAGCCCCGAACGGTGGCGCGTCGTGACCGTCGACATGCGCGAGCGCGGTGCCAAGCTCGAAGACGAAGAGCTGGAGGAGCTGGTGGAATGGCTCGGGCGCACCAAGGGTACCAACGACAGCGATCGTCAATAACGTGGAAGGCTTCAGGCTTCGGGTTTCGGGCTTCAGGAGGGGAATGGCGCGGTTGGCGGCAGTCGCCGGAGTGGTGTCGTTCGCCGTGGGTGCGGAGTCAGCCGCGGACGGCGTGCTCGACCTGCGTGCCAAGGTCGTCTCCGTGGCAACAGGCGGCGCGCTGACCATCACTGTGCTCCGCTGGTCGACGGATGCCGAGCGTTCCCCGCTGCTCGCCGCCGTGTCGGCTCAGCCGCCGGCCCCTGCACCGCCAGCGGGCGGTCGAGCCGCGGGTCGCGGCGGCCGCGGCGCTCCGCCGCCTACGCCGGCCCAACGGCTGGCGACGGCTGTCAAAGCCGCGCCTACGCTCGGCTACATCTGGGGCGAGGGCGTGACCGGCTACTCGATCAAGTACGCGTGGCGGTCGCCGTCTGCGGATCGCATCATCGTCGTCATCGATCGCCGGCTTGGCGCGCACGCGCCCGAGTGGGGCCTCGCGGCGAGTAGCGCGCCCGAGCCAGACTTCACGGTGATCGAGCTGCACCTCGACGCGGCTGGCGCGGGCGAGGGTAAGAGCTCGCTCTCGGCCGCCGTGATCGTCGATCCGGCCGCGCCGACGCTCGCCCTCGATCGCTTTTCCGCCGCGCCGGCCCTGCTCAGGGTGTCCCGATGATGCGTGTCGTGCAATTACCCACCGCACTGTGCCTCGGACTGGTGCTGCTCGCCGCGGCGGCCGCTCACGCAGCTACCGCGGAGGTCGCGGACGCCGCCAGGCGCGGCGATCGCGAGGCGGTTCGCGCCGCGCTCGGCCGCAAAGCCGACGTCAATCTGCCGCAGGTCGATGGCACCACCGCGCTGCACTGGGCGGTGGAGCGCGACGATCTCGGATTGGCGGATCTGCTGCTGCGTGCCGGTGCGCGCGCGACCGTGCGGACGCGAGAGGGTGTGACGCCGCTGCAGCTCGCCGCGATCAATGGCAGCGCGCCGATGATCGACCGCCTCATCAAGTCGGGGGCGGATCCGAAACTTGCGCTCACTCCGAGCGGTGACACCGCCTTGATGATGGCGGCGCGCACCGGCAGGACGGAAGCGCTGCGCGTCCTGCTCGAGGCCGGTTCGCCGGTCAACGCGCAGGAAGGCTGGGGCGGGACGACGGCCCTGATGTGGGCAGTCGCTGAGGGGCACGCCGACGCGGCGCGGATGCTCCTCGCGGCCGGCGGCGACGTCAACGCGCGGTCAGCCTACGTGGCGGCTGCCAACGGCCGCGGGTTCGAGGGGCGCACGCCGATCGCCAACCGGACCGACACCAAGTCCGAAGAGTTCGCCAGCGGTTGGTTGACGCCGCTCATGTTCGCGGCACGCGACGGCCACGTGGAACTGGCGCGCATCCTGGCCGGCGCCGGCGCCGACGTGAACGCCGTGGCCGGCGACGGCAAGACCGCGCTGGCCGTGGCCATCTTCAACGGCAACTACGAGGTGGCCTCGCTGCTCGTCGACCGGAAGGCCGACGTCAACCAGGCGGATGCCCAGCGCTTCACCCCGCTCTTCTGGGCCGTGGATCGCCGCAACATGGAGACGGCGCCGAACTTCCCATGGATGGTCACGGCGGACCCGCTCCCGCTCATCCGCAAGCTTCTCGACGCCGGCGCCGAGCCCAATGCCCTGGTCGATAACACGCCGCGGGCGCGCATGCGCGAAGGCTCGCCGCGCATCGTGTTCGCCACGGCGCTGATGCGTGCGGCGTTTGCCGCCGACCTCGAGCTGGTGAAGCTGCTGCTCGCGCGCGGCGCGGACCCGAAGATCATTTCGAGAGACGGCGAGACGATGGTCTCGGCCGCGGCCGGACTGGCCTTCATCCATGGCTATCACCGCGGCAGGTTGCCCGAGGAGCGGCTGCAAGTGGTGAAACTGTTCGTCGAGCTGGGGAACGACGTCAACCAGGCCGACGACTACGGGATCACGCCGTTGATGGCGGCGGGCAACTACGGCAACGTCCCGATCATCCAGTACCTCATCGATGCCGGCGCCGACCTGTCCGCGCACGATCTGGGGAAGAAGAACGACGGGCAGTTCGGGTCGAGCAACGAGCCGCTGATGCCGGTCGACTACGCCATTGGCGTCGGGACGTTCGTGCCCAACAACGCCGTCATCATCCACGAGGACGCCGTGGCGCTCATGGCCAGGGTGATGAAGGAGCGCGGCATCGCGCACACGACCTCCGAGTGCACGCTGCGAGGCTTTTCATGCTCACAGGCCAGAGTCGATCCCAAAGTGGCGACGCCGGCGGAGATCATGCGCGCCCGGAAGCTGGCGGTCGGCCATCAGATCGAGGGGCTCACAGGCGGGCTGGAAGCGAAATAGCCGGCAGGTATTCCACGCACGCATATCGGATATTCACGTTTGACACGACCCGCGCGACGGGTAATCTCATCCTCCATGCGAACATCGCAGGCTCTTCGCGGACTCGCGCTTCATGGCCTGGGAGGCAGTCCGAACTCGCTCCTGCGCGGGAACGCGCTCGACCTGGCCGTGAAACATCCGCGCCACTGGGCGGCCATCGCGGCGATTGCGCCAGCTGCGTTCACGCTGCAGCCGTCGTCGCTGTCAGCCATCTCGAACCTGCCGGTGATCGTCGTGCACGGCGACGCGGATACGGCGGTGCCGGTGAGCCTGTCGCGGACGTGGGTCGAGTTGATGAAGCAGCAGACGATGAATCACACGTATCTCGAGATCGCGGGCGGCGACCACGGCAGCGTGATCACGACGGGCATGCCCGACAGCTTCACGTTTTTGGCCCAACATTCGCAGGCGGCGCACTGAGCGCGAAAACACCCGATCTCAACCTGCTGCCGATCGCGGTCGCGCTGTACGACGAACTGAGCGTCAGCCGCGCGGCGCGTCAACTCGGCATGAGCCAGCCCGCCGTCAGCAAGGCGCTTCGGCGGCTGCGCGAAACGTTCGACGACCCGCTGTTCGTGCGCAGCCCCAGCGGGATCATGCCGACGCCGCGCGCTCACGGGATTGTGGGGGCCGCGCGCGTCCATTTGCAGCAGTTGCAGGCGGAGCTGGTCAAGGGCGAGAGGCTCGATCCGGCGGCGAGTACCAGGCCGATCACGCTGGCGGTATCGGACGTGGCCGAAATGGCGTTCTTTCCCTCGGTGCTCGGCCATATCCGCATCCGAGCTCCGAAGTGTCCGGTCAGCACGGTGTCGATGCCGGACGCGCAGCTTGCCCAGGGGCTCGAGAAGGGCGACATCGATCTCGCGGTCGGCTACTATCCGGCGCTGTCGCCGAGCAACGTCCGGCAGCGGCGGCTGTCACGGCACGGGTTCGCCTGCCTGATGCGCGCCGGCCACCCGCTGTGGAAGCCCCGCTTGACCGTGTCGGGGTTTCTCGCTGCTGAGCACATCGTGATTCGGCGGGCCGGCCGAAGCCAGGAGGTGCTGGAGCGGTTCATCGAGCGACGCAAGATGCGGCGCAAGATTGCCGTCTATACGTCGAGCGTGCTGAGCGTGCCGTTCATGGTGATGGAATCGCCGTTCATCGCCACGCTGCCGTTCGCCGTCGTGACGCGGTTTGCGGCGTTGACCTCGCGGGTGGTGGCGGCGCTGCCGCCCTTCGACGTGCAGTACGACTTGAAGCTGCACTGGCATCGCCGGTTCGACAACGAGCCTCGGAGCATCTGGCTGCGCGAGCAGATGCTGACGATCTTCAAAGCGCATCAATGGCTGGTGCCGCCGAGCGGTCCAGCCCCGTTTCTCGAGTCGTAGCCGAAAGGAAGCCCATGCATCGCGCGAATCGAATCCTGCTGACCGGCCTGGTGGTCCTCGGCAAGGCGCCGGAGACTTTGAACGCCGTGCGCCGCGATCAGGCCGGCGCCATCACGCGCTCGCGGCCGCTGTGCGCGTATCCGCTCGTGCCGAAGTACACGGGAACCGGCAGCGCAGACGACAAGGCGAGCGTCTCGTGCAGCACCGGGTTCTAGGTGGTTCGTGGCGGTTCACAAGACCCAGGTAGGAATCGTCGGCGCCGGCCCCGCCGGACTTCTGCTCGGGCACCTGCTGCATCTCAACGGCATCGACTCGGTCATCCTCGAGAACCGACCACGGGATTACGTGATCGACCGCGTGCGGGCCGGCGTGCTGGAACAGGGCACCGTGGATCTGCTGCGGTCGATGGGGGTCGGCAGCGGACTCGACAGCCGCGGCCTGCGGCACGAGGGTCTCTATATCAGCGTGCAACAGCGCCGGCATCGCATCGACATGGCCGATTTGACCGGCGGCCGGGCGATCACGGTCTACGGGCAGAACGAGGTAGTAAAGGATCTGATCGACGCGCGCGTCGCCACCGGGCGGCCGGTGTTCTTCGAGGCCGAGGGCGTGTCGGTCGGCGGGCTCGATGCGAAGCCGGTCATCCGGTTCCGGCACGGCGGGGCCGACCACGAGGTGCGGTGCGACGTGATCGCCGGCTGCGACGGTTTCCACGGTATCTGCCGCCAGTCGATTCCGCTCGGCGAGCTCACCGTCTACGAACGCAACTATCCCTTCGGCTGGCTCGGCATCCTGGCTGAAGTGGCGCCGTCGAGCGAGGAGCTCGTCTACACCCACCACGAGCGCGGCTTCGCGCTCTTCAGCATGCGATCGCCGACAATCACGCGCCTCTATCTCCAGGTGCCGCCGGATGACTCGGTCGACCACTGGTCCGACGACGCCATCTGGAGCGAGATGCTCGCGCGCATGACGTCGCTGGACGGTTGGCAGCCGAACGTCGGACGCATCATCCAGAAGGGCATCACGCCGATGCGCAGCTTCGTGGCGGCGCCTATGCGTCACGGGCGCCTGTTCCTCGCCGGTGACGCCGCCCATATCGTGCCGCCGACGGGCGCGAAGGGGCTCAACCTCGCGGCGTCGGACGTGCTCGTGCTGGCGCGGGCGTTGAAGGTGTTCTACGAGCGCGGGCAGGCGGAGGAGCTCGACCAGTATTCGGACGTGTGCCTGAAGCGCGTCTGGCGGGCCCAGCGGTTCTCCTGGTGGATGACATCGACGCTCCACCGGTTTCCCGACGACCAGCCGTTCGACCTGCAGCGCCAGATTGCGGATCTGGATTACCTCGTGAGTTCCCGGGCGGCGATGACCAGCCTGGCCGAGCAGTACGTCGGACTGCCGCCCGAAGTATCGTTCGAGTCCGCCGGACTCGGTGGCGTCTGATCGGGTCGCAGCTGCCGGCCTCAGAAAGCGAAGGTCAGGTTCAGCCGCGGTTCAGGAGCAACTGGAGGGCGAATCGTCAGCCGTTTGTCAGTCGCGCCGTGTCGCCGAGCGTGCCCTTTTGGAACTACGCGGTGCCGCCGAGTAACAATCATGCGGTGCCCACAGAGGGGATGACTCATGAGAAGAGCCACGATCTGCTGCGTCGCGATATTCCTGCTCGGGATCGGCTCGGGCCAATCCGTCTCACAGGCCCAGTCGAGTGCGCCGCCACTGGTGGGGACGTGGCTGTTGACGTCCGAGCAGCTGAGTGCGGACGGCGCCCCGCCGATCCCAGCTCAGGGCGCTCGAGGAATGCTGATCTTGGAC
>Ga0190271_10002934_pt1 | contig 10563 bp, 12 predicted proteins | sample Popmic356T_FD_133747 | JGI IMG/M metagenome (GOLD analysis project Ga0190271, IMG submission 133747) | Populus adjacent soil microbial communities from riparian zone of Weber River, Utah, USA - 356 T | ecosystem: Environmental > Terrestrial > Soil > Riparian zone | place: USA: Utah | collected... | reverse complement strand
CGTTACCAGACAATGATGTGAAGCAAATCGCAATTGATGGCAATACTGGTGAAACATTTTTCTCCACCGCAAAGGGTATCGTCTCATTCAGAAGTACCGCTACTGAAGGAGAGACCAAAAACAACAATGTATTGGTTTTTCCCAACCCGGTTCCTCCGGGTTATTCCGGAACCATTGCCATCCGCGGTCTCGTAAACAATGCCATAGTTAAGATCACCGAATTAGATGGAAGGCTGGTCTATCAAACCAGGGCGTTGGGTGGACAAGCGATATGGAACGGAAAGAATTATAAAGGACAAAATATTGCTGCCGGTGTTTACCTGGTATTGGTAAACGATGATGGAAAACAAGAAAAGATAGCAACCAAAATCGTCTTCCTAAAACATTAAACTGCTGAGGGATTTTATGACGTTGCATACCACCAGGGGAATTGTTCTGCGCATTGTTAAATATGGGGAGACCAGTTTAATTGTAACGATCTACACTGAATTATTCGGTATCCAATCTTTCCTGGTAAATGGAGTACGCGCTTCTTCGAAAAAAGGGGCAGGTAAAGCCAACCATTTTCAGCCCGGCGCGATACTTGAATTAATTGTTTATCACAACGAACTTAAAAATCTGCAACGCATTAAAGAATTTAAATGGGCTCATCTCTACAAGAATATCTTGTTTGATGTGATTGTAAATAGTGTTGCTCTTTTTATGATAGAATTGCTGCAGAAAACTATCAAAGAGCCCGAAGCCAATCCGGATTTGTTTTATTTTATTGAAGACGCGTTGATACATCTTGATGAAGCGGAGCCGGCTGTGGTAGCTAATTTTCCTTTGTTTTTCGCGTCGCAGCTTACCAACTTCTTTGGCTTTCGCATCAGCGATGAATACAATGCGCAACTTCCCTTTCTCGATTTACAGGAAGGGGCTTTTGTTAAAGATCAACCCTTGCATCCGTATTGGCTAGGCGAACCGTATAGCCAATTGGCTTCTCAATTTCTGAAAGTCATGCAGCCAATTGAATTAAAAGAAATCCGGCTCAACCAGGAAAAAAGAAAAATATTGATGAACGCGTATCAAACTTTTTATGCTTTGCATATACAGGATTTTGGAACGATGAAGACGTTGGCGGTGTTGCAGGAAGTATTGTAATGTGCAAATTAGAAAATGTGCAGATGTGCAAATGCTTTTAATGTTGCTTTCCCGACTAAATGCAACCGATCAATTACTTCGGGAAATAAACCTACAGCATTTGCACATTTTCTAATTTGCTACTTTGCACATTATAACAGACGTTCCACTTGACTACCGCTGCCAATACCATTTTCCTCTGTTTTTATAAGCACTACCCCCGGCTTCTTCCCCTTCTCAAAACTCCCCAGCATTTCTTCCAATTGAAGCGCTTTCGCTCCGTTAATAGTGGCCCATTGCAATAATTGCAATAACTCAAGTGCTGGAAAAAGATGTTGCAAAGTTTTTATTTCCTCCAGTATACTTAATTGGTGATTGGAAGCAAGGCTATCGGTTCCCATTACGATTGGAATACCAGAATTCATCAATAAATCTATATTAGGTAAACCGTTTCCGATATAGAGATTGGCGCTGGGACAAAGACAGAAGTAGTAGTCGGGAGTTCGGAGTCGGGAGTCGGGAGAGGAAGACCCAGAATTTTTAAGAATGTCTATGTCATTCTCAGTTGTGGTTACATTATGTACAAGAATCAATGTTTGATTCCTCAGAAAATAGGGCAATACAGTTTGCAAACTATTTTTTCCGGAGGGTTGAAAAAAAGAAATATCAATATTCATTCCTTCAAACATTCGCCGGAAATCTCCTTTGTTATTCATGAATAACTCTTCTTCGGCCATAGATTCCTGGTTATGCATGGTAAGGATATGATTACCGGGAAAATGGATAATGCGCTTGAATAATTCTGGTGAAACGGAATAAGGGGCATGTGGTACAATAGAATTGGATTCAATGGGCAAAGCATATTGTTGCGCATAGGCGTTGAAAAAATCAAGGCTCCTTGCGAAACGCTGTTCAGCAATTGCTGGTACAAAGCCACTGGCTTCAATAAAATTGTGATAATACAGTCGGCCTTTTCGCTTTTGTGCCAGCGTAAGCGTATTGTTACAAATATCCCCCACAGCAACAATCCCATTTTGCAGCATTTCACTTTCTGCGGTTTCAATAGCTGCGAGTATATTTTCATCCGGGTGATGACGTTGTTGTACCACTGCAAGAACGAAATCAGTCATTCCAGCCTTTTCCGGTATCAACCCTTTCATATGACTCAGCTCAAGATGGCAATGACAATTTATAAAACCGGGAGAAAGGATGCCAACTAATTGTTCCACCTCGTCTCCGGCTTCTGCATATGGAAGAATCGTTTCAACAACTCCTTGTTCATCAGTGACAAGTACAGCGTCGTTCCCAAGTAATTGATACCCGGTAAACAATTGATCGGCCCTGAATTTTCGGTAATTCATGTAGGTTTAAACAATTAACTTTGCGAACTCAAAAAGTCAAACGACAGCTGTAACAAAATTTGCCAGAATTGTTGCGCTGTTCCCTAAAAATAGAACATTGTAATGTTAGACAAGTTAGAAGCTATAAAAGCCCGTTTCGAGGACCTGGGAGTGGCACTTACCAACCCGGAAATTGTAAGCGACAATAAAAAGTTTACCGCTCTCAGTAAAGAATACCGGAGCCTGGAGAGGATTGTAAAACGCTATGAAGAATATAAACTCCTGCTCAATGATCTCGAAATTTATAAAGAGGCATTAAATGGCGATGATGATGAATTGCGGGAACTGGCCAAAGAAGAATTGCCGACCCTCGAAGACAAAAAACCCGGTTTGGAAGCAGAGATCCGCAAGCTGTTAATACCAAAGGATCCTCAGGATGAAAAAAATGCCATTGTTGAAATACGCGCCGGAACTGGTGGTGATGAAGCTAGTTTATTCGCTGGAAATTTATTGAACATGTACCTGCGTTATTGCGTGTCCAAAGGATGGAAGACCGCGATCCTGAGTGAGAGTGAGGGAACCGTAGGAGGATATAAAGAAGTACAGTTAGAAGTAGTGGGTGATGATGTTTATGGAACATTGAAATTTGAAAGTGGTGTACATCGCGTGCAACGGGTACCCGATACCGAAGCAAGTGGAAGAGTTCATACTTCCGCTGCTACCGTAGCAGTAATGCCAGAAGCTGAAGAACTAGATTTTGAATTAAGGGAAGCGGATGTAAAAATGGAAACATCGAGAAGTGGTGGAGCGGGCGGACAAAACGTAAACAAGGTAGAAACGAAAGTAATGCTAACGCATATTCCAACTGGAACTGTAGTGATTTGTCAAACCGAACGTTCGCAATTAGGCAATCGTGAAAAAGCGATGCAGATGATGCGTACCAGATTATATGAAGAGCAGGTTCGCAAACAAGAAGCTGAAATTGCGCAACAACGTAAAAGCCTTGTAAGTACCGGCGACCGCAGCGCCAAAATACGTACTTATAATTATCCCCAGGGCCGCGTTACTGATCATCGTATCGGACTTACTGTCTATAACCTCGCCGATGTAATGAATGGAAATATTCAGGAATTTATTGATGCCTTACAATTTGCCGAGAACGCGGAGAAGCTGGCGAAACAGAATTGATAAAGCTATTAGCTATTAGATGTTAGCGATTAGCTGTATTCTGTATTGCTAACAGCTAACTTCTAACAGCTAACGGCTGTACAAAGAACCAATGCTATTTTTCAGGATGCGGTTACAATAAATAGTAACCGTATCTGTTTTATATTAAATGCCCGATATGAAAAGACGAATTCAATTGGTAGTCTATCTGTTTATTGTGTCGTGCTTTTTTAGTTTCGGAAAAATTGGAGATTGGGTGCTGTATAGCTCAAAAGTGGGTAACTATAAAATTCTGATGCCCGCAACACCCAAGGAAGAAAGCATGAAGCTAGCATCGGCTGTTGGTGAACTTACCATGTATATTGCTTCTCTTGAAAGCGAAGGAAATGATGATAATATGCTTTACCAATGTGTCTTCAGCGAATATCCAATCGAAAAGATCAGCTCGAATATGAGTAAAGGTGCACTCGATAATTTCTTTAATGGCGCGGCTGATGCTTCGGCTAAAAATATGAACGGGAAAGTGACCATCATTACAGAATCAAAATATAAAGAATACCCGGGAAGATATGTTGTAATTGATTTAAGCGTGGATGGTGTGGCTTATGTGGCCCTGCAAAAATTAATACTTGTAAATAACAGGTTCTTTATGTTGCAAACATTTACAAAACCGAGCAAAACTGAAAATAAAAACGCGAAAAAGTTTTTTGAATCGTTCGATCTTTACCAATAGTTAATTTGTAGCAAGGGAAAACAATAACAAACGTTCTTTGTTTTACTGTTAGTAAGCGCTTTAAATACGGTTTTTGTTAATCTATTGAAAAATGTCCATGGGCGGTGAGTAAAATAAAATCTTATGTTGTTTCTTTGTGTATCGAAATTAAAAATCAGTTCTTTATAAATTTTTTCGGTCTTTAAACCTTCTTTAACGTAAAACATCACACTAATGGCACTCGTTTTGCGTTATAGAGATTAAGAAAGTTATTACAACAACTTATTATAAAAGCAGTCAATTTTCTCATAAGCAGTTAGTTTTGGTTACAGCCCCCGTTTCTACGGGGGCTTACTTTTTGTATAAACCCTTCATTCTCTTGACTATACTGTCAGTCCAAGCCTCCTGCCAACTCGCATTAATAATAACATAACTACCACAGAACCAACCACATCTGCCCAAATATCCCAAACATCAAAGCTTCGGTTCGGAACAAAATTCACCTGTATATATTCCATTGCAATCCCTAGTGTGATGCTAAGGAGGGTTATGCCACCCAGCACAAAAAGCCAGTCGATTTTCAGCTTTTTTCGCTGCCAGGCAAATAAGCCCCATAAAAGCACAAACCCGCCAAATAAAACAATATGTGCCAATTTATCAAGGTGCTTAATGCCAAAAAGCCCCAAACCGGGAATAACCTTTCCCGGCAGGCATAACAGCCCGACAGTAAGTAAGGTCCAGATTATAGGAAAGATTTTAGTACTACTTAAGCGTTTGATTAGTGCCACCATATATGTGGCGAAAGATAGAGAAAAAGAAGAGTGGGAAATGCAAGTTCATCATTAAACTTTTCCGAGAACATACATCTGACCTTTGGGGGTTGGGCTACCGCCTCTTTTTTCCAGGGTGATTGCAAAGGCTTGGGCGCGTGGGATGTTTTTCATTGTTACAATCCCTTTTGCCATATCGAATACCCCCGCATCAACGGGTACGCCATCCACGATCGCCCATAATTGGTATTGCATGTCTGCCGAAGGTTCAGGCATTTTATTTACGAGAAGGAAAACGTCTTTGGTGCGGGTATCCCAATAGATTGTAGCAATGCTTGAAGGTGCAGGGCTGCTGGGTACCGAATCGCCCGCCATTTTGATAATGGCCATTGCCGGATCGCTTAATCTTTGTATCGTATTCAGATAATCCCTTTCGTTTTGAGCATAAGCGGCACTCTTCGCTACTTCATCTTCATATTTAGCAGTGACCGATTTGTATTGATTGAAGAAATAAAAATTAAGTGCTGTACTCGCAACCAATAAAATAATAGAAGCTGCCGCAAGATAACGTCCCCCTCCCCTCAATTTGACTACCGGCGCCTTTCCTACCCCTTCCTGATCATCTTTTATTCCCTGATTGGCTAATATATTACCTCTATTCTTTTCTTTTTCAATTTCTATTTCGCTAAGAATCTTACTACGAAGATGATTGGGCGGAGCCACCGTATTGGCAAGGGATTCCCGCTCAAGGCTTATTTCAAAAGCATCCCTGGCGGCTCTTACGTCTGAATGAGCAGCGCACATGCGTTCGAATTCGGCTCGTTCCTGGTCAGTGGCAAGACCAAGCACATAGCTTTCTACGATTCCGCTTGATATGTATTCCTGTGTATTCACTTTAAAATATTCCTTAACTGTTGTAAGGCTGTACGAATTCTTGTTTTTACGGTTCCGAGCGGGATCCCTTCAATATCGGCGATCTCCTCGTGGGTATATCCTTTAAAATAAGCCAAATCAATCAATACACGTTGTTCACTCTTTAGTTTTTCCAGCATTTTCTTAAGCCCGATATGATCAATATTGGGGATCGAAGTACCAGCGGACAATCCATCTACGTTTTCAGGGAAAGACTGGTTTTTCTGGCTGTTCTGAAAACTCCTGGATCGGAGTGTATCAATCGATGCGTTCCGAGCGATATTGAGCATCCAGGTATAGAGTCTTCCCTTGGATGGATCATAGCTTTCTATTTTCCTCCAGATATTGATAAATACCTCCTGTAGCACATCATTCGACAATTCCATATTGTCCAGTATCTGCAGAATAATACCATATAGTGCCCCGGAATAATTATCGTAGAGGTAGGCGAATGCCCGGTTATCCCTGTTTTTTAACAGCGATACCAGCTCTTGTTCATTGTATGTGATGGTGGTTCCCAAGTGTTTGTCCAAAAGCAGGGCTCAAAAAAAAGAAAGAGTGGCTATTAACCACTCCTAAATATACGATCTAAGTTTTATTTTGGTTTTTATGCCCCCACTAAATTCTGGTATGCAGTAGCATCCATTAATCCGGCTACATCTGCGGGATTCTTTACAGTCATTTTTACCATCCAGCCTTCGCCATAGGGATCATTGTTTACCAATTCCGGCGCACCACCCAAACCAGGATTAACTTCTGTAATTGTGCCAGCTATTGGCAAAAAAAGATCGGATACCGTTTTCACCGCTTCAACAGTTCCAAATACTACCTCGGCTTCAAGGGGTTTGCCTACTGTTTCAATTTCTACATAAACTATATCACCCAGCTCCCGCTGCGCGAAATCAGTAATGCCAATTGTAGCCGTTGTCCCATCGAGCTTGATCCATTCGTGATCTTTTGTATAACGCAGATTTGCGGGAAATTTCATGATGAATGTTTTAGTGGTGCAAATTAGGAATTAGTAAATTAGAAAATGTGCAAATGTGCAAATTCTTTAGTGGTATTTCTCTGCACAAAAGGAAATCTGTATTTATACTTGAATATGGAATTGTAGCATCTGCACATTTGCTAATTTGCATATTTGCACATTAATTTCTTTTTACCAGTTTCATCGTCACAATTCTTACATCCTGCAATGGCCGGTCGCGATCGGCGCCTTTGCTGGTAGGAACAGCTGCTATACTATCAACTACATTTAATCCCGATACCACTTCTCCAAAAATTGTATAGTTCTGATCAAGGTGTGGGCTACCGCCGATTGATTTATATACCTGCCGTCGATCAGGAGCTATTTTTTTCCCTTTCAATCGATAAGTCTCTACAGAATCGAGACTGATATCTGTATGCACCCTTCCTTTTACAATATAGAACTGGCTTCCGCTGCTGGCTCTCTGCGGATTCATATCATCGCCTGTTCGTGCGGCAGCTAACATTCCTCTTTTATGGAAAAAACTTGTTTTTATTTCTGCCGGTATAGTATACGAAGGGCCGCCATTTCCAAGAGGCTTGCCTGCCAATGCCACTTTACTATCGGGATCCCCGGCTTGTATCATAAAGTTCTGGATCACCCGGTGAAATAAAACGCTGTCATAATAATGTTGCTTAACCAATTTCACGAAATTATCCCGATGCAGTGGAGTGGAATCAGACAAGCGGACCGTAATCGTGCCTTTTGTTGTAATGATAGCTACATCTTTTTTCATATCCTTCTTTCGCAAGCCATTTGATAATTTCGGATTGCAGGAAAGAAGCAGGAATAGAATCGAACAACCAGAAAGAAAATAGAATCTGTTTCTCATTAGCGTTTTATTGTGGAATCAGGGTTTCATAGTTTACCGGTTTAAAGGTTGTTGAAATTTAAAGAGAGTGATTAATCATAAGAACCTTTAAACTTTTAAAACTCATGTGTCTCAAAATAGAGCAAAATATGATCTTTCAGAAAACTCTCCTGTTGTATCATATCCATTACCGGCAATTCTTTCAATTGTTTAAAATGCGGCCAATTGTCCACATCGTATCCTTCAATTTCATAATAACCGCTTTGCATTAATAAAGAACAAACGGCCACATGCATCAGGTCCTGTTTCTGTTCTTTGGTAAATTTTTCCTGCGAGCCACCAAATTCCTGGATACCAATCAGGAAAAGAACGGTTTCCATGTCCGGTTTTTTGCCAAAACGTTCGATCAGTTTGGCTTCGAGCGCCCACCAGCGGGATTGTAGATCATCTTGCATTTGCATCCTGCAAATCTAAGCGCAATTGAGTGATTTTGAGATTTTGGGATTTCGAGTTTTCTTACGTGCAAGCACCGTGGAAACAATTCTCAAAATCGCAAAATCTCAAAATCCCGGAACTGCCTTTCCATTACCTTTGCCGCAAATTTCTTTACGATGTTACAAGTGGCTTTTATACGTCAAAATGTGGAACTGGTTAAGCAACGACTGGCCATTAAGAATTTCAAACAACCTGAATTGGTAGATGAATTGTTGCAGTGGGATGATAAGCGAAAACAATACCAGCATGAGCTCGAAGAACTGCAGGCAAAGATTAATGTATCGAGCAAAGAGATCGGACAATTGATGGCCAAGGGTCAAAAAGAAGAAGCCGAAAAAAAGAAGGCGGATGTTGCCGCATGGAAGCAACAACAGAATCCGGATAAATTAACCGAAGCGGAAAAAAACATTCAGTCCATTTTATACCTGCTTCCCAATCTTCCTTCGGAAAAAGTGCCGGCCGGCAAAACTCCGGAAGATAATGTGATAATGAGAGAAGGAGGTACAAAGCCTTCATTATACAAAGGGGCTGTTCCGCATTGGGATCTAACTAAAAAATACAATCTCATCGATTTTGAACTCGGTAATAAAATTACCGGTAGCGGCTTTCCCGTATATATCAACAAAGGGGCGAAATTACAAAGAGCCCTCATCCAATATTTTCTTGATTACAACACAGCAGCAGGTTACACAGAAATTTTGCCTCCATTGATGGTCAATGAAGCCTCTGCATATGGCACCGGTCAATTGCCCGATAAGGAAGGACAAATGTATCATGCGACGGAAGATAATTTTTATCTCATCCCTACTTCGGAAGTTCCTCTTACCAATATACACCGTGATACTATTTCGAAAGAAAATGAATTGCCGATTAAAATGACGGCCTATACTCCATGTTTCCGCAGAGAAGCGGGTAGTTATGGTAAAGATGTGCGTGGCCTTAACCGTCTTCACCAGTTTGATAAAGTGGAAATCGTTCAATTAGTAAACCCAGTCAATAGTTATGATGTATTGGAGGAAATGGTATCACATGTGGAGAAATTACTTCAATCGCTTGAACTACCTTATCGCATTTTAAAACTCTGCGGGGGCGATATGAGTTTTACTTCAGCTCTCACCTATGACTTCGAAGTATATAGCGCCGCGCAGGAAAAGTGGCTGGAAGTAAGTTCAGTAAGTAATTTCGAAAGCTATCAAACCAATCGTATGAAGGCGCGTTATAAAGATGGAAATGGAAAAACACAATTACTGCATTCATTAAATGGAAGTTCGCTTGCACTTCCCCGTATTGTAGCATGTTTACTCGAAAATCATCAAACCGAACAAGGAATAAAACTTCCGAATGCTATTCATTCTTATTTTGGTAACGCGATTATTTCTTAAAATACATTAACAGAAATAACCGATTCGTTGTAACTCATTGTTAAAGGAGAAACTCATTGATGGGTTTCTCCTTCTTCATATTTGCCAAACAAAACAAACATTATGATAAAAACTCTCCTCTCACTAATTCTCTTATTTACTATTACTCTTACACAAGCGCAAATTAAAAAGGGTGCTCATTTTTTAGGTGGTTCATTGGGTATCTATACTGAAAAGACTTCTTCGGACTCCACCGCCGATCTGGTATCAAACAATTTCTCTTTCACACCAGCTTATGGTAGAGCTATAAAGGATAATCTTATTTTTGGTGCAGACTTAATGCTACAAACCGGCAATTACGAATCTTACTTAACCAAAGAGGATCGGCAGAGCTTTGGAGCCGGAATATTCCTAAGAAAATATATGGAGCTGGGTAAGAAGTTTTACTTGTTTGCTGAGGGTCGACTTGGCGGTTACTATGAAACGAGTGATGCAGTAAGTTCGTATTACGCCGAGGGCAATTATGATCGTAAGGGATTTGCTTTTCAAGCGGGCTTATACCCCGGCGTAGCTTTTGCAATCACGAATAAATTTCATATAGAAACAGGTTTCAACAACCTCTTGTATATGCAATACTCAAAAACGAAAACTGATTACACGGGCACCACTTACGATACAGAAACAAACCGATTCGCTATCGGAAGTAGCCTAAGTAGTTTCAACGGATTTGTAGTTGGATTCCGTTTCATATTGGGGTAAAATATTGCCCCGCAGGTGTAGAGAAATTAACATAAAAATTCTCTGTGCCTGCGGGGCAAATTCGTTTTATCTGAAACTAGCTCTTGG
>Ga0190271_10002933_pt1 | contig 10563 bp, 10 predicted proteins | sample Popmic356T_FD_133747 | JGI IMG/M metagenome (GOLD analysis project Ga0190271, IMG submission 133747) | Populus adjacent soil microbial communities from riparian zone of Weber River, Utah, USA - 356 T | ecosystem: Environmental > Terrestrial > Soil > Riparian zone | place: USA: Utah | collected... | reverse complement strand
CGCAGCCTGGCCCAGTTGTGGCCCTTCACCAGCGGAACTCTGCACACTCCCGGCGGCACCAACGAGACGATGTTCCTGTCGCAGCTGCCCTATGTTCCGCTCGGCGATCTGCGGACAGTGCTGTCCTACCCCAGGGAATCCGGCGATATCGCTGATGACGAGCTGGTGGCCATGTTGAACAGGGTCGCTTTGCCACATCTGGTCTCCAGGCTGGACGAGGATCAGGACTGGGCCAAGGTGCTTTCCCCCGGCGAGCAGCAGCGCGTGGCTTTCGCCCGGATTCTGTTGACCAGGCCGAAGGTGGCGTTCCTCGACGAGGCCACCTCGGCGCTCGACGTCGGCCTGGAGACGATGCTCTATCAGATGGTGCGCGACGAGCTACCCAACACCATCCTGGTCAGCGTCGCGCATCGCGGCACCGTGATCAGCCACCACGAACAAGAGTTGACGCTGCTCGGTGAAGGCGAATGGCGGTTGGGTCCGGTCGGAGCGGCCGTGCCCTAGGACCTATTTGCGTGCGGCGTGTTCGCCTGCGCGCCTTGCTGCGTGATCTCCCGCCCGCCGCCCGAAGAACGAGCCCTCGCCGAGCTGGGTGCCGCTGGCGTAGCCCTTGCCGTCCTGGGCGATGTTGGAGGCGCACGCGCCCGCCGCGTACAGCCCGCGGACCGCGCTGCCGTCCTCGCGCAGCACCTCCCCGTCGATCGACACCTTCAGGCCGCCCATGGTGAACCCGGAGTACATCGCCCGGCCCAGCGTCAGGTCGAAGGCTGCCCACGGGCCCTTATCCTGTGCCGCAACGTATTCCGGTTGCTTGTGGAAGTCCGGGTCGTCGCCGTCGGCGGCGTTCTGGTTGTAGCGGTCCAGCGTCGCGGCGAGGTTCCCGGCGGGGATCTCCAGCGCGGCCTCCATCTCGGCGACCGTCTCCCAACCGTCGATGAACTTGATCAGCGGCATCTCGGGCATCTGCAGGTGCGCCTCGTCGACAATCAGGTACGCCGACTGGTCGGCCTGCTCGAGCACGAACGCCGAAGTGCGCGAATGATACGAGTCCTCGGCGACGAACCGCTTGCCGTCCTTGTTGACGATGACGCCGGTGAGCAGGACCTCGGGCGGGTAGGCGGCAGCGGTGATGAAGAACTGATCCAGATTTGTGGCGACACCGCCCGCCGAAACGCCCAGCCCGATACCCAGGCCGTCGTCGTTGGGGTTGCCCAGGATGTAAGGGGCCACCATGCCGTGGTGTTTGGTCTTGCGTTCCTGGCCGAGCGCGGGCGTGTATTCGGCCACCATCTCGGCGTTCATCGCAAAGCCGCCCGCGGCGATGATGACGGCGTCCGCCTTGACCGCACCCGTCTCGCCGAAATGCTTCCAGCGCACACCGGACACACCGCCCTCGTGGTCCACGACGAGGCCGGTTGCTCCTGTCTCATAGCGGATCTGCACGCCCAGGTCGGCGGCGCGTTTGAGCAGCAGGTCGATCACCATCGACGCGCCACCCAACTCGCCGGGGACTGGGACAGAGTGCCCGCGCGGCGCCGGGGCGGCCTGCTCGCAGAACGGCCACACCTTCTCGTTGCCCGTGTAGGACAGCCCCTCGGTGCCCGGCGGGACCACGACCTTGCCGGGGTAATAGCTGCGTTCGAACTGAAAGCCCAGTGCCTCAAGCCAATTGAAGTGTTCGACGCTGCCGTCGCAGTAGGCGCGGATCTTGTCGTGCTCGGGATCGCGCGACTGCGATACCAGGTACTTGTACATCTCCTCGGGCGAATCGTGGTGGCCGGTCGCCTGCTGGACGGCTGTCCCGCCGCCGAGGTAGAAGTGGCCGCCGGCCATCGACGTGGTCCCGCCGGCTGCCGCGGCCTTCTCCAGAACCAGGACGCGGGCCCCGGCCGCGGCGGCACTGACGGCCGCGCAGCCGCCGGCAATGCCGAATCCGAGGACCACGACGTCGGTCTCGTCGGACCACGAGGTGACCTCGTCGACGTTCACGGTTTCCGGGATGCGCTGATTGGTCACTTCTGCTCCAGCTTCACGTGGTCGAAAAACGCGTGGATCTCAGGGGGTATGTGGGCGAATTCGAGGTAGGGCACTCCGGAACTCTCGGCCGACACGTAAGCGAACCGCAAACCGCCCGGCATCGTCCCCGCCATGACGACGGGCGTGCCGTTGCGTTCGGCATCGCGAACTGCGGTGTCGAACGCCGGGACGTCGGTGGCAGCGACGCAGATGTGGTGTAGTCCTGGCCCGCATCGGTCCAGGAACTCGGAGTAGACGCTGTGGCCGGGCACCGGCGCGATGAGTTCCAGCTGGGTGTCACCGGCGTAGCTGAACGCGATGTCGGCGACGAAGTCGGCGGGCTTGCCGCGGTACGTGCAGGTGTCCGGGCTGAAATGCACCCCGCGCATGCGGATCCACTTCTTGGCGCCCAGCAGGGAGGTCAGCACCGCTTCGGTGGCTGTCATGTCGTGGGTCACCCAGGCAATCTGGACAGGTGTCTGGTCAAGCATCGCTACGAGAATATCGTCAGCGGCGGGCACTGGCTAGAACGTGTTCTAGTTCGAGCCCAGCATGTCGGTCAGCAGGGCTACCTGCGCGTCGAACGCGGCTGCGGGATCGGTGAGCGTGTCGGTTCCGTACTGACCGAACACTTCGAGGCTGATGGCGCCGACCAGGGAAGCCCATAGGACGAAGCACTTGGCGACCACCGAGTCGTCCGCCCTGAGGTCGAATTCGGCGCGTATCCCGTCGAAGTCCGATGACAATGACTGCGGTACAACGATTTCCGGGCTGGGGATGTCGCCGGCGGCGGCGCCCGCGGCTACCACGGTGAACAGCGCGCCGACCACCCGGGTGCCCGGACCGACTGTCTCGTCCTGCGGGGCGTGGTAGCCGGGCACCGGACTCCCGTAGAGCAGGGCCCAGCTCGCCGGCTGCTGCACGGCCCAGCGCCGGGCCGCCCGGGCCATCTCGGCCAGCTGTTGACGCCAGGAGTCGCCCGCGGCCTCGCGGGCGCGTTCGACGGAGTCGGCGAGTTCGGTGTAGGCGTCGACCAACAGCAGGGTCAGTAGTTCGTCACGGCTGGCGACGTAGCGGTACACCGCGGACGACACCATGCCGAGATCGCGCGCGATCGCGCGCAGCGACAGGCCCGCGGCCCCTTCGGTCACCAGGTGGCCCTTGCCGAGTTCCACGATGCGTCGTTCGATCCGGTCGCGGGAGTCCTGTCGCTTACCCACGCAGCCAGTCTGACACAAAAAGAGATCACTGCTCTTGATTTTAGCCCGGCGGAGTGGCAGGCTATGAACAGAGAGCACCGCTCACGTTTGCATCGAAGGAGAGCACCCATGACCCCGCGTTACGACGTTCCCGGCCTCGGCGCAAGAGCCTTCAATTCCGCGATCCGGCACCTCGCCGAGATGGGCGTCAGCATCGCGGGCAGCACCGCCCTGCGGGTCCGCGGCCGCAGCACCGGCGAGCTACGCGGGGTCGTGGTCAACCTGCTGTCCGTGGACGGCAGGCAATACCTGGTGTCGCCGCGCGGCAACACCCAGTGGGCGCGCAACGTGCGCGCCGCGGGCACCGTCGAGATGGGGCCGCGCAATCGGCCCACCGAACGCCGCGCGGTCGAGATCCCCGACGAGGCCAAGCCCGAGTTGCTGGAGCGCTACCTCGACCGGTGGTACTGGCAGGTCAAGAGCCACGTCGGCGGGCTCACGCCAAAGTCCACGGCGGACGAGGTGCGCGCGGTGGCGCCGTCGATACCGGTGTTCGAACTCGTCGGCTAGGCGCGGATCAAGGAGCAGTGGTCGGTACGGCAAGGCTGGCCGACGCCGCGGAGATGGTGTCCGCCCGGGACTCCTGGCTGGCCACCTGCCACGACACCGCGGCGGGCAGGACACCCCAGGTGCTGTTGAACAGTCCGATGAGCACGGTGCGGCCGTCCGGCGTCGGCGTGTACACCGGTCCGCCCGAGTCGCCCTTCTTGCTGACGACGCCGTTGGCCATGGTGAACCAGCCGTTGTTGACGGCCTCGACCGTCCCGCAGCTCTCCCCCGTCACCACGCCGAAGTGGCAGACGGGCATGCCGACCACCGGAAGCACCGTCGGATCGGTGACCAGCACGCGCCCACTGGGCAGCACATTGTTGACCGCGACATCGGGCCCGAGGTGGATGACCTCCCAGTCAGCGATCTGATGGTTGGTGTCGATCGTCGTGCCGTCGGGGGTGTTGTCGCGGAACGAACCCTGAGTGCCGATCGTCGCGCCCTGTTTGTCGGAGACCGTCCCCGATGCTCGGCAATGGCCCGCGGTGAACGCGATCCGCGTCTGAGGGTCGACGTAGCCGAGAGTGCACAGCACCGAGTCCTGATGGATTTCCATGCCGGGATAGACCAGCACGTCCGGTTGGGCGTGGGCCGGTGCCGACGGCAGCAGCACTGCGACGAGGGGCGCGGCCACCGCGAGCAGCAACTGCAGCCCTCGGCGCGGTGATCGCCGTGCCGACCGATCAGACCTTGCTGACCGATCAGACCATGACGACCGATCAGACATGGCGCCCCCTCGCTCTTCCCGCCGGGCGATGCCCGCTGTACGGCTTATGTAACAGGCTCATCGCGGTCGGGAAAAGGGGCGTTACACATGACGCGTCGCCGACGTCAAGGAATGGTGAGGACCTGCCCGGGGTGGATCAGGTCGGGGTTGGCGATGCCGCTGGCCTCGGCGATGACCCGGTACCTGTTGCCGTCGCCGTAGTACTTCTCGGCGATCGCCCACAGGGTGTCCCCCGAGACGACGGTGTAGGTCCTGGGCGCAGGCGGGGGCGGTGGTGGCGGCGGTGGTGCTGCCTCGGGCGCGGCCGTCGGGGCCGCCTGTGCGGCAGGCGCGGCGGGCTCTGCGGCAGGCGCGGCGGGCTCCTGTACAGAGGCGGCGTCGACGCCGGGCTCGGCCGCTTTCTCGACCGGAGGTGGCGGTGGTGCCTCGTCGGTCTGCGTGCCCGACGACCATGCCGGGCCATCGAACCCGTACAGCACCAGGTTGCGATCGTCCTGCAGCACCAGCCGAACATCCTTGGCGCCCTTGGTATCTGTGTGCCACACCGGTTTGTCGGGCGTGTAGAGCACAAAGTTGCCGTCGGGCTGCACCTCGGCGCGGACCACGTCCTGGCCGTCGGTGGCTGTCGCCCACACCGCCTGCCCGCGGGCGGCGAGCACCAGGTTCCCGTCGTCCTGCAGCGTCACCGTGTACGCCCCGTTTCGCGAGGTCAACGATTGACCCCGTTCGAGCTTCTCGCCTTTGAGAAGTCTGTCTCCCATTACCGTCTCCCTTGTGACTCAGCTACCGGCGAGCCTAGTGACCACGGCCCTGCCCGGAGGCGATACGGCTCAGGAGTCGAAACCCAGGCCGACGGCGTCCAGGGTGCGCAACAGGATGTTGCGCCGCCCGGCCGAGTGATCGGCCCGGTCCAGTGACCACCTGGTGGCCTGAATTCCGACACTGGCCAACGGTTCGGGAGGAAACGGCAGCGGCTTCTTGCGCACCATCTCCAACCGGGTGCGGGCCGTCTCGAGTCCGTCCAGCAGATCCAGACACACATCGGCGGCGAACCTGGTAGCGCCCACACCGAGCCCGGTGAACCCGTTCACGTAGGCCACCCGGCCTTCGCGGGCCAGCCCCCAGTGCGCACAGAACCTCGTGTTGGTGTCGATGGGCCCGGCCCAGCGATGGCTGAACCGGACGTCATCCAGTTGCGGGAAGGTGATGAAGAAGTGCGCGGCCAACCGGCGGTAGATGTCCCGGCGGTCCTCGTACGCGGAGTTGACGCGCCGGCCGAAGTGGTAGACGGCGTCGTAGCCGCCCCAGACGATCCGGTTGTCCATCGTCAAGCGGTAGTAGTGAAACTGGTTGGCGGAGTCGCCGATTCCCTGTCTGCGCTGCCATCCGATGCGGTCCAGCTGGGCCTCGGTCATTGACTCGGTGGCCAGCACGTAGTCGTAGACGGGCACGGTGAACAGGCGGTTGCGCTTCAGCAGGCTGGGATACACGTTGGTCGCCAGCACCACCTGCCTGCAGGTGATCGTCTGCCCGTCGGTGGGTACCAGCAGCGCGGCGCCGGCGGAGTCGATCCGGGTGGCCGTGGTGTGTTCGTAGACGTGGACCCCGCGGTCACGGCAGGCCCGCGCGAGTTCCAGAGCCAGCTTGGCGGGGTTGACGATCGCGCACGTGTCGGGGCTGTACAGACCCGCCAGATACGTCGGCGAATGGACTTCGTCGAGCACCTGTACCCGGTCGAGCAGCTGTCCCTGCGTCTCTTCGGCGGCCTGCTCCAGCCAGTCCACCTGGTGCGGCTCGGTGGCAACCGACAGCATCCCGGTGCGCTGCCATTCGGTGTCGAGTCCGAGCTCGGCGATCTCGGCCTGCATGCCGTCGAGGTTCTCCAGGCCCAACGCCTCGAGGGTGTCGATCTCGTTGGGCCAGCGTGACTTTCCGTTGTGGAATCCGTGGGTGAGGCTGGCGTCGACGAAGCCGCCGTTGCGCCCGGAGGCCGCCCATCCGATGCGGTCGGCCTCGATCACCACGATCCGCCGGTCGGGGTGCCGGTGAGCGGCGTGCAACGCGCTCCACAGACCCGTGTAGCCGCCGCCGATCACCAGCAGGTCGCAGGTGACGGGTCGGGACGGTGGCGGATGGTCCGGGCGCGGCAGGTCCAGCCACACCGACCCGGAGGTGCTCTGCGCCAGCGAACGATCTAGCAGCGCGGGGTCGACGTGCGCATCAAAGACCGTCTCCACGTCGCGCACACTACGGCGTGGCCGAAGGCGGCGTCGTTCGGGATCGCTCACCGCGGACTACTGGACACGCGCGTGCTCGTCGACCCGGGCCACACTCGCCGGCGTCCACCCGGGCGGACCGAAGATGTATCCGAGCTTGTCTCGGACACCTCGCGCGGCGCGGACGTCATGGCCGATGGCCGCGTATTCGCGGGTCTGCAGCTTCCAGATGTTGAACGTGTCCACCGGCTTGGTCAACCCGTAGTGCGGTCGGAACAGCTCGCGCTGGAAGGTGCCGAACAGCCGGTCCCAGATGATCAGGATCCCGCCGTAGTTCTTGTCCAGATACTCCTGGTCCATGCCATGGTGCACCCGATGGTGCGACGGGGTATTGAAGACGAATTCGATTGGCCGCCAGAGCTTGCCGATGCGCTCAGTGTGGATCCAGAACTGGTAGACCAGGTTGATCGAGAAACTCACGAAGACCATCCAGGGCGGAACACCCAACAGCGGCAACGGAATCCACATCAGGATCTCCCCGCTGTTGTTCCACTTCTGCCGTAGCGCGGTCGCGAAGTTGTAGTACTGGCTGGAGTGGTGGGCCTGGTGGGTGGCCCAGATCAGCCGCACCCGGTGCGCGGTGCGGTGGTAGGCGTAGAACAGCAGGTCGACGCCAAGGATCGCGATCACCCACGTATACCACCGAGTGGCCGGCAGGTGCCACGGGGCGAGATACGCGTAGATGGCCGCATAACCCAACAGCGCCAGGAACTTCCACGCGCCCATCGTGAGGATCGAAACCAGTCCCATCGAGATGCTCGCCCAGGAGTCGCGCGTGTGGTGGGCCCCTGAGCCCGGCCGTCGGGCGCCGGCGCTGCCCGCCGCGTCTGCAGTGTCTATGACGTCCTGGAGCTTGCGGGCCGCGGTCCACTCGATGGTCAGCAGGAGCAGGAAGAACGGAATCGCGAAGAGCACCGGATCGCGCAGCGGCGGCGGCAATATGTCCAGGAACTCCACGGCGGCACCTCCGGGGGCAGTCTACGGTTCTACAGGAAGCTCAGGACGTCGTCACCCCAGGCACGGCGCACGTGTGCGTCGAGGTCGTCGACGACCGTGTCCTGCTTGTCGATGACCAGCGTGGCGCGGTCATCCGCAGCGTAGGGGCGCCACTGCGGTTCCCCTCCTGGAGCGGACGGTTGGTTGTTCGTCGCGAAGTTCGTCCACCTGGCGCGGACCCGCTGCGAGACCGCCTCACCGACCCTGCGGCCACCCAGTGCGAACATCGGGTCCTTGCGCACGGCGCCGAGATTCCCCCAGACGAAGGGAAGTTCGGTGGCGTGGGCGCCGTGCAGGCGAAGCACTCGCAGCATCGCGGTGGCGAAGTCGAAGCGGTACAGATACACCGGCGCGACGGCGCGATGGCCGTCGGCGAACCAGATCGACGGCATCCGGAAGCCGAGGTCGCTGGCCAGCCCCAGGCCCTTTGCCTTGCCGCGACCGCGGTAGGTGCCTTCGAGCGCCGTCCGGTTCGGCAGCTGCAGGCCGGGTTGCTCGGCGGCGATCTCGGCGAACATCGCCGTGATGGATTCCGCCTTGATGGGCATCAGCGGCGACTTCATCCACCGGAAGAGCGCGGCCTCGTTCTTGTTGGTGCCGATGATCAGCGGGACCGGATGCGTCAGGCCCTTCCTGGCCAGGTTCACCGGGTAGTCGGGTACCAGGTCCCCGTCGACGATGGGGGCGAACGCCAACCGGCCGGGGGTGCGCACCGGCACCTCGTCGAACACCGTCCGCGACGCTGCCACGATCGCCGCGGTCGGCAGCTCGGCCAGGCGGCCGAGATCCTGTCGTCCGACGCCGAGCACGTCCAGAAAGCGTGCGGCGACTTGGCCGGCGCGGTCAGCGTCATAGGACGACGTGACCGGCGAACTCTGGGCGATGGCTGCGCTGAAGAGCCCCGCCGCGGCCGGACTGCCCAGCAGCGTGGTCACCACCCCTGCCCCGGCCGACTCACCGAACAACGTGACCCGGCGGGGATCACCGCCGAACGCCGCGATGTTGTCGCGTACCCAGGCCAACGCGGCCAGCACGTCACGCAGCCCGACGTTGGTGGCGAACTTCCCGGGGTCGGCGCCCAGCGCCGAGAGTTCGAGGAAGCCGAAGGCGCCGAGCCGGTAGTTGACGGTCACGACCACGACGTCACCGTCGGCGGCCAGCCTGCGTCCGTGGTATAGCGGCTGGCTGGCCGAGCCGAGGATGTAGGCACCGCCGTGGACCCACACCATCACCGGCTTGGCGTCGCCGGCCTGGGTGTCCGGCGGCGCCCACACATTGAGGGTCAGGTAGTCGTCACCCTGCGGCGCGCCCAGATCGATCGGGATCCTCGGGTCCGTCGGCTGAGGACACACCGGCCCCACCTGTCGCGCGTCGGCGGGCTCCGACCACGCCTGCGGCGGCTGGGGTGCCCGCCAGCGCAGCTCGCCGACCGGTGCGGCGGCGTAGCGGATCGCCTTCCAGGTCTTGACAGTTCCGTCGTCGGTGCCACGGACCGGGCCGTGGACGGTGTCCACCACCGGTCGCCCGCCTGCGATGTCGCTGGTCTGCGAGGCTTCCGCGGTCATGCCGAGCTCCTTCGATCGGATACTGGTACGCAACTGTACCAGCGTATCGGCCGGGGCCTGGCTGCACAGGGGGTGCCGCGCGCAGCAACGCCGGCCGAAGGCGGATCCAGCGTAGGCCGCCCCGGCGACCCGAATTGCACGAACAGTGGCGGCGGCGTCGCCGGCCACAAACATTCTCGCTGCTCACCAATCTCTGCAGCGTGCTACGACGTCCGTACGTTGCGCTCATGGCACTCGACATCACCGACCGCGACCCCATCGGTTCCGACAAAGCCACCTCACCCCCACTGCTGGGCACCCCTGAGGAGGCTTTGGCCGCAGCCGACCGGGTGGTCACCGACATCGTTCAGGGAAGCGCCGAGCGCGAACGCACCGGAGCAGTGCTGATCCCGCAGTTGCATGTGGCCGCCGAGGCGGGCCTGCTCGGCATCGCCGTCCCCGCCGAGCACGGCGGACCGGGGTTGCCCGCCTCGACGGTGGTCGAGGTGCTGCGCAGGCTGTCCCGCGCGGATGGGGCGGTGGGACAGCTGCTGCTGTCGCATTTCGTTATCACTCAGGCGATAGCAGGTCTCGGCACGCAGGTGCCCGCGCCGCGGATCTACGCCGAGGTGCTTGCGGGGGCGCAGCTCGGCAACGCCACGGCCGAGCGGGGCACCAAGCATGCGCTGGACCGGCGCACCACGGTGACGCAGCAGGGCGACCAATGGCTGCTCAACGGCACCAAGTACTACGCCACCGGCGCGCTCGGGGCGGCCTGGATCGCCGTGGCCGCGGTGATCGAGCGTCGCGACGGTGACACCGCGACGGTGTTCGTCCGGCCCGACCAACCGGGAGTCACCCTCGACCTCGACAAGTGGTCGGCCTTCGGGCAACGCGGCACCGCCAGCGGCGAGGTGAGACTGGAGAACGTCGTCGTCGACGCGGAGCTCGTCATCGACGAGGCCCCCCGCCGGACCCGGTCACCGGTCCGCCGAGCGTTCTCGGTGCGTTCGATCAGGCGTTGCACGCCGCGATCGACATCGGGATCGCCCGGGCCGCACTCGAAGACGGCGCCGAATTCGTCCGCACCCGGTCGCGGCCGTGGAAGGAGGCACTCGACGCCGGAATCGAGCGCGCCGATGAGGAACCGCACATCGTGCGCCGGTTCGGTGAGCTGACCGCGCGCCTGTATGCGG
>Ga0190271_10002932_pt1 | contig 10564 bp, 4 predicted proteins | sample Popmic356T_FD_133747 | JGI IMG/M metagenome (GOLD analysis project Ga0190271, IMG submission 133747) | Populus adjacent soil microbial communities from riparian zone of Weber River, Utah, USA - 356 T | ecosystem: Environmental > Terrestrial > Soil > Riparian zone | place: USA: Utah | collected... | reverse complement strand
GTGTGGACTTACGAAGTAACGCCGGCTGGCCATGCAGCGGCGGCCGGCGACACCACGTCTCACGCCTGATCACGCTCCGTCTGTTTGGACCCGGCCTCAGTTTCGGCGATACGGCAGCGGTCAGCTGTTCGCGTACCTCGATACAGCGCGCCGGAACAAAGCACGCAGGATGCCCGCCTCTTGACGACGGGCATAACTCGGTGGCTCTGTACCTGTAGCGTTCGATCCATCGTTCGCCATCGTTGTGCTTGAGCGGAAATAGCAGTGCCGGATTGGCTCAGACTCTCGCCCGAGGAATGGACCGCCGTGCGGCTGTCCATAAAAGTGGCGAGCTGGGCCATGGTGGCCAGCCTGCCGCTGGGCATATTCATTGCCTTCATCCTGGCGCGGCGGAATTTCTGGGGCAAATCGATCCTCAACGTGCTGGTGCACCTGCCCCTGATCCTGCCTCCGGTCGTGACCGGCTATCTCCTGCTGCTCAGCTTCGGCCGGCGCGGTCCCGCGGGCGCGTTTCTCGAACAATGCTGCGGCATCGTCTTCTCGTTCCGCTGGACGGGCGCGGCACTCGCCTGCGCCGTCATGGGCTTTCCCCTGATGGTACGGGCAATCCGGCTGTCGATCGAAGCGGTCGACCAGCGGCTGGAAGCAGCGGCCGGCACGCTGGGCGCCAGTCCGGCGTGGGTGTTTGCGACAGTCACCTTGCCGCTGATCCTGCCCGGCATCATCGCCGGCATGATCCTTTGCTTTGCCAAGGCGATGGGCGAATTCGGCGCGACCATCACTTTCGTCTCCAATATTCCCGGCGAAACGCAGACGCTGCCGTCCGCGATCTACACCTTCACGCAGGTGCCCGGCGGAGACGCCGGCGCGCTGCGGCTGACACTTGTCTCCATCGTCATCGCCATGGCGGCATTGATGGCTTCCGAGGTGATGGCGCGCCGCATTGGTCAGCGGATCGAGCCGGAATGACCCTTTCGGTCCAGCTCAAGCGGCGGCTCGGCGCTTTCGACATCGACGCGAGCTTCCAATCCTCCGGCGGTCTCACCGCCCTCTTCGGCCCGTCTGGCTCAGGCAAAACGAGCGTCATCAATATGATCGGCGGCCTGATCAGCCCGGCGAGCGGCCGCGTCGCCGTCAGCGGCCAGGTGCTGGTCGACACCGCCGCCGGGATCGCCATCCCCAGGCACAAGCGCCGCATCGGCTATGTCTTCCAGGACGCGCGGCTGTTTCCTCATCTGACCGTCGGCCAGAATCTTCGATATGGCCGCTGGTTTACATCGCCGGACCACCGCTACGCCAATCTGGAGGGGATCGTCGACCTGCTGGGCGTCGGCCATTTGCTCGACCGCAGGCCGGCGGCGCTCTCCGGCGGAGAGAGGCAGCGCATCGCCATCGGACGGGCGCTGGCGGCAAGCCCCAGGCTCATTCTGATGGACGAGCCGCTGGCTTCGCTTGACGAGGCGCGCAAGGCGGAAATCCTCCCCTATATCGAGCGGCTGCGCGATGAGATGAAGATCCCCATCGTCTATGTCAGCCATTCGATGCAGGAAGTCTTCCGGCTGGCAACCGATCTGGTGGTGATGGACAATGGCCTGGTTACCGCCGCAGGGCCGATTGCAGAGGTGGCTCTGCGCACCGAACTTCTGCCGCAAGCCGAACAGGCCGAGGCCGGCGCGGTGCTGGACATGGTGGTCGTCGATCACGACCCTGCCTTCGACATCAGCCTGCTTCGCTCCGCCGCCGGCGACATGCGCGTACCTGGTCTCGGCGCGTTGCCGGGAGCGGCGGTCAGGCTGCGCATCCGCGCCCGCGACATCATGCTGGCTCTCGATCCTCCCGGCCGGATCAGCGGCCTCAACGTGCTCGCGGGCAAGGTCTCGGCCGTTGGACCGCCCCACGGCGCCCATCTTGACATCACCATCGACTGCAATGGCCAGCCGCTGGTGGCCCGCATCACGCGCCTTTCGGCGCAGGCGCTCGAAATCAGTCACGGCCGGGAGGTGTTCGCCATCGTAAAATCGGTTAGTCTGGACGGCGCGACCGCGGCGCCGACGAAGCGCGCGAACACGATGGAGATCTGAAGGGCCTATGCCGTCGCTGAGCCTTCGCATCAACCTCGATCCAGACGGCCGCATCGGGCCGGGCAAGATAGAACTGCTGGAACAGGTGGCGGCCTTCGGTTCTATCTCCGCTGCGGCGCGCGGCATGGAGATGTCGTACAAGCACGCCTGGGACCTGATCGAGGAGATGAACACCTTGTTCGGCAAGCCCGTCGTCGCTGCCCAGACAGGCGGCAAGAAAGGCGGCGGCGCCCAGTTGACCCCATTGGGACTGGCGGTGGTGAGCCGGTTCCGGGCAATCGAGCGGGCGGCAACGTCGGCGGCGGAGCAGCACGTCACCGCTCTGCAGGCGGAAATCGACGCCGCTTGAGGATTGTCGCAACTTAAGGATTGAGGCTTAGGCTGCGCGACCAGTGGGCACACGCCTGAGCGCTCAGACGTTCCGCCGGCGTTACCGGCGGGTCAAGCTGCCTCGATGTTGTGCACCGAATGGCTGACGCGGCGGACTTCCTCGTCGTTCAGCAAGCCGCCTGCACGAAGCAGCGAGGCGAAGCGGCCATTGTGCTGCGCGAGTTCATCGAACCCGCCCATTTCCACGATGCGGCCGCGATCCATGAAGATCACGAGGTCGGCGTCGCGGACAGTCGTCAGACGGTGCGCGATGATGAACGTGGTGCGGTCGCGGCGCAGCGTGTCGATTGCATCCTTGACACGCACCTCGGTCTCGACGTCCAGCGCGCTGGTGGCCTCGTCCAGCACCAGGATCGGAGCGTTCTTCAGAACGGCGCGGGCGATGGCCACGCGCTGACGCTCGCCACCAGACAGATGACCGCCACGCTCGCCGACAACCGTATCGTAGCCCTCGTTCTTGGACAGGATGAAGTCCTGCGCGGCGGCAGCGTAGGCCGCCTCGTGGACCTCCTCGCACGACGCTTCGGCGCGTCCGATGCGGATGTTTTCCTCGATCGAGCGATTGAACAGGCCCGCATCCTGGAACACGGTGGCAATCGACTGGCGCAGCGACTTCTTGGTCACGGTGCGTGTGTCGATGCCGTCAATCAGGATACGGCCTTCCCTCGGCGTATGGACGCGCTGCAGAAGATTGATCAGCGTGGTCTTGCCGGCGCCGGTCGGGCCGACAACCGCCACCGTCTGGCCGGCGATGACATTGAAGGTAACGTTTTCGACGCCGTTGCTGCTGTTCGGGAAATCGAAACCGACGCCTTCGAACCGGACATGCCCGGTGACGTTCTCCAGAACCTTGAGGCCATCCGGCTCCTGCACTTCGGCGGCATCGTCCTCAAGCTTGTAGAACTCGATGAGGCGAACGCGCGCTTCGAAAATCTGGTTCACGAAGGCCGAGATCTGGTCGAGGCGCGAGATCAGCAGCGATGCGAAGCCGGTGAAGGCGACGATTTCGCCAACCCGCAATTCGCCATGCGTCACCAGATAGGCGCCGATCAGCAGAACCACCATCATCGAAATGGTGGAGGCGAGGCGGTGCATCGCGCTCGCCAACGCCCACCAGTCGAGAACCGGGTTTTGCGCGCGCAGCAGATCGTGGACATAGCCGCGCAGCGCTTCGGTTTCCTGGCCGATGCGGTTGTAGCTTTGCAGGACGGAGACGTTGTTGACCGAGTCGGTCACGTGCGCGAACACCTTGTGGTAATTGCGCTCGATGCTGGCCTGACCCTCTTTGGTCTTGCGCATCACCAATCGGCCGATGGCGACATAGGCCGCGCCCAGCGCCAGAAGAACCAGCGACATGCGCACGTCCAGCGCCAGCGCGGTGGGAATGAGCAGCACCATGGCGACGGCCGTCGACAGATGGGTGCGCATGAACTCCAGCCAGAGCCCGAACAGGGTCTCGACCGCACGCAGCAGCGTATGGAGGGCATTGGAGGTGCCGCGCTCGTGATGCCAGGATAGCGGCATCGAAATGACGCGCTCAAACGACTCCGACAACAGCGCGCCGCGGCGGGCATGGGCCAGGCGGTCGGCGCCGCGCGCCACCAGCACGAAGGCAATGATATTGAAGACGCCCAGTCCGGCCCACAACAGCAGCGTGGGTCCAACGTCCGTCTTGGAAGAGATGGAATCAATCACCCTGCCGAAGAGGATCGGCTCCGCGATGGTGATGCCCGCCAGCGCGATATTGGCCGCGCAGATCAGAAGCACCTTCCTCTTGGCCGCGCCGAGATACCCCAACGCTCTCCAGTAGACTTCCAGCAAAGACACCGAGACACCCTACCTTGGAATGGTGCACTGCACAATGCAACAGCTGTAGCGGTTGTTGCACTGCACTACAATGGTCAATCGCTCTTTCCGTTCCCCACCCGAACAAAAAATTCGATCAGACCGAAATCATTCTGTGATCGTCTCTAACAGGCTGAAGTGTTAGGAAAAATGACATGCTTGAGGCGAAATCGTGGCGGTGCTCCCTGCTCGCGTAAAAAGTTTATCGCGGAAGCTGCACCACCACCTCGACATCGCCCTTTCCGCCGAGCGCAAAGCCCTCGCCTTTCTGGAGTTTTCCGTCCTTCAGGACCTGAATCGCCTTGCCCTTCCCATTCCGCTCGACACGGATGCGATATTTTGTCTCGCCGAAGCGGAGTGTGGCCGTGTAACCGGCCCAATCGCTCGGGATGGTCGGGTTGACGAGAATGCGGTCGCCCTGCCTGCGGATTCCCAGGATGTATTCGACGGCGGCGCGGTACATCCAGCCGGCAGAGCCGGTGTACCAGGTCCATCCGCCACGGCCGCCCTTGCTGCCCTCTCCGTAGATATCGGCCGCCACGGCATAGGGCTCCACCCGATAGTGATCGGCCGACGCCTGGTCCAGCGCATGCTGGACCGGATTGAGCATGGAAAAGCAGCGATAGGCTTCGTCGGCCATACCGAGTTCGGCGTAGGCGGCGACCACCCATGTGGCGGCATGCGTATATTGCCCGCCATTTTCTCGCACGCCGGGCGGATAGCTCTTGATGTAGCCGGGGTCCTTGCTGGTCTTGTTGAACGGAGGAGAGAAGAGCCGGATGATGCCGAGCTTCTCGTCGACGAGGTTCTTCTTCACCGAAGCCATCGCCGTCCGCGACCGCGCCTCATCGCCATGCCCGGACAGAACGCTCCAGGACTGCGCGATGGAATCGATCTTGCACTCGTCGGACTTCTTGGAACCAAGCGGCGATCCGTCATCGAACGAGCCGCGACGGTACCACTCGCCATCCCAGGCGGAACCCTCAAGCGCGCGCTTCACCTCGCCGGCATGCTTTTCCCAACGGTCGGCGCGCGGCGTGTCTCCCTGCTCGCGCGCGACTGCGGCCATCCCCTCGATAGCCTTCAGCACAAACCAGCCGAGCCACACGCTCTCCCCACGCCCTTCCACGCCGACATTGTTCATGCCGTCATTCCAGTCGCCGCCAAGGATGAGCGGGAGCCCGTTCTTGCTCGTGCGCTTCATCGCGAGGTCGAGCGCGCGGGCGGCGTGCTCATAGACCGTTCCCTGGCTCTTGGAGATTTCCGGCGTGAAGAAAGCGTCGTGCTGGCCGGCCTGAAGCGCGTCGCCCTCGAGGAACGGAACCTTCTCGGTCAGCAGGGTGCGGTCGCCCGTCACCGAGACATAATGTGAAACGGCATAGCCGAGCCAGGCCACGTCGTCGGAGATCAGGGTGCGCACGCCGGCGCCGGTGCGCGGCAGCCACCAATGCTGCACGTCGCCTTCGGGGAACTGCCGCCGTGCGGCGTTGAGGATCTGTCCCCGGGCGAGCGACGGGTCGTGCAGGAGCAGCGCCAGCGTATCCTGCAACTGGTCCCGGAAGCCGAACGCACCGCTGGCCTGGTAGAACGCCGAGCGCGCCCGGATACGGCACGACAGGCTCTGATAGGGCAGCCAGTTGTTGACCATCGCATCGAAGGATTCGTCGGGCGTGTCGACCTGGATCGTGTCTAGGAAACTTCGCCAGGCGTTTTCGTTCTCCGCCAGGCGCGTGTCGAAATCCTGCGCCTTGTGCTTTTCGATCAGTTCCGCGGCTTCCTGCCAGGAGCCTGCATCGCCGAGCAGCCAGATCATCGACAACTCGCCGCCGGCCGGCACCTCGACATCCCGCGCGAGTGCGGCACAGATATCGCGGCCCGCCTCCACGATGCCCGCAAGGGCTGCACCGTCGAGGACAGCGCGCGGAAACTCGACCGAACCGTCGCCGACGAACTCCTGGCGGTCGGTCGTGATCGACTGCGCCGCTGCATCGCTTGCCAGGAAGGCAACGCGATCGCCGAAATCAAGGCTGTAGGGATTGGCGGCAAACACCGCGCCCTTGGCCGCGTCGGCCCTCGGCACGATCGTCGGTCCGGATTTGCCGCGATTGGTGCCGAGCACCCATTCGGCATAACCGTAGACGCGCAGCTTGGCAGCGCTTCTGCCCGCATTGACCAGCCGCATGCGCATCACCTTTACGGGATCCGCGGGATCGACCAGTTGCGTCAACTCCACCGACAGCGATCCACGCGCCGTCGTGAAGGTGCTGAAGCCCTGTCCGTGCCGCGCCTGGTAATGCAGCGACGGATCGCGCAGCACCGCCGCGTAGGGGGCGAAACAATCGCCGCTCGTCAGATCGTGGATATAGATGGCTTCGCCGGGCCGGTTGGACACCGGATCGTTCGACCAGGGCGTCAGCTGGAAGTCGCGGCTGTTGCGGCTCCAGCTGAACGATGCGCCTTCCGCCGAGGTGTGAAAGCCGAATGAGCCGTTGGCGATGACGTTGATCCAGGGCTGCGGCGTCACCAGCCTGTCGGTCAGGTGGACGACATAGTCGCGGCCATCCTTGTCGAAACCGCCGAAGCCGTTCCAGTAGGCAAGGCCTTCTCCGCTGAAGGGGCGGCTGGCCGGTCGGCGCGGCCGCGACTGTTGAACGGCGTCCTCCGCTTCTTCCGATTGCGGAACGACGACCCTGATCTCCTGCGCCTGTATCGCGGTCGCCTCGGCCCGCTCGATCTGATCGAAGATCGTGCCGTTTCTCGTGTGCACGCAGACGCGCGCGACGCCGATCAGAGTGCGATACGATTGTTCATCCATCAAATCGCGGCGAACGGCAAAGATGTGCTGGCGCGGGCCGAATTCGCGGCCGCGCAGGCGGCTGTTCTCGCACAGTGCTTCGATCGCGTTCTGGAGGTCCTGGACGTAGGAGGCAGCCTGCTCGTTGATCACAACGAAATCGGCCAATAGCCCGCGTGAGCGCAGATACTCCTGATATCGCAGCGCCTGGGCAACGATGTCGAGATCGGCCACGTCGGCGACACGAACCGCGAAGATCGGGAAATCGCCCGAAATCGCCATCGGCCACAGCGCGGACTGCCGGCCGAGACCCGTCTCGATGGCTTCGGCGGTCGCCCGCAGATTGGGGTCCGGATAGATCAGATAACGCGCCAGCTTCTGAACACTGGCGGCGTCGGACAGGCTGAGGCCGACATGGCGCGTCTGCACCTGCGAGCGGGTCCACGACAGGGTGGATTGGCGAGCGAAGGATTCGGGGTGATCGAGATGGCTCATCGCGGCCTCGACTTCACCGCGCTCCTTGCCGACGACCGTCCAGAAGGTGAGCTCGACCTTCTTGTTCGCCGGCACGCGGACACGGCGGCGCAGCGAGGCGATCGGATCGAGCACAAAGCCCTCGTTGGACGAAAGACGTGCGCCCTTGTCGAACGCAATTGCGTCCGCGATGGTCCTGCCGCGCCCGATGAAGGCGCGACGGTCCGTCTCGGCCTCACGGTCGCGCGTCGGCGCAGACGGGTCGGTGATGAAGTGCGCCAGCGCGATGTCCGGTTCGCCATGCGCCCGCTTTCTGCGATGAGCGAAGATGGCGCTTTTGTCCGGCGAAATCTCGGTCTCGACAAACATCTTGGAGAAGGCTGGATGTGCGTTGTCGTTATCGGCTGGCGACAGCACCAGCTCCATGAACGAGGTCACCTCGATATGGCGGTCGGCATCACCCTCATTGATGAGGGTGAGACGCCGGCCTTCGCCATTGCCCTCGGAGAGCACGATGCATTCGACCTCGGTACGCAACGTGCCGACAACTTTGACGAAACTCGCCTTGTCGTCGTTGAACAGCACCTGCACCAATTCGCCGGGCGCGGATTTGGGCTCCGCCGTCGCCGACCACCAAGCGCCGGTCGCGAGATCGCGCAGGAACACATAGCTGCCAAGCTGGTCTTCGGCCAGGTCGGGCTGCCAGCGGTTGATCGACAGCTCGTTCCAGCGGCTGTAGCCGGATCCGGTGGCGGTCACCATCACCGAATAGCTGCCGTTCGACATCAGGCTGGTCGCCCGCAACGACCGCTTCGGGTTGAGCACGAGGCGCGCGTCGGGAGCCTGAGGTTCGGATTCGACCTTGGCGCGGTCGGCTGCCTCGGTGCGCACCGTCGCGATCGGAATGTCGCGCGGCGCCTTTTCCTGCAACAGCAGTTCGGCCGCCTCGATGACGGGATCGCTATGGAAGCGGTCGCGCATGCGGCCTTCGAAGATGGCGTCGGCGATGGCGACGATCGACATGCCCGAATGGTGCGCCATGTAATTGTAGACGACAGCGTGGCCTTTGCCTTCAGGCACGCGCTGCGGCGTGAAATCGACGGCGTCATAGAAGCCGTACCGCCCGAGCGCGCCGATCGAGATCAGGCGGTCGAGGTTCACCACCGCCTCGCGCGGCATGAACTGCGCTGCAAGGATCGTCGCATAGGGGGCGATGACGGTGTTTTGCGCGAGGCCGCGTTTCAGCCCCAACCCCGGCACGCCGAAATTCGTGTACTGGTAGGTCATTTCGTGATCGCGCGCGTTGTACGCGGCCTCCGAGATTCCCCACGGCACGTTCTTCGATGCGCCATACTGAATCTGGCGGTGAATGATCATGTGGTTGGTCTGGTTCAGGATGCCGCCCTGCGGCTCCTTCATCACCAGCGGCGGCATGAGATATTCGAACATCGAGCCCGACCAGGACATCAGCGCGCCGCTGAAGCCGATCTCGACGATGGGCCGGCCTAGCCTGAACCAATGCTCGGTGGGGATGTCGCCCTTGGCTATCGCGAAAAGGCTGGTCAGCCGGCACTCGGAGGCAAGCAGGTCGTAGCAGCTCTGGTCGAGCTGATGCTCTTCCACCCGATAGCCGATCGACAGAAGCTTCCTGTCCTTGTTGAGCAGGAAGGAGAAATCCATGTCGAGGGCGAACTTGCGCGCCCGCACGCAGATCGCTTTCAAGCGGCCGCGCAGTTCGTCCACCCTGCCCTTGTCGCTGTGCGAGTCCGCGACATGCGCTTCAGCCGTCCGCACCAGGGCGGCTGCCCATTCGGCGAGCTGCTCGGTCTGCGCACTTGCCGTCTCGTGATGCATCGATGCGGCAAGCTTGTCGATCTCGCCGGCGAGCACCGCGAGATTGATCATGCGGATCGACGCCATTTCCGGCTCGCTCTTCACCGTCTCCACTGCGCGGCGCATCCCCTCGATACGATCGACGAGACGCTGCCGGAGCGGACGCATCTGGCGGCGGTCGTCGGGCACGACGCGCAGGCTTTCCTCAAGAATGCCGACCGCGTCGAGCAGGCCATCGAAATCGCCCTGCAGATAGACTGACGGCGCTTCGGCCCATTCCGTGCAGGCAGCGCCCACCGCGATGAGATGACCCGCGAGATTGCCGCTATCGACCGCCGAAATATAGAGCGGATGCAGCGGCAGCAGCGTCTTGGTGTCGTACCAATTGTAGAGGTGACCGCGGGAGCGCTCCATGCGCTCCAGCGTCGACATGGTCGCTTCGATGCGCTCCACCGTGTCGCCCATGCTGATCCAGCCGAAGTCGCGCGCCGACACCACCGACAGCAGATAGACGCCGATATTCGTCGGAGAGGTGCGGTTTGCCACCACGGGGCGCGGCACCTCCTGGAAATTGTCCGGCGGCAGGAAGCTCTGTTCGGCGGTTACGAAGGTTTCGAAATAGTGCCAGGTGCGCCGGGCGTAATTGCGCAGCTTGGCATAGTCCTCCGGCGAAATGCGAAGCCGGTCCTCGGTCTCGGCGGAACGGCTGACCAGATAGGCAAAGGCAGGCGAACCGGCCCAGAAGACCGCGAAGATCAGCGCCACCAGCGAGCCGGTCGACCGCGCCAGTAAGGGCAGCGCCAGTCCAACCGCGGCGATGACGACAGCGCCACGCATCGAATTGAAATAGCCTGGCAGATCGTTGCCGCCACCCTTCTCGGCTTGTGAGGCGGTGCGCCATTCGAGCATGTTCTTGCGGCTGACCAGCAGCCGGTAGAGGCTGCGCACGATGGCGTCGCCCATCAGCCACGCCGAATGCGCCATCAGCACGGTGCGGAGCGCCACGAGCGCGCTGCCGAACACGAGATCGCGGCCCAGGGCAGTGAGATGCCCGCGCACGGTGATCTCGCGGCTCTTGGGCAGCAGCGCGTTGACGATCTCGAAGCTGGGCGACATGAACTGGCTCAATATCAGCAGCGCCACCCAT
>Ga0190271_10002931_pt1 | contig 10566 bp, 5 predicted proteins | sample Popmic356T_FD_133747 | JGI IMG/M metagenome (GOLD analysis project Ga0190271, IMG submission 133747) | Populus adjacent soil microbial communities from riparian zone of Weber River, Utah, USA - 356 T | ecosystem: Environmental > Terrestrial > Soil > Riparian zone | place: USA: Utah | collected... | reverse complement strand
GAGGACTTCGCCCGGTTCCACGCTGAAAGTGAGGTCATCGACGGCCAGCAGGCCGTCGTAGTTCTTGGTCAGGTTCTGCGTCTTGATCATGGCGCCTGTTCAGAGCGGTCTGCCTAGCGGGAAGTTCCGTGGCTTCCGGGGCGCAGATTCTGCTGAGGAGCGCGCCTTCGCGCAAGGCGGCGGGCAGCCGCCGCGTTCAATCGCGTCGGCGGGTGGCGACGGCGTCGATCTGGTCGCGGTAAGTGCGCAGGATGCGGCGGATCTCCGAGGGGCTGGGCCGCTCGGAGAGCCGCGCGATCATTTCCGCGAGTTCATGCCACTGCCGGCCCCAGCCTAACAAGCGCACCGCATCGGCGATCACCACGTGTTCGGTCGCGGTGACGGTTGCCGGTGCCTTTCTCTGCTTGACAGGTGGTTGTGGTTTGGGTTGCGGCTTGATGGCCGCCGGCCGTACCGGCTCGCGCTTCGCCTCGCGCCGGGGCGGTGGCGGGTCCGGCTCCCTGCGCGGCATCCGGGAACTGGGCAGCGCCGGCATCTGGCGCGTGGTCTCGGCGGTGCGCTTGTGTTCACCGGTGCGTGCGCGTGCCGACTCGGCCGGAGCAGCCACCGGTTTCTCCGCGGGTACGGATTTCGGCGGCGAGGGTTCGAGCTCCGCGCTCAACACGTCGCGTCTTTCGGTCTCGTGGGTGGCCTGCGGAATGAATCTCTCCATCGAGGTGATACCCACCAGCGTGGCGAGAAATCCCATGATTTCGATACCTTCGATGAAGTCGCGATCGCCTTCGGACTGCCGCTGCGCGACGAGGCGCCTGAGCGCGAGAATGCGCTTGCGAGCCAGCTGGATGATCCAGCGCTGCGGCCGCTCGTGGCGCGGCCACGGCTGCACGTGCCAGTAACGCGCCTCATCGAGCGCCGCGTACCTGGCATGCAGGTCGAGACTGGTCTGCCAGCGGTCGAGCAGAGCTTCGAGCTGACCTGTCTCACCGGGAACGTGGTCGCTTGGCATGCGGCGAAGAGTAGCCCCCGGCCCTGCGGGCAACGCGCGACGTGGCGCACATCTGTCCCGCGGACAGCGTACTTTTGTGCACGACAGCACAGTTGAGCGCGGACTAAGATGCCCGCAAACAAGATGCCAGTCGGGAGAAGTCGCGGATGCTGACGGGTTTGCGGCACATGCTGGGCGCGCTGGTGTTACTCGTTTTCGCGTCGCCGGGACCCGCTCGCGAAATTCGCGTGGCCGTGGTCACCGACGGCGCCGCCGGACGCGCGATCTTCTCGGCCGAAGCCATCGAGAGCGAAATGGCCGGTGTCGCCTCGCCCGACCTGGAAATCGTGCTTCCCGCGTCCAAACGTTTTGCCGGTGACTGGTCGCCGGAGGGCGCCGAGGCCGCGCTCGATCGCGCGCTCGCCGACCGCGAAGTCGACGTGGTGATCACGCTCGGAATCCTCACCTCCCAGCAGGCGGCGCGCCGCAAGGCGCTGCCCAAACCCGTCATCGCGCCGATGGTCATCGACCCGGTGCTGCAGGGCTATCCACTGACCGAAGGCCGCAGCGGCCGCCACAATTTCACCTACGTCGCCGACTTCCAGAGCGTCGGCAACGAAGTCCGTGCTTTTCACGAATTCGTGAACTTCAGGTACGTGGTCGCGCTGGTCGACGATTCACTGTTGTCGGCGCTGCCGGAGCTCTCGGCCAAGGCCACTGAACTGGCGGCAGCACTCAACGTGCGCATCGGCCTCGTGCGCGTGGGAGGTGACGTCAACGCCGCGCTGGCCAGCATTCCGGCGGAAGTGGATGCGGTGTACGTGACGCCGCTGCGCTTCGACGACGCACAGGTGCGCGAACTCGCGCTGGGTCTGCAGACCCGCAAACTGCCCACGTTCTCGGTAGTTGGGCGCAGCGAGGTCGAAGCGGGCCTGTTGATGACGACGGGCGGTGCCGAGCGCGACAAGGGGCGGCTCGCGCGTCGCGTGGCCATCATGATCCAGCGCATCTCCCAGGGTGAGGACCCTTCGTCATTCGACGTGGGATTTCCGACCTCGCAACGGCTGCTCATCAACATGCGGGTGGCGCGCGCCATCGGCTTCTCGCCGCGCTGGCAGTTCCTGGCCGACGCCGAGCAGGTGAACGCGGATACCGGTGATGCGCAACCGCTTACGCTGCTGGGCGCCATGCGTGCGGCGCTCGATGCGAATCCGGCGCTGGCCGCCAGCCGCGCACGGCTGGGCAGCGCGCTCGATGACGTGCGCATCGCGCGCAGCGACCTCTTGCCGTCGCTGTCGGTGTCCGCGGCACGCACGCGCATCGACGACGATCGCGCCAACCTGCTCACCCAGGCCGAGGACACGACCAGCGCCGGACTGTCGTTCGGCCAGCTGATCTACTCGGAGCGCGCCTGGGCCGGTTACTCCATCGCCAAGTCACTCGGCGCCGCGCAGGAGCAGAGCCAGCGCGCCGACATGCTCAACACACTCACCAACGCCGCTTCCGCGTACCTGAATGTGTTGCGGTCCAAGTCGGTCGAGGATGTCCGCCGGCGCAACGTGGAGAACACTCGCAGGAATCTGGAAATTTCGCGCGTGCGCGAGGAGGTGGGCCTCGCCGGGCGTTCCGACTACCTGCGCTGGGTATCCCAGCTGGCTCGCGACAAGCAGACCTTGCTGGCGGCGGAAGCGAACCGCAAGCAGGCCGAAACCGAAATGTTGCGTATCCTGCACCGGCCCGCGAGCCAGCCATTCAGCACCGTGGAATCGGGTCTCGACGATCCGCTGACACTGGTGTCGAGCCCGCGAACGCAGGCTTTCCTCGACACCCCCGCGAAGTGGGCGGTGTTCATGGAATACGCCGTGCACACGGCGCTCGAAAACGCGCCGGAAATCCAGCAGGCCGATTCCGTGCTCGCGGCGCGGCAGCGCGCCCTGAGCTCGGCCGGGCGCGCCTACTATCTACCGGACCTTGCGCTGGTCTCCAACGGCTCGAAGTTCACCGACCGGAGTGGCGCCGGGTCGCTCAGCGTTCCCGGGGCGCCCGACGATGAATCCTGGAGCGTGTCGCTGCAGGCGACGCTGCCGCTGCTCACGGGCGGGCTGCGCGGCGCGCAATCGTCGCAGGCGCGCCACGAAGTGCGGGCCAGCGAATCGGACAAGGCCGCGATCATCGACGGCGTCGAGGCGCGCACGCGACTGGTTCTGCACCAGACCGCGAGTTCCTGGCCGGCCATCGACCTGTCGCGGCAGGCACTCGCGGCCGCCGATGAGAACCTCGCCAATGTCACCGACGCCTACGCGCGCGGCGCCGTGTCGGTCACCGATCTCATCGACGCTCAGGAGACTTCGCTCATCTCGGGCCTGAGCGCCACCGATGCGAAATACGGGTTCATGACGGATTTCGTCAACGTGCTGCGCTCCATGGGGGAATTCGAAATCCTGCTCGATCCCGCGTCGCGCGAAGCCTGGTATGCGCGCGTCGAAGACTGGTTTCGCCAGAATCCCCCGAAATAGGCTCCTGGAATGACATTCAACAATAGCGCTCTCTTATTAATAGCCCTGGCGGCTGCGATTGCCGGCTGCGGCGGCAAGAAGGAAACCGAGACGCTGATTCGCCCGGTGCGTTCGGAAATCGTGGCGGGGGGCACGACGACCGACAGCGCGACCTACACGGCGGAGATCCGTTCGCGTTACGAGACCGAACTGAGCTTCCAGGTGGGCGGCAAACTGGTGACCCGGAATGTCGACGTCGGCGCTGCCGTCAAGCAGGGCCAGCTGCTCGCGCAACTCGACCAGACCGACCAGCAGCTGGGCGTGGATGCGGCGCGCGGCGCGGTGCCGGCCGCGCAATCGGATCTCGCCCGTTCGCGCAGCGAGGAGGCGCGGTTTCGTGATCTGCTCGAGCGCGGCCTGACGACGCGCGCGCAGTACCAGGCGCAGCAGACGGCGGTGCGCCTGGCAGAGGCCAAACTATCGCAGGCCACGGCAGAGTTGCGGCTGGCTCAGCAGCGGCTGGGCTATACCACGCTGCGCGCCGGTGAAAGCGGGGTCGTCACGCGCGTGATGGTGGAGGTGGGCACGGTGGTGGCCGCCGGGCAGCGCGCCTTCAATATCGCGCGGCCGAGCGAGCGCGAGGCGGTGTTCGATGTGCCCGACGCGCGCATCGGCGAGGTGAAAGCCGGATCGAGCGTGCTCATCAATCCGCTGAGTGGCGAGAACGTCGCGTGGGCCGGACGAGTGCGCGAGATCAGCCCCACCGCCGATCCGGTGACGCGCACCTACCAGGTGCGCGCCACCATCGTGAAGCCGCCGGACAGCTTGCGACTCGGCATGACGGTCAGCGTGACTCTGGCGCGCGTGGGCGGAGCGCCGAACATTTCCCTGCCGTCCACGGCGATCTTCCAGAAAGACAGCAAGCCGGCAGTATGGGTCGTCACCGCCGCGAGCACCGTGGAGTTGCGTCCGGTGACGGTCGAGCGATACGACACCGACCGTGTGTATGTCGCCGAAGGAATTCGCACCGGTGAACGCGTGGTCACCGCCGGAGTGCATCGGCTGGCGCCCGGCGAAAAGGTGAAACTGGCGGCCGAGAAGCCGCAATGAGCGACGGAACAGCGCCCGCCGGGCAGGGCCGCTTCAACCTGTCCGCGTGGGCGCTCAACCACAAGCCGCTGATCGGCTTCCTCATGGTGATCGCGCTGCTCGCGGGGCTGCGCGCCTACCAGGATCTCGGTCGCGATGAAGATCCGCCGTTCACGATCAAGACCATGGTGGTCAGGGCCCTGTGGCCCGGCGCCGACGCCAACCAGACCGCCAAGCAGCTCACCGACCGGCTGGAGAAGCCGCTCGAGTCGCTCCAGTACGTCGACTTCGTCACCAGCTTCACCAAGCCCGGCGAAGCCACGATCATGGTCAACCTGCGCGACAACACGCCGCCGGATGCCGTGCCCGACCAGTGGTACCAGGTGCGCAAGAAGTTAGGCGATATCCGCGGCCAGCTTCCGCAAGGGGCCGTGGGCCCATTCTTCAACGACGATTTCGGCGACGTGTACGGCGTGATCTACGCGCTGACCAGCGATGGCTTCACCTACCGCGAGCTGCGCGACCAGGCCGAGTTCATCCGTGCCGAGCTGCTGCGCGTGAACCACGTGGGCAAGGTGGATCTCATCGGCGTGCAGGACGAGGTCATCTACATCGATTTCTCGCTGCGGCAAATGGCGGGACTCGGCATCGACCCGGAGCTGGTGGCCGTGACACTCGCCGCCCAGAACGCCGTCATCGCTTCGGGCACGATCGAAACTCCGGGCGAACGCATCGCGGTACGCGTCAGCGGCGCGCTCGATTCCGTGACTGCGCTCGAGAGCCTCGCCATTCGCGTCGGCGAGCGCCGCGTGCGTCTCGGGGATTTCGCGCGCGTCACGCGCGGCTACAAGGATCCGCCATCGCCGCTGTACCGTTTCAACGGGACGCCGGCCATCGGCATCGGCGTGTCCATGGCCAAGGGCGGCAACGTGCTCGAGCTCGGCGTGGCGCTCGAAAAGGAACTCACGCGTATCGAGAGCGATCTGCTGGTGGGCATCGACGTGCATCGCGTGGCGAACCAGCCCGAGGTGGTCGAGGAATCGGTGGGGCAGTTCACGCGCGGACTCTTCGAAGCCATCGGCATCGTGCTCATCGTGAGCTTCGTGAGCCTCGGGATGCGCGCCGGCCTCGTGGTGGCGGTCAGCATTCCGCTGGTGCTCGCGATCACCTTCGTGTTCATGGAGCTGTTCGAGATCAGCCTGCAGCGCATTTCCCTGGGCGCGTTGATCATTTCCCTGGGGCTGCTGGTCGATGACGCCATGATCGCGGTCGAGATGATGGTGAAGAAGATGGAAGAGGGCTGGGACAAATTCCGCGCCGCGACCTTCGCCTACACCTCCACGGCCTTCCCGATGCTCACCGGCACGCTGGTATCGGTGGCCGGGTTCCTGCCGGTCGGTTTCGCCAGGAGCGGTGCCGGCGAATACTGCTTCACGTTGTTTGCCGTGGTGACGATCGCGTTGCTGGTGTCGTGGGTGGTCGCGGTCATCTTCACGCCCTACGTCGGCGTTGCCGTGCTCAAGGAACAGCCGGCCGGCCACGTTCATGTGGCGGCGGACACGCCGATGAGCGCGCGATTCCGCAAGGTGCTGACGAAGTCGCTGGCGAATCGCGGCTGGGTCATCATCGGAACCGCCGGCACCTTCGTGATCGCCGTCGTGCTGTTCGGCTTCGTGCAACAGCAGTTCTTTCCTTCGTCGAGCCGCTCGGAGCTCATGATCGACCTGCGGCTTGCGCAGAACGCGTCGATCAAGGCCACCGAGGCCGAAGTGCAGCGATTCGAGAAGGTGCTGCTCGCCGATCCGGATGTGGTCTATCACAGCTTCTACATCGGCTCCGGCGCCGTGCGCTTCTATCTACCGCTCAACCAGCAGCTCGAGAATGCCAACTTCGCGCAGGCGGTGGTCATCACGCGCAGCTTCGAGGTGCGCGATGCGGTGCGCGCGCGGCTGGAGAAAGTGCTCGCCGAGGACTTCGACACGCTGATGGCGCGAGTCGAGCCGCTGGCGCTCGGGCCACCGGTGGACTGGCCGCTGCAGTACCGCGTGAGCGGGCCGGACGTGAGCGCGGTGCGGGCCATTGCCGAAACCGTGGCCGCCACGATGCGGGCGAATTCCAGTACCCGCGTGGTGAATTTCGACTGGAACGAGATGACCAAGCGGATCCGCATCGACGTCGACCAGGACAAGGCACGCCAGCTCGGGGTCAGCTCGCAGCAGGTGTCGCGTGCGCTCGGATCGGCGCTGTCGGGCCGCTCCGTCACGGAATTCCGCGACGACATCTATCTCATCGACGTGCAGGGACGCGCGCAGGAGCAGGATCGCGGCGACATTGCGCGCCTGCGCGACCTCGAAGTCGGCATCGCCACCGGCGTTTCGGTGCCGCTCACGCAGATCGCGACATTCGAATACGGTCTGGAGGAGACGGTGATCTGGCGCCGCAACCGGTTGCCGACGATCACGGTGCAGGCGAAGGTCGCCGACGGGCTGACGGCGGCGACGGTCACCGGGCAGCTGCAGAAACCGGTCGAAGCGCTGATGGTCAAACTACCGCCCGGCTATCGCATCGAGGTCGGCGGCGCGGTGGGCGAGAGCGCCAAGGGCCGCAAGTCCATCATGGCCGTGATCCCGGTCATGTTCATCATCATGCTGCTGGTGCTCATGCTGCAGCTTCACAGCACGCAGAAACTGCTGCTGGTGATGCTCACGGCGCCGCTGGCCATCATCGGCGTGACCATTGCGCTGCTGGTCAGCAACCGGCCGTTCGGGTTCGTGGCGATGCTCGGCGTATTCGCGCTCGTGGGCATGATCATCCGCAACTCGGTGGTGTTGATGGCACAGATCAAGGAGAACGAGGATGCCGGCATGGAGCGCGGTGCGGCCATCGTCGATGCAACGATGCATCGCCTGCGGCCCATCCTGCTGACGGCCGCGGCGGCCATACTCGGGCTCATTCCCATCGTGAGCGAAGTGTTCTGGGGGCCCATGGCCATCGCGATGATGGGCGGGTTGTTCATCGCCACGGTGCTGACGCTGATCTTCCTGCCGGCGCTGTACGCGAGCTGGTATCGCGTGCCACGGCCGGGCGCGCCGGTGTCGCGCGCCTAGGCGGAGAATTCACCATGCAAATCCATGATCGCCACGCCTGCCGTGCACGACGAATGAATCATGTATCAGTTCAACGGGCACAGCCGGATCACCAGGATCAGCAAGATCACCAAGATTGACGCCGCGCTTTCCTGCATGGCACTCCGCTGGTTCGATCGGCGGGCCGCTCAGGGTTGCCAGACCATGAAATTCGAGAACTCCGCCGCAGCCTTGTTGGTGAGCATGCCGGTACGGCCGACCGGATGCGACGCATCGGTGGTCTGCAGCACCTGCCTGTTGTTCACGAAAGCGCGCAATTCGTTGCCCACCGCATCCAGCCGCAGGTCGTACCAGGTGTTCACCGTGACCGGTAAGTTGGCGGTGACCAGCACCGTGGGGACACCATTCACCAACTTGCGCAGGCTCACCGTGTTCGAACCGCGCAACGTCAGGTAGTAGTAGTTCGATGCGTCGACGTAGCGCGCGATGATTCCGAGCCAGCGATCCGGCCCATTGAAAGCGGTCAGTCGTACGCGGGAGCCGATCACCTGGTCGTCGGTGGGCCCCCCGCCGATCACCACGCGCGCGATGTCCGCGGTCTCGGTCTGCCGCATGATGTCAGACCCACTGCCACTGGGATCGTAATCGCAGCTCCAACTACCCGACCCGGTGACCGTGTAGAAATTGGTGTACACCAGGGAGCCGTTGCACCACCCGTACTGCTGCAGGTCGAAGATCGGGCTCTGTCCCACCTGCGCGACCAACACGTTGTCGTAGTCCACGGCGGTGGCGTTACCCACGAGAGCCGCGCTGCCATGCGGAATCGGTGTCAGGTCAAAGTACCGGATGACTTCCTTGCCATCGACGAGTACGCGAAGCTGCCTGTTCAGGACCTGCAAAGCAACGTGCCAGTTGGTGCCGGTGCGGGAGGTGACCTGGACCTCGCGCAACGGCGTGCGCTCGCCGTTGCGCATCTTCTCCAGCGCGATGCGGCCGGACTGGCGCACGGCGACGTAGTAGTAGTTGGCATCGTCGAGATGGCGCACGGCGAGGCCTGCCCAGCCACCGAGCGCCGTCGGGTTGATGTCCGCCTCGATCGACTGCTCCTCCCAGTCCGAGTTGTTGAGCAAGGCGCGGTGCTCGCCGTTCACGCTGGTCTGGCGATACACGCGGTTGCCCGACGGAGTCGTGGCCACGGTGAAGCTGCCAATCACCGGCGTGAATGGCGCCGTGCCATTGGTGAAGCCAGTCGCGATGACGGGGGACGGCGTGTAGGTAGCCGGCAGCTGGTGATAACTGACCACGGGAAAAGAACTGTCGTTGTGGAGCACCGCCCTGGAGAGCACATGGCGTCCGCTGATCTCTGGCTCGCCCGACAGGCCTAAATCGCCACGGGTCACCAGTTGCGCGACGTGTTCGTACCTGCCGCCGGCGTTCTTGCGGAACACATCGCGATCGCGCAACACCACGTCGCTGCTATGCGTGAGGCTGAAGCCCATCTCGCGGTAGCTGTCGGTCACGGTGCGCAGCCGGTCTACCAGCGTGAGGGTGTCGTCGTTGCGGTAGACCCGCGCGCCAGCGCCTGGCAGGGGTGCCGCGAAAAACATCTCGTTGCCGCGCAAGTCGGACTCGCTGCCGCCGAAGAGGACGCTGGAAGTAAATTGCCACGTGGCGCCGCCGCGCCGGAAGACGCGCATCTGGTCGGATGCGATCTCCGGGTAATCCGAGATAGTGCCCGCGACCACGGTGTCGCCCGAAATGGCCCACGAACTCGGACGCAGCACGCAGTCGTCCTCGAGGGTGAGGCGCTGGAGGGCAGTCCAGGTGCCATCCGTTCGCAACGTGGAGATCCGCGCGCCCCGGGGCCGCGCAGTGCAAGTGATCTTCTCGGCGAGCAGCGTGTTGCCGTCCCACTCGAGCGCACCCATGACATGGTCAGGGTCCCCGGGGGGCGCCGTGAACGGATGTGAAATCTCCGCCCAGGTGTTGTTCGTGCGCCTGAACACGTGCGTGGGGTTCGAGCCGATGGCCGCCAGGCCATTGCTCATGGCGAACGAGCGGAAGTACACCAGGTCCTCACCCTGGACCTGCAACCGGCTCACGAGGACGCGATCGAATGTCCATTGCCCGTTCACGAAGTGGTACAGAAGGGCATCGTGTCGCTGCGTCTGCCCCGGTGGCGGGTCCGGTGTCGCAGCCGAGATGAGCGCCCAGTCACCGTCGATTGCGATCTCGGAGCCGAAGAAGTAGTAGCCTGCGGGCTTCTGCAGTGTTTGGGCCTGGTGGATGAGCTGGGGTCGGGCGGCATGGGCCGCGGGCGCGATCAGCAGGCACGCGATAACGATGAGGCGAAGCATTAAGATCTCCCTGTGGGCTACGGCTTCTGGTAGTTAGGACAAATTGCAAGCCGTGCACCATAGGAAAATGCCATGACTTCGCGAGGGCAGGCGGCGGCTCACGCTGAAGGCGCAAATTTGCGGAGGCTTTGAAATTTTTGCGCGCAGGATATTCCCGCGCATCGTTGTCAATGGTAGGGGCCAGACTCCTCTTACAAGAGGGATTTCGGGCTGGCCTCAGGTGAACGCGTGATGTCAGACCCGACATCACCGAGCTTCGTACGATGGGAAGGCGTTGCGTATCTTTACCGACCCTTGGGCGCGGACTGGAACTACCAAGGACGGCTCGGGCCCATCGGCACGATTCCCGTCATGCCCGCGAGTGCCTAGTTCCAGCGTCCGTTCTTGAGCGCGAGCAACATCTTCACGTTCGGCACCAGGTACACGACTGCGGCCACGCCCACCGTCGCCAGCAAGCCCCCGACGTGATTGGCGTCGACGACCTGCATCATGCCCCAGGCCGCGAGGCCCATGAACGCAGCGGTCCACACGGGTTGCCACATCGTTCGCAGGAT
>Ga0190271_10002930_pt1 | contig 10567 bp, 12 predicted proteins | sample Popmic356T_FD_133747 | JGI IMG/M metagenome (GOLD analysis project Ga0190271, IMG submission 133747) | Populus adjacent soil microbial communities from riparian zone of Weber River, Utah, USA - 356 T | ecosystem: Environmental > Terrestrial > Soil > Riparian zone | place: USA: Utah | collected... | reverse complement strand
GCGCCGTCCGACCCCGTCGCCGGTGGTTCAGCAGATCATCGAGGATTTCGCCAAGAAGCAGGGCGTTGAGCGCCGCGAGATCAGCGACGAGGAGATCGTCGAGCGCACACTTTACACGATGGTCAACGAGGGTTCGAAGATCCTCGAGGAAGGTATGGCGCAGCGTGCCTCCGACATCGATGTCGTCTGGGTCTATGGCTACGGCTGGCCGGTCTATCGCGGCGGCCCGATGTCCTGGGCGGACACGGTCGGCCTCCAGAACATCGTTGAGGGCCTGAAGCGCCAGGAAGAGCGCATGGGGTCCGATTTCTCTTTCTCTAAGCTGCTTCTCGACAAGGCAGAGCGCGGAGAGAAGTTCACCAGGTGAGCCGGTGGGTCGCCCTGCTGCTGGCAATCGTCGGCGGCGCGATCGCGGCCTACACGACGGTCGTCCTCGTGGCAGGCGGCCTGCTCGGCGTTGGTTGGTTGTGGGTGTTCGGCGATGATCCCTGGCCGTCCTGGGCGATGGTCGGCCTGCACCTGCTCATCCCCATCGGAGGGCTGATTCTCTGGGCGCTTTTCGGCTGGATCATCTGGGCGCGCCTTCGAATCCATCGACGCTCCTGAAGGCCAGGATGGCAACCGAGCCATCATTTCCGGCGTTGTCCCGCCACTAGGAGGGAGAAGCCGATGACGAGCGTCCCCGAAACCGCGCCGCAGGACGCGGTCCTTCGCTATTCGAACACGGCCGTCGCACTGCACTGGATCACGGTCGCGCTGGTCCTTCTGCAAGCCTATCTTGGCTTCACGTTCGCGCTGTCCGAGCCTGGCCCCGCACGCGATGGGATCTTCATTTGGCACAAGACTGTCGGCGTCGTGATCCTGCTGGCAGCCCTGGCCAGGCTCGCATACCGCCTGAAAAATCCGCCGCCGCCGTTTCCGCCCGAACTTCCGGCATGGGAGCGGATTGCCGCCGTCTGGAATCACCGCCTGTTCTATACGCTGTTGATCGCCATGCCGATCGTCGGCTTCGTCGCGGTCTCAGGCTATGCGAATGGGCCGACCACTCCGCTGGTCGGCGGGATCCAGGTTCCGGTGATCCCGGGGGTGAGCAAGGAAACCGGCGATTTGGCGGGTGAACTGCACGAACTGGCGGCCTACACGCTCGTCGCCTTGATCCTGCTTCACGTCGCTGCGGCGCTGAAGCACCAGTTCGTCGATCGGTGGAGAGGCTCTGCGCGCATGCCGCCGTTCACGTCCCATGGCGAGCCCGTGGCGATCGGTCAGGGCGGAGAGCGCTAGTCGCGATCCATCACGCAGGCCGACGGTCGAACGGTAGAAGGCTAAGCATGGCAAGGGCGACGGCGGCGGCGCCGGCCCCCGCGATGAACGTGGTCGCGGCGCCGTCGCGGTCCCAGATGTACCCCGCCGCGAGGCTCGCGAGCAGGGTGCCGATGCCGCTGACGAAGTAGAAAGCGCCAAAGCTCGTCGCCCGGAGATGATCGGGCGCCACGTCGGCGATCAGTCGCGCGAAGATTCCCTGCGTCAGCGCCATGTGCGCACCCCACAGCAGGATCCCGAGGATCAGACCCGCAAGACCGATGTCCTGCGCGAGGAGGAGATTGGCGGCTGCCAGGACTCCCATGCCCGCCATCAGGATCGAGCGCGGGCTCATTTGGTCGCTCAACGCTCCGGCGGGATAGGCCAGGGCGAGGAATCCCACATTGAAGGCGACCAGCGCCAGCGGGGACAGGACCGGGCTTAGGCCGACGTCGAGCGCACGAAGGATCAGGAACCCCTCCGAAAAGCGCGCGAGCGAGAAGAGAAACACGACTGCCAACAGGCGCCGCACGGGCCTGTCGAGTTCGCGAAAGCCGCGAAACAGCGGCTGGAACGTGGTGATGGCGAGATTCGTCGCGGGCTCCTTGACCGCGATGAGCGCGAGCAGGAACGACAAGGCCGCCGGGATCATCGCGATCCAGAAGACTGCGCGGATATCTTCAACGAACAGGATCATCAGTCCAACCGCCGCGAGCGGTGCGGTCAGCGCTCCGACCGTATCCAGCGCCTGGCGAAGGCCGAAGGCCCGACCCCGTATCTCCGGCGGAGTTTCATCGGCGATGATTGCGTCACGGGGTGCCCCCCGAATGCCTTTGCCGACCCGGTCCGCGAAACGGGCACCCATGAGCTCGACGGCTCCCTGGGCGACCGGAAACAGAGGCTTTGAAAGTGCGGCGAGCCCGTAGCCGAGCAGCACCCACGGCTTGCGCTTGCGACTGCGGTCGGACAGCCGACCTGACGCCAGCTTGGCAAAGCTTGCGGTCGCCTCCGCAATGCCATCGATCGCCCCGAGCGCTAGCACCGGAAGGCCGAGCGTCACGGTGATGAAGGCAGGCAGTAGCGCGTGATAGATTTCCGAGCTGAGGTCCATCAACAGGCTGACGAAGCCTAGAATCCAGACGTTCCGTGGGAGCTTCGAGCCGGATTGCACGACGGGTTGCTAGCTACAATCTTGCCATGCGGCAAACCTTTGCTAGCATGCAACCCATGCTTTGGGGATCATCACCAGCCGCCGTTGAGGCCCGGTACGTGGCGGTATCCGAGAATTTCCTGGCGGATGGTCCGACCGAGCGGGCCGATCGGGCCCGACGGATGTTGCTGTCAGCCGTCGGCTCCAACGAGCCGGCCACGCTCAATCAGGTGGCCCGGGCCATGGGTCGCGGCGCTCCGGCAGTGAGCCGGTCGGTCGATGCGCTCGTTCGGGCTGGCCTGATCGAGCGCGCCGCCGATCCTGACAATCGCCGCAGGCTCGCCATGAGGTTGACGGATGCGGGCCGGGACGTCCTTAGAACGCCTTCGGAGTCGACCTCCCTAGCAAGCCGTCTCGAACGGCTCGCGCCGAGCGAGGTCCGAGCGATCGAGCGCGCCGTCGAAATCCTGGAGCGGGCGGTCTAGCTCAACCCTTGCCGCGGCGGCGGCGAGTTTCCCAGCCTTTTTTGGCGGCTTCGCTACGGCTGCGGCTCCGGCCTGAGCCGTCGTTCTTGCCGCCCTTGTCCTGCTTGTTCACGGTCGCCCAGGCCCGGCTCTCGGCTTCCTTCTTGGAAACGCCGCGCTTCTCATATCCCTCGGCGATATGTTCGGCCTTGCGGTCCTGCTTGGACGTGTACGCACCACGGGGCATCTGAACCTCCATTCAATCGTTTGTGCCCAAACGCATGAGGCGGTTCGACCGTTTCCATGCTGCATTGCAACATGATTGGCTATTCACTATGTGCGCCGCACACATTCTCCGGGAAAAACAATGAATCTGCGTAACGTCGCGATCATCGCGCACGTCGATCACGGCAAAACGACGCTTGTCGACCAGCTCTTTCGCCAGTCCGGCACCTTCCGCGACAATCAGCGCGTCGAGGAGCGGGCGATGGATTCGAACGACCTCGAGAAGGAGCGGGGGATCACCATCCTGGCCAAGTGCACGTCTGTTGATTGGCACGGCATACACATCAACATCGTCGACACGCCAGGCCACGCCGACTTCGGCGCCGAGGTGGAGCGAATCCTCAGCATGGTCGACGGCGTCATCCTGTTGGTCGACGCAGCTGAAGGTCCGATGCCGCAGACCAAGTTCGTCACTGGCAAAGCGCTCGCCCTGGGTCTCAAGCCGATCGTCGTCGTCAACAAGATCGACCGCCCCGATGCGCGCCCGGCCGAAGTGCTCGACGAGGTGTTCGAGCTGTTCCTCAACCTCGAGGCCAATGACGAGCAGCTCGACTTCCCGACTCTCTACGCCAGCGGCCGCGCCGGTTACGCGGGCCTCTCCGACGATGTCCGTTCGGGCGACCTGACACCGCTCTTCGAGGCCATCGTCAGCCATGTTCCGCGGCCACGGGTCGACGCCGGCCCGTTCCGAATGCTCGCCACCTTGCTTGATCGCGACCCCTTCCTCGGCCGTATCCTCACCGGGCGGATCGAGAGCGGCAAACTGACGACCAATATGCCGATCAAGGCGATCGATGTGGACGGAAACGTCGTCGAGGAAGGCCGCGCAACCAAGGTATTTGCGTTCCGGGGCCTGGAGCGCGTGCCGGTCGAGAGTGCCGAAGCCGGCGAGATCGTCGCCATTGCCGGACTCATCAAGGCGACCGTTTCGAACACCTTCGCCGATCCTTCGGTCGCCGCCCCTTTGAAGGCTCGTCCGATCGACCCGCCCACGCTGGCAATGAGCTTTTCCGTCAATGACAGCCCCTATGCGGGCCGCGACGGGGACAAGGTACAGAGCCGCGTCATCCGCGAACGGCTTGAGCGCGAGGCGGAAGGCAATGTCGCGATCCGGGTGACTACTGCCGCAGACAATGACAGCTTCGAGGTCGCGGGGCGCGGCGAACTCCAGCTCGGAGTGCTCATCGAAACTCTTCGTCGCGAAGGCTTCGAGCTATCGATCAGTCGCCCGCGCGTGCTGTTCCGCGATGGTTCGAACGGCCTCGAAGAGCCGTACGAGACGGTGGTCATCGACGTCGACGATGAATTTAGCGGCACCGTCATCGACAAGATGGCGATCCGCAAGGCCGAGATGACCGACATGCGCCCATCAGGGGGCGGCAAGACTCGCCTGACCTTTAGCGCGCCGTCGCGCGGTCTCATCGGCTATCACGGCGAATTCCTGTCGGACACGCGCGGCACTGGCATCATGAACCGGCTGTTCGAAAGGTATGGTCCTCACAAGGGCCCGATCAGCGGACGCCAGAACGGCGTGCTGATCTCCATGGAGCAAGGAAAGGCCGTTGCTTACGCGCTAAATGCGCTGGAAGACCGTGGCGTGCTGTTCATTTCCCCGGGCGACGACCTCTACGAAGGCATGGTCATCGGCGAAAATGCCAAGATCCACGACCTCGAAGTGAATCCGCTGAAGTCAAAGCAGCTGACCAACTTCCGTGCCTCCGGACCGAAGGACGAAGGCATCCGCCTGACCCCGCCGCGGCGGATGACGCTGGAGCAGGCGATCGCCTACATTCAGGAGGACGAACTGGTCGAGGTGACGCCCAAGGTCGTGCGCATCCGCAAGCGCTTCCTCGACCCGCACGAGCGCAAGCGGCAGTCCCGGAAGATGGAGGCGGCCTGACGCCGCCTCCTATGCCCACCACTTCTTAGTTGTGCCTGTTAGTAACCTAAGGTGAGCGAGACGAGACGCCTCAGTTGGCCATCTCTAATATCATCCGCCACTCCTCGTCGCGGACAGGCGCCACCGAAAGCCGCGACTGACGAATGAGCTCCATCTTCTCCAGCTTCGGTTCGGCCTTGATGGCCTTGAGCGTGACCGGCCCGATGGCGCGGACCGGCTCGACCCGCACCGAGACCCAGTCGGCATCCTTGGGATCGGGCTGCGCCTCGCGAGTGATCCGCATGATCCCAACGACCGCCTTGTCGGTCATGCTTGCGTAGAAGAGCGCCTCGTCACCCGCCTTCATCGCCTTGAGATGCAGGCGCGCGGCATTGTTGCGCACGCCGTCCCATTCCGTGCCACCGTCCCGGACGAGATCCTCCCAGCTGTAGCTGGAAGGTTCCGATTTCATGAGCCAGTACGCCATGGGCCCGCTCCTACCGGTCCAGCGGGCATCGCGAAAGGCGCCGATTCTTCCCGACGAGTCGAGCTTCTCTATCGGCCAGTTGAAAATTAACCATAAAGTTCCGCAAGCTAACGCATCATCGGCTCGACTCGCCGACTATTGGGTTGGGTAAACCGGGTCGGTCCCCTAACTGAAGCTCAACGAACAGCGGGTGAGCCTGCGCCAATGAGCGCGGCTCCGGGCAAGACGGACGACCAATTCCGTATTCGAATGAATGTGGCGCCAGAGAGCGCCCGGTAACGGTCGGCCGCCAGAACAAAGAGTCAAAATTGAAGAAGTTTGCGTTGGGCCGCGGCCTGTCCGTGGCTGCTGGGCTTTTGCTGATGGCGGCGTCCAATCCCGCAACGGGAGCTCCGTTGCCGACTTCGGCCGGCACGGTTGACGTAGCTGCGAAGCCCCTCGGTTTGATGAAGCCGGCAACGGCCGCGATCGCCACGGTTAGCGGCAGCGTGATTCAGGCCACCCCGGCGGCCGCAGTCTCGGTGACTTTGGCTCCGGAGATTGTGAAGGAAGCCGCGTGGCTGCAGTCGAACGGCTGGCCACTTTATGCGCTGGTCGATCGCTACAGCGCCGGTGCGCCGCTCGATGCGGAAGCAAACTGCATAGCGGTCGCGGTCTATCATGAGGCACGTGGCGAGACCCTGGAGGGACAGCTCGCGGTTGCACGCGTCATAATGAACCGCGCTGCGTCGGGCCGTTATCCCGGAAGCTGGTGCGGAGTGGTCAAGCAACCGTGGCAGTTCTCCTTTGTCCGTAACGGCTACATGCCGGGCGTGGATGAGAGCTCTACCGCGTGGCGCAACGCGCTCGGGGTTACGCGCATCGCGATCAACAATGCGGTCCCGAGCCTTTCCAACGACGTGCTCTGGTATCACGCCAATTACGTCGCTCCATCGTGGGGCCGGCGGCTGACGCGGGTCAGCCAGATCGGCGCGCACATCTTCTATCGCGCCTAAAATCTACAGAGTTTTCAGGAGGGGAAGGCCGGGTCGCCACGTGCGATCCGGCCTTTTCTTTCGTCTGGGCGGGCCGCTGACTCGCTTCGTCGTAAACTGCGTTCAAGGGGGATTCGCAAGGGCCCAGTTTCGGATGAGCATCGAACTTGGGTGAATTTCTCCAGGGGATGGGGGAGACTTCGGTGCTCAAGATCTTGATTGTTGAGGATGATTCTCAACTCGCGACCACGCTGAAATATCTCGTCGAGGATAATCCGCGATACCGGGTGGTCGCCATTGCGGACGACGCAGACAATGCCGTCGCCGCTGCCGAGCACTACAATCCCGACCTCGCGCTCGTTGACCTGCACCTTGCCCGCGGGAGCACCGGCTTTTCCGCGGCTGTTCGGCTCAGCGACTATGACGTGCCGTGCCTGTTCGTCAGCGGCAAGGCGCCGAGCTTCCCGATGCCGGACCTGGCGCTCGGTTGCCTAACGAAGCCGTTCACCGCCGAAGAAGTGCATCGCGCCCTGAACCTGGCCGAGGACAAGCTCCGCGGCCGTGAGACCGTCCGCCCGCGCATCCCGCAGAACCTGCAGATCTACGATTCACTGGAAGTCTCTGGCTTCACCGAGCCGGGCTTCATTCCTTCACGCCCCTCGCTCCGCACGCGGATCGAGCATTGGATCGCGGGTCAGCACCAGTAGGCCTGCCGTTACCGGGGAAAGACGAAGCGGGTTGGACGTAAAGGCGATCCAGCTGGGACGAACAGCATGTCGACTTGCACCAGTTCCACACCGGTCGGCCGGATCATCCCGGCGACGTCGAACGGCACAAAGCCGCGCTGATCCATATAATTGATCACCTGAAGGAAGGTCGCTCCGCCCTCATTGTACGGCAGCAGGGCGACTTCCAATTGGACCAGATCCGAGCGGTCTAGAGTCTTCGAGCCACCGTCCAGTACCTCAACCTCGGCGCCCTGGACGGCGAGCTTCAGGAAGCTCGGACCATCCAGCTGTGCCGTGACATCATCCAGCGTGGACGTCTGCAAGGATGTCTCTTTGAACTCGACGTTGCTTTGCTCGCGATGCAGGGATGAGCCTGTTCCGGCCTCATAAAAGGTTACGGTCTGCCCCGCTTTTGCCCCAAGAAGAGCCTCGACAAACTGGGTTCTCTCAAGCGAGCCTGCCAGCGCATTCAGGGCTTCGGCCTTCGAGCTCAGCGGCTCGATCATCATGATCGACGCACCGGGAAAGATTCGACGCGCGAGCCTAGTCCAGTTTCCATCGTGAGCGCCAATGTCGATGATGGAGGCGGGCGTATATCCTGAAGCCGCCAATCGGCGATACGCTCGCTCCTCTAGGGAGAGGCAATCGCGTTGCAGAGCCTTGGAGACGAGCTTCTTGAGAGGGCCGTTCCGCCAGGACAAATTGAGCCCCTTTCTGCCCGGCCTTAGGGCCTAACGAAATTGCGGAAATAGTCGATCGTCTTGACCAGGCCCTGTTCGAGCTGGACCGACGGCTCCCAGCCAAGGTGGCGCTTCGCCTTGCTGATATCCGGCTGGCGCTGCTTGGGGTCGTCCTGGGGAAGGGGCGCTTCAACGATCTCGGACGTTGCGTCGGTGAGGCGGATTACCTGTTGGGCAAGTTCGCGGACGGTGAACTCGTTCGGATTGCCGATGTTGATCGGACCGGTAATCTCGGCTCCGGTGTCCATCAGGGAAATAAGCCCGGCAACCAGGTCGTCGACATAGCAGAATGAACGGGTCTGGCTTCCGTCGCCGTAGAGGGTGATCGGCTCGTTCTTGAGCGCCTGCATGATGAAGTTGGAGACCACGCGGCCGTCCGCCGGGTGCATCCGCGGCCCGTACGTATTGAAGATGCGCGCGACCTTGATCGGCAGCTTGTGCTGCCGGTGATAGTCGAAGAACAGGGTCTCGGCGCAGCGCTTGCCCTCGTCGTAACAGGAGCGCGGGCCGATCGGGTTCACATGGCCCCAATATTCCTCGCTTTGCGGATGAACCGACGGGTCTCCGTATACTTCGCTGGTCGAGGCTTGGAGGATCTTGCAGCCCAACCGCTTGGCCAGGCCAAGCATGTTGATGGCGCCGTGTACCGACGTCTTGGTCGTCTGCACCGGGTCATGCTGGTAGTGAATGGGCGAAGCGGGGCAGGCGAGATTGTAGATCTCGTCCACCTCGACGAAGAGCGGGAACGTGATGTCGTGCCGCATGAACTCGAAGCTCGGGTTCGAATGCAGGTGGGCGATATTGTCCTTGGTGCCAGTGAACAGATTGTCGACGCACAGCACTTCGTGGCCGGCTTCGAGCAGACGGTCGGCGAGATGCGAACCGAGGAAGCCCGCGCCGCCGGTGATCATCACCCGTTTGCGCATGTTATAGTCGCGAGCCACTAGTCCCCCTTCTGACGCCACGCTTGGTCTTGTTCTCGTAGCGGTATCAACCGGCCGACAGCAACAGGCCGGACGGCCGTTGAGGCGCGCTGTGCCGATTTAAGCCACGACCGGAACGTCGTCAGCCGATCAGACGCACTTCCGTGCCGAGGAAATTCATCACGTTGGAGCCGGAGCAACCCTTCGAAATCAGCACCCGACCGTTGAGGATCAGCCGTTTCCCGATAAAGCGCGCACACCGCAGATCCGGGGTTCGATCTCCGTCCACACGGAGTATTTCCGAAGGGAAGTAGATCAGGCCCTTGAGCTCCGAGAAGCCATTGCCTCCGATGATGTTCTCGATCTCGTTGTGCGCGCCCTTCGATCTCCGGTCCTGGAATATGAGGATGCCGGCGTTCGGGCCTTGCGTCGGGGCAGCCAGCTTCACCTTGGCATGGCTGTCGATCTGGACCTTTCCGATCGACCAGGGATCGGTCGCCGCCTGTTCGCTGGTGAGAAAGATGGTGCAGGCACGACAGGAGACTTCCGCGGCCGGTCCGATCAGAAGGTTTCCGCGATTGATGATATACTCGCCGTCGGCAAGGGTGACCGGCCCGTCGAGGAGCAGGTTCCCATAGCAGCCGGCCGGAAGCGCCACCCTCCCGCCATTTTTCACCGCAGCGTCCGAGTTGACGGTCACGTTGGGACAGCCGGTGTTAGGGATCAGCGGAGGATCGCGGTCGGCCAGTGGATCCTTCTGCTTCAGGCCGTATTTGCGGACCCGCGAGTCCTTGATGCCTATTGCCTCGATTCCTCCAAACGCGACAATATTGTCCGCTTGAATGGTCGCGGAGCCGTCAGCGACGATGGCCTTGGGCGACGAGGAGTTGGTCGCCATGCCGCATTCCATCTCAACATTCGCGCTGGGATCGATCTCCAGGCCGGTCTCGTCTTCGGTGCCGATCGCGAAGGCGCAGAACTCGCCGTTCTCGACGATCGTCGCCGTCGCTTCCACGTCGACCGTCGGGGCACGGCTGAGGAACATCCGGGTGAACGTCATGCCCACCGGGCTGGCGATCCGCACGCGAACTGCGAAGGGGTCGTTCTTGTAGGGCGCAGGCGACCGTTCCACTGAAACTGCGCGCATCGGGTCGAGCTTGGGATTGGACGCAACGCTGTCGTCGACGGAGGCGTCCATTTCGCCGGTCTGCACTAGGCCGTAAACGCCAGCGATCGCCGCCGCGTCGGCCGCGGCCTGCAATTCACGCTTCGCCGAAACCCATTGAACGGTATCGACGGCGATCGCCGCGCAACCGATCAAGAGCGGAAGTCCGATCGCGGTCATCGCCAGCACGTTGCCGCGCTCGTCGCGGACCAATGCTCTCAGAGTCGCTGCTGCTCGTTCGAACATCATGCGCTGGTACTAGGCAAACGGGGTTAAGAGACCTTTATCCGGGTTGTCACACGATCAATCCGATGCATCCGATTCAGGACGCATCGGATTGATGTTCCTCTTCAAGCAGGGACCGGCACGAGGCGCTGCGGATTCTTCCACATCGGAATACCGTTGTAGATCGGTTGAGCTGCTCCCTTGAGTTGCGTACCGTTGCCGAGGTTGCCGCTGTTGCAGCTGAGCAG
>Ga0190271_10002929_pt1 | contig 10568 bp, 7 predicted proteins | sample Popmic356T_FD_133747 | JGI IMG/M metagenome (GOLD analysis project Ga0190271, IMG submission 133747) | Populus adjacent soil microbial communities from riparian zone of Weber River, Utah, USA - 356 T | ecosystem: Environmental > Terrestrial > Soil > Riparian zone | place: USA: Utah | collected... | reverse complement strand
TCGCCCTGCTCGCGGTGTTCAAGATCCGGGCCGTCGCGATCAACGTGAACTACCGCTACGTCGAGGCCGAGCTCGACTACCTCTTCGACAACTCCGACATCGTGGCGCTGCTCCACGAGCGCCCCTACGCACCGCTCGTCGCCGCCACGGCACCGAAGCACGACCGGCTGACCACGGTCGTGGCGATGCCGGACGCGACGGATCCGGACAGCACGGCGGACATCAGCGCCTTCGAGGGCATCGCCTGGGAGGATGCCCTCGCGGGACAGAGCGCCGAGCGCGACTTCGAGCCGCGCAGCAACGACGACCTCTACATCGTCTACACGGGGGGCACGACCGGCTTCCCCAAGGGCGTGATGTGGCGTCACGAGGACTTCTGGCGCGTGCTCGGCGGCGGCATCGACTTCATGACCGGCGACCGGCTCGAGGAGTACGACCAGTCCAAGAGCGCCGAGGCCAACGACCCGATGGTCACGTTCCCGCTGAGCCCCCTCATGCACGGCGGGGCCCAGGCCGCCATGCTCATGCACCTGTTCGCCGGCCACTTGACGATCCTGGCGCCGAAGTTCGACCCCGACGAGGTGTGGAGGATCGTCGACGCGAACAAGGCGCAGCTGATCTTCATGACCGGTGACGCGATGGCGCGCCCGCTCATCGAGACCTATGAGCGCGGCGGGTACGACGGACAGTCGCTGGCCGCCGTGGCGAGCAGCGCCGCCATCTTCAGCCGCCCCGTGAAGGAGCGGTGGATGGCGGCCTTCCCCAACACGTTCTTCACCGACTCGGTGGGGGCGTCGGAGACGGGCTTCCAGGGCACCGGCCTCCAGGACGCGGAGAACATCAAGGGCGAGGGTGCCCTCGTGAGCCTGGGTGCCGAGTCCGTGGTGCTGGGCGAGAACAACGAGGTGCTCGACCTCGAGACCAACGTGGGCGTCGGCGGGAGACTGGCCCGCACCGGGTCGGTGCCCCTGGGCTACTACCAGGACCCGGAGAAGTCGGCGCGCACCTTCCTCGAGCTCGACGGCACGCGCTACTCCGTGCCCGGCGACTTCGCCCGCATCGAGAAGGACAACAAGGTCACGCTGCTCGGCCGCGGATCGAACTGCATCAACACCGGCGGGGAGAAGGTCTACCCCGAGGAGGTCGAGATGGCACTCAAGGCCCATCCCGACGTGTACGACGTCCTCGTCGTCGGCGTGGCCGACGAAAACTACGGCCAGGCCGTCACCGCGGTGATCCAGGCCCGTGGCGACCACCAGCCCGACGTCGAGGAGCTGCGGTCGTTCCTCCGGGCGAGTCTGTCCGGCTACAAGCTCCCGCGGGCGGTCACCTACGTCGAGCAGATCCCGCGGAGCGCGACCGGGAAGGCGAACTACCCGATAGCCCGCGAGCTCGCCGGCGCGGCCCCGAGCGGCGTGGACGCCTGAGATGCGCACCGACCTGTGCAAGCAGTTCGGGATCGACCATCCGATCTTCGCGTTCACCCCGAGCGAGCACGTGGCCGCCGCGGTCTCCCGCGCAGGCGGCCTGGGGGTCCTCGGCTGCGTCCGGTTCAACGATGCGGACGAGCTCGACGGCGTCCTGGACTGGATGGACGAGAACACCGAAGGCAAGCCGTACGGCGTCGATGTCGTCATGCCGATGAAGATGCCCACGGAGGGCACGTCGGTGGACCTCGCGTCGATGATCCCCGAGGGCCACAAGGACTTCGTCGAGAAGACGCTGCAGAAGCTCGGCGTACCCCCGCTCCCGGAGGGTGAGGGACGCGAGGGAGTCCTTGGCTGGCTGCACTCCCTGGCGCGCAGCCACGTCGACGTGGCGCTGAAGCACCGTCCGGTGCTGATCGCCAACGCCCTCGGCTCGCCGCCGGTCGACGTGATCGAGCAGGCGCACGAGCACGGCCTCAAGGTGGCGGCCCTCGCCGGTGCCGCCAAGCACGCCCTGTCCCACGTGCAGAACGGCGTCGACATCGTCGTCGCCCAGGGCTACGAGGCGGGCGGTCACACCGGGGAGATCGCAAGCATGGTGCTCACGCCGGAGATCGTCGACGCCGTGGGGCCGGATGTGCCGGTGCTGGGCGCGGGCGGCATCGGCACCGGCCGTCAGGTCGCTGCCTCGCTGGCGCTGGGTGCGCAGGGCGTGTGGACGGGCTCGGTGTGGTTGACCACCGAGGAGTACCAGAACCTCAACACCAACAAGGGCATGACGGATGCATTCCTCAGGGCGAGCAGCGCGGACACGGTCCGGGCCCGGGTCTACACCGGCAAGCCCGCTCGGCTGCTGAAGACGAAGTGGACGGACGCGTGGATGGAGGAGGACGCGCCGGAGCCGTTGCCCATGCCCTTGCAGAACCTCCTCGTCTCGGACGCCCACAACCGCATGAACGCCCATGGCGACCCCGATGTCATCTCGATGCCGGTCGGTCAGATCGTGGGCTCGATGAATTCCGTGCGTCCCGTCGCCGACGTGATGGCCGATCTCGTGTCAGGCTTCGAGGACGCCGTGGCACGACTCGACAGGATCCGGAACGCCTGACCGCGTTCAGCCTGCAAGGCTTGCCCAGACGGTCTTGCCCTCGCGCTCCTCGCGGACGCCCCAGCCGTCGCTGAGCGTGTCCACGAGGAACAGCCCGCGGCCACCGGGCGCATCGGCGTCCAGGTCGGCGAGCCTGGGCAGCCGCGGGTTCCCGTCGAACACCTCGACGCGCACCGACGTCTCGTCGGCGGTCAGGGTGATCCGGACCGGGACGTCGCTCTGTCGCACCGCGTTCGTCACCAGCTCGGAGAGCACCAGCAGCACCGTCTCCCTCAGGTCCTCGGAGGCCCCGGACTCGCGCAGCCAGCCCTCGCTCCATGATCGAGCCAGCGGCACCGACATGGGCTGCGGAGGCAACGCCCGCTCCACCCGGCGCCCGGCGCCGAGCTCCGCGGGCGGGATGCGGGCCACCAGCACCGCGACGTCGTCGCCCCTGCTCCCGGCCGGGAGCAGCGCAAGGGCTGCGTCGATCACCTCTGCCGGCCGCGCGTCGGCGGGCAGGTCCCTCAGCAGCTCGTCGAGAAGCCGCATGCCCTCGTCGATGTCCCAGGTCCTGGTCTCGACCAGGCCGTCGGTGTAGAGGAGGAGCAGCGAGTCGGGCGGCAGCACAGTGCTCCGCTCCTCCCAGCGGTCCCCGACGCCCAACGGAGGGCCGACGCCCACGTCGACCTCATGGTGCAGCGGGCGATCGCCATCGCGACCGATCACCACGGGTGGCAGGTGCCCCGCGCTGGCGACGGTCGCCAGACGCGACTCCACGTCGAGGTGCATCACCAGGACGGTCGCGAGCAGGTCGTGGCCGAGCCGCTCGAGGTAGTCGGCGGTTCGAGCGAGCACGCCGGCGGGTGGGTGGCCCTCCAAGGCGGTCACCTGCACCACGGTCCGGAGCTGTCCCATGACGGCGGCCGCGTGCGCGTCGTGCCCCTGCACGTCGCCGACCACGAGCACGAGCCCGTCCTCGACCTGGATCGCGTCGAACCAGTCGCCACCCACGTGCACGCCCGGGTCACCGCTGCGGTAGCGCGCGGCCAGCTCCACGTCTCCGAGGTGTTCGGGGATCCTGGGCAGGAGACTGCGCTGCAAGGTGAGCCCGAGCGCGCGCTCCTGGGCGAGCTCACGGTCCTGCTGCTCGTCGCGGCGGCTCCGCTCGACGGCCAGCCGCACCGTGCGTACCAGGACGTCGATGAGCGCGAGGTCCCCGGGGCTGGGAGCGGCCGGACGTGGGTAGTACATCGCGAAGGTGCCGAGCACGCCGCCGTCGATCCCCACGATCGGCGTGGACCAGCACGCCCGCAGCCCCGCCGACAGCGCCAGGTCCTTGAAGTCGGCCCACAGCGGGTCCTGGGCGATGTCCTCGACGATGACCTGCCGGCGCAGGTACGCCGCAGTCCCGCACGAACCCACCCGCGGCCCGACGAGGAGGCCGTGGATGGCGCGGTTGTACTCCTCGGGGAGGCTGGGTGCCGCGCCGTGCAGCAGCGTGGTACCGGTGTCGTCGAGGAGCAGGATCGAACCGAGCATGCCCTCGGTGGAGATCTGCTCGACGACCCGGAGCATGGCCTCCAGCGCATGTGGCAGCTGGTGACCCGAGACCACACCGGCCAGGAGCTCGAGCTGGGCGGCCAGAAGCTGAGCGTCCCGACCCTTCTCATCCTCGTGCTGCGCGCTGACGAGACCCATGATGCTGGGACTCTACGCCCCAGGAGCTACCGTCGTTCGGATGCGCGCCATCACCTACACCGCGACCGGAGATCCCGACGTCCTGACGCTCGTCGACAAGGAACCCTCACGGCCGGGACCGGGCGAGGTCCAGGTGCGGGTGCACAGGTCCGGTGTCAACCCGACGGACTGGAAGAATCGCCGCGGCACGGAGCCGGGCGCTCCGGTGGAGCCCGCGCAGGTGCCGAACCAGGACGGTGCCGGTGTGATCGAGGTCGTCGGCGCGGAGGTCGACCCGGGCCGGGTGGGGGAGCGCGTGTGGCTCTGGGAGGCGGCCCACGGAAGTCCCGACGCAGGGACCGCTCAGGAGCTCACCTCGGTCCCGGCCGATCACGCGGTGGCGCTGCCGAACGGGGTGTCGTTCGACCTCGCCGCCGCGCTCCCGATCCCCTTCATGACCGCCCACCGGTGCCTCACCGTGACCGAGGGCGGGCCGGACCACCTGGCTCCGGGCGCGCTCTCAGGCCGCGTCGTCCTGGTGTCCGGCGGTGCCGGAGCCGTGGGGAACGCCGCGATCCAGCTGGCGCGGTGGGCGGGTGCGACCGTGCTCACCACCGTGAGCGCGCCCGAGAAGGCCGCCCTCGCCGAGGCGGCGGGCGCCCAGCACGTCGTGAACTACCGCGAGCAGGACGTCGTGGCAGCGGTCCGCGAGGTCGCGCCCGACGGTGTCGACACGGTCGTGGAGGTCGCCGCGGCCGCGAACGCCGACATCGACGTCGCTGTCCTGGCCCAGCACGGCTCCGTGGCGGTCTACGCCGACGACGACAAGGCGCCGCTGACCGTGCCGGTGCGCCCGCTGATGCTCCCCAACGTGCGCTACCAGTTCGTGCTCGTCTACTCGGCGCCGTCCGGCTGGAAGGCTCGGGCGGTGCGCGACCTGACCGAGGCGCTGGGTGCCGGGGCGATCCGCGCGGGCGAGGAGGCGGGACTGCCGCTGCACCACTACCCGCTCGAGCGGACCGCCGACGCCCATGCCGCCGTGGAGGACGGTGCGGTCGGCAAGGTGCTGATCGACGTGACGAACTGACGCGGATCTCAGCCTGAAGGCCTCGTCACGTCCGCGACCGACGCGGCGAGGGCCGCGACCAGGTCGGCTCCCTCGAGGGTGAGCGCGGTGCCGTGTGCTCCGCCTCCCACGGACACCGTGCCGGTCACGCGTACGTCGGCAACCACCGGGAGCGGCGTGACGCTGCCGAGCGGTGTGATCGTGCCGCGCACGAACCCGGTGATGCGCCGGGCCGCCTCCGCGTCGGGCATCGACGAGCGATTGACGCCGAGGTGCGCCCGGAGCTTCGGCCAGTCGATCTCCCGGTCGCCGGGGACGAGCACGAACCGGTGGTCGTCCTCGCTGACCCGCACCACCATCGTCTTGACGATGGCCGCCTGCGCGACGCCGCGCGCGGCGGCGGCCTCCGCGAGGGACCGGACGGGGCCGTGCCGCACCACGTCGAAGCTCAGGCCGCCCGACTCGGCGGCGGCAACGACGATCGCGGAACGATCCGTCTGCTCCGGGTCCGACGTGGTCATCAGGTGGAGCTCGGGAGCCTCGTGCCGCTCGGTGGTGGCGGTCCCGACGACCGCGAAGCCGTGGCGGGCGTACAGCGCACGCGCGGCGGGGTTCGTGACGACGACGTCGAGCTCGAGGAGCATGTTTCCCTGCCCCGCGGCCCACCGACGTACCGCCGTGATCAAGGCATCGCCCACGCCGTGTCCGCGCGCTTGCGGGGCCACCCACATCGAGACGAGCCGGACCGTGCCCGCGACGTCGCTCGGGATACCGGACGCCATGCCCACCGGCAGGCCGTCGAGGACGGTCACGAAGCTCACCGAACCGGGCAGCGCGAGCCGCTCGCGCCAGCGCTCTTCGGGCGCGTCCTGCCAGTCCGCCAGCCGGGACGTGAACGCCTCGGGGGCGTCTCCGAGGGCCTGGAGCCTGAGGTCGCGCCACACCTCCCAGTCGTTGTCGGTGACGACGCGGACCTCGAGGCTCATGGAGCCATTGAACCGCCGGGTCGAGGCTCGTACGACATGGCCCGCGGGGCCCGCGACCAGACGGGGTCCCGGTGCCCAGTGACGGTCTGCTCGGTGAGCACGCGCTTCAGCACCTTGTGCGTGGGTGTCCGGGGCAGCTCCCGCGCGACCCGGACGAACCGTGGTGCGGACTTGCTGCCGAGGTCTGGTTGCCCCGCGAGGAAGCTCGCGAACCCGTCGGGGTCGAACTGACGCCCGTCGTGCAGCACCAGCGCCGCCATCACGGCATCGCCGACACCGCTCTCGTCAGGGACGGCGTACACCGCCACCTCGGAGACATCGGGGTGCCGGAGCAGCGCCCTCTCGATCGGCGCCGTTGCGAGGTTCTCCCCGTCGACGCGCAGCCAGTCCCCGGAGCGGCCCGCGAAGTACACGAAGCCGTCGGCGTCTCGGTAGGCGAGGTCACCGGACCAGTACATCCCGTCGCGCATCCGCTCGGCGTCCGCGTCCGGGTCGTTGTAGTAGCCCGCGAAGAACCCGGCGCCCTGTGTGTTCACCAGCTCGCCGATGGCGTCCTCCCCGTTGAGCAGCCGTCCGGCCTCGTCGAACACGGCATCCGGCACCCGCTCCCCGCTCTCGGGGTCGAGCACCTCCACCCCGTCGAGCGGGCGGCCGAGCGACCCGCCCGGCATCTCGGGGACCCGCTGCACGATGACGGCGTTCTCCGTCGACGAGTACGAGTCGACGACGACGCAGCCGAAGCGTCGGCCGAACGCCTCGATGTCACGCTCCGCCGCTTCGTTGCCGAACACCAGGCGAAGCGGGTTGTCAGTGTCGTCGGGCTGCTCGTGCGTCGCCAGTACGTAGGTCAGCGGCTTGCCGACGTAGTTCGCGTACGTCACCCCGAACCGTCGTACGTCGGGCAGGAACCCGGACGCCGTGAACCGCCGGGCGAGGGCGATCGCGGCACCGCTCGCGAGCGCCGGGGCCCACCCGGCCATCACGGCGTTGGAGTGGAACAGTGGCATCGACAGGTAGCACACGTCGTCGGCGCCGAGGCCGAACCGCTCGGCGAGCATGAGGCCCGGGAAGGCTACCTTCTCGTGGGTGATCCGGACCGCCTTGGGATCGCCGCTGGTGCCCGACGTGAAGATGAGCATCATCAGGTCGTCGGTCGCGGGGGAGCGGTCCGGGAGGGGGGCTGCCGACGGCGCATCGGGGAGTGAGTCGTCCGACGCGACCAGGACTGTCGCCCCGCCGAGATCCAGGCCGTCCAGCAGCGCAGCATGACGCGGCTCGGTGACCACCACCTGGCAGTCCGACCGGCGGACGTCGGCGGCCAACCCCTCTCCACGTCGTGTGGTGTTGAGGCCGACGAGCGTGAAGCCGCCGAGCCCCGCGCCGGCCACCAGCACCGCCATCAGAGGGGTGTTGTCCAGCAGCGCTCCGACGTGGCGCGGCCGGTCGGGGTCGAGGTGCCCGTCGAGTCCGGCGCACACGCCGGCGGAGCGCGCGACGTACTCACGCCAGGTCCAGTGCACGTCCTCGAACAGCAGCCCCGGCCGGTCGTCGTCGACGCGGCGCCGCAGCAGGTCTCGGACGGTGTCCGTCATGTCAGGGGACGCGTCACACCGGCTCCGCGGCGAGCGCCTTTCCGACCTGGCGAGCCTGCAGCGTGGTGCCGCCGAGGGTGAGCTCGGCCCGCTTGGCCGCCGTGAAGTACCGGTGTGCGTCGCCGTCCAGGTCGATGCCGACGCCGCCGTGAACGTGGACTGTGGTGTGCGCGACCTTGTCGCCGGTGTCGGCGGCCCAGAGCCGCGCCGTGGCCAGCTCGACGCCGCAAGGCAGGTCCTCGGCGAGCCGCCACGCGGCCTGCGTCACGGTCAGCCGCAGCCCCTGCACGTCGATGAAGCAGTCAGCAAGCCGCTGGGAGACCGCCTGGAACGACCCGATCGGGCGACCGAACTGCTCACGCGTCCGCGCGTACTCGGAGGTCAGCTCAAGCGCTCCCTGGCAGAGCCCGAGCTGCTCGGCGCACAGGGCGATGTCGGTGATCTGTCGCAGCCACTGGTACACGTCCTCGCCGCCCAGACGCCGTTCCTCCGACAGCGCGACACCGTCCAGGTCGAGCCGCGCGGTCACGTCGCCGTCGCTGATCTGTTGCGCCTCGACCGTGACGCCCGCGTCGTCCGGACGCACGAGGAACACCGCGGTGGCGTGCTCGGTCGCCGCGGGCACCAGGAAGACATCGGCCGCGGTGCCGGCACGGACGAGCGTCTTGGTTCCGGTCAGCGTCCACGACCCCTCGTCCAGCTGTACGGCGGTCGCCGGCTGGTCCGGGCTCGCGGCATGGTCCTCCGCGACAGCCGGGGTCAGGACGAGCTCACCGGCGGCCGCCCCGGGCAGCCACTCCTGACGCTGGGCGTCGGACCCGAAGCGGGCCACGGCCATGGCTGCCGGCACGTGCGCGGCCAGGGGGAGCGGCGCCACGACCCGCCCTGCCTCCTCGAGCAGGCTGGTCATCTCGAGCACGCCGAGCCCTGCGCCGCCGTGCTCCTCGGGGAGCGACAGCCCGATGAGGCCCGCCTCGCCGACCTCCTTCCACAGCGCGCGGTCGAACCTGTCGCCGCTCTTCTCGACCTCAGCGAGCCGCTCCGTGGTGCACCGGTCGCCGAGGATCTGGTGCGCCAGCTCGGATGCGTCCACTTGGCCGGGGGTGGGGGTGAAGTCCATGTCGTCTCTCCTCAGCGCTTCGCCGGGGGCAGGCCGAGGCCGACCATGCCGATGATGTCCCGCTGGATCTCGTTGGTGCCGCCGCCGAAGGTCATCACGAGCGACGAGCGGTAGAAGCGCTCCAACCGGCCGCGGATCGCGGCGGCGGGGGAGTCGACGCGGACCAGCGAGTTGGGACCGACGACCTCCATGAGCGAGCGGTAGACCTCGGTCGCGAGCTCCGACCCGTACACCTTGGTGGCCGACGCGTCGGCCGGGCTCAGGTCCTGGCCCTCGGAGGACGCGATCTTCCAGTTCATGAGAGCGAGCATCTCGGCGCGGGCGTGGGCTCGACCGAGCAACACCTGCACCCACTCCTGGTCGATGACGCGGACGCCGGTGGGGGTCTTGGTCTGCTGCGCCCACTCGCGGACCAGGCGCAGCGAGTGCTGCAGCGGCGCTGCTGACGTGAGGGCGACGCGCTCGTGGTTGAGCTGGTTGGTCATGAGCGGCCAGCCGCCGTTGAGCTCACCGACCAGGTTGCCCGCGGGCACCCGCACGTCCTCGTAGTAGGTCGCCGACGTGGAGACACCCGCGACGGTGTGGACCGGCGTGTAGGAGAAGCCCTCCGAGTCTGCCGGCACCAGGATCATGGACAGGCCCTTGTGGCGCGGAAGGTCCGGGTCGGTGCGGCAGGCGAGCCAGATCCAGTCGGCGTACTGGATCAGGGAGGTCCACATCTTCTGACCGTTGATGACCCACTCGTCGCCCTCAAGACGGGCCCGTGTCCGAAGCGACGCGAGGTCGGTGCCGGAGCCGGGCTCGGAGTAGCCGATGGAGAAGTGCAGCTCGCCCTTGACGATCGCCGGCAGGAACTCGTCCTTCTGCTCCGGCGTGCCGTAGCGCATGATCGTCGGTCCGACGGTGTTGAGCGTGAGGTAGGGGATCGGGACGCCGGCGACCGCCGCGGCGTCGGAGAAGATCAGCTGGTCGACCATCGAGCGGGCCTGCCCGCCGTACTCCTCGGGCCAGCCGATGCCGAGCCAGCCGTCGTGCCCGATCCGGCGGATCACGTCCTTGTAGGCGGTGCTGTCGCCGAACTCGCCGGTGCTGGCGGAGAGGGCGGTGCGGATCTCAGGCGTGACCAGGGCGTCGAAGTACTCCCGCAGCTCTACTTTGAGCCGTTCCTGTTCGGGAGTCAGGGCGATGCGCATACGGTCTCCTCAGACTGGTCTTTGTCGGGACAAAACTGTAACGTGTTCTAGTCAGCAGCGGAACCTCGAGACCATGGAGGGCACCGATGACCCCAGCAGTGGGCACCGCGTCCGGCGCCGTGAAGGACCCCGCGAAGGACAACGCCAAGATCGACCCGCGGTTGATCGACAAGGGGGCGCCTCCCGAGCGGTACGCGCGCGGCTGGCACTGCCTGGGTCTCGCCGAGCGCTTCCGCGACGGCGAGCCGCACGCGGTCGAGGCCTTCGGCACCAAGCTCGTGGTGTGGTCGGACTCGAACGGCGAGCTGAACGTGCTCGACGGGTACTGCCGGCACATGGGCGGCGACCTGACCCAGGGCACCGTCAAGGGCGACCAGATCGCCTGCCCCTTCCACGACTGGCGATGGGGCGGCGACG
>Ga0190271_10002928_pt1 | contig 10568 bp, 8 predicted proteins | sample Popmic356T_FD_133747 | JGI IMG/M metagenome (GOLD analysis project Ga0190271, IMG submission 133747) | Populus adjacent soil microbial communities from riparian zone of Weber River, Utah, USA - 356 T | ecosystem: Environmental > Terrestrial > Soil > Riparian zone | place: USA: Utah | collected... | reverse complement strand
AGATCGATCTGCGCGCCATTTGTCTGAAGGGCGGTCTCGTAACATCCCAGCGTTCGGTACAGTCTGAACTCGGTCACCTGCAGGCGCGGTTCCGCAGGCGCCGATCCGCAGGCGCACAAGCCCAACAGTCCCAGAAGCCACAAAGGTTTCATAAGGCGACGTTCGCAGAAGTTGTGGTTTCTCACAACCGCGTTGTCTAAGTCACGGCTAGCGAAGGAGGCTAAGGGCGCACAACCGCGCTCAAGCAGCGAGCGACCGCGTCGCACGCGTTAGCGCAAAAAGAGAGAGAAGTAGAGACCGCGACCCGAAGGGGAATTCGTTGTGGCTGCTGCCTTCCGGCCCTGACCAAGTTGGCGAAACCTTCGCCCGCGATCTCCGAGCGGAGATATGACGGGTGCGGCCGTCGGAATCAAGAGCTACAAAACCCGCATGGCCCATCAGAACACCTTCGCCGGCAATCCGCTCGATCGGGCCGGCGACCTGCGCAACGATCCCGACTGGCTGGCCGAGCAGGCAGGCAAGCCCTACGCCCAGGCCATGGTCCTGTGGGAAGGTCGGCCTCTGATCGCAGAGACGGCCGAGGGGCCGCGCCTGACCTGGCTGGCGAAGAGCCATGCGCGGACCCTGGTGCGGGATCGCGAGGCGTTTCTGGGCCTCTGGAATGACGAACCCGTCTTCGCCATCGAGTTCGAAGGCTCCATCGATCCGACCCACGGGCCGCTGGCCGGCGTCGGCGCCTTTCACGAGTTGCGCGCGGCGGCGGCCGTACTGCCGGCGGTCGATGCGGCCATGGCGGGTGGGGCCAAGAGCCTGTTCGACTGGCGGCGCAGGCACGGTTTCTGCGCCAACTGCGGCACGCTGACCGAGACGGCCTCAGGCGGATGGAAGCGCCGCTGCCCGGCCTGCGGGACCGAGCATTTCCCGCGCGTCGATCCGGTCACCATCATGCTGCCGGTCTACAAGGGCGGGGGCGAACCCATCTGTCTGTTGGGCCGTCAGGCGGCCTGGCCCGAGGGGCGAATGTCGGCTCTGGCCGGTTTCCTGGAGCCCGGCGAATCCATCGAGGAGGCCTGCGCCCGTGAGGTCAAGGAAGAGGCCGGCCTGACCGTGATCGCCACCGCCTACCACTCCAGCCAGCCCTGGCCCTTCCCGTCGCAACTGATGATCGGCCTGATCGCCGAGGTCTCGGACGATCAGGCCCAGCCCGACCAGACCGAGCTGGAAGCCGTCGCCTGGCTGACGCGGGCCGAGGCGCGCGCAGTGCTGGCCGGCGAACACCCCACCATCCAGGCCCCGCCCCCCTTCGCCATCGCCCACAGTTTGATCAGGGCCTGGGTCGAGGAGGCGTAGACAACCGCCTCTCCCTCCCCGTTCGGGGAGGGTGGTTGCGCAGCGACCAGGTGGGGCGGCCCAGCAGGGCGGCCAAAGCGACGGTCTCCGGCCTCCCTGACAGGCGTCATGGTTGCGTCGTCTTCGTTGCGCTCACCGACATGACGCCATGGCAACAGCAAAGCCCGTCGTGTTGAGCGCGCCCTCTGCAGGTCAGAAGAACAGGGCGTCGCCCTTGCGTTCGGGCGGCTGGCGACCTTCCGGCTGCTGGTTGGGCGTGTCGCGCTGCATGGGCTTGGGTGAAGGCTGGGGCGACGGCTGTTTCGGGGACGGCTGCTGGGCCGGCGCTTCCGGGTCTTCGACATAGGGTTCCCCCAGCAACGGATCGACGGGTTCGACCGGCAGGCCGTTCTGGTCCAGGCCGCTCATCAGGTCGCCGACCGGATCGGGCGCGACCCAGCCCTCGGGCATGGCCGGGCCGTCGGGGATGCGCGGGGCGTTCAGGCGCGCCAGGGCCGCCTCCATGAAGCCCTTCCAGATGGCGGCGGGCGACGAGCCGCCGGTCACGCCGCGCATCGCGGTGTTGTCGTCCTTGCCGACCCAGACGGCGGTGACGAAGCCGCCGGTGTAGCCGACGAACCAGGCGTCCTTGTAGTCCGAGGTCGTGCCGGTCTTGCCCGCCAGGTCGCGGCCCGAGATCGCCGCCGATCGGCCCGAGCCGCTGGAGACCACGCCCCGCAGCATCTGGTTCATGTAATACAGCGACGGATTGTTGATCGCCTGACCGCTCTGGCCCGACTGGCGCTGATAGATGACGCGGCCCTGGGGCGTGCGGATGCGGCTGATGCCATAGGCGTCCACGCGGCGGCCGCCGTTGGCGAAGGCGTCATAGGCGGTCGCCATCTCCAGCGGCGAGACCTCGACGGCGCCCAGGGCCATGGCCGGCTCAAGGCCGATACGGCTTTCAATGCCGAGGCGTCGCGCGGCGCGGGCCACGCTGTCGCGACCGACCTGGTCGGCGACATAGGCGGCGACCGTATTGGTGGACTGGGCCACGGCCTGGGCCAGGGTCATGTTGCCACTGAAGGTCCCCGAATAGTTGCGGGGCGACCAGTTGCCGATGGTGATCGGCTGATCGACCACCGGGGTCTGGGGCGTATAGCCGGCCTCGACCGCCGCCAGATAGACGAAGGGCTTGAAGGCCGAACCCGCCTGGCGTTTCGCATCGACGGCGCGGTTGAACTGGCTGTCGGCATAGGAGGCGCCGCCGATCATGGCACGCACTCGGCCGTCGCCATCCAGGGCGACCAGGGCCGCCTGCTGCACGCCCTTGCCTTCGTCACGGTCCAGGATGCGACGCACCGACCGCTCGGCAGACGTCTGAAGCGTCAGGTCCAGGGTTGTCTCGACCACCATGTCCTCGGTCGGTTCGCCGACCAGGCTGCGGATCGACTTGTCCAGCCAGTCGATGAAATACTGGGCGTGCTGGGTCGCAAGCGTTCGCGAGACGATGACCGGCTGGGTCACGGCCTGTTCGCGCTGGGCGGCGGTGATGACGCCGGCCTCTTCCATCTCGTTCAGGACGACGGTGGCGCGGGCGGCGGCGCGCTCGCTCTCGGACACCGGCGAATAGCGCGACGGCGCCTTCAGCAGGCCCGCCAGAAGCGCGGCCTCGCCAACGGTCAGGTTCTTGGCCGACTTGTCGAAATAGCGTTGCGACGCCGCCTCGATCCCATAGGCGCCGGCGCCGAAATAGACCCGGTTCAGATACAGGGCCAGGATTTCCTTCTTGGAGAATTTCATCTCCAGCCAGACCGCCAGCATCAGTTCCTGCACCTTGCGGCGCATGTTCTGGTCAGGCGTCAGGAACAGGTTCTTGGCCAGTTGCTGCGTCAGGGTCGATCCGCCCTGCACCACGCGCCCGGCGCGCATATTGGTCGCCATAGCGCGGGCCATGCCAATCGGGTCGAAACCGGGGTGGTGATAGAAGCGCCGGTCCTCGATGGCGATGAAGGCCGCCGGGACATAGTCAGGCAAGGCGTCCAGATCGGCCGGTGGCGCCATCTGGGTGCCGCGCGTGGCGATCAGGGCGCCGTTGCGATCCAGATAGGTGATCGAAGGCTGACGATCGACCTTGTACAGGCTGGAGGTGTCCGGCAGGCCGCGTGCGAAGACGGCGAAGAAGACGACCAGGAAGATCAGCCCCCAGACCGCCAGCACCGCGCTCCAGTAGAACAGCCGTTGCCAGGCCGACCGGCGGGGCTTGCCCTGCGCCTGTTGTCCGCCCCCGTTACCTGGACCCGCCATGACTATCCTTCAGATGCCGCGCTGGGCGGGTTTTCGTTCAGAGGCTGTGTATCGCGGATGAACGACCGCCGAAACGGTCCCACCGACTTCACGGGATCGTGAGCGGCTATTTCGCCGAAAGAAAGGCGCGTCGGGCCAGCCAGACCCCCGTTTTCGCTCCGTCGCCGTCGATGGTCAAACCGGCGTCGGTCAGCAGGGCGCGATAGGCCTCGGGATCGAGGCTGGCGTGATACAGGGGTTCGCCTCGCCACACGCCGATGGTCTCGCCGTGCGCTGGACCGGAGGTAAACATCAACCGTCCGCCGTCGGAGACGCAGCGCGCCAGTTCCGGCAGCACCCTCTGCTGCTCTTCGGGGCTGAGGTGAAACAGGCTGTGCCAAGCCAGCACGCCGTCGAAAAGAAGGTTCGGCAGGGGTTCTCGCATATCCGCCGTCGCCCACACGCCCGTCGGCAAGGTGGCCTGGGCATGGGCGATCAGGGCCGGCGACGCATCCAGACCCATGACCTTGAACCCTCGTTCCAGAAGGGCCGCACCGATGGGCCAGCCCGATCCGCAACCCACGTCCAGGATGGAGGCCGCCGGAGGCAGTCCGTCGACGAAGCGGTCGAGCCAGGCGGCTTCGTCCAGGCCGCCGTCGCCGTGGTGCAGGACCGCGCCCCGGTCTCTGATCCAGTCGTCGGCCCTGTCCTGATACAGACCGACGATCCGTTTCGCGGCCGGATGGTTCACTGGGCCAGGAAGGCGTCCAGGTCGCCGTAGAAGGCCTGAGGCTGGTCGAACATGATGAAGTGGGCGCTGTCGTCGATGCGCTTCAGTTCGACGCCTTTCAGATTGGCGAATGAGGCCTGGTAGATGGCGTCGGTGATCTGGGGCGTCATGCGCGCATCGTTGAACTTGACATACAGCACCTCGGTCGGGGCGGTGATCTTCGACAGCTCGGGACGCAGGTCGGTGGTGACCAGCTCACGGAAGGCGGCGGCGGAGACCTTCTGGTCGCTCTCGCGCATGTCCTCAAGCGCCTCGGCGCGCCGGCTTTCGGTGTTGATCATACCGTTGATGCTGGTCGTGGCCTGGGCGACATAGGCCTCGCGCGGGCTGGCGGATTGGGCGGTCCAGATCTGGTCGGCGACCGGGGTCACGCTCTCGGCCGTCGCACCGGGCGCGCCGAACATCGCCCCCATGAAGGGAATCATGTCCACGACCATCAGTTTGCCCACGCTGTCGGGGTGGCGCGCGGCCAGCATCAGGCCGATGGTTCCGCCCATCGAATGTCCGACCACGGCCGGCTTGATCAGCCCGTTCTCGCGAATGTAGCGGGCGATTTCCTCGGCGACTGGAGCCGCCACGGGGCTGGGCGTCGCGCCCTGGGCGTTGCCCTCTGCCGGCGCGCCGGCGAAGCCCTGGATGTGGATGCGGTGAACGCGCCAGCCCACGCCGTCCTGGGCCGTCAGATGGTCCACCGTCCCCTGCCAGATCTCGGGCGAGGAGCTGAGGCCGGGGATCAGGATGATGTCGCGCCCGTCGGTGTCGCCATCGACGCGGACATGGATCCGGTCGGAGGCGAAAGCCGCATGGCTATGGCCATGTTCGGGATGCGTGCCGTGGCCATCCTGGGCCGAGACGATAGCCGGCGCGCCCAGCATGGCGGCGGCGATGGCGAGGATGCGGAACATGGCGAAACTTCCCTTGGACGACCTGAGCGGCGTTCTTCGGACAAGACATAACCCCGCCGAGACAGACAGGGGAAGGGTCTATGGCGGCGACGCCCACGCTGTTAAACAGCGCAGATGACCGCCGATCCCGTTCAGCCTACTCAAGCCCCCTCTATGGCCGAAGCCGCCCCGTCCAAGACGGGCGTCAGTCCGTTCGGCAAGGGGTTCGTCACCGACGCCTGGTATTTCGTCGCCCTGGGCCGCGACGTCGCGGTCGCCAGCCTTAAACGGTACGAGATTATGGGCGAGCCGGTGCTGGTCGGCCGCACCCGCGCGGGCCAGGTCTATGCGATGCGCGACATCTGTCCCCATCGCGCGGCGCCCCTGTCGGCGGGGAAACTGGTGGAGAAGCCCGGCGAGGGCGAGACGGTCGAATGCCCGTATCACGGCTGGCGTTTCCACACCGACGGGGTCTGCGCCGCCATTCCGTCCCTGGTCGAGGATCAGGCGTTCGAGGCGAACCGCATCCGCGTGCGTTCCTATCCGGTGCGCGAGAGCCAGGGGATCATCTTCGTCTGGATGGCGTCGGACGCCCGCAATCCGATGGAGCCAGACCACGAGCCGCCGGTCTTCCCCGGCGTGGTCGGCGGCGAGGCCAAGCTGGTCGAGGCGATGGATTTCGACAGCCACATCGACCACGCCGTCGTCGGCCTGATGGACCCCGCGCACGGGCCCTACGTCCACCAGCAATGGTGGTGGCGGTCCGAACATTCGATGCACGAAAAGGCCAAGGCATTCGCGCCCACCGAGTTCGGCTGGGCCATGGTGCGCCACGCGCCGTCGTCGAACAGCCGGCTCTACAAGATCCTGGGCGGCGCCCCCGCGACCGAGATCACCTTCCGTCTGCCCGGCTTCCGCTGGGAACATATTCAGGTGGGCGAAAGACAGGTGCTGGCCCTGACCTGCCTGACCCCGATCACCGACACGAAGACGCGGATCACCCAGATCTTCTGGTCCGACCACTGGGTGTTCGACCTGGCCAAACCCTTCCTGCGGATGGGGGTGGTCGCCTTCCTGAAGCAGGACGGCGGCATGGTGAACCTGCAGAACGAGGGCCTGCGCTACGACCCCGCCCTGATCTGGATCGACGATGCCGACAGGCAGGCGAAATGGTATCAGCAGCTGAAGCGCGAATGGGCCAAGAGCCGCGCCGAGGAGCGGGCGTTCGTCAACCCGATCCAGCCTGTGACGCTGAGGTGGAAGAGCTGAAAGCCATGTCCTTCTCCCCCAAGGGAAGAAGGGCTTAAAGCTTCAACCCGCTTTCACCGGCCAGATCGGCCAGTTTCACCATCGGGCGCGGGCCCCAATGGGCGATGACTTCGGAGGCGGCCAGCGAGCCCAGCTTGCCGGCCTCTTCCAGGGTCAGGCCGCGTGCGACGCCCAGCAGGAAGCCGGCGGCGTACTGGTCGCCGGCGCCGGTGGTGTCGATGACCTTGTCGACCGGATAGGCGGCGACGACGACGCGCTCGTCGCCCTTGATCACCACCGAGCCGTGCTCGCCGCGCGTGACGGCGGCGATCTCGACGATGGCGGCCAGTTGGGCGGCGGCGGCGTCGAAGTCTTCGGTTTCGAACAGGGCGCCCAGCTCGGCCTCGTTGGCCAGGACGATGTCGGCGGACTGGGTGATGAAGTCCAGCAGCTCGGCGCGCCAGCGGCCGACGACGAAGGTGTCGGACAGGGTGATGGCGACCTTTCGGCCCGCCTTGTGCGCGGCGGCGGCGGCGCGTTCGAAGGCGGCGCGGGCGGGCGCCGGGTCGAACAGATAGCCTTCCAGATAGACGATTTCGCTGGAGGCGATCAGGGCCTCGTCGATGTCGTCGGCATACAGCTGGTTTGCGGCGCCCAGGAAGGTGGCCATGGTGCGCGCCCCGTCCGACAGGACGTTGATCAGGCAGCGGCCGGTGCCGAAGCCCTTGTCCGCCCCGCCCGTCAGGACCGGGGTGTCGAAATGAACGCCCGCCGCGCGGATGTCGTGGCTGAACACCTCGCCCAGCGTATCGTCGGCCACCTTGCCGATATAGGCCGCGCGACCGCCGAACGAGCCGACGCCCGCCACGGTGTTGCCGGCCGAGCCGCCCGATGCCTCGACGCCCGGCGCCATGGCGTCATACAGGGCGGCGCTGCGTTCGGCGTCGACCAGCTGCATCGAGTTGGGGGCCAGGTCCTGGGCCGTCAGAAAGGCGGCGTCGCAGGGGCTGAGCACGTCGACGATGGCGTTGCCGACAGCGCAGACGTCATATTGGGCGGTGTTCTGGGTCATGGTCGCGCCTTAGCGGTTGAATGACGGCGCGTCACCCGAAAACATATAAGGAAGCCCTTATATGCGTCGGCGCAATGCGATAGGCAGGCGTCATGACTCAGATCGCCGTCCTGACCCCCGACCCATCCGACCGCACCTATATCGGCCGCTGGCCCGAGGTGCTGGAGCGGCTGAAGGCGACGCTGGAAAGCACGGGCGCTACGGTTTCACCGACGCCCTGGACCGATCATGTGGAGGACGCCTCGGGTCTGGCGGCCTATGATCTGATCCTGCCGGTCATCGCCTGGGGCTATCACCGCGATCATGGACGCTGGCTGAAGGCCTGCGCAACCTGGACCGAAGCAGACCTGCCGGTGGCCAATCCGGCCGAAGTGCTGCGCTGGAACTCGGACAAGGCCTATCTGGCGCGGCTGGCGGACAAGGGCGTGCCGATCCCGCCGACCCGATGGACCGATAGCGTGACCCAGGAGCAGGTGGACGCCGCCTTCGCCGAGACGGGCGCGCCGGTGCTGATCGTCAAGCCGACGGTGTCGGCCGGGGCGTTTCGCACCCTGCGCCTCTCGCCTGGCCAGGCCTTGGCGGAGGCGCCCGAGGGCGCGGCGATGATCCAGCCCTATCTGAAATCCATCGAGACCGAGGGCGAGACCTCGCTGCTCTTCTTCGGCGGCCGGTTCAGCCATGCGGTCAACAAACGCCCCGTGCCTGGCGACTTCCGCATCCAGATGCAGTTCGGCGGCCTCTATACGACCGTCACGCCGGACGCCGAGACCATGGCCCTGGCGCAGCAGGTGCTGGCGGCCATCGAAGAGCCGCTGCTGTACGCCCGTATCGACCTGGCCCGCGACGATGCGGGGGCCTGGGTCTTGATGGAGGCCGAACTGATCGAGCCGGACTTCTATCTGGACCACGACCCGGCGAACGGCGCGGGCTTCGCCGAGGCCGTGAGGACGCGACTGGAGGCCTAAGCTGCCTCGCGTACCGGGGGCAGCAGATTGTCCAGGTCGAGCAGGCTGATCAGGGTGCTGTCGACGGCGAAGACGCCCGAGACGACGCCGGGACCCTGGGCCTCGCCCATGTTCGGCGGATCCTGACGCGTCGCGTCGTCCAGTTGCATGATGTCCGACACGCCCTCGACCAGCAGACCGACAGTGCGCTCGCCACAGCGCACGACCACGATGGCGTGACGGGCGGACGGCTCGGTCGAAGGCAGGCCTAGCCGCGAGGCCAGGTCGATGATCGGCAGCACCGTCCCGCGCAGATTGACCACGCCCTTCATATAGGCCGGGGCGCCAGGCAGCGGCGTGGTCGCCGTCCAGCCGCGGATTTCCAGCACCGAGGTGATGTCTATGCAGAAGGCCTGTTCGCCGACGCGGAAACCGACCAGTTCGCGTTGTCCGGGCGCACGGGCAGTCATCAGAATTCTTCCCAGTCGGATTGGACGGCGGCGGCGCGACCGCCACCGACGGCCATGCGCGCCCTAGCCGGCGCGGCCTGGGCGCGGGCGAAGGTCTCGATCCGCGCTTGCGCCTTGTGAATGGGCGTCGGCGCTTGAGCAGCGACCTGGCTGGTCTCGAAACGTCCGACCAGTTCGGCCAGTTCGGCGGCTTCGCGGCTCAGGCTCAGGCTGGCGGCCGTCGACTCTTCGACCATGGCGGCGTTCTGCTGGGTGACCTGGTCCATCTGGTTCACGGCGGTGTTGACCTCGGCCAGGCCCACCGCCTGTTCCTGGGTCGAGGCGCGGATTTCGCTCATCAGGGTGGTGATTTCCTCGATCCGGCCGGCGATGCCGGTCAGGGCCTCGCCCGATTGCCGCACCAGAACCACGCCGTCCTTGACCTGACTGCTGCTGGCCGAGATCAGTGTCTTGATCTCCTTGGCCGATTCCGCCGAGCGCTGGGCCAGAGCCCGGACTTCCGACGCCACGACCGCAAAGCCGCGACCGGCCTCGCCTGCCCGGGCGGCCTCGACCCCCGCGTTAAGCGCCAGGAGGTTGGTCTGGAAGGCGATCTCGTCGATGACGCCGATGATCTGGCCGATCTGATCCGACGAGCGTTCGATCTCGCCCATGGCGGCGACGGCCTTCTGAACGACCACACCGCCGCTCTCGGCCTGGGTCCGGCCCTGCGTGACCACGCCGTCAGCCGCCTGGGCGTTCTCGGCCGTCTTGCGGACGGTCGCGGTGATTTCATCAAGCGCGGCGGCGGTCTCTTCCAGACTGGCGGCCTGTTGTTCGGTGCGGCGCGACAGACTTTCGGCGGCGCTGCTGATCTCGTGGGCGCCCGACTGCATCGATCCGGCATTGACGCCGATCACGCCGACGGCCTCGTCCAGCGCACCCATCGCCTGGTTGAAGTTCTGGCGCAGGACGGCGTATTCGCCGGGGAAGTCTTCCTCAATCCGATAGGACAGGTCGCCTTCAGCCATGGCCGACAGACCGCGCGCTGTGCCTTCGACGACGGCGGCCTGGACCTGGGCGGCCTGACGTTCGGCCTCGGCGCGCCGTTCGCGCTCTTCCTCGACAGCGGTGACGTCCATGGCGAACTTCACGACCTTGTAGGGACGACCTGCAGTATCGAGAATGGGATTGTAGCTGGCCTCGATCACGACCCGACGCCCGCCCTTGCCGTAGCGGATGAACTTTTCGGCGACGAACTCGCCCGCATTGAGCCTGCGCCAGAAGTCGGCATAGGCCGCAGACTGGGCCTCTGCGGGATCGACGAACATGCTGTGGTGGCGGCCGACAATGTCGCTCAAGTCATAGCCGACGACGGACAGGAAGTTGGGGTTCGCGTCGCGGATCGTGCCGTCCAGATCGAACTGGATGACAGCCTGTGACCGCTCGACCGCCGCCATCATGCTACGCAATTCGGCAAGCGCGCTGTCGTCTTTGGGTTTGTTGAACAGGCGCACAGGCGAAACCTTTCGTGGAGAGTTGAACATTTCTCGCACGCCAACGCTT
>Ga0190271_10002927_pt1 | contig 10568 bp, 3 predicted proteins | sample Popmic356T_FD_133747 | JGI IMG/M metagenome (GOLD analysis project Ga0190271, IMG submission 133747) | Populus adjacent soil microbial communities from riparian zone of Weber River, Utah, USA - 356 T | ecosystem: Environmental > Terrestrial > Soil > Riparian zone | place: USA: Utah | collected... | reverse complement strand
CTGCAAAGATCTGCAGGGAAGTTCTCTCTTTTCCTTTATTTCGGAAGTATTTCTCTTTTCACACTCCTCATCAGTGGAGCCTTTGTTTTAAAAGCATGGTCCGATGGAGCCAACAATTATCTGCTCTTCGCTGTTGGAGTCATCTCCTTATTCTGTACATCCCATTTAGCAGTTTCATTTGTAAACTGGATCGGGACACTTATAGTAAACCCCAGTTTGCTTCCAAAAATGGATTTCTCAGAAGAAGTTCCAGATTCGTACAGGTCACTGGTGGTAGTTCCTTCTTTGCTCAGTAGCGAGTCTGCTATAGAGTCGCTAGTAGAAGGACTCGAAGTAAAATATCTTGCGAATAAAAATGCAAACCTGCATTTTGGTCTGCTCACTGATTTTATCGATGCAAAAGAAGAGACCATGCCGGAAGATGATCTATTCTTACAACTTGCCAAATCAAAAATAGAAGCACTGAATACAAAATATGGGCAGGAAAAAAATCAGGTTTTCTTCCTTTTTCACAGACCAAGAAAATGGAATAAAAGAGATAAAATATGGATGGGTTATGAACGTAAACGAGGTAAGTTAACAGATTTGAACAGTTTGATCAGGGAAGGAAAAACGGAAAATTTTTCACTGATCATTGGTGATCCCGAAATCTATTCCACCATAAAATATGTGATCACGCTGGATACCGATACTCAACTGCCACGCGAAGCGGCATGGCAATTAGTTGGTGCCATGGCACACCCTCTAAACAAAGCGAAGTATAGTGAAAAAAAGAAAAGGGTTGTTGAAGGTTATGGCATACTTCAACCAAGGGTGTCTGTCAGTCTTGCAGGGGCAGATCGTTCCCTTTATGCAAAAATGCATGGAAGTGATACAGGAATTGATCCTTATACCCGGGCAGTGTCTGATCTATACCAGGATCTGTTTGGTGAAGGATCTTTTATTGGTAAGGGAATCTATGAGGTAGCCATTTTTGAAAAAGGATTAAATGGCCGGTTCCCTGAAAATCGGATCCTGAGTCATGACCTGCTTGAGGGTTGTTTGATCAGGTCAGGACTGGTTTCGGATATTCAACTTTATGAAGAATATCCATCGCGATATAGTGAAGATGTGGCCAGAAGGCATCGTTGGATACGTGGCGACTGGCAAATCGGGAACTGGATATACCCATGGCTTACGGGGCCGGATAACCGAATAAAGAAAAACCCTGTCAGTTTTTTATCAAGGTGGAAAATTTATGATAATATCCGACGAAGTTTGGTACCCATTGCTCTGATGGCTTTGCTAATATTGGGTTGGACGGTATTATCTTCAGCATGGTTCTGGACACTTGTTGTTACTGCCATTATTATTCTTCCTTCCCTGATCAGTGCAGCCTGGGACCTGGTCAAAAAACCGGAAGATGTTTCCTTCAAAACACATATCAGGTTTTCCATAGTAGCTGCTTATCGAAATTTTGTGCAGGCAGTTTTTACCATTATCACCTTGCCATATGAAGCATGGTATCATCTCCATGCGATCCTTCTTACCAACTGGCGAATAATGTTCACCGGTAAAAAATTATTAGAATGGACCCCGGCATCAGGAAAACGTTTGAAAATATTTGAACCAGAACTTCTGCATGCTTATAGGAAAATGTGGATCAGCCCGCTAACTGCCTTAGTAATACAAGCCTACATCGTATTTAATCAACCTATAAATTTATTGGTAGCATTGCCTTTCCTGCTAATATGGATAATAAGTCCGGCCATTACCTGGTATATCAGTCGTCCGATTGATAAATACGAAGCCACGATTTCCGAAAAAGACATCGTCTTTCTACATAAATTATCCAGAAAGACCTGGTCATTTTTTGAAAAGTTTGTTGGACCAGAGGATAATTGGTTACCCCCGGATAATTTTCAGGAACAGCCCAATCCGATAGTGGCTCACCGCACATCACCCACTAATATGGGGCTTTCATTGTTGGCGAATCTTACAGCATATGATTTTGGATACCTGTCATCTACAAAAATGATAGAACGCACTGTGAACTCTATTGGCAGCATGGAAATGTTGGAGCGCTACCGTGGTCATTTTTACAACTGGTACGATACACAGTCGTTGAGATACCTGCCACCGCGTTATATTTCATCAGTAGATAGCGGAAATCTAGCCGGCCATTTACTGACTTTGCGCCAGGGCCTTCTTGCCCTGCCACAACAAAAAATATTGAATCCGAGATTTTTGGAAGGATTAAAAACTACACTGCATATTCTTGAAGATTCGATGGGTAAAAAAAAGACCGGGGCTCAAACGGCGTTTAACAAATACCTGCACGAAGTATTAGTAAATAGTCCTGTTACATTATTTGAAGCGAGAACCTGCCTTGAGACTTTGGTAAGCTTATCGCTTGATATGTTATCCTCCACAAAATCAGATCCGGAAACGGAGTCATACGAATGGACAATTGCCATCACCAATCAGATACAGGAAGCATTGGATGACATCTTATTATTTGCACCCTGGTTAATGTTACCCGATGCTCCGCAAAAATTTGCCGGAATTCTTACCGACAAAGAAATTCCAACGCTTAATGATATTGCCAGGATGGAATCATCAATGTCTACAACTATACAAGAGTTTAACTCTTCAGATAACAGCGCAGAGGAAACAGAGTGGTTGAATAATTTGCAGTCTGCGGTTATATTAGCATACCAGGAGGCAAACAAAAAAATAATTGCCATTTATCACCTCTCTGAACAGGTTGCCGAACTTGCAGACATTCAGTACGATTTCCTGTATGATAAATCAAAACAGTTATTAACTATTGGCTATAATGTAGATGAACAACGAAAAGATGCAAGCTATTATGACTTACTGGCTTCAGAAGCAAGACTGGCTGTTTTTGTAGGTATTGCGCAGGGAAAATTACCACAGGAAAGTTGGTTTGCCCTTGGCAGGCTACTCACCAATTCGGGTGGAGAACCGATACTGCTTTCCTGGAGCGGTTCCATGTTTGAATACCTCATGCCGCAATTAATAATGCCCTCTTATGATAATACGTTACTGGATCAAACCAATAAAGCAACAGTTCAAAGTCAGATAGACTACGGTAAAGATCGTGATGTACCCTGGGGCGTTTCTGAGTCGGGATATAATATGGGTGATGCACATTTCAATTACCAGTATCGAGCATTTGGTGTTCCCGGACTTGGGCTAAAACGCGGTCTGGGTGCAGATTTGGTAATTGCGCCTTACGCTACGGTAATGGCACTTATGGTAACGCCCGAAGATGCCTGCGAAAATCTCAAACGTTTGACTGACGAAGGATTCGAAGGAAAGTATGGCTATTATGAGGCCATCGACTATACTGCCACACGTGTACCAAGGGGACAAACTTTTTCGATCATTCGTTCTTTTATGGTACACCACCAGGGAATGAGTTTCCTTTCATTGGCATACCTGCTGTTGGAACAACCCATGCAAAAACGATTTGAAGCTGAACCACAATTCCAGGCAACTTTATTATTGCTGCAGGAACGTATACCGAAAGTCACTTCGTTCTACTCACACACAACAGATGTAGCTGACACCAGTTCGGATATTTCTGACACACAAATTCGTCTCATTCACAGTCCAAACACTCCGGCTCCGGAAGTGCAGCTTCTTTCAAATGGAAGGTATCACGTAATGGTTACCAATGCCGGTGGAGGTTATAGCCGATGGAAAGACATTGCGGTTACACGTTGGCGTGAGGATACAACGCGTGACAGCTGGGGCAGTTTTTGTTATATTCAGGATGAAGATGGAAGTTTCTGGTCAATGGCTCACCAGCCCACACTGAAACCGGTTAAAAACTATGAAGTGGTTTTTTCCCAGGGACACGCTGAGTTCCGACTGCTCGATAAAACCTTCGAAACGAAAACCGAAATTGTTGTTTCGCCTGAGAATGATATCGAGATGAGGCGGGTGCGTATCAAAAATAAATCAAGAAGCAAAAAAATATTTACGGTCACCAGTTATGCAGAAGTTGTTCTTGCACCTGCAGCAGCAGACGCAATTCATCCTGCCTTCAGTAATCTTTTTGTACAAACGGAAATTGTTGAGCGAAGTAATGCTATCATCTGTACACGCAGACCGAGATCGGTTGAAGAACAGGCTCCCTGGATGTTTCACCTGATGAAAGCTCATGGGGTGGATGTTGAAAGTATTTCTTATGAAACGGATCGTATGAAATTCATTGGCAGGGGGAATACTGTCAATCATCCGGATGCTGTAAAAAATCCGGGTAAACTATCAAATACAGACGGATCGGTATTAGATCCCGTGGTTGCGATACGCTACCGTATTGAAATAGAGCCGGATCAAACGGCAACCCTGGATTTGATCTTTGGCATGGCTGAAACCCGTGAAATTTGTGAAGCCATGATAGAAAGATACCAGGATCGAATCCTGGCAGACCGTGCAATTGAACTGGCATGGACGCATAACCAGGTAGTGCTTCGACAAATCAATGCCAAGGAATCAGATGCACACCTGTACGGAAGATTAGCCAGTGCAATTATTTATGCAAATCCTTTACTGCGTGCTGATCCGGCTATTCTTATTAAAAATCATCGCGGCCAGTCTGCCTTATGGAGTTACTCTATTTCAGGCGATCTGCCGATTTTATTATTACAGATCGCAGATCCCGATAATATTCTGCTCGTTTACCAATTGGTACAAGCCCATGCCTACTGGCGTCTGAAAGGCTTAGCTGTTGACCTGGTGATCTGGAATGAAGACCAGGGTGGTTACCGGCAATTATTACAGGAACAGATTCTGGGGCTCATCACTGCGAGTACTGGTGCTAATTTAACGGACAGGCCCGGTGGCATTTTTGTTCGACATGCAGAACAGATCTCACAGGAAGACAGAATATTGATGCAGACAGTTGCGCGGGTAATCATAGCCGATAGTAAGGGAACATTGGCAGAACAAATCAACACGCGTCGTATTGTAAAACCACCTGTTCCCGTACTCACTCCATTGTCAACATACAGCCCAACCAATAATGTGCCTGTTACAACACGGGAAGAATTAGTTTTCTTTAACACACTGGGAGGTTTTACAAGGAGTGGACATGAATATAAAATCATTCTTGAACCGGGAAAAGCAACTCCTGCTCCATGGGTAAACGTAATTGCCAGTCTGAATTTTGGTTCCGTAATTTCTGAAAGCGGCCAATCCTATACCTGGGCCGAAAATGCTCATGAATATAGATTAACCCCGTGGAACAATGATCCGGTAAGTGATATCGGTGGTGAGGCTTTTTATATTCGGGATGAAGAAACCGGGCATTTTTGGTCACCCACACCATTGCCCTGCCGTGGATCGGGGACTTATACTATCCGACATGGATTTGGTTACAGCGTTTTCGAATACCTGGAAGATGGCATTCTCTCTGAGTTATGGATATATGTTGATTTGCACTCGAGCGTAAAATTTAGTGTTTTAAAATTGAAGAATATTTCCGGGAGGTCGCGAAAATTATCAGCGACAGGTTATGCTGAATTGGTTTTAGGCGATGCAAGGCCAAAAGCAGTTATGCATATTGTAACAGAACTGGATAAAACGACTGGCGCATTGATGGCCAAAAATCCCTACAATACAACGTTCAATGAAAGAGTTGTGTTTTTTGATGTGGATGATATCAGGAAGTCGCATACCTGCGACAGAACTGAATTCATAGGAAGAAACGGATCTCTTCAAAAACCAGATGCCTTAAGCAGGATAAAACTTTCCGGTAAAACAGGCGCTTCCCTGGATCCTTGCGCTGCAATTCAGGTCAATTGTGAACTGGTCGACAATCATGAAACAGTGATCGTTTTCCGACTTGGCTCAGGACGAAATTCACAGGATGCAGGTAATCTAGTGCGACAGTTCAGAGGTCTCTCCCCGGCTAACCATGCATTGGAAAAAGTACATCAATATTGGAAACACACACTCAGTGCGATACAGGTTGATACACCCGATCAGTCGTTGAATATACTTACCAATGGATGGCTGGTATACCAGACCATCGCCTGCCGCCTATGGGCAAGAAGTGGATTTTACCAGTCCGGAGGTGCATTTGGTTTCCGTGATCAATTGCAGGATGTAATGGCGGTTATTCATACAGAACCCCGATTGACCAGGGAACAAATTTTACTCTGTTGTTCACGTCAGTTTAAAGAAGGTGATGTTCAACACTGGTGGCATCCGCCAACAGGTAGAGGTGTTCGCACGCGTTGTTCCGATGATTTTCTCTGGCTGCCATTTGTAACAGCCAAATATGTTTTGAGTACGGGTGATACAGGTGTGTTGGATCAGCAGATACAATTCCTCGAAGGCCGTCCTTTAAACCAGGGCGAGGAATCATACTATGACCTTCCTCTTTACTCTAATGCTACAGCAACTGTTTATGAACATTGTGTAAGGGCCATTCAAAAAGGTCTGAGTTTCGGCGAACATGGATTACCGTTAATCGGATCAGGAGATTGGAATGATGGTATGGATATGGTAGGAAGACATGGTAAAGGTGAAAGTACATGGTTAGGTTGGTTCCTTTTTTATGTGCTGAAGCGATTTGAAAGAATTGCCGTTATGCACGATGACAACGATTTTGCCATTGAATGTGCTGGTCATGCCGAGAAATTACGGGTGAACATTGATAAAAATGCGTGGGACGGTAACTGGTACCGCAGGGCATATTTCGATGATGGCACACCGTTAGGTAGCGCCAGTAATGAAGAGTGCCAGATAGATTCTATTGCTCAAAGCTGGTCTGTTTTATCCGGTGCAGGCGATGCACAACGTTCAAATACCGGAATGATGTCAGTAAACAAACGACTGGTAAGACGAGAACTGGGCCTGATACAATTACTGGATCCTCCTTTTGATAAGTCAGCTTTAAATCCAGGATACATCAAAGGTTATGTGCCGGGGGTCAGAGAAAATGGAGGGCAGTATACACATGCAGCAATCTGGATGATCATGGCATTTGCTGAAATGGGCAAGAACGAACTTGCCTGGGAACTATTCGATATGGTGAACCCGGTAAACCATGGTTCCAGCAACGATGCAATGAGGATTTATAAAGTTGAACCTTATGTTGTAGCGGCGGACGTATATGCATCTCCACAACATAAAGGTCGGGGCGGTTGGACCTGGTATACCGGCTCCGCCGGATGGATGTACCAACTTATCGTTGAGTCACTGTTAGGAATAAAGCTGGAAGTAAATAAACTTATTGTTTCACCGCGGTTGCCAAAAAAATGGACATCGATAAAAATTATTTACCGGTACAAGCGAACAATATACAATATCACCATAAGACAAACTGACGGTTTTACAGATGGAGTAGAAGAAGAAATCAGCGAACAACGACCTACTAAAACAATTTCCCTTGTCGATGACCTCGCCGAGCACAATGTGGAAATTAAGATGGCGGCAATATCGAATGTTGCAGGGGAATGAGAAGCTAATTGACTGAACTGCGGTATGCAATCGGTGAGTACCCGACTTGTTGTTTAAAAAACCGTGAAAAATGATTAGGGTACTTAAAACCCAATTCATAAGCAATCTCGCTGACTGATTTATTATGTTGAAATATTTTGTTTTTCGCTATATCTATCAACTTCGCTTGTATGTGTTCCAATGCAGACCTGCCAGTTTCCTTTTTTATTAAATCTCCGAAATAGCTTGCAGAAAGGTGAAGTGCATCAGCAAAATATGCTACAGAAGGAATGCCTTCAGTTTGAGGCATTTCAGATGCCAGGTATTCATCTAGTAAATGTTCAAATTTTTGCACTACACCTGTATTAGCATGATCTCGTGTAATAAACTGTCTGTCATAAAAACGTATACAGTAATTCAGAAAAAGTTCGATGTTGGAAACAATAAGCTTTTTACTATGCTTATCAATGGGACGTTTTACTTCATAATTGATCTTGCGAAAACACTCAAACACAATGTCTTTTTCGTCTTTGGAAATATGCAATGCCTCATGGACATCATAAGAAAAGAAGCTGTAGTCTTTCATGTTATGTCCAAGTGAACTGCCTCTTAATAAATCAGGATGAAATAATAAAGCGGTCCCACTCGGCTTATAATCGCTACCATCTTCCTCAATGCTTACTACCTGACTTGGTGCAATAAATACCAGCGAACCTTCCTGGTAATCGTAATAATTTCTTCCATACCTAATATCACAGTGTTTATCATTTTTATAAAAAACACAATAAAAACCAAAGTTTAAAGCCTGCACTTCTGACCTTTTCTGTGGTTCTATTATTGAAAAATCTATCAGACTCACTAATGGATGGAATGTCTGTTGTCCAACCATAGCGTTGTATTGTGGAATGGTATCTACGCTCAGAATCTTTTTCATACTCGTGTTTGTTTTGCCAAAGTTATCAGTTCAGATACTCACTGCTCAATGAGGGACTTCAAATCGATAAAACTGGTCCGAAAACCAGTAATCCGGGTACCAGGCCGCTGTATAGTGATAAATAACTTTGCATTATTAAATGAAACGGATATGAAAGAACAAAAGAATGCCATCAGCCGCGGAGATTTCATTACCAATACAACCCTAGCCGCTGCAGGCCTGATAATTGCGCCGTTAGGCTTTGCTGCCTCACATCGCAAGTCCAACAAAAAGAACATTAATTACGATAGTTCGAACGATAAACATCTACCTATGGCTACACGCAAACTGGGGTCTTTGGAAGTTACCGAACTTGGCTTTGGTTGCATGAATATAGCCTGGGCATATGGCAATCCCCCTACCAGAGAAGATGCCATTAAACTAATACGCAGTGCCTATGATCAGGGCTATCGCTTCTTTGATACGGCAGAGATTTATGGTCCGCACATTAGTGAAAGAACTACAGGCGAAGCTCTGAAGCCTTATCGTAATGAAGTTGTTATTGCCAGTAAAATTGGTTTTGATATCGATTTTGAAACGGCACAAATGAAGGGAGGGCTTAACAGTGAACCAGCGCATATCAAACAGGCTGTCGATTATTCGCTAAAGCGTTTACAGACTGATCACATTGATTTATTGTATCAACACCGCGTAGACCCTCAAGTGCCTATTGAAGATGTTGCAGGCACGATGGGCGATCTGATCAAAGCAGGAAAAATTCGTCATTACGGTTTGTCTGAAGCTGGTGCAGCAACCATACGGCGAGCACACGCGGAACATCCTGTGACTGCCGTACAAAATGAATATTCTTTCTGGACAAGAGATCCCGAAGCCGAGGTCATTCCAGTATGTGAAGAATTAGGTATTGGTTTCGTTCCGTGGAGCCCATTGGGTATGGGTTACCTTACCGGAAAGATTACACCTGACTATCAATTTGCTAAAGGAGATATTCGTAAGGATTTGAATTTTCCTCGTTTTACGAAGGAAGCATTGGAAAAAAACAAACCGATTGTCGAGCTATTGCAAAAAGTAGGAAGCCGTCATGAAACCACCTCCGGACAAGTTGCGTTAGCCTGGTTGTTGGCAAAAAAATCTTTTATTGTTCCTATTCCAGGCACACGTCTCATTCCACATATGCAGGAGAATCTTGCCGCCACCAAATTGAAGCTAACAGCTCAGGATATGAATGAACTTGAATCAGGATTTGTTGCCATCGGTGTATTTGGAGATCGTGCTCCTGCGGGTTTAAAAGAAGCACACGATACAGGAACGAGTCTGGGCACCACTTCAAAAGGCACGCAGGGTAAAACACCTTTACCTAAAAAATAATTCTATACTTCAAAATACATTACCATGAAATCAGGCATTATATCTTTTCTTTTCCTTCTATTTTCAACAGTAACATTTGCACAGAAAATAGATAATAAAAATATTGAACAACGATTAGCAGCCATTGAAGATAAAATGGCAATCAAGTATGTAGTAGACGAATTCTCCAATCTAGCTGATACTAAAGAAATTGATAAACAAGTATTGCTTTTTACTGAAGATGGCGTATTAGTATCTCTATCTAACGGACAACCCGGATCTCCCTTGAAAGGCAGGGAACAGTTGAAACAGGCTTTTTCAGCTTTCCTTTCCAACTTCCATACGGTGTATCATCAAAACGGACAGCAAACAATAAATCTGCAGGGCAACAAAGCAGAAGCAGTAAGCTATTGCCGTGTTATTTTAGTTGGGAAGCAAAATGATAAAGAAATGAAAACAACATTATATACCATTTACAAAGACGTGTTTGTTAAAGAAAATGGTAAATGGTTAATCAATCACCGTACGTCAAACTTTGTACGTCGGGAAGTGGAAGAGGTAAAGTAAGAGACAAAATTAAAAAAGCTCCGAATCAGGAGCTTTTTCATTTTGATGCCTGGGGACAATTGGCGTTGGAATTGTTCGAGTGGCAACCTATGTCTATGCTTCACCGCAACACCAATGCCTATGCGCGTTGCAACGAATTACGAACGTCAAGGATGCAAAATGTTTTCAGGCCAGCTGAAGCTCTCCATGTCACTCTCGTCCCTTTTCGAAAGCCTATCAATGCAGCTGCAATAGGTGAAAGAATTGAAATTTTGCGCTGCGT
>Ga0190271_10002926_pt1 | contig 10569 bp, 11 predicted proteins | sample Popmic356T_FD_133747 | JGI IMG/M metagenome (GOLD analysis project Ga0190271, IMG submission 133747) | Populus adjacent soil microbial communities from riparian zone of Weber River, Utah, USA - 356 T | ecosystem: Environmental > Terrestrial > Soil > Riparian zone | place: USA: Utah | collected... | reverse complement strand
GCGGTAAAATATGCCCGGGAAAATAGCCTGCCTTTCTTTGGAATCTGTTTGGGTATGCAAATGGCGGTAATTGAATTCGCGAGAAATGTTCTTGGAATTGCGCAGGCCCATTCAACTGAAATGGATCCTGATACAAAGGATCCTGTTATCGATCTGATGGAGGAGCAAAAAAAGGTTACCGCTAAAGGAGGCACCATGCGTCTCGGTTCATATCCTTGTGAGTTGAAACCGGGTACATTGGCGAGATCCATTTATGGTAAGGAGCTTATCAATGAAAGACACCGTCATCGCTGGGAGTTCAATAATAGCTATCTGTCTCGTTATGAAGCTGCCGGCATGATTGCCAGTGGTAAAAACCCGGAAAGCGGATTGGTGGAAATCATCGAATTAGCTAATCATCCCTTCTTTGTTGGGGTGCAATATCACCCAGAATTGAAAAGTACAGTCGAAAACCCGCAGCCTATATTCGTCCATTTCGTAAAAGCGGCAAGGGAATATGCGGAAATGAAAAGTTCCGTCAAGAATCCACTATTACAGAGCGAAATGATTTGATGAGTTCGGAGTCTGGAGTCAGGAGTTCGGAGTCAACACTCCCGGCTCCGAACTCCTGACTCCAGACTGACGTCACTCCCTTATCTTTGCACCTCTTTAAATTTTTGCATAATGAATTTTGACCGCAACACGGTGATCGGCTTTGTATTACTCGCAATTCTGTTATTCGCTTATTTATTTATTTCAACCAGGAACAGCCAGCAACTGGCAGCGGAACAACAACGTAAGCAAGACTCAGTCGCAAAGGTGAAAAGGGGCATTGATTCAATTGCCCGCTTAAAAGATACGCCTTTAGTAAAGACCCTTAATCCAGACACCAGCGGTGCTGGTTTTAAAGAAGAGGGAACAGAAACTTTACTTGTTGTAGAAAATGAACTGCTGAAAATAACCTTTACCAATAAAGGGGGCCAGCCCAAAAGCGTTGAACTCAAAAAATACACCTCTCTGAATACGAATAAGACTGTAGTATTGGGAGGCACCGACTTTGATAAGATTTCCTATTCGGTGAATGTTTCTAAAAAAGCAGCCGCAATCAGCGAATTGTATTTTAGCCCCGGCAGCCTGGTGAAGAATGCAGACAGTACACAAACCGTTGTATTTACTTCGCAGGGTGGAAATGGTGAAATTATTACGCATAGTTTTTTAATTCGTCCGGCCGATTACCTTATAGATTGGACGGTGCAATTGAATGGCGCCGACCAATTATTAACACAGGGTGCTTTCAATCTTACCTGGCAAGCGCAACCACATCAGGCGGAAACAGATGTTTCCTATGAGCGTCAACAGACAAATATTTGCTTTTTGGAGGATAACGACTTTGATTACATAATGTCAAAGTCGGATAAGAAATTTGAGAAGCCAGTTCAATGGGTGAGCGTAGCACAACAATTCTTTAATATTACCCTGGCGGCTAAAACAACTCCTTTTACATCGGGAGAAATAAAATTTGTTCGCGAAACAAATGATTCTGCGAAGAAGATTGCGGATGTAACCACCAACCTGCAGGCTAAATTACCTATCGGTAGGGATGCAACCATTCCCATGCAATTGTATTTTGGCCCCAATGATTATAAGATATTAAAGAAGCAACCCATAACAGATATGGATGAGATCGTGAATCTGGGAAGGGATATGTATGCTTTTGTACGACCCATCAACAGATTGATCGTAATGCCGGTGTTTGACTTCTTCAAAAGTTTTATCGGCAGTTTTGGAATGGTGATTCTGCTGCTTACAGTAGTGATCCGACTTATTACTTCCCCTTTAATGTATCCTGGTTATAAAACCAGCGCGCAAATGAAGGTGCTGAAACCAGATCTTGCTAAATTAAAAGAGAAGTTTCCGGAGCAACAACAATATGCAATGGAGCAAATGAAATTTATGCGGGAAGCAGGGGTGAACCAGTTCGCGGGTTGTTTACCAAGTTTATTGCAGATTCCTATTTTCTTTGCGTTATATAGTTTCTTCAATTCTAATATCGCCTTGAGAGGGGAGGAATTTTTATGGGCCACAAACCTGGCATCCTACGATGTGATCGTTAAATTTCCATTCAATGTGTGGGGGTTGGGAAGTCATCTTAGTTTGTTTACACTTACGGCGGCGGCTACCAGCTTTTTAATTTCATTGTACAATGCGAATATGACGCCCGATCAGAGTAATCCTGCATTGAAATACATGCCGTATATTTTTCCTTTTATTCTATTATTCATATTCAACCGTCTGCCATCGGCACTTACATGGTATTATACAGTCTCCAATATCATCACGCTGATTCTACAATTTGTAATTCAGAAATATATTATTGATCACGATAAGATTGTAGCGAAAATTGAAGCCAACCGGAAAAAGCCTAAAACAAAATCTAAATGGCAGGAAAGACTCGAACAGGTGCAGGAGTCGCAGAAAAAAGTGCAGGAGATGAAGAATAAGACCACTAAAAAATAAGTTGTCGCTTTGTTAAAGTATTTTAGTTAAAAGGACCCGTCATATTCTTAAAATTGATGGGTCTTTACTATTTTAGACAACCCGCGGGTCCGTTTGGCACGTCTTTTAATATATAAAGTAACAACCACACAATGAATAAGATAATTACGATACTGCTACTAAGTTTTATTGGATCAGTATCTGCTTTTTCACAGCGTAAAGTTTCTGAGCTTATGCTTAGTTACGACACGCAGATATCAACCGGTAGCAATGAGCCTAAAATGGCTGATGCTTTCGACGGGGCGGTTACAACTGTTTATATAAAAGGACCCCTGAGCAGGAGTGAAATGACAAGTGCATTGTTTTCGTCCACTACTATTCACGACGCTAAGGCAGGTACTGCGGTAGCGCTCCGGGAAGTAAGCGGACAGAAATTATTAATACGAATGACAGCGGAAAACTGGAAGGAAAAGAATAAAAAGTATGAAGGAATCAGTTTTACTAATACGTCAGAATCAAAAGTGATAGCCGGCTATAAATGTATAAAAGCAGAAGCTAAGCTGGCTGACGGAACTGTTTTTGCGGTTTATTATACTACTGAAATTGTTCCAGAGAACAGGGAATATGAAAATATGATGTTTAAGAACCTGGAGGGATTACCACTTGAATGGGAATTGGTACAAGGGAAATTAAAAATCAAATACACGCTTTCTAAAATAAATATGAACCCGATACCCGTTTCGAGGTTCGATATACCAAAGTCTGGCTATCGTGAATTGACTTACGATGAGAGTAAGAAATCAAATGTGAATTAAGAAAATTACTTACGCAATTTAAGTTTCAGGTTAAGCATATTCAGATTGTTCCTTGTAGCAACCTGATGCTTGTTAACCTTGCTGGAAGAAGGCAATATGTAAATGGTATTTCCTTTTCTATACGTAAGGACGGTATTACCAAGTGCAAGATTGTTCTGGCCGTTCTTCAGTGTTAAGGAATTAGAATAACTGCGACCTGCCTTTAAGGAAAATCCAGGAGTAGTTTTAAGAGTGTTTGTACCTGAAGCTGCAACTGTGACTTTCTTTTTTTTATCGCCACCGCCGCTACTGGCCAATGCAAGCGCTACAGCGCCTATCATAGCCATACTTATTAGGGATTTTTTAAGCATGTGGTTAAGTTTTAAAGTAAAGTTCATTTGCATATACTGGACAAAAATATAGATTTTTTTTTGGATTTCTTTAACCGCCCGTACTAAACATTAGTATTCTCTTAACGTTCGGGATGCAGGAATGTTACCAATTCCATAAGAAAATAACGGTTTTTTTTGAATTAGCTTTGCTGTTATTACGTATTTCAGCTTTAACTGGTTGGCTGTCAGCCTATTTTTTTTGGGCTTTTCAACAACCGTTAATAAAAAAAACTTGCTTAACTATTATTCATAGGGTATCTTACATAAACCCTCTTTAAATGAAAGAAAATCCATACCACCAGGATAAAGAAGACATGCGGGAGCTGGTAAAGCAGTTTCAGAACCTGAAGGCGGGTCGCAGTCATTCCTTTCTCGACGAAGAAGCGTTTGAAAAAATCATCGATTATTTTGATGACGTGGAGGATTTTACGCAAGCCCTTGAAGCCGCAGAATTGGGCGCCGAACAATTTCCTTATTCATCTACATTACTCATTAAAAAAGCCGACCTTCTTATTGCCACGCGTCAATACCAGGAAGCGTTGAAAATTTTAAATCATGCCGAATTGCTGGATAGCAATGATATCAATCTTTACATCTTAAAAACAGATGCTTACCTGGCTCTAGATCAGCAGGAGAAGGCGGTGGTACTTCTCGAAAATGCATTGGTATTATTTGACGGGGAAGAAAGATTGGAATTGTTATTTGAGTTAGCGGATGTATATGACGATTACGAGGAGTTTGACAAAATATTTGACTGCTTAAAACTTATATTAGAACAGGATCCTAATAACGAAGAAGCGCTTTATAAAATTTGCTTCTGGACCGATTTTACAGGTCGCAATGAAGAAAGTATCCGATTACATCAACAGATCATAGAGGATTACCCTTATAGCGAGTTGGCCTGGTTCAACCTGGCGGCCGCTTACCAGGGACTTAAATTATATGAGAAATCAGTAGACGCATATAAGTATGCGGTAGCTATTGATGAAAAATTTGACTACGCCTACCGGAACATGGGGGATGCTTATATCCGGATGCGGAAATATCGTGACGCGATTGAAGCATTGGAAAAAGTACTGGAATTATCAAGACCTGAGGATGTGATCTATGAGGCTATTGGGCATTGTTATGATCGTTTGAAAAATTTCGCTCAAGCCCGCTTCTATTATCGCAAAGCGTCGCATTTGAATCAAGAAGACAGCAAACTGCATTATAAAATTGCGTGTACCTATATTAACGAACTGCAATGGACAACTGCTATCAAACATCTTGAAACGGCACTTAGCTTTTACCGGATGCAACCGGAATACAACCTGGCAATGGGAGAGTGTAAAATGCAGTTGGGAAATTATAAAGAAGCCATTCAATACTTCTCCAATGTGGTAAGGCAACGGCCCCGTAATCTGTCTGGCTGGGAGGCCCTGATTCGCTGCTTGTATTATGGAGGTTTTTATGAAGAAGCGCTGGAACAAGTGCAAGCTGCTATAAAAATGACCGATGATAAGCCGGTCTTCAGTTTTTACTATTGTGCTGTTTATTTTGCAATGGGTAAAACTAAAGAAGCCATCCTGCAGCTTGAAAAAGCAATGATCAAGGCTCCTAAAATGTTTAAAAAACTTATTGAATTAAATCCCGCCATCCTTCGTCACCAGGGGGTTGTCGATATAGTTGCCCGTTACAAACGGAATAAATCTATTTAAGAGCGTTGCCAATAGGTGATAATCCTTATGTTTTGCAATCCTATTCTTCCTATTTTTGCCCCCGCAACTATTAATTATTAGGCTCTAAAGTGAACCGAATGAATTTCAATCTTTCGCAAATACCCGACCGAATAAAAAAACCTCGTGAAAGTGGTCTTACCATGGTAATGGACAAAGGACTCAGCATTACTGAGGTGCATAATTTTCTGAGTGTATCACGTCCTCATGTGGATATTGTTAAGCTTGGGTTTGGCACTTCTTTCGTTACCCCAAACCTCCGCGAAAAAATAGAAGTATATCGTTCTTATGATATTCCTATTTATTTTGGTGGAACACTTTTTGAAGCATTTTTAGTTCGTAATCAATTTGAAGATTATATAGCAGTTTGCAAAGATTATGGAATCAGTTATATGGAAGTGAGCGATGGATCCATAACCATTCCGCACGCGGAAAAATGCGGGTATATTGAAAAACTTACCAAACATGGAACGGTATTGAGTGAGGTAGGCAGTAAAGACGCGGCACATATCATTCCTCCTTATAAATGGATCGAACTCATGCAGGCCGAACTGAAATCTGGTTCTACCTATGTGATTGCGGAAGCAAGGGAAGCGGGGAATGTGGGGATTTACCGGGGCAGTGGAGAAGTGCGGGAAGGATTGGTGCAGGAAATTCTTACGCAGATTCCCGGTGAAAAAATTATTTGGGAGGCGCCTCAAAAAGCACAACAACTTTATTTTATTGAACTGCTGGGTTGTAATGTTAACCTGGGAAATATCGCCCCAAATGAAGTTATACCGTTAGAAACAATGCGTATCGGCCTGCGTGGCGATACTTTTGATTTATTTCTTACCAAAGAATCCTTGCAATGAGACGTTTTGGTCTGATAGGATACCCACTGGGTCATTCTTTCTCCAAAAAATATTTTACTGAAAAATTTCTTCGTGAAGAAATTGATGATTGCATATATGAAACTTTCCCAATTGCAACTATTGAAGAATTAACGCCGTTGTTGAAAAGATATCCCGACTTTGCGGGATTAAATGTTACCATTCCACATAAAGAAAAAGTGATTGGTTTTTTACAGGAACAATCAAAAGTGGTGAGTACAACAGGCGCCTGTAATTGTATACATTTCAAAAAAGGAAAACTCATCGGGCACAATACCGACGTAGTAGGGTTTCAACAATCCTTGCAAAATAGTTTTTCCGAATTGCCTTCACGCGCATTGATCCTGGGCACCGGGGGCTCTTCAAAAGCGGTTGAATATGTATTGAAACAATTGAAGATCCCTTACATATTTGTTTCCCGGAAACCTTCAAAGGATAACTTGTCGTACGAACAATTAACTGCAGGTATTGTAAAAGAATCCGGACTTATTATTAATACTACTCCACTCGGAATGTATCCCCAGGTAGTTGAAGCTCCTCCCATTCCTTACGAAGCGATTGGCAGCAAGCATTGTCTTTTTGACCTTATCTATAACCCGGAACGTACTTTATTTCTGCAAAAAGGAGCGGAGCAAGGCGCGAAAGTTCAAAACGGTCTGGAGATGCTGATTATACAGGCTGAAGAAAGCTGGAGAATCTGGAATAGCTGATTAGTGAATTTTAAAAACTTTAGTTATCGGGATAAAGTCGCCTGAAATTTTTCCGGAACCTTCACTATTTTTTTTGAATCGTAATTATAACAAATCATACCTGTTTTAGCCGTAGCGACCAGTATCGTTTTTCCTTCTGCTTCTTTTTCCAGTTTGTAAAAAAGGTCAAAACCAATACGGGAGAAATCGCCTACGGATACGGATGCTTTTATCGTATCCCCATAAAATAATTCCGACTTAAATTCAATACCCACATCACTCATGATGAGCCCAATGCCTTCTATCTCCAATTCTTTATATCCATAATATTGCAGGAATTGCATTCTGGCTTCATGTATCAGCGACAGTACCGTATCATTGCCCACATGTCCTCCGTAATTGAGATCAGTAATACGAATAGGAATAGAAACTGAGAAGGGAAATTTTTCCGGAAGATCGATTTTTATCCGAGCCATGTGTGACGATTTGTGATGTAGGATTTATGATTTGTGATTGCTGAAGATGCAAAATTTTTGAATGCGACTCGACAGGGTATTTGAATAAAAAAAGTTTTTTTGAATTCCAGAAATCATAAATCCCAAATCAGCAATTGACTATCCTCAATCCTTAATAAGGTCTTTGAGTTCCAGGATATCAAAAAAAGTAAAACCGCTAGGGGCGAAGCTTGCCTGTTGAAGTATCTTTATTCTCCATTCCTCAAATCTTTCTTTCCAGGAGGTATTGCGACGGAACAGAAAATCGAGGTATTCTTCTCTTTCGTTGCTGCTATTGTTGAGGTAGGCAAGAAAATTAGCGAACTTGCTGGAGATACGTGTTTGCTCGCCATTAGGTCCGGTTACTGTAAAATAATTACCAGATCCGGTAGTGATCAAACTAAAATCCATAATTATTTTTCCATCAGCGTCGCGTATCAACGGGGCAGTCACAAAGGCTTCATCGGTAGCATCAACAACATGGAAATTTTGTGTTGAGATGATCCTGGGTTCTGAAAAATTCATTAATTCTTCAGTTTCGAACAGTCCGGATGTAATCATGGCTACTTGTTCCGCAATCGGAAGAGACGGCTTTACCCTAACTCGCCGGGGAACGATCTGAGCGATAGAGGAACTTAGTTCATCGGTTTTAATTACTTCATCGGTACTCGATTTATTACCGGTAATTGGGAAAGCTTCTTTTATCGATGTTGCTCCCACAGTATTATTGTCTGTGAAAATTGTCTGCCGGAAGAACCAGCCACCGGTTATCAATAAACCAATTACAATCGCCGCCGCCGCTATTCGTTTACGAGTAAAGAGAGGAATAATTTTCGCAGGTTCTTGGCGTTCATCAAGCATTGCTGAAATATTCTGCCAGGATTGTACAGGGGCTTCGAGAACGGCTGCATTTATATTCTCAGAAATTTTTGCGTCGTACCTATCAAATTCTTTGTCGAGCCGCCGGGCAATATTTTCCCAGGTGCCCGGGGGTGGGGGCATCTCGCATTGTAGTAATTTATGTTGAATATTTACGGACATAGCTTTCAGTTTTTACCGGGTATAGGATTTTTGTGTATCGGATAGGTACTGTGCTATTTTCTTTTGTAAGATTGATTTGGCTCTAGCCAACTGCGATTTACTGGTTCCTTCACTGATACCGAGTAATTCGCCAATCTCTTTATGCGAATAACCTTCTATCACGTACAAGTTGAAAACTGTTTTATAACCCGGCGACAACTGTTGAATTATTTCTAGTATATCTTTTTGAGCCAGATTGTCCAGTGCTGATATATCGACATCTTCAATCGTGTTTTCTTCCTTTTCGCTCACACTGCTAAGTGCAAGAGATTTTTTGCGGTAATGCTCAATTGACGTGTTTACAAAAACGCGACGGATCCAACCTTCAAAAGATCCTTCAGCCCTGAACCGGTGTAAGTTTCTATATACTTTGATAAAACCTTCCTGTAACAGATCCTTCGCATCATCCGCATTATTGGCATAGCGGAAACAGACAGCATACATTTTAGAAGAAAAACGGTTATACAACTCTTCCTGCATGGCGCGGTTTCCTTCGATGCATCCTTTAATTAAGTCGCTTTCAGCTATGGTATGGTTGCTTATGATGTAAAGGTTTTGGTTATAGATTGATTTCAATCAGTTTGAGCCCTTTGTTGCAAAAATATGACCAATTTATCGGCTGCTTTTTTGCGATGGCTATATTGGTTTTTTTCTTTCAAAGTCATTTCAGCGAAACTCAATTCGCTTCCGATAGGCTGAAAAATGGGATCATACCCAAATCCTTGATCGCCTCTTGCTTGTTTCAGAATAGTTCCTTCACAAATTCCCTCGAAATGATATTCCTTTTCCTGCCATATTAACGAAATAACAGTGCGGAAACGTGCCCGGCGATCGGTCTGTCCTTCCAACTTTTCCAGTAATTTCTCGATATTCTTACTGAACGATTTTTCATCTCCCGCGTAGCGTGCACTTTTAACTCCCGGCTCTCCATTCAACGAGTAAACCTCCAGGCCAGTATCTTCACTGAAGCAGCTTAATTGGGTAAGTCGATTGATGACGGATGATTTTTCAGAAGCATTTGCTTCTAAAGTGTCATGAGGTTCAGGAATATCAATATCAATACCCGCCTGCTTTAGACTTACCACTTCAACATGCTTACCAATTGCTGCCTGAATTTCCTCCACCTTATTTGGATTATTGGTGGCGAATATGAGCCGGGTCCTCTTCATAAACTGAATCATGCAATCCGGACTTTATATACCGAATAGCTGTCGTAAACATACCCATAATTTGCTTTTCAGCAATTTACCATCTTCCGTATCTTGATTTAACAATTCTAAGCCAGGCACATTTAAATAGGTAATTCCATCGTAAACCTGTGGTTTGAATAAGGGAAAATTTAACGGGAGTCCAATATCAGCAGTCTTAACGCCAAACAAAACAAGACTAACAGGATGAAATTGATCCTTCAGAAGTTTGATATCTAAAGATTGCTTTGCTTGATTCAGGATAGCCACATCTCCCAGGTTCAGTTTGCAAGCCTCCAGCATCCGCGACAAAAACTGAAGATGAAGGTCCGGTATAATAGGAGCCTCGGAAAAATTTACGAGTAAAGCAATACTTTTATTATTGCTGCCCAGAAATGTATATCCTTCTTTCACAGGTTGTATGAATTCTTCTTCTGAAGTCACCATCACATCGGTGGTTTCAACCAATGATTTACTGTATAGCGAAACAATAGAGGCAGGCGGCAGAACTAATTTTTCGAAACTCACTTTAACTGTAGTGTTGATTACAAAATAATTATGGCGCACAAGTTAGTTTGCAAAGCAAATAAAATAACTAATTCAAAACTCACTCAAAATTGATGCAACGTCGGAAACAGTTTTTTTGCCTTTATTTCAGGGTAATTTTTTCATTTTCAAACCAAAATAAAGACAACAAATATTCGCTAACATCCGTTAGGAAAATATGCCCGGATATTTGGGCAACATAAACTTTGTTTGTTTCTTTGCTTTAATAAACATTTGATATGGTGGAAACTTATAATATAGCCGTTACAAAGATTGAAAGGAGTAAATTAAATGATTTCCCGCTCGAAAACCTCCCTTTTGG
>Ga0190271_10002925_pt1 | contig 10569 bp, 6 predicted proteins | sample Popmic356T_FD_133747 | JGI IMG/M metagenome (GOLD analysis project Ga0190271, IMG submission 133747) | Populus adjacent soil microbial communities from riparian zone of Weber River, Utah, USA - 356 T | ecosystem: Environmental > Terrestrial > Soil > Riparian zone | place: USA: Utah | collected... | reverse complement strand
TGTCCGTGCTGTCCGGGGGGATATGGACGTCGCTCGCTCGTCTTCGGCGAGAGACCTGGCAAGTCCACTCCCAGCGCCCGCATGATCTTGACCCGAGGGCCTGTGTATCGACTCATGTGCTTTACCTCGCGATCGCAGCGTGTCCCGAGCAAGCTCGGAAATGGCGCTAAGGCCCCTGGACCGCAGCTTTTGATGGGCTGGTTTCTGAAAAGGAGCCGGAGTTTTCGGCCAAAACGGGGTTAGTCAAGGAGAGAACCGGTGTTTGGCCGGGGTTTCCAAGATTGGGTGCCTGAAATTATTGGGAAAGCTTGGGGAAGCGCGAGGACAAGGACGATCCGCGTGGATGAGCAGGGGCCCGTGGACGAGCAGGGGCCCGTGGACGAGCAGGGGCACGTGGACGAGCAGGAGCACGTGGACGATCCACGAGCACGAGCACGATCACGAGCAGGAGGACGAGTCACGGGGCACGCGGACGACGACGATCCCGCGTACGAGAACGCGTGCAGCTTCGTCCCGGGCCGGAGCAACCGCTGAACGGGTTCGTGTGCTGGCTTCGAGAGGCGTGGCGAGCGGACACCTGAGCGTGTCAACGGGAGGCCCCCCGCGATTGACCGCTGCGTTGCGAGCGCTCCCGCTCCTTCCTGCCCGCGACCAGACCCTCCAAACCTGAGACATGCAGAGGGCAACGACGCGCGCGTACCCGTACTCGGGATCGTCGTCGTCCGCGTGCGCCGTGACGCGTGCTCCTGCTCGTGTTCGTGCTCGTGAACGTCCTCGTGGATCGTGCTCGATCTCTTCTCGCTCCACCCGTGAAGCCCATAACGCAGCCGTCAAAACCCTGCTGCAGTGCAGCAAAGCTATCCACAAAAGCTCCACGATGTCCGAGTTGAGCTTACATCACAGTGCGATCGTTCTCGTGTGAACGCATTAATTCCGTCTGCAAAAGAGCTTTCGATCGACCTTACTTTGTTCGATCGGACGCGTATGTCGTTGGCGTATCGTGCCGACTCGCGCGGTCAACGAACGCAGCTCGCGGTCGTGCCGAAAAGGTCTGGCATGCAGGTCCAATTCACGAACCAGTTCAGTAACCCGCGTTTGCGTGACGAGGGGAATCGCAGCGCTCCGACACTTCGCTCGCGCGCGGAATCGCCGCGCGCTTCGACCATGCCCATCGCGCCCGAGCGCGGGAAGCTGACCCTGCCGTGGTCGCTCCTGTTGCTTGGGGTTGGCTACTTTCTGCTGGTCGCAGGTCCGCTCTGGTCGTCGCGTATCTCTGCCGGGGGGCTGCTCAGCGACTCGGTCACCGGCTCACCTTGGTTGCCCGCCCCTGCAGCTGCCGGCCTCGCGCTGTTTGGTGCGGCTGCCTTGATCTTCGTGATCGCGCGCCTGGTGCGCGACGTCGAGCAGCGCCCGTACGCGTCCATCGCACCGGTGCTGGCCGTGTTCTCGGGCTTCGTGCTCACCAGTACGCGCGCCGACCTGGGTCTGCCTGGCACGGGCTCGAGTCAGCTGGGTCTGTTGGTGCTCACCCTGGCACTGCTGGGCGGCGTGTTGATTGGGCGCGCGGGCTTGAGCGAGCGCGCGCTCGGCTGGGTGCTCGCGTTGCTGCCCACCGTCGCGTTGTTCTGGATGATCATGGCCGTGCACGGCGTGAACAATCCGATCGCCATGTTGCAGCGCGTCGATACACCCGTCTGTACGTACCTCGTGTTGTTGGCCGTCAGCTCGCTGGCGATGGGGGCCGTCGGCGCGGTCGCGCCGCGGCTGCTGAACGGCGCGTCCGGTCTGCACGAGCGCGCGGAGGCGAGCGCTTCGCTGGACTCGCTTTACACGCCCATGCCCATGCCCATGCCCCACAACCAGCAGGTCGAGCCGCTAGCGCAGCGCGCGGCCCGCGCAGTCGCGCAGCACGTTGCTTACAACGAGCAGATCGCACGCACGCAGCCGGCAAGTTACGCAGTGGCTCCACTCCAAAACAGCGCTCGCTCCGAGCACGCGCTGCGTATGCCTGTGCCTGTGCCTGTTCCTGTGCCTGTCGTGCAGCGCCGCACGCACGCCGCAGCCTCGAGCGTGATGCGCACCATGCCCGGGTACGCCGCGGGGCAGCCAGCGCGCGGACAGGGGGCACGACACCCGGGGCCGACCAGTTACTCCGCCTACCCCGAGGCGCCGACCAGTCTTCGCGCGCACGTAGAGGACCCGCGGGTGTCGACCAGCGAGCTGGCGCTGGACGATCCCGACTTGCTCCTGCTCACGCGGCGCAAGTACCCGCTCGGACGCATCGCGCTGGCCGTCGCCGCGCTCGCGGTCGTCGGTGTGGCACTGGGCGTCGCCTACTCCTACTTGCTGCCTGTCCAGGGGGGCAGCGGCCCGTCCGAGCTTCGCTCGCGCACACCAGACCCGCGCGCTTCGACGACCGGCAGCCGCGAGGGGACGTCCGACCGCGCGCTGCCCACGTCGCCCGTGAGCCCGAGCGGCCAGGCAATCACGCCCGCGGGCCAGCCCTTGCCGGCTGCGACTGCCCCGCTGGCCACGGTCCCGACTGTCACGCCGCTCACCCCCGTCAGCGCGCCCGACGTGAGCAACAGCGTGCGCGCCGACAAGCCGAGCCGTGAACAGCGCCGGCGCGAGCACGCCCCGCGTCGTGTTCGCGAGAGCAGCGCGAGCGAGCCCAAGCCGGTCGCCGAGCGCGCGCCCAAGCCAGCCCTCGGCGCAAACCCTCGCGCGCGCGCAGAACAACCGCCTGCCGCGACGGCGCCCAGCAAGCCGGTAGTCAGCGCGCCCAAGCCGGCCTCCGCCCCGCCCAAGTCGCAGAACTCGGAAGACCTCGATCTCGACGAACTGGTGGAGAAGGCGCTGCGCGGCGGCAAGGGCAACGTCGCGGCCTCAGACGACCCCATCCTCGGCCTCTAAAACAGCGACGCCTGGAGCCGGATCCGCGGCGCGATCCGCCACCGCTTCCTGCGCTCCGTGCTCACCGACAGGAAGTCGGCTCCGCGCGGTGCTCGGAACCGGCGGCGCCTCGCACCACGGCTCCGACTCCATCCGTCACTGTTTTAAACCTGCGCGCTGCTTAAACCTGCGCGCTGCGGCGAGGATCGTGGTGCGCCAAGTGTTAGCTGGCGACGGCAGTGTCGTCTTCGGCGACGTTGGCTTCGGTCAGCACCGTCAAGATCGGGCGCGCGTCCAGCAACGAAGGCGCGAACAGCGACAGCTGCGCCGGGTCCGCAAACACCGCGGCGAAGAGCTCGGGCGTCAGCGCCCGGGCCAGCCGCTCCGCGAACGTCCCGCGCAGCAGACGAAGGTAGTAGTCGATGTCGTAGTCGCGCAGCACCGCGCGTGCGCGGGCCTCGGATGCGTCGTCTTCGTCGTCCGCGCCGTCTTCGGGCAGCAGCGCCGGGCGCTTGCCGCTGGCGCGGTAGACGTGGATTCGCTCGCCGGGCGCCCAGTCCGAGCGCCCGCTGGCCAGGAGCGCCTCGTAGGCCAGCTCGCGCCGCTCCGCGCGGCTCGCGGCGTAGGCCGCCGGCGTCTTGGTCAAGCGAACCAGGGAGCACAGGTCGCGCGTGGGCAAGCTGCGCCGACGCAGGGCGTCGACGGTGTCGAGGTAGATCGTGCGCACCCCCGCGAGGTTGCCGACCAGCAGCTGGTGCAGCGCCCGGCGCAAAAAGTGCTCGCCAAACGGCTCTGCGCGGCGCGAGCGGAAGGCGACCCCGCGCAACGTGAGCTGTCCGTCGTACGACAGCAGCGCGTAGTTTTTGGGCTCGTGCGACAACATGGCGGCCGAGCGACCGTCGAACTCGAGGTGCACCCGCGCAGGCAGCAGTGCGTCGACCTCGGCGATGACGCGTCGCTCGTCCGCCTGGTCGAACCTTGCTGGTACTGCGAAGTAGACACCGTCGGTGTCTGCCTCCAGCAGCGTGACGCCGCGTGCGGCCAGCTCACGGCACAGCTGGGCCAGCAAGGCGCGACCGCGCCGCGTCACTTCGTTGGCCGCGTGCACATCCGAGAAACGAGTCAGGCCGGCGGCGCCGAGATAGCCGTACGCGGAGTTGACCACCAGCTTCATGGCCGCGCTGAGCGCTTCGTGCGTGTGTCGCTCGCGCGAGCCGGGCGGCGCGGCGCGCGCGCTCGCTTTGGCGGCCAGCCGTTGCTCCACCAGGCGGTCGACGATCGTGAGCAGCACGCCGAGCTGATCGCGCCGAGGTCCGATGCGGTACTCGCGCATCAACGATGGATACAGACTGGCGACGTCGGCCTTGACCACACGCTCTGCGACGCCGGTCGCAAACAAGTACAGCGCTGCACCGCTGTGCGGGGTTCCGTCGCCGGGCTGGTGCGCTGGCAGCGCTCGGCCCGCACGCAGGTAGGCGCGCACCAGCAGCGGGTCGATGACGCCCGTGGCGGCGCCGGCGTCGGCCAGGCGCTCGTAGCGACGCGGCGTCATGCGCGCGAGCGCAAACGCGGCGCCTCCCAGCAGCTGCGCCAGCTCGCCTGCCTCCTCGACGTCTTGTCGCGCGTAGCGCCGAACCCGCTCGGGATCGCCGCAAAACACGCGGTAGACGTCGCGCCCGGCGATCAGCTCGCGTGCGCTGCTCGCCAGACCGAAGTGGCGTGCGACCGCCTTGAGGCCGTGGCCAGGCAGGTCGCGCGCCGCGAAGTCGTGCCGGCGAACCGCGTCCATGGTGTCGATCAGCTCGCGGCCGGGCATGGTGTAGCGAGTGCGCCGCGCATAGTCAGGTTGCTGGCCGGCCGCTCGTGGCAGGGAAGCGCCGCGCGCGGCGGGCCTCTGCGACAGACCGACCGCAGTTGTTCGAGCGAGCTCCAGCGGCACCCCAAGGAGCTGCGCGCGGCGCACGAGAAAGGGCAGATCGAAGCCGTGCAGGTTGTGGTTCTCGATCACATCGGGGTCGCAGAGTCTTACTCTTTCGCAGAGTCTGCGCAGCAGGTCCGACTCCGCCGCGTCGCTGTCGGAGCTGGCCTCGAGCGTCTCGGCGCGCCCATCCGGGCCGCGCAGCGCGACCAAAAAGATGCGGCTCTGCTCGGGGTCGAGTCCGGTGGTCTCCAGATCGAACTGCAAGCGCGAAAGCTGGTCGAACGCCAGATCGCGAAAGTAAGATCGGCCCGAGGCGACCAGGTACTGCTCCTCGGGTGGTAGCACCAACAGGGTATCGCTGCCGAGCTCACGCAGCTGTGTTACGGGGCGGCCGAGGCGGCGGCTCGCGCCGCGCAGCAGCTCGCGTGCGAGGGCTCTGCCGTCGTCGGCGCGCACGAGGTAGCGCAGCTGTCCTTCGCCGGCGAGCCCTTGAAATGTCGTGCAATGGCGAACCGGGGGCGCGGCCTCGTCGCGCAGGCGCGCGCCCAGATGGGCGAGATCGTGGAGTGAAGCGAGCACCAGCCAGGGCCGATAGTGCGCCTCTTCGTACACCAGCGTGCCGTCTTCGGGACGCCTTCGCCAGACCTGCGCGCGGCCGTCGGCCGTGGCCCACACCGATACGATTCCGGGTGTTTGGTCCCAGCCCCACAGCCACTCCTCTGCGCTCGCGCTCACCCCGGCGCGATACCATCTTGGGCAGGCCGACGCCTGCGGCACGCGATAACAACACTCAGATCGCAAACCCGCCAAGTGGGGCTACGCCTGACAGCGAGTAATGAGCGTCCACACGGTTGTGTCACTGTGGTGTTTGAGGTACGAGACCAGCTGATGCGTATCGCATGGGACGAGTCACCCTTCGCAGCGACAGAGCTTGGCTCGCGCGCGCAGGACGCGCGCGCCTCGACTGTTCGCTCGCGCGCGGAGGAACCGCGCCCTTCGACGCATTTTTCTCATGCTGACCGAGTGGCCGTTGCGATCGACGGAAGTGACGCCGACCCGGGCACTGCAGAGGTCCTCGACTCGTGGCGCCGTAGCGCGGCAGAGCACGGCGTCGACCCCGATGCCGTCACCGGGCCGAGCTTCGTCAACGATCAAGAGCTGAGGCGCGCGCGCGAGCCGCTGCAGCAGCTGCTCCAGGTCGCGCAGGTCGAGCTCGATCTGCTGTACCAGCTGGTGCGCCGCGCGGGCTACCTGGTGATGCTCAGCGACCCGACCGGCACGGTCATCGAGCACCGCCAAGACGACGCCGGCAGTACGCTGAGACGCCCGGCAGGCAGCTTTTTGGGCTCGATGTGGGCCGAGAGCCTCGAGGGCACCAACGGCATCGGGACCTGCTTGGCGGAGGGGCGGGCGGTCACGGTGCACCGTGGACAACACTTCCGCTCCTCCTTCAAGACACTCAGTTGTTCGGCCGTCCCCGTCAACGATCCGGACGGTGAGCTGGTCGCGGTGCTCGACATCAGTGCGCTCAACCCAGCCCATTCCGAGCACGCGCACGCGCTCACACTGCCGTTGCTCGAGGCCTCCGTGGCCGCCCTCGAAGAGCGGCTGTTTCGTGACCGTTTCAGTAACGCTTGGGTTGTCGCACTGCCGTCACTCACCGATCAGCGCCCCATGCACTTGCTCGCGGTCGACCGTAACGAGCGCATCGTGGGCGCAGACGCACACGCGCGCAGTGCGCTGGGGCTGAGCACGCTGGGCGACGGCACCGCCCTGGCTAGCCTGTTCGGCTACGACCGCGCGCCTTTTCGCCGGCAGGATGGGTTGGACTCGGTGGTGCACTTCCAGCCGCGCGACGGCGGCGAGGTGCGCCCTTCGATCGTGACCGCACCCAATGCGTTTTCGGGCGCCCACTCGAGTGCGGTCGACGGGTCGATGCGGCTGCGCTCGCGGCGCAGTCTGATCAGCGAGGTGCAGCGTCTTGCGGCTGCGGCGCCGCAGCGCGGAGCGCTCACTGCCGGTGCATTGCGCCGCGTCTCGTCGCACGTCGAGGCGCACCTACACGAAAACATCGGCCTCGAAGCGCTCGCGCAAGAAGCCAACCTGTCCGTTTACCACTTTGCGCGAGCCTTTAAGCTCGCCGTTGGCATGCCTCCTCACCGTTACGTGATGGAACAACGCGTCTTGCGCGCCAAGGGCCTGCTCCAGTGCACGGACCAGTCCGTCGCGGAGATCGCGCAAGCCGTAGGGTTTGCCGACCAAAGCCATTTCGCCCGCCATTTTGGGCGTTCCATGGGACTGACCCCGACCGCCTTCCGCCGCGCCTTCCGGTAAAGCAGGTCGCCTCGCGCCGGCTCCGGGTGCGATCGGGCTCCGAGGTCCTGCGCGCCGCGACACGAAGCGCAAGAAGCGCTGCCGGATTGCGGCGTGAATCGCGCTCCAGGCCTGCTGTTTCAGCAAGAGCGTTCTGATTGGCACAAGGAGGTTCATGACCGGGGCGCTACGCATGCGTAGGGTTCAGGCGATGGGGGAGCGAAGCATGACGGGCCTACACGCGACTCAGCGCGCCAACAACGAGGCGGCGACTCTCATGCGCGTGGAAGAGCTGGTAGTGGGGCTGGCGATCGAGCTGGCACAGAGCGCGGCCGAGCGCATCGAGGCGCAGCTGGCGAACGCGGTGGCGCGCGTCGGCGAGCACCTCGGTGTGGACTCGCTGGCGCTGTGGCTGTTCGATGCCGAAGACAGGGCGCGCGTCAGCCGGGTGTGGTCGAGAGCCGATTCGTTTGCCCTGCCGGGCACGTCGCTCGACCGGCTTCCCGAGACCGTCAACAAGCTGCGCCGCAACGAGCTGGTGAGCATCGAGAGCCTGGAGCTGATCCCCGCGGAGCTGCTCGCGGAGCGCCACGCGTACGAGCAGCTGGGCTTGGACACGGTGCTGGCGCTGCCGCTCCAGGTCGGGGGCGAGAGCCTCGGCGCGATGATGCTCGGCTGGGCGTCCGAGCGCCCCGACTGGTCCGATCGCCACACGCACGGGCTACGCGCGGTGGCGGCGCTGTTTGCCACCGCCTTTGCACGTCTGCGCGAGCTGTCGCGGCGCGGCGAAGCCGCGACGACGGGAACGCTGGCGGAGATCGATCGTGCACACATCCTGGCCGTGCTGCGCGCCTGCAACTGGGTCGTCGCCGGCCCGCACGGAGCGGCCGCACGCCTCGGCATGAAGCGCTCCACACTCAACTTCCGCATGCACAAGCTAGGCATCTCTCGAGAGCGTTGAGCAGGGTCGCTTTCCTGCAGCAAGTGAGATCAGTCGGGCTTTTTCCAGCCGCTGAGCAGGGAGCGTAGCGTTTGATCGCGCAGCTGCTCGTACTTGCCAGCGTACGGCGGGAGGGTGTCGAGCGGGCCTTCGACCCACAGCTTGGCGAAGCCGTGGACCACGCTCCAGGCGACCAGCGCGACCTGGTACGGGTCGCCCGGCGGTGCCAGCGCCTGTGCCTGGCAGGCGACGACCGCGTCGTAGAGATGGGCGAAGGCCCGGGCGCCTGCTGCTTGTAGATCAGGGTTGGGCGGCGCGGCGAGCGCGGGCTGGCGGCGGAACATGATCTGGAGCTGCTCGGGGTGGGCCCGGGCGAAGTCCGTGTAGGCTTGACCGACCGCGAACAGGCGCTCGCTCGGGTCGCTGATGCCGACGATCGTGCGTGCCGTGGCCTCGTCCAGCGCTGTGAACGCTTCCTCGGCAAGGGCGTCGAGCAACGCGTCGCGCGTCGGAAAGTGATGGTAGGGGGCCGCGTGCGTGACGCCGACCTTGCGCGCCACCTCGCGCAGCGTGAGCGCCGCCAGGCCGCGCCCTGCGACCACGCTGATGGCGGCGTCGAGCAGCGCCCGGCGCAGGTCGCCGTGGTGGTAGGCAGGCTTGGCCTTGCTGGTTGATTTTGCGCTGGATTTGCTGGTGGGCGTGGGCCTCCGTGGGGGCCGCTTGGGCGGGGCTGACGGCATCTTTTTCCGAGCTCATCTTGACACGAGAAAGATGTCGGAGCAGCATCTTGACAGTGACTAGATTGCGCGTCGAAGCCAGCGAGCCGCGGTCGACCGGGGGGTCGGCCGCACTGGAGAGAGCTCATGTCGAACTCCCATTCCGTGGTTGTGTCAGAACGAACCGAGCCGCGCGTGCCCGTCGAGGTGCAGCGCAAACCCACCGAGCCGCGCGGGCCGATCCTGCTGACGCGCGCCGAGAGCGCCACGTCCAGGCTCGACCGGCCGCCGTTCCGCTGGACACGGCGTGAGCAGAACAGCCTGCCCGTGCACACCGAAGGCAGCGTGCCGAGCTGGCTGACGGGCCAGCTCATGCGCTGCGCGCCCGCGGTGTTCGAGCAGGCTGGCTGGCGCGCAGAGCACTGGTTCGACGGTCTGGCCCTCGTCTACCAGTTTTCGTTCGGCGACCAGGTCCGTTTCCAGCAGCGCTTGCTGGCCAGCAAGTTCGCGGAGGACGTCGCGGCCGGCCGCGCCCGCACGGCGACCTTCGACACCACGATGAAGCGCGGGTTTTTTCGGCGGCTCTTTTCGCCTGTCCCGGAGATCACGGACAACACCAACGTCAACATCGTGCCTTTTCAGGGCGCCTGGCTGGCGATGACGGAGAGCCCCAACCAGCACGTCGTGAACAACGACCTCACGTCGCGTGGTCTGTACCGCCACGACGACGCCCTGCCGCACGCGCTCAGCCTCACCGCGCACCCGCACTTCGACTTCGCGCAGAAGGCGCAGGTCAACGTGGGCACCACGTTCGGCCCCAAAAACGAGCTGTGGGTGGTGCGCCAAAAAGCCATCGGTCACGCGCGCGAGGTGGAAGGCAAGCTCGCGCTCAAGCGCGTGCCGTACTTGCACTCGTTCGGTCTGACGGCCAAACACGCGGTGATTGTCGACCATCCGCTGAGCGTGAACCCGCTCTCGTTGTTGTGGTCCAATCGCGGCTTCATCGAGCACTTCAAGTGGCAGCCCGAGCGCGGCACACGCCTGTGGAAGCTGAACCGTGAGAGCGGTGCGTGGACGGACTATCAGACCGACGCGCTGTTCTGTTTTCACACCGTCAACACGTTCGAGGACGGCGACGACGTGGTGTTCGACTTCTTGGCGTTCGACGACCCGAGCGTGGTCGAGCTGCTCAAGACCGAGCAGCTGGCCACAGCTATGCTGCCGTCGCTGTTGCCGCGTTTCGTACGTGCGCGGCTGTCGCCCGGCAAGCGCCACGCCCAGCTCGAGCAGCTGTCGACAGAAAGGTTCGAGCTGCCCAACATCGCGTACCGCCAGCAGCAGGGCCATCGCTACAGCGCAGTCTGGGGCGCGGCGTTGGCCGGCGACGGGCAACGAGGCTGGGGTTCCGAGATCGTGCGGGTGGATGTCGAGAGCGGCGGCGTGGTCCGCTTCTCGGAGCCCGACACGACCTACGGTGAGCCGGTCTTCGTGCCGCGCCCGGGCGCCACGCACGCGCACGACGGTGTCGTGCTGACGGTGGGCTCGCACGCCGTGGAGGAGCGCTCGGTCCTGGCAGTGCTCGACGCAACGACACTCGCTCCCCTCGCACGCTGTCAGGTCGACCTGAGCATTCCTCTCGGCTTCCACGGCACCTACCGCGGCTAAAATGACCGGCCACGATTCTCGAACGCGCCTCGCTCGTTCCCGACGCCGTACAGCGCGTCGGGCCTCCTCGAATGGCCTACGGGCCGTCCTTCGTCGGCCCGACGCGCTGTACGACGCCGGGC
>Ga0190271_10002924_pt1 | contig 10569 bp, 6 predicted proteins | sample Popmic356T_FD_133747 | JGI IMG/M metagenome (GOLD analysis project Ga0190271, IMG submission 133747) | Populus adjacent soil microbial communities from riparian zone of Weber River, Utah, USA - 356 T | ecosystem: Environmental > Terrestrial > Soil > Riparian zone | place: USA: Utah | collected... | reverse complement strand
TGCTTCTTCATGTCGACCAGGCGCTCGGCGCGCAGCGTCCCGGGATGCACGAGGTCTGCGGCATTCGGCGCCGAGATTCCCGCCACGTCCGGAATCGCCTGCGGCGTGAACAGATACAGCCACTTGCCATCCTTCGCGTGGGCCACCATTTCCTCGTCGCCACCGTCTCCGGCGAACTGCTTGCCGTCCGGTGAGATCTGGAAGTGCACCGACCAATGATCGCGATCGACGTGATACCAGCGGCGGGTGCCATCCGGCGCTGCAGATGCCAGCCAGAACACTTCACCGCGCGGCGTCTGCAGGTCGTACCAGATGGTCTTGCCGTCGACGTCGAAGAATTCATGGCCGGCAATTTCCATGTTCATGGTGCGGCGATGGACCAGGCGCGGTTTGGCACCGAGTTTCATGGCCCAGACGCGATCGACGCGATGCCACGGCCCTTCGTGACAGAAAATGAGTTCCTGCGGATCTGTGGGTGAGAACTGCAGATGGTTCAACCAGTCGGTGGACTGGTGAATGATCTTCTGCGCGCCCGTCCCGGTATCCACCGTGAACATGGCCATCGGAATGCGCGCCTGCTCCCGTTGCAGCAGCCGTACTTCCTTGGCTTCCGCGAAGGTCAGAGGCTTGCCGTCCTTTCCGGTGGCCGCGTAATTGGCGTCGAAGCGCGGGTCGCGCGGTCCCTGTTCGAGTTGATAGGGGCGCTCCGCATAGACGCCGAGCAGCAGGGTCTCATCGGCGTTGACCGAGCCGATGAAACCGCGATCGATTTGTGCGATGCGCCGCGGTTCTCCACCCGTTGCCGGCACCGTGAAGATTGTGGTTGCGGTGCGTTGTTCGGAGTCGCCGGCGCCTTCGCTGCGTGAGAAATAAACCAGGCCGGATTTGCGGCCGACGAACAGCGCCCGCACCTTGCCCGGGACGATCAGTTCGTTTTTTCGCGTTGCGATCTCGATGGCGACGATGCCCGCGGTGCCTTCGGTGATCACGTAGCGGCCGTCGGGCGTGACGCTGTTCTGGTGGAAATACATCGAGCGCGTTCCGGCTTCGGTCGAGAGTCGGATCACGCGATGCCCGGTGGCGGGATCAATCCACTCGAGTGGTGGCGCTGTACTGGATGGCTCCGCCGAATAGGTACTGGCGCATCCCAGAAGCGCAATCAGGCCCGACGACACAGCCCGGCAGATCATTCGCATGGCGTTCCCTCGTTTCACGCCGGCCGGCGTTCGGTGAGCGAATATGCACAATTCTGATCGATTCGCAAAGGCCGGCAGCTCGCGAGTTGCATCTGAAAGGCCACGCCGCCGAGATCAGGAGTGTTCACGCACGGTCGAAAATGTGGGAAATCGGCAGCTTTCTCTCGTGTGTCTCCGGCAACAGCGGAATTGGATGTGATCGCTACCATTGAGGCTGTTTAGACAAGTATTTGCAATAACGCTCAATCTGGAGCAAATTCGCGCAAAGTCCTAATCGTTTCCGGACGTCGTCACGCCAAATCTCGGCGGCGTCCAATCAACCACTGGGGGGCCAGCTGTGGTGAATTTCAAGCGTCGTTTCTTTGGATCCGGTACGCCGGGAGTGACCTGCGCACTGGCGGGTCTTGCGATTGCCGCAAGCTCGCAGGTAGCAGCTCAGCAGGCTGCGGCTCCGCAGGCTGCAGCTCAGACGGCCGCGCCGCCCGAGCAGATTGAAGAGGTCATCGTCACCGGTATTCGCGCATCGATGCGCGACTCTCTCGCGATCAAGCGCGAATCTATCCAGGTGGTGGACGCGATTTCCGCCGAAGACGTCGGCGACTTCCCCGACAAGAACATCGGCGAAGCAATCCAGCGTGTTCCCGGCGTACAGATCAATCGGCAGGATGGTGAAGGCCGCAGCGTCAGCATTCGCGGCGCTGACCAGTCGCTGATCCGTGTCGAGCTCAATGGCGTCTCGGCCTTGTCACTGACTGTCGGTGGCGGCCGCGACGTGGATTTTCGCGATCTGCCCGTGGAGTTCGTTTCGCGCGTCGAAGTCGTAAAGACGCCGACTCCCGAGATGACCGAAGGCGGCATTGGCACGGTGCGCGTGATTACGCGCCACCCGTTCGATCAGCCTGAAGGCTTTCTTGCCGGTTCAGTGCAGGGCGTCTACAGCGATCTCGCCGACGAATACGATCCGAAAATCGCACTCATCGGCAGCAAGGTTTTCCTGGACGGCACGCTCGGTGTGTTGCTCTCGACGCAGTTCGAAACGCGCCATATCGACAGCAACAACGCACGCACCACGGGCTGGTTGCGACGCGCTCCGACAGCCACCGGCGCGGGGGCGACTCCGGGCCGTGGCACCGACGTCAACGCCGATGGAACGCTCGACTGGGTTCCGGAAATTCCGCGCTACATCATCGACCGGCGCGAGACCACGCGACAGGCGTTCAACGCCGTGATCGACTGGCGTCCGACCGACGATTTCTCGCTGTATCTCGACGGCACTTATGCGAAAGGGCGCGAGGAAGTCAGCAGCATGCTCATGCAGCTCGGCGCCGCCGGCGGCCTCATCGACTATGCGAATTCCACCGTCGGAGCGGACAACACGGTCGATCACATCGAGCTCACCGCCAGCCCGGCGTTCCCGATGGATCTGGCGTTTCGCAACATCAACGGCCAGCTCGAGCGCGAGCAATACAATGCCATCCTCGGCGCGGACTGGACCACCGGCAGCTGGAAGTTCGATGGCCGCGTCACCTACGCGCGCGGCGAAGTTCAGAACGACGAGAAGAATTCCACCGCCACGATCTTTGGCGTGCCCCGGGCCATCATCGACTACACCGGTGGCGAAGGCGCTCCGAACTTCTCGTTCCCTGGAATCGACACGACCTCCGGCGCGCTGGCGAACAACCTCGCCGCGGTATTCAACCCGCGCACCAACGACCAGCAGGAAGAGGGCGCGCGCTTCAACGTGGAGTTCAATCCTGAGCTCGACTGGCTGACCTCCGTGAAAATGGGCGTCGAGAAGCGCGATGTCACCATGGAGAGCCTGCTCTTCGCGCGCACCATCCAGATCAGCAGCCGCACACCAACACCGGCCAGTTCCGGCGCCACGACTACGGTCGCAGTGCCGCAGACCGTCATTGCCGGAATTATTGATGACAACTCGGGAATCAACGACGTGCCGTTCTTCGACACGGGCGACCTGGGATTCAACGGCGGCATCAAGTACTGGAACGACAATGGCGATCCAACTTACGAAGCCACCATCGCCGCGAGCGGCCTCACGATGGATCCGTACGGAGTCAATACGAATCCCGGAACCAATGGAACGTTCCAGAATTACCTGGATACCTGGTCCGTCCAGGAAGAGACGCTGGCCGGCTATCTGCAGGCGGCCTTCGCCTGGGACAACGATGTCCTGCCCATCAGTGCGTTGTTAGGTGTGCGCTACTACGACACGAACACGCTCTCGGAGGGTTACAACCGCGTGCAGCAGGGAGCCGTGATCACGTTCCCGACGGCCTCGCAGGCCGGCGGGTACAACGACTGGCTGCCCTCGATCAACGTGCGCTTCGACTTCACCGAGAAATTCGTCGGCCGCATGACCGCGGGCGAAGTGATGGCGCGGCCGAATCCTTCGCAGCTCGCATTCCGGCGCTCGACGGACATCGTCGGTCTCACCGGTTCGCGCGGCAATCCGGATCTGTTGCCGTTCAAGGCCAATCAATATGACGTTGGCTTCGAGTACTACTTCTCCGACGTCAATTACATTTCCGCCGCGGCATTCCGCACGGAAATATCGCGGTTCATCATCAACACCGCGACGCCTGAAGTGATCGATGGCCTGACCTACAACATCACGCGGCCCATCAACGGCCTCGACGAGGTCACCATCGACGGCTTCGAACTTGGCGGTCAGTTCGCTTTTGACTTCCTGTCGGGCGCGTGGAAGAACTTCGGCGTGATGGCAAATGCCACCTGGTCCGAAGATGAAGGCTTCAAGGGCACCAATCTGCTGACCGGCGAGCTCCTGCCGTTCCCGGGTGTCTCCGGGCTGAGCTACAACGCATCGCTGTACTACGAAACCGAGAAGTTCAGCGTGCGCACCGCATACAACTGGCGCGAGAGCTGGCTGCTGACACCGGCCGGCCGCGGTGGCCTGCCGGAGTTCAATGACGACTACGGTACGCTCGACCTGTCGGCGAGCTTCAGTCCGAACGAGCACTTCACGGTGTTCATGGACGTCGTGAACCTGCTCGACGAGCAGAAGATCGAGTTCAACAACCCATTCCGCCGCATTGGCAACGAGACTTTCGGGAAACGCATGTTCCTGGGTGTCCGCGCCAAGTTCTGATCTCCTGTCGATGAGCAGGGCGGGCAGAACTCCACTTCTGTCCGCCCTTTTTCGTTTTCGGGGCGATAATCGTTCAATGACGAAGCTCACACTGCGCCTCCTCTCGCTGGCCGCCGCGACGCTGCTGTTCGCCCGCGGTTCCCCGGCTGCCGACGCGTTCGATGTCGCAATCGAGGTGGATGCCGCCCGAGCCGGCGGGGAGGTGACCCCCATCTGGCGCTTCTTCGGCGCCGACGAGCCTAACTACGCCACCATGAAGGACGGGCGACAGCTGCTCGGTGAACTGGGCCAGCTCAAGAAAGACGATGTCTACTTCCGCGCGCACAACCTGCTGTCGTCGGGCGATGGCACGCCGGCCCTCAAGTGGGGCAGCAGCAATGCGTATACGGAGGACGCAGCCGGCAACCCGCACTACGACTGGACCATCATCGACGGCATATTCGACGCCTACCTGGCCAACGGGGTGCGGCCGTTCGTGCAGCTCGGGTTCATGCCCGAGGCGTTGAGCACCGCTCCCGCTTCCGTGCCCTACAAACATTCCTGGCGTCCAGGATTCGACTACAACCTCATCAGTGGCGGATGGGGATATCCGCCGCGCGACTACGACCGATGGTCGGAACTCTGCTTTCAACTCACGAAACACTTGATCGAGCGCTACGGGGAAGCCGAGGTGCGTCGCTGGTGGTTCGAGACCTGGAACGAGCCAAATGGCCCGGCGTACTGGAAAGCCTCACGCGACGAGTTCTACAAGCTGCACGACTACGCAATCGCGGGTGTACGGCGTGCGTTGCCGTCCGCGCGAGTGGGCGGTCCGCACACCGCCGGCCACGGCGGCCCATACATGGAAGGGTTTCTCGATCACATCACGCAGGGAAAGAACTACGCGACCGGCGAGCAGGGCACACCCACGGATTTCCTGGCCTTTCACGCGAAGGGCGCGCCGAGTTTCGTCGATGGCCACGTTCGTATGGGCATCCAGGCGCATCTCGCCACGATTGACACGGGTTTCAGGATGATTGCCGCGCGGCCCGCGCTGGCCGGCAAACCCATCGTCATCGGTGAGTCCGACCCGGAGGGTTGTGCCGCCTGCCAGGGGCCGCGATTCGGCTACCGCAACGGCACCATGTATTCGAGCTATACGGCCGCGAGCTTTGTGCGCAAACACGAGCTCGCCGCGCGCCATCAAGTGAACCTGCAGGGCGCGCTCACCTGGGCCTTCGAATTCGAAGATCAGCCGTATTTCGCCGGCTTCCGTCAGCTGGCGAGCAACGGCATCGACATGCCGGTGCTCAACGTGTTCCGCATGTTCAGCCAGATGCAGGGCCGGCGCCTGCCTGCGCAGAGCTCGCACCAGGTTTCGCTCGACGACATTCTCGCCAGGGGTGTCGGCGGCAATCCCGATGTGGGTGTCATGGCCACGCGACGCGATGACACGCTCGCGATTCTCGTGTGGCACTACCACGACGATGACGTGGCCGGCCCCGAAGCGGCGATCAAGGTGAGCGTCAAGGGATTGCGGCGCGGCATTCCATCGGTGACGCACTACCGCATCGACAAGCTGCACAGCAATTCCTATGCGGCATGGCAGCGGATGGGGTCGCCGATCGCGCCTGACAAGGTTGCCTACGATGCGCTGCGTGCCGCGGCGCAACTGACAGCGCTCGAGTCGTCGGAGACCGCCGTTGCGCGTGTCGGAAGTTCCGTACAGCTCTCGTTCGTGCTTCCCCGACAGGGTGTGTCGCTGCTCGTGATTCGGTAGATAGATGCGAGCTATTCGCATTGGCATTCGCATGTCTGACAAGCATCGGCGACTGCTCTAGGATGCACCCCCAGCATCGATGACCCGCCACGAGGAACCCGCCATGACCGACTCACCGCTCGACGCAAAGCTCACCAAGAAGGTGATCGAATGCCTGAACCGCATCCTCGAGCTCGAACTCGCGGGCGTCGTCCGTTACATGCACTACAGCTTCATGATCTTCGGTCACAACCGCATCCCGATCGTCGCGTGGTTACGTGACCAGGGGAACGAATCGAATGCGCATGCCGTGATGGCGGGAGAGCACATCACCGCGTTCGGCGGGCATCCGTCGCTGAAGATCGGTGCTCTGCTGGAGACGCACCAGCACGACGTCAACGAGATCCTCATCGAGGCACACGAACACGAGAAGGAAGGCCTCGACGCCTATTACAAGCTGCTCGAGCTCGTGGAAGGCAAGAGCATCCTGCTCGAGGAATACGCGCGCGATCAGATCGCGGCCGAGGAAATGCACCTCGCGGATATCCGCAAGATGATGCGCAAGCCAGGATCCATCAAGTAATCGGCTAACTACCGCCGCCGGCGGCGGAATCACGCTCGAGGAAGCGCAGCGACCACTCGAGCGGCGTTTCCGCGTCGTGCTGATAGGCGCGCCGCCAGGCGGGCGGCGCAGTCTCCCGCCAGCAGCGCATCGTCGAACCGCCGATCAGCACCACGGGACCCGGAGTCAGCTCGAAGCCTCGCGCGGTTGCGAAATTCTCGACGCTCGACGGACTCCAGAAGCAGAAGCCGAGCGGTGCCTGAGCCTGGGCATCGGGGATTCGCAGGGCGCCGAGCTCCTGTGCGAGGTTGCCGGGCGCAACGGTGGAATACACGGCACGCGTGTGCACGCGAAGGCGCTGTGAAAGCGTCGCGACAGCGTCCAGGTGTTCGGGCTGGCGCAGCGCGGCATCACTGGTTGGATAGAACACGTCCGCGCCTGCCGGAATGGCCGCTGAATCGTTCACCGCCTTGGCCAGCTCGCGCACGCCGCCGGGCGCTGAGAGTCGCACCTTGATGCCGCGCGCCTCAAGCGTCGCGGAGGTCGTGGGCGCAATCGCGGCAACCGTGATTCCGTGGGGTACGTCGATGCGTGCTGCCGCCGCCCGGCTGGTGACGAACAGCACCGCCGCTCCATCGGCGCCGATGCGCCGCAACTCGGGCCAGTCGCGCCACTGATGCTCTATGCAGGAAATCGCGAGTGCGCGGAAGCCTTGCCGACGCAGCTGAATCACCAGGCTGTCGGCGTGCGGTTGCGACTTTGTGACGATCCAGGTGTATGCCAACGCGAACTCCGTCATGAATGTTAGCCCCCATGCTCCGCCGACGCTTCGGGCGTGACATAGCTGTGACAGTCGGCGCGCCCGCCCGCCGTACGCTTTCACTTGATTTAAATGGAGTTTATCCACGATGCATTCGCGTGAGCGATTTCTGGCGGCGCTGCGCGGCGATGCGCTCGACCGGCCGCCCGTGTGGCTGATGCGCCAGGCTGGACGCTACCTTCCGGGTTATCGCGCACTTCGCGCCGAACACAGTTTCTGGGATGTCTGCCAGACCCCCGAGTTGTCGACGCGCGCCGCGCTCGAGCCGCTCGACCGCTACGCGCTCGACGCCGCCATCGTGTTCTCCGATATTCTCGTTGTGCCGCTGGCGATGGGCCTCGGCGTCAGCTTCGGTCCCGGCGAAGGCCCGCGCATCGCCAAGCCATTGCGCACCGGGGCCGATTACGATGCCTGGCAACTCGACGGCGTGCTCGATCGCATCGCCTATCTGCCGCGCGCCGTCGCGCACCTGAAGGAGACGCTCAAGGATCGTTACGGAATCCTGGGCTTCGCCGGTGCGCCGTTTACCCTGTTCGCCTACTGCGTCGAGGGCGGTGGCAGCGAAGATTTCCGCGAGGCCCGCACTCTCATGCATCGCGATCCCGCACTTGCGCGGCGTGCGCTCGCCACAATTGCGGACGTCGTCGCAGATCTGCTGCTGGCGCAGGTGGATGCCGGCGCCGATGCCGTGCAGTTGTTCGATTCCTGGGGTGGCCTGCTCGCGCCAGATGAATATCGCGACTTCGCGTTGCCCGCCCTTCAGCGCATCACTGCGAAACTGAACGCACGCAAGGTTCCCACCTTGCTGTTCGTGCGCGGCGGACACCACTTGTTGCCGCTGCTCGGCGAAAGCGGCGTTACCGGCTTCTCGCTCGACTGGCGCACCGAATGGCAGGTGGCGCGCGACCTCTACCCCAAGCACCTGCTGCAGGGGAACATCGACCCGGTGTTGTTGTTAGGCAGTGCCGATGTCATTCGCTCGCGCACGCGCGCACTGCTCGAGACCATGAAGAGAACCACGGGCGGCCGCAGCTGCATCCTCAATCTCGGCCATGGCATCCTGCCCGGCACGCCACCGGAGACGGTGGCAGCGATGGTGGAGACTGCCGTGGAATTCAACTGACGCCGCCATGATCCCGCTGGCTCTCGTCGGCATGAGTTATCGCGAGGCGCCCTCGGCGGTGCGCGCGGCGCTCTCCGCGTTCGATTCCGACGCGAGCGGGCCGTCGAAGCAATTGCTCGACGCCGCAGAGATCACCGGCGTCGTGCGCATCGAAAGCTGCGCGCGCGTCGAATGGCTGCTGGCGTCTGAGCGGCCTTCCTGGGCCGCGGAATTGTTCAGCGCCGCGCTCATCGGCGCGACGGAAAATCCCGATCACGTGAGGCCTCGCGTGCGGCATGGCGCCGCCGCTGTGGGTGCACTGCTGCGCGTGGCCGCCGGGCTCGACTCGGTGGCGCAGGGCGAGCATGCCATCGGGAATCAGGTGCTGCGCGCCTTCGAACGAGCGCACGAAGCCGGCACGGTGTGTCGCGGCTTGCATGTCGCGTGGCGTGGCGTGGGTGAGCTGCTGAACCGCGCGCGCCGCATACTCCCGCAGGGACGCACAGGCGGCGTGCAGGCGCTGGTGCTGCAGCGACTGACTTCAGTGCCGCGAGACGCGCCGATCGCCGTATTCGGGCTCGGTGAAATCGGGCAAGCCATGCTGCGGGCCCTGGCGGACGCGGGATTTACCGCCGTCGAAAGCTTCAATCGCGCGAGCATGCGGGCATTCGAAGGTGCCGTGCAGCGCGTGAACACGCTGATCGTCGCCAGCGGCGCGCCGCACGCATGGCTCACGCTGCCGCCAGCCGGCGGAAGCAAGCAGGTGTTCGACCTCGGCAGCCCGCTTCAGATCGTCGCGGCGCCGGGCTGGCGGCTCACCGCGCTCGACGAACTGCTGGACGGCAATGGCGCGGTTTTGCCGGAGACTGAATTCGCCGCGCTCGAAATGGAATGCGCCGGAGTCGCGGAGAAGATCTGCCAGACATTGCTCGCGCCGCCGCCGAGCGACACACTCGCGGCGATGACCGCCATGCGAACCGAATTCATGCAAAACAAACTACCTGCGCTGCTCGAAGGCATGCCGCCGCAGCGCGCACGCAAGGTGACCTCCGAGGTCAATGCCATGCTTCACCAGTTCATCTCCGCCGCGAGGCGCGACGCGCAATGAAGCCCCGCAACATTGGCAGCCGCGGCAGCGACCTGGCGCTGTGGCAATCCCGCACGGTTCTCGCATCGCTGCGTGCCGCGTCGCCTGCGGCCGCCTGGCAGACGGAGATCACCGTCATCGCCACGCGCGGTGATCTCGATCAATCACCGTTGCTGGTCGGAAAGATGGAAAAGGGGTTCTTCACACGCGAGCTGGAGCTCGCGCTGCTCGAACGCCGCATCGACCTCGTGGTGCATTCGCTCAAGGATTTGCCCACCGCCGAACCCGACGGGCTTTCGAATCGCACGATACTGCCGCGCGCCACCGCCGCCGACTGGCTGCTGGTGCGGCGCGAATTCTATGAGGAGCGCGACGATGGCCTGCTGCCGCTCGCGGCTGGCGCTCGCGTCGGGGCTTCGTCGCTGCGGCGTGGCGCCTTGTTAGGCCGCTTCGCGCCGCAGGCGGTCTCCGTGCCGTTGCGCGGCAACGTGCCCACGCGCCTGCGCAAGCTCGGCGAAGGCCAAACCGTGGATGCCATCGTGCTGGCAGCTGCCGGACTCACGCGCCTGAAGCTCGATCTGTCCGCGTTTGCGGTGGTGGAGCTGCCGCCCGAGTGGTGGATCCCCGCGCCCGGTCAGGGAGCGCTGGCGGCGCAATGCCGAGCCGGAGACCAGGAGATCGAAGAACAGATCGCCCTGCTGGCCGATGCGGATTGCGTCCGGGCGACGCGCTGGGAACGGGAGTTCCTGCGCGTCATCGAGGGTGGCTGTTCGACGCCATTCGGCTGCTTCGTGGCCGGCGATCGCGCACACTTGGGAATTGCCACGGAGCGCGGCTGGGCGGCGCACAGTATCGACCTACCAAAAGACTTGTTAGAGGGTTCAGAACGTGACTCATTCATCCGCAACGCCGTCGCCGCCTGTCAGCCACATGTCAT
>Ga0190271_10002922_pt1 | contig 10573 bp, 10 predicted proteins | sample Popmic356T_FD_133747 | JGI IMG/M metagenome (GOLD analysis project Ga0190271, IMG submission 133747) | Populus adjacent soil microbial communities from riparian zone of Weber River, Utah, USA - 356 T | ecosystem: Environmental > Terrestrial > Soil > Riparian zone | place: USA: Utah | collected... | reverse complement strand
TCCAGTGGCCTAGGACGCCGGCCTTTCAAGCCGGAAACGCCGGTTCGAATCCGGTCGGGACTGCCAGCCAGGAAGGCACATGTCGGCCGAGACCATCCTCGTCTTCAACAACCTCTTCGCCATATTGACCCTGGTCGCGCTAGGCGGGGCGATCGGACTGCTCGTATACCGCGCTGTCAAGGGACCCGAGGCAGCCACCCTGTTCGGCGACAAGGCGATCTGGCTTGCCTTCGCCGTGGCCCTGGTCGCAACCGTCGGGTCACTCCTGTACTCCGAGGCATTCCATTACGTCCCCTGCCGTCTCTGCTGGTTTCAGCGCATCGCCATGTACCCGCTGACCATCGTCCTGCTGGTGGGGGCGATCCGACGGGAGGCGGTGGTCAGGTTCTACGGCCTGCCGCTCGCCCTCATCGGGCTCGCCATCTCCATCTATCACAACTTCGTTCAATTCTTCCCCAGCCTCGAGGGCGGGTCGTGTGATCCGGCGGTGCCATGCTCGGCGCGGAGCATCGAGATGTTCGGCTTCATGGACCTGCCGTTTATGGCCGGCGTCGGGTTTATCGTTATCGCTGTCTTGCTCGCCTTCTACACGAAAGCCTCCGAATGACCCAGACCAAAAAGCCCAAGCCCGGGGCCAAGGACGCCAAGAGCAACTCCACCATTTGGTGGATCGTCGGTGGCGTGGTCGGTCTCGGTCTGATCGTGGCCCTGGCAATGTCCATCGCCGGTGAGGAGCCAGTTGACGCCAGCATTGGTTATGGAGAACCGACGGTCACCGGAGACCCGCTGCCCGTCTACGCCGCCGGTCAGGAGGATGTCTCCGTTGGCCTCACCGCGCCAACTGTCGAGGGCGCCGACTGGGAGGGAAATCCGGTCACGATCGAGCCAGACGGGACGCCGAAGATCCTCGTTTTCCTAGCCCATTGGTGCCCCCACTGCCAGGCCGAGGTGCCTGTCATTCAGGATTGGGTCAACGACGGCAATCTGCCGGACGACGTGGAACTGATCTCCGTCGCCACCTCGACCGACAGGCTCCGTCCCAACTGGCCACCGCAAACCTGGCTGGAGGAGGCGGGTTGGACTGCCCCGGTGATCATGGATGATCAGATCGGGATCGTCGCCGGCAACTACGGGATGGCGGGGACTCCCTTCTACGTGGTGCTCGACGGTGACAACACGAACCTGGGACGAGTATCAGGGGAGATAGGCACCGCCGGCCTCGATCAGCTTGTCGCTCTGGCCCAGTCCGGGGGCGGATGAACCTCAGGCCTCCAAGGACCTGATCTTCTCCAGACGTCGGACGTGCCGGTCCTCCCGCGAGAATCGAGCCTCGAGAAACGTCGTAACCAGCTCCTCAGCCAGCGCCTCGCCGATCACCCGTGAGCCCAGGCTGAGCACGTTCACATCGTCGTGCTCCACCATCTGATGGGCGGTGTAGGTGTCATGGGCTATCGACGCCCTGATTCCCTGGAGTTTGTTGGCGGCCACGGCTGCCCCGGCCCCGGAGCCACAGATGAGGATGCCCCGGTCGGCGCGGCCATCCAGCACGGCCTGGGATACCGCGGCCGCATAGTCGGGGTAGTCGACCGGCTCGGCGGAGTGGGTGCCCAGGTCGTACACCGCGTGACCGGACTCGGCTAGCCATTTCGACAGGTGCTCTTTCAACGGAAATCCGGCGTGATCGGATCCGAGTGCGATTCTCATCTCGGGCGGCAGGGTAGCCAGACCGCCCGCCCCGGCCCTGCATGGGGTTGGCGCCATACCCAACTACATTCGCCTCAATGGCCAAGTTGGTTGTCGAGGGCGGAGCGCGTCTCCAGGGGACTGTGGGCGTGCTGGGGGCCAAGAACGCGGTGCTCAAAGAAATGGTCTCTGCGCTGCTCGCCCCGGGCCGGCATCGTCTGACCAATGTCCCTTCGATCCTGGACGTAGGCCTGATGTGCGAGGTGCTCGAGCACACCGGCTGCCGTCTGGAGCAGGGCGATCACGAGCTCTGGGTGGTTGTTCCCGACCAGCTCCTCCCCGAGGCGCCGATCGAGCTGGTTCGACAGATGCGGGCCTCGATCGTGGTGCTCGGTCCCCTTCTCTCCCGGTGTGGTGAGGCGCGGGTCGCCCTCCCCGGTGGGGACGATCTCGGTGCCCGGCCGATCGATATGCATCTCAACGGCCTGGAGGCGATGGGCGTCGACTTCGAGCTGGTCCATGGCGAGCTGGTGGGCCGAGTCGATGGTCGTCTGAAGGGAACCGAATTCGAGCTGCCCTTCCCTTCGGTGGGCGCCACCGAGAATCTCTTGTTTGCCGGCGTACTCGCCGAAGGAGACACGGTCATAGTCAATGCCGCCCGCGAGCCTGAGATCGAAGACCTGATCACCCAGTTGACCGAGATGGGAGCCAGGATCACCGGTGGCGGCACCTCCCTCGTGACGGTGCACGGGGTGGAGAGCCTCTCACCAGCCGAGCACCACGTCGTCCCAGATCGTCTGGAGACGGGGACATTTGCCGCAGCCGCTGCCATCACAGGCGGCGATGTAACGGTGACTGGCTGCCTGCCGGAGCATCTCCGCATGGAGCTGAGAAAGCTCGAGGAGGCGGGTTGCGAAGTCGAGCAGGGCAACGGGTGGCTTCGGGTGAAAGGTCCGGAGCGACCGGCTCCGGTGGACTTCGCGACACTCCCGTTCCCCGGATTTCACACGGATATGCACCCCCAGATGGTCGCCCTGTTATCGGTGGCGACGGGCACTTCGGTCATCACCGAGAATCTCTACGACTCACGATTCCGATACGTCGGCGAGCTGGCGCGAATGGGCGCCGACATCACCACCGAGGCTCAGCACGCCATCATCCGGGGTGTCGAGAGGCTTTCGGGGTGCCCGGTGCTGGCGCCGGATATCCGCGCCGGGGCGGCCTTGGTGCTGGCGGGTCTTCGCGCTGAAGGCACCACCGAGGTGGGCGAGGCGAGCCACATCGACAGGGGGTACGAGGAGTTCCCCGAGAGGTTGCGCTCGCTGGGAGCGAGAATAGAAAGAGCGTGATCGCTCGCCGGGCTCTCGCCCCCATTTCAATTCTCGTCGTTGCATTCGGCCTCCTGATGGCGCCCCCGGCGATGGCTGCCCGTCCGCAGGGAACGGTCGTCGAGGTGTCGGCGCCGGATGGGGCATATCTGGAGATGGGGGGTCGGCGCTACCGCGGGCCTTTTCGGATCACGGCAGAGTCCGATGGCGTCGCCGTGGTCGAGGTTGCCCCCCTCGACGCCTATCTGGAGGGGATAAGGGAGGTCCCGTTCAGCTGGCACGAGGATGCCCTGGCGGCCCAGGTGGTCGCCGCGCGCACCTACCTCGCCTGGACCCTTCTAGGTGGGCGCACCGAGACCGGAAACCGGATCGGGTACGACATCTGCGCCACAGCGGCGTGTCAGGTCTACGCCGGCGTGGAGGCCGTGCTGGGTGAGGACGGCGATCGATGGCGTGAGGCAGTGAGCAGGACCTCGGGCGAGATCCTGGTGCATGAAGGGGAGCCGGCCCGCGCCTTCTACTCGTCGACGACGGGTCTCCGCACCAGGAACATCGAGGACATCTGGCCCGGATCCGAGCCCGCGCCGTATCTGGTCGGGGTCCCGTCACCTGGCGAGGACAGCCCGTTCGTCAACTGGTCGTGGGAGCTTCCCGGCTACCAGATGGACGATCTGCTCCGAGAGGCGGACGTGGCCGGTGGCGACGTCCAGTCGATCGCAACCAGGACGACCGAGGACGGCCAAGGCCCCTGGATGATCGACATCGTGTCCGACTCGGGCACAGTCTCGATGGATACCTGGGCGCTTCGGTCCCGAATCAACGAGGCGGCGGCCATCTTGCCCGACCTCCTGCCGGCGAAGAGACCGGATGGGCTCACCTATCCGAACACCATCCTCAGCCCGGAGTTCTCGATCCGCCGTGAAGTCCGTGTCAGCCGGGTCGGCGGCGATGCCCTCGCCATCGCCGTCCCCTACTACATCGTCGAGGGGGCAGGCTGGGGGCATCTCATCGGGATGTCCCAGTTCGGCGCCCAGGCCATGGCCGAGGCGGGTTCGGGCTATCCCGAGATCCTGGCTCATTACTACGGAGGGCTCACCCCGGTTCCTGGTGACCAGTTCCTGCCAGAGCAGCTGGCTGTCGGCCTGGTAGTCGGCTCCGAGTTCGTGAGGGTCCGTTCCGACTCGCCGCTCAACGTCACCGTCGACGGGGTGCCAATCGAGACGTCTGTAACGGGGACGTGGGGGTTCCTCTCGGTCGATGACGTTCTGCAGGTGATACAGCCGGTGCGCTACTTCCCGTGGAGCGGGCCCGACGAGTTCTGAGCCCGGCGCCGACGGTAGAATCCGGAACAAATCCCTACCAGGCAAGGGTTCTTCAAGGCGATGTCAGAAACACCGGTGACCATCTCGAGCAGCGTCAAGGTCGACGAAGGACCTATCGATGTCGACAAGCTGCGTGAGACGCTCGAGTACATAAGACCTGCCGTCCAGGCCGACGGGGGTGACCTCGTGCTGCTCGGGACTGATGGGGGCAGGGTCGACATCCAGATGGTCGGCGCCTGCGGCGGCTGCCCGCTCTCGATGATGACTCTTAAGGCCGGTATCGAGCGAATCCTGATGGACCGTGTGCCGGGAGTCCTCGAGGTTCACGCGAGCGCCGATGCGCCGGGCCTCGAAGACGACACCATCAACGGCGTCACCCTCCCCGCCCTGTAACGCCGGGCACCACTCTTAATCTGTCGCCCGATGAGCGACAATGACCTGGCCGGGCGCGTTCGGGATGGGGACCGACGAAGCCTCGCCCGGCTGATCACCGCGATCGAGGCCGCTGATCCCGATGCGGAGACCGTCGTCACGTCCCTCATCGATTCCAACGTCCCGCCCGCCAGGAAGGTCGGCATCACCGGGCCACCGGGGGCAGGAAAGTCCACCCTCGTCAATGCGATGGTCACCGATCTGAGATCGAGGGGGGACACCGTGGCGGTGCTGGCGGTTGACCCTTCCAGTCCGATCACCGGCGGGGCCTTGCTCGGCGACCGGATCAGGATGCAGGACCACGCCGGCGATCCAGACGTGTACGTGCGGTCCATGGCGTCGCGCGGGCACCTGGGTGGCCTGTCGGTCGCGGCCGCACCGGCGATCGCCGCCATGGCTCGGGCCGGATTCGACCTGGTTCTCGTGGAGACGGTGGGAGTCGGCCAGTCCGAGCTGGAGGTGATGGACCACGTCGACGTCGTCGTCCTGGTCCTCGGTCCGGGCTGGGGGGATCAGATTCAGGCGGACAAGGCGGGGATTGTCGAGATCGCCGATGTCTTCGTGGTGAACAAGGGAGACCGGCCCGGGGTGGACACCGTTCACCGTGCCCTCCTCGAGAGATGGGGTGGCTCCGCTGCGCCGGTGCTCATCACGACGGCGATCACCGGCGAAGGCGTGCCCGAACTGGTCGAAGTCATCCGCTGACTCAGACGTCGTTGCGATCCGACTGCAGCGCTGCCTGTGCGGCTGCAAGCCTTGCCCCCTCGACGCGCGGTGGGCTGCACGATACGTAGTCGAGTCCCAGATCGTGCACGAAGTAGATGGAATCGGGGTCACCACCGTGCTCTCCGCACAGCCCGACCACCAGGTCCTCGTTGGCTTCCCGCCCCTCCTTGGTGGCCACGCGGACCAGACGCCCCACACCCGACCGATCCAGAGTTTGGAACGGATCGGAGGTAAAGATGCCCTGCTCTAGATAATCGCTGAGGAACAACCCTTCGGCGTCATCGCGGCTCAGCCCGTAGGTCATCTGGGTCAGGTCGTTGGTGCCGAATGAGAAGAAGTCGGCCACTCCGGCGATCTCGCCCGCGGTCAACGCGGCCCGGGGCAGCTCGATCATCGTCCCGATCGGGATGTCCAACTCCACACCAGAACCTGCGGTGGCGATGGCGATCTCCTCCTCGATCATCTCCCGCATTCGGATGAGCTCCTCGGCGGCCGCAACCAGCGGGATCATGATCTCCAGATGGGGATTGCCGCCAGCCTGGATGCGACGGGTGAGCGCGGTGGTGGCGGCGCGGGCCTGCATCCGATAAAGGTCCTTGAGCATCAACCCGAGCCTGACCCCGCGCAGGCCGAGCATGGGGTTGTCCTCCTCCCAGCGAGCGACCTGGTCAGACATCGCCTGCAAGTCGTCGATGGGGCGGCCGGCCCGGACCCGGCGCAGCATCTCGTGCTCCAGCTCGAGACGGGAGGGGAGGAACTCGTGGAGTGGCGGGTCCAGGAGCCGGATCACCACGGGCAGCCCGTCCATCGCCTCGAGCAGACTCTCGAAGTCCCCTATCTGCTGTCGTTCCAGATCACCGAGCGCTTCCTCTCGATCGGTCGGATCGGTGGAGAGGATCACCCTCTGGACGATGGCGAGACGCTCGCCGAGGAACATGTGCTCGGTCCGCGCCAACCCGATGCCTTCCGCCCCGCGGCCCCGGGCCAACGTGGCGTCTTCTGCGGTGTCGGCGTTGGCCCTGACTCCGAGACGGCGGAACTGGTCGGCCCATTCGAGCAGGTCACCGAGCTCGGGAGGGACCTCCGGCGGGACGAGCTCGATCTCGCCCTGATAGACGACTCCGGTGGTCCCGTCGATGGTGATGACCTCTCCACGACGGACATCGACACTCCCGGTGGAGGCGATGCCCGCTTCGGGATCGACCTGCAGCTTGGCCGCTCCGGTGATGGCGGGCTTGCCCATGCCCCGAGCCACCACGGCAGCATGTGATGTCTTGCCCCCCTGGCTGGTGAGGATGCCGACCGCCGCCGCCATGCCGTGGATGTCGTCCGGGGTCGTTTCCGGCCGGACCAAGATCACATCCACTCCGTTCCGTGCCTGCTCCACCGCCTCCTCGGAGGAGAACGCCACTCTCCCGGTGGCAGCACCGGGGGACGCGGCCACGCCGACCACGAGCGAAGCGGAGCCCTTTACCCGATCAGCGATCCGGGGGCGATGGAGTTGCTCAAGGGAGTCAGGCTCGACCCTGGTGACCGCGGTCTCCCGGTCGATGAGACCCTCGCCAACCATGGCCACAGCCATCTTCACCGCAGCCGCTGCCGTCCTCTTTCCTGCCCGCGTCTGCAGGATGTAGAGAACGTCGTTCTCGATGGTGAACTCGATGTCGCACATGTCGCGGTAGTGGTTCTCGAGCCCGTCCATGATCTCGAGCAGGCGCCGATGACACTCGGGGTGCAGATCGGCCAGCTGGTCGAGGGTCAAGGTATTGCGGATGCCGGCTACGACGTCCTCGCCCTGGGCCCGAGGGAGATAGTCGCCATAAATGGTCTTCTCCCCGGTGCCAGGGTCGCGGGTGAAACAGACGCCTGTACCCGAATCGTCGCCGAGGTCGCCAAACACCATCATCTGGACGTTCGCTGCGGTCCCCAAGTCGTCCGGGATCGAGTGGATTCTGCGGTACTCGACGGCACGCTTCGTGTTCCATGACAGGAAGACGGCGGTGATCGCGCCCTGGAGCTGTTGCATCGGGTCCTCGGGCAGCTCGCCTGGGCGCTCCTGCTCGACAATGTCGCGAAATCGGGTGGTGGCTGTCGCCAGGTCCTCGGCGCTCAGCTCCGAGTCGTCCTCGACGTCTCTCGATCGCCTCAGCTCGGTCAATACGTCCTGGAAATGGTGGTCGTGGACACCGAGCACCACGTCGCCATACATCTGGACGAACCGCCGATAGGCATCCCAGCCGAAGTGGGGGTCGCCCGACCACTCGATCAGCGCCTTCACCACTTCGTCGTTGATGCCCAGGTTCAGGACCGTGTCCATCATTCCTGGCATCGAGAACTTGGCTCCGGACCGGACCGAGAGAAGCAGAGGTACCGGCCCCGCCCCGAAGCTGCGACCACTGGTCTCCTCGAGGCGGTTGACGGCGGTCTCCACCTCCGGCCAGAGGTCATCCGGTATGGCACCCGTGGTCATTGCGGCCCGGCACACATCCGTTGTGATCGTGAACCCGGGTGGGACGGGAAGCCCGAGTGAGGTCATCCGAGCCAGACCTGCCCCCTTGCCGCCGAGCAGGTCGCGGTCCGAGCCGTCTGTAGCGGAGAAGTCAAAGAGATGCGACATCAGTGCAATGAAGTTAACGATTGCGTCGTGACCCTCAATGAGGCGAACGCCGAAACATCGGCACGTCTTTCGCCTCGGAGCCTCTTTCCCGGGCTACTGAATAAGCGGGACGAGGAGGTATGAGTCGGTCTCACCCCCGACATGGATGCGCACCCTCCCCGAGAAGATGTCGTCGGGCCGATCGTCGGGATCGCCATGCTTGAAAGGCCCTACCCCCCGTCCGGCGTAGTGAAACTGTTGGGCGAAATCGGACAATTCACCCTCGTATCGATAGTCGTTGCCCCGGATTGTCAGAGCCAGACGGTATCCGGCGGGAATGACGACCGAGGTTGGCCAGATCTCGACCTCCAACTCGTAGATCTGCACCGGTACAAGAGGTTCAATGCGGCCATGGGAGTGATAGGGCCGATAGGGCAACGTCATGTCCGGGTCGAGTGCCCGATGGGAGGCACGAAGCCAGCCTTGGGCGATCGGGGTGTTGGGGTCGAGAGCGCCCATGAAAGTCACCTCGGCATCGTCGGGATCGAACACCCTCACCACGAGAAACAGGTCGGCATCCGTCGTCTCGGATGAGATGAAGATCCGGGCGGCCATAGGCCCGGTGATCTCCGTCTCATCTGTCAGCGGGGCTGTTGTGAACATGACGCCTTCTCCCGCCGGGTCGTATGCGACAACGTAAGACGTGGGCGTTGACTCCAGAGTCAGGCTTCCCTCCTCGGTCAGGTGATAGCGGGTCCATGTCGTCCGAGCCAAAGGCCATTCGTTCTCGGCTCGATCGGTGAAGGTGCCATCGACGTGTCGGATGCGGAGTTGGACCCTCGGCTCCGAATCCCAGCCGTTTTCCTCGCCCTTCAGGTAGTAGTCGAAGAAACGCCGCTGCAGGTCGACGCCACGGTCGGTGTAGAAGTCGACCCAATGCGCATCGCCATGGACCTCTAGCCACCTGTCGGTGGCTGCCGACTGGGTGAATGCCTCGATGTTGCCCCGGAGGTGCAGCCCCTGGCCACCCCAGTTCGCCGCCGAGAGCATTGGTGTTCTCACCCTCGACCAATCCGGGTTGCGCTCCAGATGCCAGGCATCGATCATGGGCCGGGTCTTCACATCCCGTCCCAGGTCGGCCCTTCTCGATGCCAGCACCTCTGGCTCCTCGGTGTCGGGCCCGGAGACGGAGTCGCCAGTCACGGCGCTTAAGAACCCCCTCTCACCGACGCCGTGCTGGACATTCTCGACCTGGCGCGGGTACCAATCCTGGGCGAACTCGCAAAGGATCCCGCCGTGGCGGGCAAAGTCCCGGTACCAGTCCGATGCCCCCTCCCAGGGGCAGATAGCCGTCAGATGTGGAGGCTGGAGGGCGGCGACCTGATATTGGTTCATCGCGTAGTACGAGATGCCGGCCAGCCCGATTCGGCCGTTGCTCCATGGCTGTGCGGCCGCCCACTCGATGCAGTCGTAGAGATCAACCGTTTCCCTGCGCGACCACACGTCGACGTAACCGGGGGAGCGTCCTGTGCCTCTGGAGTCGACCCGTACGCATACATATCCGGCGGGTACCCATCTTTCGGGATCGACCACTTCCCAGTTCTGATGCTCGTTGCTGGTGCCCTGGCCGACCTCGGGATACTTCTCGATCATGTAGTCCCACTGCGGTTTGTAGCCCTCCTGGAAGGCGAGTCCCTTCCCATATGGCCCGTAGCTGAGGAGGGTTGGGTATTGGCCCTCCGAGATCGGGATGAAGAGATCGGCCCGGAGGACTACCCCGTCGTCCATGGGGATAGGCACATCCCGTTCGATACGCATCGGCGTTTTCATGAGAGACGGGGAAGATAACGGTCTGTCGCACGCCTTTGCTTCAGGCGGGCGGCACCATCTGAATGCCGTCGGCAATGGCGAGGACGGCGCGTTCGTTCAAGTCGGTGTGGCCGTGGGCACTGACGACAATGCAGGTATCGCCTTCTCGGAATCTAACCAGAGTGTGGTTTGCGTGAAGTCCTGAAGCCTCACTGCAGGCGAAAAGCATGGCTCGTACGACTATCGAAATCGAGCGACGGTGGTGGGGGCGTCCGCCCCTAGGTTCGTTGTCCGACCAGTTCCCGGAGTCGGGGGTCGAGTCCGGGTCGGGCCGGCGGGTGGATGCGTCCGTCGGGTCTCCGGAACATGGGCCTGCCTTCTGGGTCGTCTTCCACCTTCCATCCGTGCTCATGTAAGAACCGGTGGTGATAGCCACATAAGAGAATCAGGTTGTCCAGATCGGTCCGCCCGCCATCAGCCCAATGTGTGAGGTGATGGGCGTGGAGCCAACCCTGGAACGGACAGCCCGGCCACCGGCAGCCCCCATCCCGATGCCAGAGCTGGTGACGCAGCCAGGCCGGGATCAGCCTCGATCTCCGACCGATCCCCAACACCTTCTGGTGGTCATAGATGGCACATTCGATGATCGGTTCACAGGACAAACGGCGGGCGGTCTC
>Ga0190271_10002921_pt1 | contig 10573 bp, 9 predicted proteins | sample Popmic356T_FD_133747 | JGI IMG/M metagenome (GOLD analysis project Ga0190271, IMG submission 133747) | Populus adjacent soil microbial communities from riparian zone of Weber River, Utah, USA - 356 T | ecosystem: Environmental > Terrestrial > Soil > Riparian zone | place: USA: Utah | collected... | reverse complement strand
TCACCGAGGCCTTCCTCGGCGCGCATCAGCGCTGGGGCGGCCCGATCCCCGGCGGCGCGGACGCCTACGTGCGCGAGTGGGCGATGGCCGGACGCTTGATGCACGTCGCGCATCCCCCCGAGTCCGAGGCCGAACTTCGCGCTCGCCTGAACGGATTTCTCGAGCGCGGCGAACTGCGGCGAGACGAGCGGGTCGACGAGGTCGTGCGGTTTCTGCGCGACATTCCGTTCACCGGGACGATGCGGATCGCGTACCGCGTGCTGTTCGCCGCGGCCGTCGCGAGCCTCCCCCGGCATTACCGCAAACTGTTGGGGCTGCGGCGTTCGATCTTTCCTGTGGTGACGATGACCCGAGTCGTGCTCGCGGTCTCGCAGCGCGCGTTGGGCTCAGGTCCGCGCGCGCAGGATTTCGCGCGCGAGCGTCTGCGGCGGCTCGCAGCCGTCTGAATGTGATCCCTCACTTTTCATTCGCGATCGCCTGACATCGGTGCGTCAGCGCGGCAATCAGGGTCTGGCGTTACCAACTTGTTACCGCTAACATCTTGCGTGAGGCGGGAATGTTAGGGCTAACATTCAGGTCATGGCGCTCACCTGAGGTCGCCGTGGGGAACGAAGACCCGGCAGCGATGCCGGCCCAGAACAAGGAGGTTTTGGCAATGAGGAAGAAGACGCTTCTTGCCGGGTTCGCACTCTTGGGAGCACTTGCTCTCACGGCGACCGGCTGTGCAGGCACCAGCGGCGGAGACGGCGCGGACGGCGAAGACGGTGGCGGAGACGAACTCATCTCGGTCGGGTTCGCGCAGACCGGGTCGGAGTCGGGCTGGCGCTCGGCGAACACCGAATCGATGAAGACCGCATTCTCGGAAGAGAACGGCTTCAAGCTGACCTTCAACGCAGCTGACAACGATCCGGCCGCGCAGATCGCCGCCGTACGTGACTTCATCAACCAGGGCGTCGACGCCATCGTGATCGCCCCGATCGTCGAAGACGGATGGGACGACGTCTTGCAAGAGGCGAAGGATGCCGGCATCCCGGTTGTCCTCGAAGACCGCACTGTCACGGCGCCCGACGATCTCTTCGAGAGCTGGGTCGGCTTGGACTTCCGCAAGGAAGGCGTGATGGCCGGCGAGTGGGCAGCCGAGAGCTACGGCAGCGAAGCCACCAACATGGTGGTGCTCGAGGGCACGACCGGTTCGGCTCCGGCGAACGAGCGCGCCGAAGGCTTCGACGAGTCCATCGAGGGCACCTCGATCGAGAAGATCGACTCGCAGACGGGTGACTTCACACGCGACGGCGGAAAGACCGTCATGGAGGGCTTCCTCCAGAAGTACGGCGTCGACGGCATCGACCTGGTCTACGCGCACAACGATGACATGGCCCTGGGCGCCATCGAGGCGATCGAAGCGGCCGGCGCCACGCCGGGCGAAGACATCAAGATCATCTCGATCGACGCGGTCAAGGATGGAATGCTCGCCCTGATCGACAACAAGATCAACTTCATCGTCGAGTGCAACCCTCTCCTGGGTGAACTGGCAGCGGGCATCGTCAAGGACGTCCTCGCCGGCGACACGGTCGACAAGGCCTACTTCGTGACTGACGAGAGCTTCACGCCCGAGCAGGCCGCGGAGGTCATCGACTCGCGGCTCTACTGAGCCTCCGTCGAACGACCCGTAGCAATCTGCGCACACTCCGCCGGGGACCCATCGGTCCCCGGCGGACGTGCCGAACCGAAGGTGGAAGGCCGATGTCGCCCATGTCCGCAGACACTCCCGTCACTGCATCGCCCGTCGTCGCCATGACCGGCATCACGATCCGTTTTCCCGGCGTTCTGGCGCTGGATGCCGTGGACTTCACGCTGCGTCCGGGCGAGGTCCACTCCCTCATGGGTGAGAACGGTGCCGGAAAGTCCACGCTCATCAAAGCCCTTACGGGCGTCTATCGCATCGACGAAGGAACCGTCGTGGTGGGTGGCGAGCAACGTGTCTTCACCAGCACGGCCGATGCCCAAGCATCCGGAATCTCAACGGTCTACCAAGAAGTCAATCTGTGCGCCAACCTGTCGGTGGGCGAGAACATCATGCTCGGCCATGAGGTCCGGCGCGGCCCGTCGATCGACTGGAAAGCGACCCATCGCGCTGCCGCGGAGCATCTCGTGAGTCTCGGGCAAGACATCGACACCCGCTCGATGCTGGCTCACCACTCGATCGCCATTCAGCAACTTGTCGCGATCAGCAGGGCGATGGTGCTCGACGCCAAGGTCCTCATTCTCGACGAGCCGACCTCGAGCCTCGACCGCGACGAGGTCGAGCAGCTTTTCGCCGTCATCCGGGATCTGCGCGACAAAGGCGTCGCGATCCTGTTCGTCAGCCACTTCCTCGACCAGGTGTATGACATCTCGGACCGCATCACGGTGCTGCGCAACGGCACACTGATCGGCGAGTACGCAGTAGGAGACCTGCCCCGGGGCGAATTGGTCACGAAGATGATCGGACGCGAACTGGACGAGCTGTCCGCGCTTTCGTCGGTCGCCTCACGGTCGATCGACCGCTCGGGCACGCCTGTCCTGCAGGCTCAGGGCGTCGGTCGCCGTGGCGCCCTGGAGCCGGCCGATCTGAGCGTCTACCCCGGAGAAGTCGTCGGCATCGCCGGGCTCTTGGGCTCGGGACGCACCGAACTCGTCCGGTTGCTGTACGGAGCCGACCGCGCCGACTCGGGTCAGATCGATGTGCACGGTACGTCGGTCAAGGTCACGTCCCCCCGTCACGCGATCGACCGCCGCATCGCCTTCTCGTCCGAAGACCGCCGCGCGGAGGGCATCATCGGCGATCTCACCGTCGCCGAGAACATCGTGCTCGGCATCCAGGCCCAGCGTGGTGCGCTGCGCAAGATCGGACGGGCGGAGCAGGATGCTGTCGTGTCCGAGTACATGCACGCCCTGGGCGTGCGCCCCGCAGACCCGAACATGATCGCGGGCAACCTGTCGGGCGGCAACCAACAGAAGGTCCTTCTCGCCCGCTGGCTGGCGACCGCGCCCGAGCTCATCATCCTCGACGAACCCACCCGCGGAATCGACGTCGGCGCGAAAGCCGACATTCAGAAGAAGGTCGCTGAGCTCAGCGCGAAGGGGCTATCGGTAATCTTCATCTCGTCGGAGCTCGAAGAAGTGCTCCGCCTCGCGCAACGCGTCGTGGTGATGCGCGACCGCCGCCGCATCGGTGAGGTCTCCTCGAGCGAGATCGATCTGGACGGACTGATCGACTACATCGCCAACAAGGGCGAGGAGACGGCAGCATGAAGCGCGTTACGAGACATCGGCTGTTCTGGCCGATCACCGCCCTGCTCACGCTGGTGATCGTGAACACGATCGCCCGGCCGCAGTTCATCGCCATCACGGTGCGCGATGGTCAGCTGTACGGCGCGCTCATCGACATCCTGCGCAACAGCGCGCCCCTCATGCTGGTCGCTCTCGGCATGACGATCGTCATCGCGACACGAGGCATCGACCTTTCAGTCGGAGCGATCATGGCCGTCTCCGGCGCGGTCGCGCTGACGATCATCGGCGGATCCGAGGACCCCGGCGATATCGGTACGGTGACGGTCGCGCTCGCTGCAGCACTCGGTGTCTCGCTCGTGCTCGGCGCGTGGAACGGCCTGCTCGTGTCTGTCGTCGGCATCCAGCCGATCATCGCGACCCTCGTCCTGATGCTCGCTGGTCGCGGCGTCGCGCTGCTCATCACCGACGGTTTCATCACGACGGTCAACAGCGAGCCGTACTCCTTCATCGCCACCGGCTACCTGCTGTTCCTCCCGGTCGCGTTCCTCATCGCCCTCGCCGCGATCGTCATCGTGGCACTGCTCGAGCGGCGCACGGCACTCGGGGTTCTCACCGAAGCCGTCGGCATCAACCCCGAGGCCAGCCGCCTCGCGGGCGTGCGCTCGCGGGGCATCATCTTCGGGGCGTACGTGACCAGCGGCCTGCTCGCCGGCATCGCCGGAATCATCTACAGCGCCAACATCCGCGCGGCGGACGCAAACGCCGCGGGCCTCTTCATCGAGCTTTACGCGATCCTCGCCGTCGTACTCGGAGGCACCTCGCTCATGGGCGGAAAGTTCACGATCGCCGGCACCGTGGTGGGCGTCCTGATCATCCAGACGCTCGAGGCGACGATCCTCTTCCTCGGAGTGCCACCAGCCCAGAGCCCGGTCTTCTTCGCGGTCGTCGTGATCGTCGTGGTGGTGGTGCAAGCCCCGCAACTGCATCGGTGGTTCAGACGCAGGTTCACCTCCGGTGAGCGCTCCGCATCGGATGCCAAGACCAAGGTGGAGGTGGCGTGATGGCTACGAGCGTAGAGACCCGTCCGAAGCCCGATCAGGGGCTCGGCGCCCGCTACGGCACCTTCATGAGTCGGCATTCCTCGCTGATGCCGACCTTCGCCGCGGTGGCGATCCTGATCGTGCTGCTGATCGGCGCGCAGATGCAGTTCGGCAACTTCCTCACCGCGCGCAACATGTCGGCCCTGCTGCTCGACAACGCGTACCTCGTGGTGCTTGCCGTCGGCGTGACTTTCGTCATCCTCACCGGAGGAATCGACCTCTCGGTCGGCTCGGTCATGGCCTTCACCGGCATCCTGCTCGCAAGTCTGCTCGCCCAGGGCGTCCCTGCGATCATCGCAATCCCAGCGGTGCTGCTGGGCGGAGCTGCGATCGGTCTCATGATCGGCGTGCTGGTGCAGTACTTCAATGTGCAGCCGTTCATCGCGTCGCTCGCGGGATTGTTCCTCGCTCGTGGCTTGGCGTTCGTGGTGAGCCTGTCGTCGATCAAGGTCGAAGAGCCCGCCGTGCTCTGGTTGCAGCGCACACGCTTCACGATCGGTGAGTTCTACATCACGCCGACCGGCATCATCGCGCTGCTCGTCGTCGCTCTGGCCGTTTACATCCTGCATTGGACGCGGTTCGGACGCACGGTGTACGCCATCGGCGGCGGTGAGCAGTCGGCCCGACTGATGGGGTTGGCCGTAGCCCGCACGAAGATTCTCGTGTACGTGATCAGCGGCGTGTGCGGCGGTCTCGCGGGCCTGCTGCTGACCGCGTACTCGGGGGCGGGATACCCGCGCAACGGGATCGGAACCGAGCTCGACGCCATTGCGGCGGTCGTCATCGGCGGCACGCTGCTGACCGGCGGAACCGGCTACGTCGTCGGTTCGCTCATCGGCGTGCTGGTCTACGGCACGATCAAGAAGATCATCTCGTTCATGGGCGCAGAGCAGTCCTGGACGCAGATCATCATCGGCATCCTGTTGCTGCTGTTCATCGTGGTGCAGCGCGTGATCGTCGCTCGCTCAGCGCGACGGCGAAGATAGCGGGTCACGGAGGCGGCGCGCATGCCGGGGCGACGGCATCCCGCACGCGATAATGGCGGGATGGACAGAGCGCGGCCGCTCCTCGAGCTGACGGGCGCCACCGTGCGCTTCGGGCGGGACGCCGCGATCGACGATGTCGACTTTCGCCTCTTCCCCGGCGAGGTGCACTCGCTCATGGGCGAGAACGGTGCGGGCAAGTCCACGCTCATCAAGGCGATCACGGGCGCGCTGCCGCTGGACGCCGGGGTACTGACCATCGGCGGCGAGCGGATGCATTTCACCTCGCCGCACGATGCGCTCGGCGCCGGGGTCAGCACCGTCTACCAAGAGATCGACCTGCTGCCGAATCTGTCGGTCGCCGAGAACATCGCGCTGGGCAGGGAGCCCCGTCGCGGCATCGGCATCGACTGGAAGAGGATGCGCGAGAACGCGCGGGCAACTCTGGCCGACCTGGGGCTCGATATCGACCCCGCGTCGATGCTGGGCACCCACTCCCTCGCGGTGCAGCAGCTCGTCGCGATCGCTCGCGCCATCTCGATCGACGTGCGCGTGCTCATCCTCGACGAACCGACCTCGAGTCTCGACCTCGATGAAGTGGCTGAACTCTTTCGTGTGATCCGCGACTTGAAAGAGCGCGGCGTCGCGATCATGTTCGTCTCGCACTTCCTCGACCAGGTCTACGAACTGTGCGACCGGGTGACGGTGTTGCGCGACGGCAAGCTGATCGGCGAGTACCTCACCCAGGAGTTGCTGCGCATCGACCTCGTGCAGGCGATGCTCGGTCGCAACGCTGCCGAGCTCACTTCGAGAACGGATGCCTCGGCCCCGACTGCGGCGGCCGTGGAGAACCCCTACCTTTCGGCGAGAGACATCACCGCAGGCCCCGGAATCACCCGCGCCGACATCGATCTGGTGAAGTCCGACGTGCTCGGCGTCGCCGGCCTGCTGGGTTCGGGGCGCACCGAACTGGCGCGGGCGATTTCGGGCATCGACCGGCTCGACAGCGGCGTGATCCGCATCGAAGGCAAGGACGTGAAGATCACCGGGCCGCGCTCGGGCATGTCGAAGGGCGTCGTCTACTCATCCGAGAACCGTCGCACCGAAGGCATCATCAGCGACCTGAGCGTGCTCGACAACATCACCCTCGCCCTGCAGGCGGACCGCGGAGTGTTCCGCCAGATTCCACTCGGCCGTCGGCGCGAGTTGGCTGCCAGTTGGGTCGAAGCGCTCGACATCCGTCCTCCCGATCTCGATCGCCCCGCCGGCACCCTCTCGGGCGGCAATCAGCAGAAAGTCCTGCTCGCGCGCCTGCTCGCGCTCGCTCCGCGGGTGCTGATCCTGGACGAGCCCACCCGCGGCATAGACGTCGGGGCCAAGGTCGAGATTCAGAACCTCGTCGGCGAGATGGCGGCGAACGGCCTGTCGGTCATGTTCATCTCAGCAGAGCTCGAAGAGGTTCTGCGCGTCGCGCATCGCGTCATGATTCTGCGCGACGGTGTCGTCGTGGATGTGTTGGATGCCGAGAGCCTCACGGTGGACTCGCTCATGGCTCTGGTCGCTCGTCCGGATGAGCTCGATGAGTGAGGTCGGCGGGGTTTCGTCCGACGACGGTTCGACTCGGACGGCGAACATCTTCGACGTCGCGCGTCTCGCTGGGGTTTCGCACCAGACGGTCTCTCGCGTGATCAACGACCTCCCCAATGTGCGGCCGGCCACCCGCGCACGCGTCGAGCAGGCGATCGCACAGCTGCGCTACAGCCCGTCCCCCGCCGCGCGCGCACTCGTCACACGGCGCACCCGCACGATCGGGCTCGTGACGCCCGGCATCTCGGACTACGGCCCCACCTCGATCGCGATGCACTTCAACTTCGCCGCGCACGCCGCCCGCTACAACGTCGAGACCGTCAGCGCGCTCGAGGGCGATCAAGCCGGCATCCGGGCCGTGATCGAGGGCCTGCTGCGCCAGCGCGTCGACGCGATCGTGCTCGTGGTGGTCGACGAAGACGTTCTCGAAGTCGTACGCGGCCTCGACCTCAGCGTTCCGGTCGTGGCCTCCGCATCCACCGCACGGCGCAGCCCGCTGATCGTGTCGATCGACCAATACCGCGGTGCCCGCGCGGCGGTACGGCACCTCGCTGAACTCGGCCACACCCGCATCCTGCATCTCGGGGGGCCGACCCGTGCCTCCGATGCCCTCGAGCGCGTGCGCGGGTGGCGGGACGAACTGGCCGCGCATCAGCTCGAGGTCATCGAACCGCGCGTCGGCGATTGGTCGGCAGCCAGCGGCTACGAGATCGGCAAGACGCTCGACATCGCGCCGGGGTCGGCGATCTTCTCCGCCAACGATCACATGGCGATCGGGCTGCTCTCGGCGCTGCGCGAGCGGGGACTCAGCATCCCGAACGAAATCAGCGTGGTCGGCTTCGACGACGTTCCCGAGGCCGGCTATCTCTACCCCCCGCTCACGACGGTCCGTCAGGACTTCGCCGGGCTGGGCGAGCTCATGATGCAGAAGGTGCTGGTCGCTGTCGAGGAGCCCGAGGTGAAGACGGAAGACACCCCGATTCCGACGCACCTGATCGTCAGGCAGTCCACGAGCGCGCCCCGCCCGTAGGCGCGGTTCAGGAGGAGAACAGCGCTTCGGGAGGTCCTTTGTGGCCGAGGCGTCCTCCCGTTCTGCTTTTCTCCTCCGCAAACGCCGGCGCGAACGGGACGGCTGAGAGAATCGGGCCCATGACCCGCTCATGGACGCGCCACTGGACTCCGCTCGCGATCGTCTACATCGTCCTCGCGGTAGCGGGCCTGATCGGCACCTGGACGTTCAATGCCCTCGCGATCGTGCAGATGAACAACTTCATCGGCGATCTGGTCTCGAGCGGTCCGGCGGTCTCGTCCATCACGGTCGACCTGTTGGTCGTGGCGATCGCGGGGTGCGTCTTCATCATCGTCGAGGCCCGACGCCTGCGCATGCGCTTCGGATGGCTCTATGTCGCAGCATCCGGCCTCACGGCTTTCGCCTTCACGTTCCCGCTGTTCCTCGCGATGCGCGAGCGCCGACTCACCCTGCTCGCACGAGCGGTCGAGTGACGCCTAACGGCCCGCGGCGGCGATGCGTGAGCTCAGCTGGTGCTCGTGGGCGAGCAGCGTGCGGCCGAGTTCGGCCTGCCGATCGGGTCCGAACCGGAACTGCACGCCCGTGAGGCTCAGCGCCCACTGCGGGTGGCCCTCGCCGGTGAACACCGCAGCGCCGATTCCGTAAGACCCCTCGACGATGAGCCCAGCGTTGATCGCGTACCCGCGCTCTTTCGTCTCACGCAGCCGAGCGCGCAGGCGCTTCTCGCCGTGCGCCGCACCCCACTGCTGCGGCAGCTCGGGGTGTCGCTCGAGGTAGGCGTCCACATCGTGAGGGGGCAGGAAGGAGAGGATGGCAAGGCCGGCCGATGCGACCCCGAGCGGAAACCGCACGCCCTCCGACAGCACGAACGACCGAATCGGAAAGCTGCCTTCTTCGCGCAGCAGGCAGACGGTCTCGTCGCCGCGGCGGACCGAGAGGAACGCGCTCTCCTCCGTGCGCACCGCGAGGGAGCGCACGATATCGCGGGCGATCCCGGTGATGTCGTAGCGGGATGCCGCGACCTGGCCCATCAGGTAGAGCTCGGGGCCGGGCATCCACCGTCCGGTGCGCTCGTCCTGATCGACGAGACCCTCGTGGGCTAGGGCGGTGAGCAGCCGGTGCGCAGTGGGCCGAGTGAGCTCGGCCATCCGGGCGAGATCCGACACGGGCATCCCCTCATCACCCGCCTGCGTGACCAGCCGGAGAAGTCGCGCGGCGCGCGCCACGGACTGCGCTCCGGGGATGACGGCCTTCGATGCGGTGTCCACAATATGGACGATAGGCGGTTCGGGTTCCACATCGCAACCGCACTCGTGACACCGCTCACACCGTGGCGGGACGATGGTCGGAGAGCTTTTCAGACGAAGGAGTCCACGTGATCGACAAAACCTGGGGTTCGGCCGCTGAGGCGGTCGCCGACATTCCGGATGGCGCGAGCCTCGCCGTCGGCGGGTTCGGCCTGTCGGGCAACCCCATCGCCCTCATCGAAGCGCTGCTGGCGCAGGGCACGAGTGAGCTCAGCATCGTGAGCAACAACTGCGGCGTGGATGACTGGGGGCTCGGCATCCTGCTGAACGCGAAGCGCATCCGCAAGATGACATCGTCCTACGTCGGCGAGAACAAAGAGTTCGAGCGCCAGTTCCTGTCCGGCGAACTCGAACTCGAGCTCACCCCGCAGGGAACTCTCGCCGAGAAACTGCGTGCGGGCGGATCGGGGATCGCCGCGTTCTACACCCAGACGGGTGTCGGCACGCAGGTCGCCGAGGGTGGACTCCCCCGCCGGTACGACGGCAACGGCGGTATCGCCGTCGCGTCCCCTGTCAAGGACGTCCGCACCTTCACGTTCGGCGGGCGCGACGGCGAGTACGTCCTCGAGGAGGCGATCGTCACGGACTTCGCGCTCGTCCATGCGGCCAAGGGCGACCGGCACGGCAACCTCGTCTTCAACAAGGCCGCCCGCAACTTCAACCCCCTCGCGGCAATGGCCGGCAAGGTCTGCATTGCGCAGGTCGAAGAACTCGTCGAACCCGGCGAACTCGACGCCGACAGCATCCATCTTCCCGGCGTGTACGTCCACCGCATCGTCGAGGTCGGCCCCGACATCGAGAAGCGCATCGAGCGTCGCACCGTCTCGGTCGCGCAAGCGCTGACGAACCCGGACGGCACCCCTCGCGACATCCCCGAAGGAGCATGACAATGGCCCTCACCCGCAACGAAATGGCCGCCCGCGCGGCCGCCGAACTCACCGACGGCTCCTACGTCAACCTCGGCATCGGCCTACCCACTCTCGTGCCGAACTACGTTCCCGATGACATGACGGTCGTGCTGCAGTCCGAGAACGGCATCCTCGGCGTCGGGCCCTACCCGACCGAAGAGAACGTCGACCCCGATCTGATCAACGCCGGCAAAGAGACCGTGACGACCCTGCCCGGTTCGGCATTCTTCGACTCGGCGACGAGCTTCGGCATGATCCGCGGCGGGAAGATCGATGCCGCCATCCTCGGCGCGATGCAGGTGTCGGCGACGGGCGACCTCGCGAACTGGATGATCCCCGGAAAGATGGTCAAGGGCCCGGGTGGCGCGATGGACCTCGTCCACGG
>Ga0190271_10002920_pt1 | contig 10574 bp, 2 predicted proteins | sample Popmic356T_FD_133747 | JGI IMG/M metagenome (GOLD analysis project Ga0190271, IMG submission 133747) | Populus adjacent soil microbial communities from riparian zone of Weber River, Utah, USA - 356 T | ecosystem: Environmental > Terrestrial > Soil > Riparian zone | place: USA: Utah | collected... | reverse complement strand
TGGCCTTGCCAGTGCCGCTGGAAAGATTCGGATCGGAACTGTGAAGCCGAAGGTGGTGACGTATCGGGATGAGAGAGACCTCCTTGCCCAGATGTTCACCGCCGAGGTCATCGAAAGCGAAGACGTCCACATCGTCCTCAACCCCATGCTGGCGGTCACGAACCCGGATTGGATCTGGGAAGCCATTGGGACATTCGAGCTGGACCCGTCGACCGGCATCGTTGGTGGCTGCATCCTCGATCCCGACGGGGGCGTCTCCCACATCGGATACGTGTCCGGTCTCGATGGCTTTTTCGCCACGCCCGCTCATGGCCAGGACATACGATTCGCCCATGGCGCAATGGGGTTCATCCGTCGCAATGTCACCGCGGTGTACGGCTCGTTCATGGCGGTCAAGCGGGAGGTGCTCCGCACGATCGGAGGCCTCGACGGCATCGACCGCTCGGACGGTCTCTATGGAATCGAGCTCTGCCTGCGGGCCGCGCGTCACGGCATCAAGACTGCCTACTCGCCCCGGATGAAGGCCACGATGGACGGACGGCTCGTGCATCCGGCGGGCGCCGATCGCGCGCTCGTCGCCCGGATTCTCGCGGAATACCCGGTGGCAGGCGCCCCTGATCCCTATTACTCTCGTCACTGCATTCCACGCGCAGACGCCTTCGGGACGCCCATCGTCGGATAGGCCGTGCGCATTGGCTCAATCGCATACAACCAACTCGAGCACCGCTGGATGGACTACTCCGCGAACGAAGCGCCACTGAGCACTGATCTCTCCCGTGGGCCAGAGATCTGAGGTGGCTAACACGACGATCTCATCGCTCCAGCCGGACCTCGCCCACCGCTACCGCCTGATCGGTGCCATTCTCGCGGAGTTGCGCCCGGCGTCGCCCGGTAGCCGCCTGCGCCTGCTCGATCTCGGGGCGGGTCCCGAGTCGCTGGTGGAAGCGGTGATGCCGCCGTGGTGCGAGCTGCACCGGGCCGACGTCGACACGTTCGGCCGTGGCGACATCACGCTCCTCCTGCCGGGTGAGCCGCTGCCGTTCGCGGACGCGGCGTTCGACGTCGTACTGGCGCTCGAGGTGCTCGAGCACGTGCCGCTGCCGGACCGTCCGCTTTTCCTTGACGAATGCCTGCGGGTATCGTCGCGCACGGTCGTCCTTTCGACGCCGCTCGGCACTGGCACGACGCGTCACATCGAAGCCGTCTTCCGCCACGCTGCTGAGAGCATCAGTGGCAAGACCATTCCGTTCCTCGAGGAGCACGCCGCGTACGGCTTGCCCGACCCGGAGCTGACGGCATCAGCGCTGGCACGCCTCGGCGCCCAGGTCGTGACGCTCGATAACGCGCCGGCCGCCGAGTGGTTGGTCGCCAACCTCGTCGACTTCCTTTATGCCGCTCGCTTCGGAGAGGGCGAGCAGAAATCGGCACAGAACGCTGCGCAGAATCGCGTGCTGCCGACTTCGCGCGTCGGGAGCGCGCACTACCGGCGATTCTATTGCGCCTCTCGCGACGCCGCCGATTTCGCGGCGTTGAGCACCCTGCAGGAACGACAGGCGACCGAGGCGCCGGCGCTCACGCCCGAGGCGCTCGCCGAGTTTGCCGTCGAGCGCCTCACGTCCGTGGTGCGTGATCTCGAGATCCGCCACGCGCAGCACCTCCAGATCAAGGACACTCGGACCGCGCAGCTCGAGCAGCACGTGACCGGCCTCGACGAGGTTGTGGCCGGGCTTCGGAGCGGGCTCGACGTCCAGCAGCAGCACATCGGAGAGTTGGAGTCGTCGCTCAGCAAGCAGATCCACGCCACCCATGCCGCCGAGGCCGAAGTCCGGCGGGCAGTTGCCGACGGGAAGAAGGCGCGTCTTCGCGCCGAGGCCATCCAGGCGGAGCGTGACCAGCGCGCCGCCGCTGATGAGGAGCGCCTCCGGCTCGAATTGCTCACGCTGGAGGGCGCCGCAGCCGACGCGCGACGTCAGCGCGACCACCTCGAGCGGCAACTCGCGCGCACCAACCTGCAGCTGCTGCGCACGGGCCTGGAACTCGCGGCGCTGAGTCAATCGGTCATGTGGCGCGCGACGGCGCCAGTGAGGCGCGCCGTTGCCTATGCGCGCACGGTGAGCATGCAGGCTGCGGTGCAGTGGCGGCGCTTCCAGCAGCGGGGCAAGCCAGCCTCGGCGTGGCCGACCGGTCTGTCCCGTCGCATCCTGACGGACAGCGGGCTGTTCGACCCCGCGTGGTACCTGTCAACCTATCAGGACGTCGCTGCCGCCGGAGCCGACCCTCTCGATCATTTTCTATCGAGGGGCGCGAGCGAGGGGCGACGGCCCACGCCGCTGTTCGACACGGTGTACTACCTGAGTCGCCATCCCGACGTCGGCGCCTCCGGACTGAATCCGGTTGTGCACTACGTGCTGTATGGCGGGCGCGAGGGCCATTGGGTGAACCTCGCGTTCGACTCCGGATACTACCTGCTCACCTATCCAGACGTTGCCGCCTCGGGCCTCACGCCGCTCGCTCACTACATTCGCTTCGGTGCGGCCGAAGGTCGACGGCCGAGCGCGGAATTCGATCCAGCCTGCTACCTCGAGATCAACACGGACGTGCGCGATGCGGGACTCGATCCCCTCGAGCATTACGCGCTGACCGGAGCGCACGAAGGACGCAGGTTCCGCAAGATGCCGGAGGCACAAGCGGTTCCGGCAATGAGCAGCCCCGCCACGCGGAGCGGCGACGGCTACGTACCGCCGCCGGGGCTGCTGCCGTGGTTCAGCCCCTTGAACACTGTGCTGGATCCGACGCTGGCCGCCACGCCACGCCTCAACGTCCTGTTGCCGGGTCTCGGGATGCGCCACATGTCGGGCGGTCCCAACACCGTGCTGGCGTTCGTCGCCCGGCTGGCCGCGCACGGGATCCCGATACGACTCGTGAGTACCGACGCGCCGGTGGACGACGATCCGGCGCCGTTCTGGGCGCACGTCGCGGCGCTGGCCGGCGGCCAGTTGCCGCCCGACATGGAGCTCGTCGACGCGCACGATCGCTCGAAACCCTGGCGGATCGGCGAGGACGACGAGTTCTTCGCGACTGCCTGGTGGACGGCGCAGCAGGTGAAGTACGCGATCCGGCTCACGCGCACGAAGAAATTCGTGTACTTCATCCAGGACTTCGAGCCGCTGTTTCATGCGGCCTCGACGGCGCAGGCGCTGGCGGAGGAAACGTACGCGCTGGACTACGTCCCTGTCCTCAACACCCGAATCCTGGCCGATTTCTTCACCGAACGCCGGATCGGGCGTTTCGCCGACCCCGCCTTCGCAGCCGACGCCGTGGTGTTCGAGCCGGCGCTCGACCGGGCCTTGTTCCATCCGGCTCCTCGCGCCGTCAGGGCCAGGCGCCGAGTGCTGTTCTACGCGAGGCCCACCAGCGGACTTCGGAACCTCTTCGAGCTCGCCGTCGCCGCACTCCAGCAGGCCGTTGCGGAAGGCGTGCTCCCAGCGGATCAGTGGGAGTTCCTCGGCATGGGAGAGGCGTTCGCGCCGGTCGACCTTGGGCACGGCGCTGTCCTCCGGCCGGCGCCGTGGCTCGGCCTGCAGGAATACGCCGATCAGATGCGTGAGAGCGACGTCCTCCTCTCGCTGATGATGTCGCCCCACCCGAGCTATCCGCCCCTGGAGATGGCGGCATGCGGTGGCGTGGCAGTGACGACGGTCTATGCCAACAAGAATGCGGCGCGGCTGGCCGGCATGTCGCCGCGCATTCTCGGCGTTGCGGCGACCATCGAGGGACTTGTGTCCGGCCTTGCCCGTGCCGTGGTGATGCCGGCGGCCGAAGAGCCAGCGGACGTCAGCATCGCGCTGCCGCAGTCCTGGGGCGAAGCCTTTTCCGCGGTGGTGCCGCAGGTAGCCACCCGTATCCGTCAGCTGATGGGCCTGCCCGTGATCGCTGCGTCCGACGGCGCACCGGCGGTGACGTTTCCGGGCTACCACTGGCCTCGTCAGGCCTACGACCTGCAGCGGCTGCGGGCGCTCGAGCGCCGGCGTCATGAGTATCGCAGTCCGTCACACCCACTGCTGTTCTCCGTCATCACGCCGGTCTGGGACACCGACCCCGTGTTCCTCGAGGAGCTCTGCCTGTCCGTGCTCCGCCAGGACTGCGCGCCCGATTTGTTCGAATGGGTGGTCGTCGACAACGCATCCACGCGCGCCGAGACCCGCGCCGTGCTGGATCGTTGGGCAGCGGCCGATGCGCGGCTCCGCGTGCACCGCGCCGACGGAAACCTCGGGATCCTCGGCGGCCTTCGTGCGTGCCTCGAGCGTGCGCGCGGCCGCTACGTCGTGACGGTCGATCACGACGACCTGCTGACGCCGGATGCCTTGCGTGTGCTGAGCCATTGCCTCGCCGCGCGGGGCTATCCCCTCGTCGCGTATTCGGACGAGGACAAGATCGACGGCGCGTACCTGCGGGACCCGTACTTCAAGCCGGACTGGGATCCGGTGTTGTTCGCGCACTCCTGCTACACGTCGCATGTCGGCGTGCTCGATCGTCAGCGGGCCCTGGACCTCGGTGCCTATACCGATCCGGGAACGGAGGGCAGTCACGACTGGGACAGCTTCGTGCGGTTCTGGAGCTCTGGTGCGGAGCCGGTTCACATTCCCGAAGTGCTTTACACATGGCGCATGCACCCGGAGTCGACGGCGGGGAACATCCATTCGAAGCCGTACGTGTTCGATTCGCAGCGTCGCGTGCTGGAGAAGTTCGTGGAAGCCGCCAGGCCGGCCGTGCCGTGCGCTGTCGTCCCGAGTGCACTGTTTCCCGGGATGCCTGACTGGCGCCTCCTCACCGATCGCGAGCCGCGAGTCCTGACGGTCGTGTTCGGCCCGGCGGCAGCGCCTGAACCGCGCGTAGCCGGGCCCGCGTCGCGGTCGATGCGGACCGTGAACACCCTCGACGAGCTCGCCGGCGCCGCCCACGCCGCGGTCGACCAGGGCTGCCTGCTCCACATGGTCTGCCGGGGAATGGACGTCGACGAGGAGACCTGGGCCCGCGAAGCGGTGTCATTGCTGGCCCTGTTTCAAGACTGTGCCGTCGTCGGCGGCCCGCTCCTTCACGAGGGGCGCGTGATCGACGGCGCACGAATCGCCGGTGTCGGTCGAGGCCTCGACGCGGTGGACGCCGGTCGTTCCGCACAGGACCCGGGCTACTTCGCGCAGGCGTGGAAGCCCCACACGGTCGACGCCGTTCCGGCTGGACATCTCATCGTGGAGCCGTCCTTCCTGCTCGAGGTGATCGGGCAGTTGCCGCCGACGCTCCTCGACGCGCCGTCTCGGGTCGGACCGTGGCTCTCGGTGGCTGCCCGGGTCAGGGGACGCCGCGTGGTGTATTCGCCCTACTTGCGGGCGACCCTGACCTCGGAGTCACTCGGGCAGACATGGGATGCGAGCGCGAGCGAGCTTGGCGCGGTGCAGGCATTCGGCGACCGGCTCGGCGACCGCGCCTTGTGGTCGTCACACCTGTCGTTGTCGATGCTCGGTGGTCTCGTTCCGCGCGATCCGGGCGTGGAACCGCGCGCGCTCGCTGCTCCCGACGTGTTCGTCGAGTCGTACGCAGCGTGGCTCGAGGCCGACCGCCTGGCGCGTCGCCTGACGCGGCCCCAATTGGAGGGGCCGCGTCCCACGGTCGCCGTTCTGACCAGCGTGTGGATCCGCACTCCGGCCGGTCTCTTCGCCGAGACGGTCGACTGCGTGTTGAAGCAGACGTCGCAGCCCGACGAGTGGATCATCCTGCGCAACGGTCCGGTGGGTGACGATGTCGCCGCCGAGATCGCTCGCGCTGCGGTCGCGCCTTTCGTTCGCGTGATCGACGCGGTCGACAACGTCGGCATCATCGGGGCCATGCGAATGTGCCTGGCGGCAGCCACGACGAACTACGTCCTGCCGCTCGATGCCGACGACCTGCTCGAAGACGACGCGCTGGAGGTCCTCGTGACGTGGGCCGCCGCCGAGGATGCGGACCTCGCATTTTCCGACGAGGACCATCTCGCCAACGGCGCGTTCGACCATCCGTTCCTGCGGCCTGGCTTCGATCCCGTGCTCCACACGGAGTCCGCCTACATCTGGCACGCCTGTGTGGTGCGCCGGGAACGGGCGCTGTCGGTCGGCGCCTACCAGGACGCCGGCGCGGAGTACTGCCACGACTGGGACACACTCCTGCGCATGGCCGGCGCGGGTGGTCGCATCGTCCACGTTCCTCACCTCCTGTACCACTGGCGCACGCATGCGTCCTCGCACAGCAACAGCGGCCAGCAGCATCCGGGTACGCTGTCGTCGACCCGTCACGTGATCGAGCAGACGATTGCCAGGGCGGCGAGCCCGGACCGCTATCGTGTGGCGACCTATCCCCTTGATCGAGGCTTGGAGGAGTTCTACATCGAGCGCATCCCTGCCGGCCGTCCCCCAGGCCTATTCGTCCGCGTCGCTGAGACGGACATGCCTGCGGATGACACGCTCGCGCCGGACGTGCCGGTTCCGGTCATCACGATCCAGGACGGCGATGCGTTTGCGGCGTCGCTGGACTCGGCGGTCGCGGACCTTCCTGGTGACGCGATCATCCTGCTGGCTGCCGCCAACATCACCGGGATTGCCGCGGCTGGCGTCTGGGATGCGGTGAAGTTGTTCGAACTGCATCCTTCAGTGGAGGTGGTCGGCGGCCGCGTTCTCGATCCTTCCGGCGTCGTCATCGCATCGGGACGTGTCTGCATCGATCAGGGCGCCTGGGTGGACCCGTTTGCGGGGCGTTCTGCGGCTGATCCGGGCCCATTTGCACTCGCGCTGAAGGCGCACCGCATCGACAGGCCGGCCGCCGGGCTGATGGCCGTGCGAGTGTCGCTGCTCCGCGACCTGCTCGCCGCCGCCGCCGTTGCCAGCCTCGACGATCTGGCCGACGCGTGTGCGGCCGCCTGTCTCATGCGTCGTACCCTAATCGCGTACACGCCGCTCCTCGACGGAACCAGGCATCAGCCAGCAACGGTGCGGCCGGCGGCACTCGCGGATACCAGGGAACTACGGGCGAGGGCGACAGCACTCGGCTACGCGGATCTCCTGCCCGTGCGGCACGGCGCTGCGGCGCTGATGCGGTATCGCCTGAGACGAAAACTCGCTTGAGGCCATCGAACGAGTAAGCCTCGACCCGCACGCACGCCGAGCTCGGCGACCCACACACGGGCCGCGCTGTGTCCGGGAGCCGCCGCCGCGGGATGCTAACTATCTCGCCGGCGACTCCAGGCTCGTCGCGCGGCGAGCCCGCCGGCGGCGACGGATCAGGAGCCACACGGCCATCGTCCCGACGACGACCCATGGGAGCACCGCGCCCACGACGGTGACGAGGGTCGCCGTGCTTTCCACGGCGGCGACGATGAACTCCGCGACCGCGTACCGCAACGGCCCGAACGTGCCGCTAGCCACGCCGCGAGCGCTCGACCCGTACTCGATCGTCAGGGCTGACATCGCGACCCGTGTCCGCATGCCGGTGAGGTTGGATTCGGTCGAATCGATCTCTCCCTGGACGCGCGCCAGCTCCCGTTCGGCACTCAGCAAATCCGTCAGGGAGCCCGGCCGTGTCGCGAGCAGCTGTTGCAGCCGGTCGCGCAGGGTCCGCTTGGCGCGGAGCGTCGCCTCGGTATCGACGATCTCGCGGGTGAGGTCCTCGGTGGTCGTCGATTGCGACGTCACGCGTCCCGCGGCACCAATCGTATCGCTCTGCACGCTCTTCATGAAACGCTGCAGCCACTGAGGCTCGGCGCGGACCGACAGCTCACCGTGAAGCGCGTCCAGAGGGTCGCCATCACGCCTCGATCCTTCGAGCTGGCACACGCGGAGGCCCGCGTCACGGCACGCCGCCGCGTGGCCGTCCATCACGCCGATGAGCCGATCGCCTGGGAGCTCGAGTCTCATCCCGTAGGCATAGGCGAGGTACGAGACCGGATCGACGGCCACGCCCGGACCTGCTCGACCGGCGCCGGTGGGCGCCCGTCCGCCACCGCCACCGAGGGGCACAGTGAAGGCGTTTGACTGCGCAGGTCCCATCAAGGCCGACGCCTCGGACGCGATGCCGGCGCCACCGGCAACGGATGCCTTGTTGGACCCGCAGCCAGCTGACAGGAGCACGATTACGAGCATCAACGCCTGCTTGTTCATGATGGGCGTCCTGGGACGTCTCGCCGGAGGCGATTGGTTGTCAACCCTCGTGAGGCACCGATCAGGCTTCGTGGGATTAAGACACCGCGAGAGCCCGAACGGGTCCGCGGAGAACGCCCTTTCACATCGCGGCGCCCAGAACGAAGATAGGCAGGGACTTCTTCGTCAGTCTTGCTGCGACCATGCGACACCTGTTCATCTGCGCGCTGCTTTGTCTTCTGCCGATACCAGCGCTCGCGCAAACCACGCGTGCACTCCCTCAGCCGCGCCAGGCCAAGAGTCCGGATCTTTCCACGAGCCCCGCGCGGGTGCTCGACTGGGCACATCGCCTGACGGCCAGGGACTCGAAGGTCCGCGCAAGCGCCGAAGCCGACCTGGTTCGAGGGGCCGGGCGTTCGCTGCCGTTGGTGAGGCGACTCCTCGACGATGACGGCCTGCAACCGAGGACGTTTGAAATCATCCGGCGGATCGGTCCGCCGGCCATGCCGCTGCTGGTGGACCTGCTTCGTGATGAGCGGGTCTCCATCCGGCGCAACGTCGTCGATGTCCTGATCGACCTGACGCCCCATACGGCATCGATTCAACCGGCATTGAGACGGGCCCTGAGAGACGAGGATTCGGACGTTGCGGGCGATGCCGCACGTGCCCTGGGCGCGTTGGGCCCGACGGCAAGTCCCTCGGTACGCGCGCTAGTCACGACTCTCTCGCACCAGAATCCCTACGTCCGCATCTACGCGGCGGAGGCCCTGGCGTCCATCGGTCCGAAGGCAGCCGCGGCGACCGAGGACCTCGCCCGAGCCGTGGGGGATCCGATTCCCGGCGTCCGATGGGCGGCGTGTGAGGCCCTCGCGAGCATCGGCCCCGCCGCGCAGTCCGCTGTGCCGCAGTTGATCGAAGCGCTGACGGATGAATTCGCCTATGTGCGCATCTTCGCGGCTGGGGCGCTGGGAAGCATCGGGCCCAAGGCACAGACCGCCCGTGAGGCGCTGCGAGCGGCCGCCACCGATCCCATCCTGCGTGACGAAGCCGAGTGGGCGTTGAATCGAATCGCTGGCGTCGAGTCTGGAGAGGCTGTCGCCGCGCCGCTCGTGTCCGCGCCTTCCGTCGCGCCACTACCGCAGGTCGCCGTGGCTCACACGGGCAATCCTCCGGTCGACTGGGATACGACCACCGGGCGGAACATCGTCTGGAGCGTCGAGTTGGGGAACGACACGTTTGGCCGCCCCGTGGTGGCCGGCGATGTGGTGTACGTGGGGACCGACAACGGCAGACGGATGAACCCCGCCTTTCAGGACGAGAGCGGCACGCTCATGGCCTTTCGAGCGACGGATGGCGCGTTCCTGTGGCAGGACGTGGCCCCGAGAGTGGAGCGCGGCCTCCGGGAGTTCCTGCTGCCGTCGACGACAAGCGCGCCGTATGTGGAAGGGAACCGCGTGTACTACGTGACCGCCGAGTGCCAGCTCCGTGCCCTCGACACGCAGGGGTTCCGCGATGGCGAGAACAGTGGTCCGTATCGGGAGGAGGCCTTCCAGGACAACGCCGCGGCCGACATCGCCTGGGAGCTCGATATGTGCTCCAGCCTGGGCGTCTTTCCGCATGAAGCGTCCAACAGCGACGTGTTGCCTGTGGGCGATCTGCTGGTGGTCAGTACCTCCAACGGCCAGAATGAAGGCCATACGCGCGTCCCATCGCCGCGCGCCCCCAGCCTGATTGCGGTCGACAAGCACACGGGGCAAGTCGTCTGGCGCGCCATCGGCCCTGGCGGGCAGGTGCTGCATGGCCAGTGGTCCAGCCCGGTGGCGGCGAACGTCAACGGGCGAATGCTGGTGCTCTACGGCGGAGGCGATGGCTGGCTGCGCGCCTACGACTCGGCGTCGGGTCACGAAGTCTGGCGATTCGACGGCAACCCCAAAGGCGCCCGCTGGCTGCCGCGCCCCGGCGTCCTGTCGCGCAGCTCGATCATCGCCTCACCGGTCTTCGCCGACGGCCGCGTCTTCGTTGCCATGGGGCAGAGTCCCGGGCACGGCAACGGACCGTCGTTGCTTCATGCGATCAGTCCCAACGGCCAGGGAGACGTCACCGGGAGCAGGCTCCTGTGGACGTCCCGCGAGGTCGGCCGCGTGGTGGGAACACCCCTGGTGAAGGACGGGCTGCTGTACGTCGGGGACCTGGGCGGGACCGTTCATTGTCTGGACGTGGCCACTGGCGCCCACGTCTGGAAGCACGAGACGAACGAAGTCATCTGGGGCAGCCTCCTGCTGGCTGGCGACCGGCTGTACGTCGGGACCGAAGAAGGCAGCATGGTCGTTCTGCGTACGGGGCGGCGAAAGGAATTGCTGGCGCGAATCGAGATGGATGCGCCGATCTATTCGCCTCCGGCGCTGCTCGGCG
>Ga0190271_10002919_pt1 | contig 10574 bp, 12 predicted proteins | sample Popmic356T_FD_133747 | JGI IMG/M metagenome (GOLD analysis project Ga0190271, IMG submission 133747) | Populus adjacent soil microbial communities from riparian zone of Weber River, Utah, USA - 356 T | ecosystem: Environmental > Terrestrial > Soil > Riparian zone | place: USA: Utah | collected... | reverse complement strand
CTGCGCCGTTCGACGCGATGGCCGCCCCGCTTCCCGAGGCACCACCGCTTCCCGACGTTCCTCCGCCGGCCCCGCCGATCGAGGATCTCGCGGCGCAATCCGTGGTGGATTGGGATGTCGCCGACGACCTGGCACCGGTCGACCAGCCGCAGGTGTGGGCACTGCACGCCGATGCGCCGCTGCAGCCCGCACCGCCGCTTCCCCCGGTTCCCCCGCCGCCGCCCGCACCTGCACCCCTCGCGGCGCCCGCCCCCGACCCCTTGGCGCCGATCAACAACATCGACGTCCCCCAGCCGGCATTCGACGCGGCCAACCAGGCGGTGTCCGGCGAGCTCCCCGTGCCGGCGGAGGTTCCGCACCTCCCCAGCCCGGATGCACTCCCGCCGGGCTCCACCATGGATCCGACCGTCAACGGCGCCGAAAGCCCGAACGTCGGTTACCTCAAGGACCTGTGGCAAGCCGTCCAGAACCATGACATCAGCGGTAAAGAAGCGCTGATCATGGGGCTGTCCCAACGCAGCATGAGCACGCCGTACCCCGACCAGATGCCCGGCCCGAACGTGCCGGTTCCCGGGGCGCCGCCGGTCGATCCGGCCGCCGCGCCGCCCATCGATCCGGCACTTGCTCCTCCGCCGCCTCCGCCTGCGCCGGGGATGCCCGGCCTTGCGCCCGAACCTCTGCCGGCAGCACCTCTGCCGCCGGCCTGAGGGCCCTCAAGCAGACCCGACCCACTCCTCGGAGCCGTCGGCGAAGAACTGGTGCTTCCACACCGGTAGCCGGGCTTTGACGGCGTCGACCAACCGTTCGCAGGTTTCGAACGCCGCGCCTCGGTGGTCGGCGGCCACGGCGGCGACGAGTGCGGCATCGCCGATGCGCAGCGCGCCGATCCGGTGGCTGACCGCAATGGCGCGCACTCCGTGACTGTCGGCCGCGATCTCGGCGGCCACTTCGGCCAACGTCTGCTGCGCCGTGGGGTGCGCGGAGTACTCCAGCCGCGTCACCGTGCGCCCGCCGTCGTGGTCGCGGACAACGCCGGCGAATCCCACCACCGCCCCCGCGGCCGCGTGCCCGACGAGCGCCTCGTGCTCGGCAAGCTCGATGGTCTCCTCAGTGAGTTCGGCGCGCAGCACGACGGTCATGGGTTGTGGTCTCCTCCGGCGAGCTGATCCAGCGCGTGCTCGAGCACTTTGTCCAGAACGCTGAGGCCGTCTTTGACGCCACCGGTCGAACCGGGAAGGTTGACGATCAGCGTGCGGCCCCTGACGCCGCACACACCGCGGGACAGCACCGCCGTCGGCACCTTGTCCTCGCCCGCCCGACGGATGGCGTCGGCCAGGCCCGGAATCTGGTAGTCGACGATGTCGGCGGTCGCATCGGCCGTGCGGTCGGTCGGCGAGATCCCGGTACCGCCGGACGTGATCAGCACATCGACGTTTTCGCCGACCGCATCGAACAGCGCCTTGACCACTCCGCGCCCGTCTGCAACGACGGTGGGCGCAGGTGCGGCGATGCCACGCTGATTGAGCCAGTCCACGATGACCGGGCCGGTGCGGTCCTCGTACACCCCCGCGGCGGCCCGCGTGGAGGCGATGACGACCCTGCCCGACCTCAACACCGCGTCCAGAGTCCGGTCTTGCCGCCCTCTTTGCGCAACACCCGGATGTCGTCGATGCGGGCGGCGGGGTCCACCGCCTTGATCATGTCGTAGAGCGTCAGCGCGGCGACGCTGACCGCCGTCAAGGCCTCCATCTCCACGCCGGTGCGATCGGTGCTGCGCACGGTCGCGGTGACAGCCACCTCCGCGTCACCGATCTCGAAGTAGACATCGACTCCGGTCAGGGCCAGCTGATGGCACAACGGAATCAGGTCGCTGGTGTGCTTGGCGGCGAGGATCCCGGCGACGCGCGCGGTGGCCAGCGCGTCGCCCTTCGGTAGTCCGCCCGATGCGATCATCGCGACGACGTCGGCGGTGGTGCGCAGGGTGCCCGCCGCGACGGCGGTGCGTTTGGTGGCGTTCTTGGCGGTGACGTCGACCATGTGTGCCGCGCCGGATTCGTCCAGGTGCGAGAGCGCCTGCCGGGCCGAACCCGGCGATCCTGCCTCGGCAGGTTCGTTCACTACTTGTTGACGACCGTGATCGGGTGCAGATAAGGGACGTCGTCGACCGGCAGCGGGAACGTCAGATCGCCGAACGGGGACAGCGCACCGGTGCGGTCGGCGGCCAGCTCGCTGATCGCGTGGTCGTCCTCGCCGTCGGTTGCGGGCCAGCCCGGGTCGACATACTGCTTCTTCTGCCGTTTGTTCTCAGCCACGCCTGACATTGTGGCAGGCACCGTGAGCTGTGGCGACACCGGCGGGCTGGCTTAGGCTGGTCGGCAATGACCGAAAACGCTCCGGGCGTTCCTCTGGGCGCCTGGCTGGCCGAACTCAGCGACGAGCGGCTGATCCGGCTGCTGGAGTTGCGGCCCGACCTGACACAGCCCCCACCGGGCACGGTCGCGGCGCTGGCGGCGCGCGCCCAGGCACGCCAATCGGTCAAGGCCGCCACCGATGACCTCGACTTTCTTCATCTCGCGGTGCTCGACGCCCTGCTGGTGCTGCAGGCCGACACCGCCGCCGTTCCGCTGTCCAAGCTCGTCGAGCTGATCGGCGACCGCGCGCCCGAGGCGACGGTCACCGCGGCCGTCGACGATCTTCGTGAGCGCGCACTGGTGTGGGGCAACACATCGGTACGGGTGGCCACCGAGGCCGCCACCGGCCTGCCCTGGTATCCGGGCCAGGCCACCGTCGAGGACGCCGAGCAGCCCGACGTCGCAGCCCGCCTCTCCGCACTGGACGACGCCCAATCCGACCTCCTGCACAAGCTCCTGGAGGGCTCGCCGGTGGGCCGGACCCGCGACGCCGCCGCGGGCACCCCGGCGGACCGCCCGGTGCAGCGGCTGCTGGCGGCCGGGCTGCTGCGGCAAGTCGACGCCGACACGGTGATCCTGCCGCGCCTGGTCGGCCAGGTGCTGCGCGGCGAGCTTCCCGGACCCGTCCGGCTGACGGCACCGGACCCCGTGGTGTCGACCACCACCGCTGCCGATGTCGACGCGGTAGCCGCCGGGGCGGTGATCGATCTGCTGCGTGAGGTCGAGCTGCTGCTCGAAACCCTGGGCGCCACACCGGTTCCCGAGCTCCGCAGCGGCGGGCTCGGAGTTCGCGACGTCAAGCGGCTGACGAAGGTCACCGGGATCGACGAGGGCCGGCTCGCGCTGATTCTCGAGGTTTCCGCAGCGGCGGGGCTGATCGCGGCGGGCATGCCGGAACCTGACCCGCAGGACGCTGCGGGCCCGTACTGGGCGCCCACGGTGGCTGCGGACCGGTTCATCGAATCCCCGGCGGCCCACAAGTGGCACCTGCTGGCGTCGACGTGGCTTGACCTTCCGGGCAGGCCGAGCCTCACCGGACAGCGCGGTCCAGACGGCAAACCCTATGCAGCTCTTTCCGATTCGCTGTTCTCCACTGCGGCGCCGTTGGACCGGCGGCTGCTCCTCGATGTGCTCGTCGACCTCCCGCCGGGCGCGGGTGTGGACGCGACCGAGGCGTCGCGCGCGATGACCTGGCGACGGCCTCGCTGGGCGGTTCGACTGCAACCGGGACCGGTGGGGGACCTGTTGACGGAGGCGCACACGATCGGCGTGGTGGGCCGCGGCGCAATAGCCAACCCGACGCGCGCCCTGATCGCCGAGGCGCCCGCCGACGACATCGTCAAGGCGATGGACATGGCCCTGCCGCAGCCCATCGACCACTTCCTGCTGCAGGCCGACCTGACGGTCGTCGTCCCGGGCCCGCTGGAGCGTGACCTCGCCGAGCAGTTGGCGGCCGTCGCGACCGTGGAGTCGGCGGGTGCGGCGATGGTGTATCGCGTCACTGAGGCGACGATCCGGCGCGCCCTCGACACCGGGCGGACAGCGGGCGAGCTACACGCCTTTTTCGAACGCCATTCCAGAACACCTGTGCCGCAAGGGTTGACGTATCTGATCGACGATGTGGCCCGCCGGCACGGACAGTTGCGGGTCGGCATGGCTGCCTCGTTCCTGCGCTGTGAGGATGCGGCACTGCTGGCACAGGCGGTCACCGCGCCCGCGGCGCAGCAGCTGGAGATGAGACTGCTCGCGCCGACGGTGGCGGTATCGCAGGCGCCGATCTCCGAGGTGCTCGCCGGACTACGGGATGCGGGCTTCGCACCTGCGGCCGAGGACTCGACAGGCACCATCGTCGACATCCGGGCCCGGGGCGCGAGAGTGCCCGCACCGCCGCGCCGTCGCCCCCACCGAATGCCGAGCCCGACGAGCCAGACGCTGGGCGCGATTGTCGCGGTGCTGCGCAAGGTCGCCGCCGCGCCGTCGGTCGGCATGCGACTCGACCCGACCGTGGCCATCTCGCAACTGCAGGAGGCCGCCCATCTGCAGGCGTCCGTGGTGATCGGCTACGTCGACCCGGCAGGCGTCGCCACACAGCGGGTCGTGGCGCCCATCAACGTTCGCGGCGGGCAGCTGACCGCCTACGATCCGGCGTCCGGGCGGGTGCGCGAGTTCGCCATCCACCGCGTGACCTCGGTCGTGTCGGCCGATTCTGGATAATGGACAAATTGACGTCCTCCCCCGGTTGAAGCCAGGGGATTGCAACCCCACTCACTACCTATGCGGCAGGAGAGCAGAGTTGAGGTTCACGGTTCGCAGACCGGCTAGCGCCGAGGTCTCCCCGTGCTGTCACCGCCCGTCCGGCGGCGATGTTGCGTGCAGCGTTCACGTCGGCGTTGCACGGTCCTGTGTTGCAGGCTTCGCATTCGAAGACCGCTTGGCTCTTGCGGTTTCCGGGAGCGACGTGCCCGCATACGCAGCATCGTTGCGACGTGTACGCGGCCGGGATCTGTTCGACCCGACCGTGAGCCTTGTGTTGCAGCCGCGTGCCGAGCAGACCCCATCCGCTTCGGCTAATGGCCCGGTTGAGGCCGCGTTTTTGTGCCACGCGCTGGCCCGGGCGCTCCGCGGTTCCTCGTGCAGATCGCGTCATAGCGCGCACGTCAAGTGCTTCGATGCGAATCGTGTCGAAGCGCCGCGCGATATCGGTGGTGGCCTTCTCGACCCAGTCCTGGCGTCGGTCTCGCTCACACGCCCTGAGCTTCGCGATCGCCAGCTTCGTGCGAGCCCGACGGTTGGACCCGCGCTTTGCGCGGGCCAGGCGCTGCTGCAGCACCTTCAACCGCTTCGACTCGCCCGGGGTGAGACCAGGGGCGTGCAGCAGTTCGCCGGCGACAATGCCGCCGACACCACCACACCACGGTCGATACCCACCACGCTGCGATCACCCGGGCCGGTGATGGGGTCAGGGATGTGGGCGAACGCGATATGCCAGCGGCCGGCCCGATCGCAGGTGACCCGGTAAGACTTCACACCGCGGGGAACCGAGCGTGTCAGCCGGAAGCGCACCCAGCCCACCTTCGGCACCCATACACGTCCGAACCGGCGGTTAAGGCGCTCGACGTGATGCGATTTCACCCCGACCTGCCGGAACCCCTCATGTACACCGGCTTTGCGCCACGTCGGGCGGCGATGGGTTCCGCCGAAAAAGTTGCACATCGCCTGGGCGAAGTCCCGCAACGCCTGCTGTTGCACGGTTTGGGACCCCGCCGCCAGCCACTCGTACACGGCGCGGGCCGCGGTCAACTGAGCGCACTGCTCGTTGTAGCCGGGCGCGCGGCGTCCGGGCTGCCAGTGCTGCTGCTGCTCGACCGCCAGGTTCCACACATACCGGGCATCGCGACAATGCCGCGCCAACGCCCCCGCTTGCTCAGTGGTAGGAAGAAGCCGGTAACGCGCCACGCCAGCAACATAATTGCGACCACCGACAAGTCACTGAAAGGAGAGGCGGCGTTTCGTCCCTTGGCCCAAGTCAGGGGTTTCCACGCCGCAACTCGGCCATGAACAGCATCCAGATCGCGGACGAGACGTTCGTCGCCGCCGACCCCGTCGAGGTCGGCAGGGCTGTCGGGGATCCCGCAAGCTGGCGGCGCTGGTGGCCCGACCTGCGGTTGACCGTGGTCGAGGATCGAGGCGAGGCCGGGCACCGGTGGACGGTCACCGGCGCGCTCACCGGGACCATGGAGATCTGGCTGCAACCCGTCCTCGACGGGGCGATCCTGCATTACTTCCTGCACGCCGAGCCATCGGGTGTGGCGGCCTGGCAGCTGGCCAAGATGAACCTGGCCAAGATGAACCACCGGCGCCGGGTGGCGGGCAAGGACATGGCGTTCGAGGTGAAGCGGCATCTGGAGGCGACGCGACCAGTGGGGGTGTCCCGGCTCGCTTGACACTTGGGTCCAATACAGCGGGGCGGGGTAGATTTTCTGGCATCGGTAGATCAGACGGGGAAGAAGGCAGTGGCGGACAAGACGGCGCAGACCATCTACATCGATGCCGACCCCTCGACGGTGATGGATGTCATCGCCGACATCGCGTCCTATCCGGAGTGGGTCAACGAGTACAAGGACTGCGAAGTCCTCGAAGCGGGCGCGGGAGGGTATCCGAAGACCGCGCGGCTGGTCCTCGACGCCGCTGTGCTCAAGGACACCATGGTGCTGGCATACGACTGGAAGCACGTCGAGGCCGGATCGGTGGAGTGGACGTTGGTGTCCAGCTCTCTGCTGAGGGCACTCAACGGCGCATATCGATTGTCGCCCAAGGGTTCCGGGACAGATGTGACCTATGAACTGTCGGTCGATCTGATCATCCCGATGATCGGACTTCTCAAACGCAAGGCCGAGCGCAGGCTGACCGACACGGCGTTGAAGGACCTCAAGAAACGAGCCGAGGCTGAGTGATCTCCCAAAGCCTACGGCCCGGATCAGCCTTTTCGTCGGTAAGGGCGGCGTAGGAAAGTCGACGTTGGCAACGGCCACCGCCGTACGCGACGCGCGCACGGGCCTGAAGGTGCTCATCGTGTCAACCGACCAGGCGCACTCGATCGGCGACGTGCTCGGGACGCCGGTCGTTCCCACCGGACGCCGTGAGCCGACCCGGGTCTTCGCCGACCTCGATTCTGGGCGGGACGCCCGACCAGGCGGATTCCTCGATGCACTGGCATTGGACACGCTGGCTCTGCTGGAGACGTACTGGCGCGAGATCGCCGGTCTGCTCGCCGGCAGATTCCCTGATTCCGACCTGGGAAGCATTGCCCCCGAAGAACTTTCGGCATTACCCGGCATTCAGGAAGTGCTCGGGCTGCACGAGGTCGGCGAACTGGCGGTATCGGGCGAGTGGGACCACGTCGTGGTGGACTGCGCATCGACCGCCGACGCGCTGCGCATGCTCACGCTGCCCGCGACGTTCGGGCTGTATCTGGAGCGAGCCTGGCCGCGGCACCGCCGGCTGTCCAGCTCCGACGACCCGCGGTCCGCCGCGGTCGTGGCACTTCTGGAGCGCATCGGCGCGGGCACGGAGCGGCTGAGCGCGCTGCTCACCGACGGGTCAAAAGTTGACGCGCACCTGGTGATGACGGCCGAGCGGGTGGTCGCCGCCGAGGCGGCCCGCACGCTGGGTTCGCTGGCGCTGATGGGTGTTCGGGTCGACGAGCTGATCGTCAACCAGATTCTCGTGCAAGACGATTCGTATGAGTACCGCAACCTGCCGGAGCATCCGGCGTTCGACTGGTACTCCGAGCGGATCTCCGAGCAACGGGCCGTTCTCGACGAGCTGGACACCATGATCGGCGACGTGCAGCTCGTCCTGGTGCCGCACCTCGCGGGCGAACCGATCGGCGCCAAGGCGCTCGGTGAGCTGCTTGACGCCGCGCGCAGGCGCGACGGGTCGCCTCCTCCTGGGCCGGTGCGACCGGTGGTCGACAGGGAATCCGGATCCGGACTCGAAGCGGTCTACCGGTTGCGGCTAGAGTTGCCCCAGGTCAACTCCTCCGCCCTGTCGCTCGGGCGGGTCGACGACGACTTGATCATCGGTGTCGGTGGCATGCGGCGCCGTGTTCGGCTGGCTTCCGTCCTTCGTCGCTGCATCGTGATGGACGCACAGCTGCGAGGCAGTGAGTTGACAGTGCGGTTCCGACCGAATCCGGAGGTGTGGCCAGCGTGAGTGGCGAGCACTCCGACCTCGGTCCGGAACTGCGGCAGCCCGCGCAGACCATCCTGGACAGGCTGGACCCCGCCGTGCGACTCGCCGCAGCGCGTGCCGCAGGCAGCGGTGACAGCCCCGGCAAGTGCCAGCAGGTGTGGTGCCCGGTGTGTGCGCTCGCCGCCCTGGCGTCCGGCGAACAGCACCCACTCCTGACAGTGATCGCTGACCATAGCGTCGCGCTGCTGGCAGTGATCAGAGCAATCATCGAGCAGTCAGCGGATGGCGCACAGTCAGGCGGCGAGCCGCCGGAGGGACCGCCGCCACCGCCGGATTCGCCGAATGGTGACGGGCCCCCGCCGCCAGGGCCGGGGCGGTATCAACACATCCCGGTCACAGTCGAGGAGTAGCCGCCACGTTTGTGGTCGCATCCACAGCGCGTGGGTACAGTTGTCGCAGAACACAGTCTCCTGTGTTCGATCATCGGGAGGGCCCCATGTGGTATTGGCTGTTCAAGTACATCTTCATGGGTCCCTTGCTGCAGTTGTTGGGCCGGCCGAAAGTCGAAGGGCTGGAATATGTTCCGCGCTCGGGCCCGGCGATCTTGGCCAGTAACCACCTCGCGGTCGCGGACAGCTTCTACAAGCCTCTGGTGGTCCGCAGGAGGATCACCTTCCTGGCCAAGGCCGAGTACTTCACCGGAACGGGGATCAAGGGCCGGTTTCAGCGGTGGTTCTACACCGCTGCGGGGCAGGTGCCGATCGACCGCACCGACGCCGACAGCGCGCACGCCGCGTTGACCACCGCCGCACGCGTCCTCGGTGAGGGCAAGCTTCTTGGCATGTATCCGGAGGGCACGCGCTCGCCCGACGGGCGGCTCTACAAGGGCAAGACGGGGCTGGCGCGACTGGCGCTGGAAACCGGCGTTCCGGTGATTCCCGTCGCGATGATCGGAACCGATTCCGTCAATCCGCCCGGCAGCAAGATGTGGAAGTTCGGCCGGGTAGTGGTGAAGTTCGGCAAGCCCATGGATTTCAGCCGGTTCGAGGGCCTGGCAGGCAACAGGTTCATCGAGCGCGCGGTGATCGACGAGGTGATGTACGAGCTCATGCGGCTGTCGGGGCAGGACTACGTGGACCTGTACGCCGCCGACATCAAGGACGGCAAGTCCGAAAACACGGCGAGCCCGTCCGCCCGCATGCCCGAGGTCGCCGCGGGCTGAGCCGGCAATCGAGCAACAGCCGGCCGAGCTAGTTGACCGCGGGGACGCGCGCCTCGTCGAGCGCCTTGTCGCTCCGCGGCGCGGGACGCACCGAAACGGTGCCCGCGACGATGATCACCGCGATCGCCCACCACACATAGGACCCGCCAAGCAGCTGTCGCCACAGCGACGCCGCGGTCTCGCGGTGTTCCGGCATCAGCGGTATCGGCGTCCAGACCATCAGAACGATGCCAGCCGCCGACACCAGCGCCAACGCCGCGTGCCGCTGCCGATACGCCACGACCGCGGTGACCAGCACCGTCGGCAGCACCCATACCCAGTGATGTGACCAGGACACCGGCGAGACCACCAGTCCGAACATCGCCACACAGATCAACGCCAGCACCGGCTGGTCGGCCTTCAACGCGCGTCGGGCTGCCCATACGGTCACGGCGAGCACCAAGAAGCAGGCGACCGTCCACAGAACGAAACGCGCGCTCTCACCGATGCCGAGTCGGGCGAGCGCACCCGCGATGTTCTGGTTGGTATTCAGTGTCGCGGTGCCGATGCGGTCGGTGTTGCGCACGGTTTCCGTCCAGTACTCCAGCGAGTCGCGCCAGGCGAACGCCACCCCGACAAGTGTGGCCACCACTGCCGATACCGCGGTGACGACCAGCGCACGGGTGTCTCGGCGGACCAGGAAGTACAGCAGGAATACCGCCGGGGTGAGCTTGAGCGCGATCGCCAACCCCAGCAGCATGCCGCGCGGCCACGGCGTCTTGCGCGGCACGCAGTCGGCGATGACCAGCGTCATCAACACGACGTTGACCTGCCCGAAATCGAAATTCGACCGGATCGGCTCGAAGTAGACCACCGCGGGCGCGACGATCGCCGCGGCCAGCCAGGCCCGGCGCAGCCACGCCGGCTCGCCGGTCACCCGGGTTCTGCCCGCCGACGGATCCGGCCACACGTCTAGGCGGGTCAGCAGGATTGTCGTCGCGACGATCAGCAGGACCAGCGTGGTGAGCGTGATCGCGATGCTGGCGGCGTCCAGCGACAGCAGCGCGAACGGCGCGAAGGCGACCGCCGCCAGCGGCGGATAGGTGAACGGCAGATCCAGCCCGCCGCGGGTCTGGAACGTGACGCCGTCGGCGTACAGCGACCGTCCGTCGAGCCACGCCCGGCCGCCCATCCGGTAAACGTCGACGTCGATGCGGTACGGAAGGTGCCCCAGCAGTCGCCAGCCCGCCCAGACCAACGCCGCCACG
>Ga0190271_10002918_pt1 | contig 10575 bp, 8 predicted proteins | sample Popmic356T_FD_133747 | JGI IMG/M metagenome (GOLD analysis project Ga0190271, IMG submission 133747) | Populus adjacent soil microbial communities from riparian zone of Weber River, Utah, USA - 356 T | ecosystem: Environmental > Terrestrial > Soil > Riparian zone | place: USA: Utah | collected... | reverse complement strand
TCGTGCCCGGGCCCGTGCTCGACCTCGCGGCGCAGGCCGGATCGTTCGTCCGGTGACCACGGTGTCCCTCTCCTCGCTGGCGCTGCCCGTCCTGGACGACGCGCTGGCGGCGCGGCTCCAGCAACGGATGGCCGAGGTGGAGGCACGTCTCGAGGAGGAGATCCGGTCGGAGGCGGAGTTCATCACCGAGGTCTGCCGGCACCTGCTGCATGCCGGCGGGAAGCGGATCCGCCCGCTCCTGGTGCTGCTCGCCGCAGAGGTCGGCGACGGCGAGGCCCACGGGGTCGTGACGTCCGCGTGCGTCGTCGAGCTCACCCATCTCGGGTCGCTGTACCACGACGACGTGATGGACGAGGCCATGCTCCGCCGGGGCGCCGAGTCGGCCAACGCCCGGTGGGACAACCACGTCTCGATCCTCGCCGGTGACTGGTTGTTCTCGAAGTCGTCGGAGCTCACCTCGGAGCTCGGTCCCGAGGCGGTGCGGATCCAGGCGCAGACCTTCTCGCGGCTGGTCGAGGGCCAGATCCTCGAGACCCAGGAGCCGCGCGACGGCGAGGACATCCTTGACCACTACCTGCGCGTCGTCGGCGGCAAGACCGGTTCCTTGATCGCCACCTCCGCCCGGTACGGCGCGATGTTCGGCGGCGCCTCGCCGCAGGTGGTGGAGGCGCTGAGCGCGTACGGCGAGAAGGTCGGTGTCGCCTTCCAGCTCTCCGACGACATCCTCGACGTCGGCAGCGACTCCGACGAGTCCGGCAAGACGCCGGGGACCGACCTCCGCGAGGGCGTGCCGACGTTGCCCACCGTGCTGGCCCGCCGCTCGGCCGAGCCGGGCGACGCGAGGCTCCGCGACCTGCTGCAGTCAGGACCGCTGACCGACGACGCCCTCGTCGAGGAGACCCTCCGGTTGCTGCGTGCCCACCCGGCCATGGACGAGGCACGCGCCTACGTGCTGGGGCTCGCCCGGGAGGCGAGCGAGCTGCTCGCCGTACTCCCGGACGGGCCGGTCAGGGACGCGCTGGTCGCCTTCGCCGACCTCATCGCCACCCGCACCGCCTGACCCCGGACAGGTCAGGGGACCGCGTCGACCGGCACCGGAGAGGTACGACGGCTGCGGACAGCGTCGATCGTGAACAGAGCCAGGGCGGTCCAGATGATCGCGAACCCGATCCACCTGGCTGCGGGCATGGGCTCGTCGCGCACCAGCACCCCGATGAGGAACTGCAGGGTCGGGGTGACGTACTGGACCATGCCGATCGTCGTCAGGGACACCCGCGAAGCGGCGGCGCTGAAGCACAGCAGCGGCACGGCGGTGACGATCCCGCTGGTCGCCAGCAGCGCGAAATGCCCGGGCGCGTCGGTGAACGCCTGGGAGTCGCCGACGGTCTGCAGCCAGATGAGGTACGCGATCGCGAACGGCGCCATCACCGACGACTCGATGGTCAGGCCCTCGACGGCGCCGGCGCCGACCTGCTTCTTCGCCAGCCCGTACGACGCGAACGTCACGGCCAGGGCCAGCGCGATCCACGGCGGGCGGCCGTAGTCGAGAGTGAGCCCGAGCACCGCCAGTGTGGCCAGTGCAAGGGCGACCCGTTGCAGCGGGCGCAGGTGCTCGCGAAGCACGACCACCGCGATGGCCACGGTCACGAGCGGTCCGATGAAGTAGCCCAGGCTGGTCTCGACGACGTGCTCCGTGGTCACGCCGTAGATGTAGAACCCCCAGTTGACGGTGATGAGCACCGCGGCGACGACCAGGATCCGGCGTTGACGACGGGTGCGCAGGACCGCCAGGACACGGCCGGTCCGGCGCAGGAGCAGCACCCCGACGATCATCGTGGCCGCGGACCAGGCAACGCGATGGGCCAGGATCTCCACGGATCCGCCCGGCTCGAGCAGGGGCCAGTAGAGCGGGAACAGCCCCCAGATCGTGTAGGCGGCGAAGGCGAGAAGCAGCCCCCGCCTGCTCTCGCCCATGGGGCGACGCTAGCCCACCAGGGCAACGCCTCGGACAGCCCCGGAAGAGGCCAGCGATCAGGCGACGGTCCAGGTGTCGCCGCCGTACAGCAGGCTGGCGAGAGCCTCCTGCCGGTTCTCGGTGCCCTGGCGTGCGGTCACGACCTGGTGGCGCGCCCCGTCGTCGTACGTCGGCCGCTCCACCTGACGGAAGATGCCGATCGGGGCCTGGTGGAGGTAGCCCGCATCGGTGAGCCGGGACATGGCGAACGCGGTCGTCGGGTCGTCGGCGTGCGCGTCGTGCACCACCAGGTCGCCCTCGTCGACGTCGGCCAGGTCGACCACGGCGACCCCGCCGGTCGAGGCGTCGCGGACGATGCCCTTGGTCGGGTTGCCCTCCTCGTCGGGGACGCCGAACCGAACCGGCTCGCCGTGGCGCAGCGGGATGATCGCGTCCGCGGCTGAGGAGTCCTTGGCGCCCTTGATCGCGTCGAAGGCGCCGTCGTTGAAGATCGGGCAGTTCTGGTAGATCTCCACCAGTGCGGTGCCCCGGTGCGCGGCCGCGGCGCGAAGCACCTCGGTGAGGTGCTTGCGGTCGGAGTCGATGGTGCGGGCCACGAACGTGCCCTCTGCGCCGAGCGCGAGCGAGACCGGGTTGAAGGGCTGGTCGAGCGATCCCAGCGGCGTCGACTTGGTGACCTTGCCGACCTCGGAGGTCGGGGAGTACTGCCCCTTGGTGAGCCCGTAGATGCGGTTGTTGAACAGCAGGATGGTGAGGTTCACGTTACGGCGCAGCGCATGGATGAGGTGGTTGCCGCCGATCGACAGAGCGTCGCCGTCACCGGTGACGACCCAGACCGACAGGTCCTCGCGGGCGGTGGCCAGCCCGGTCGCGATCGCCGGGGCCCGTCCGTGGATCGAGTGCATGCCGTAGGTGTCGAGGTAGTACGGGAACCGTGACGAGCAGCCGATGCCGGAGACGAACACGATGTTCTCCCGGCGCAGGCCGAGCTCCGGCAGGAACCCCTGCACGGCGGCCAGTACGGCGTAGTCGCCGCAGCCGGGGCACCAGCGGACCTCCTGGTCGGAGGTGTACTCCTTGCGGTTCTGCGGGCCGTCGGCGGTCGGGACGCCCGTCAGGCCGGGGAAGGGCAGTTCGATGGTCACTTCGTGTCCTCCGACGGATTGTCGTGGGTGCTCTCGACGAGACCGGTGATCGCCGCCGCGAGCTCGGCGGCCTTGAGGGGCAGGCCGCGCACCTGGTTGTAGCCGACCACGTCGACGAGGAACCTCGCGCGCAGCAGCATCGACAGCTGACCGAGGTTCATCTCGGGCACCATCACCGCGTCGTACCCCTTGATGATCTGCCCCAGGTCCTTCGGGAGCGGGTTGAGGTGCCGCAGGTGCAGCTGCGCGACGTCCATGCCGGCATTGCGGACCCGGCGGCAGGCCGCGCCGATCGGTCCGTACGTCGATCCCCAGCCGAGCACCAGCACCTGGGCCTTGCCGGAAGGGTCGTCGACCTCGAGCGGCGGCAGGGAGTCGGCGATGCGGTCCACCTTGGCCTGGCGGGTGCGGACCATGAGGTCGTGGTTCGCCGGGTCGTAGGAGATGTTGCCGTGGCCGTCGCTCTTCTCGAGTCCGCCGATGCGGTGCTCGAGACCCGCGGTGCCGGGGATCGCCCAGGGGCGAGCGAGCGTCTCGGCGTCGCGCTGGTAGGGCCAGAAGCTCTTCGACCCGTCGTCCTCGGTGTGGTTCGGCTCGGTGGCGAACGCCGGGTCGATGCCGGGGAGGTCGGCGACGTCGGGGATGCGCCACGGCTCGGACCCGTTGGCGAGGTAGCCGTCGGACAGCAGCATCACCGGGGTGCGGTAGGTGACGGCGATCCTGGTCGCCTCGACGGCGGCGTCGAAGCAGTCCGCCGGTGACTGCGGGGCGACGATCGGGACCGGCGCCTCTCCGTTGCGGCCGAACAGCGCCATGAGGAGGTCCGACTGCTCGGTCTTGGTGGGCAGCCCCGTCGACGGTCCGCCGCGCTGCACGTCGACGACCACGAGTGGAAGCTCGGTCATCACGCCGAGGCCGATGGTCTCCGCCTTGAGGGCGATGCCCGGACCCGAGGTCGTGGTGACGCCGAGCGCCCCGCCGAACGCGGCGCCGAGAGCGGCGCCGATGCCGGCGATCTCGTCCTCCGCCTGGAAGGTCGTCACGCCGAAGCGCTTGTGCTTGCTGAGCTCGTGGAGGACGTCGCTGGCCGGGGTGATGGGGTAGGCGCCCAGGAACAGATCGAGGCCGGACTGCGCCGCGCCGGCGATGAGGCCGTACGAGAGCGCCAGGTTTCCGGTGATGTTGCGGTAGGTGCCGGTGGCCATCGGGGCCGGCTTGATCTCGTACTGGACGACGAACGCCTCGGTGGTCTCCCCGAAGTTCCAGCCGGCCTTGAACGACGGGACGTTGGCGTCGCGGATGTCAGGCACCTTGGCGAAGCGGCGCTCGAGGAACGTGATGGTCGAGTCGGTCGGACGGCCGTACATCCACGACACCAGGCCGAGCGCGAACATGTTCTTCGCCCGGGCGGCGTCCTTGCGGGAGAGGCCGAACTCCTTGACGGCCTCGACGGTCATGCCCGTCAGGTCAAGGTCGTGGACGGCGAACTCGCCGAGCGCTTCGGTCTCCAGCGGGTTGTCGTCGTAGCCGGCCTTGGCGAGGTTGCGCTTGGTGAAGTCGTGGGTGTCGACGATGATCGTCGCGCCCTTGGGCAGGTCGGTGAGGTTGGCCCGGAGGGCTGCGGGATTCATCGCGACCAGCACGTCGGGACGGTCGCCCGGCGTGAGGATGTCGTGGTCGGCGAAGTGGACCTGGAACGACGAGACCCCGGGCAGCGTGCCCTGCGGGGCGCGGATCTCGGCTGGGAAGTTCGGCAGGGTCGAGAGGTCGTTGCCGAAGGACGCCGTCTCCTGGGTGAAGCGGTCGCCCGTCAGCTGCATGCCGTCACCGGAGTCGCCCGCGAAGCGGATGATCACCCGGTCGAGCTGCTTGACCTGTTTGGCCACGCCTGGTTCGCCCTTCTGTGTGCGTGGGGAGGGCTGTCAGCCGCCCCGGGGCCCTGACTAGAACATGTTCTCATTCTGCCTCGGCCTCGACCCTTGATCCTACGACCTGGGTCACAACTCCTGTCCCTTCCGTCCGGATCCCGGTGCTGTGGTGTGACGCACGTCAAGCCGTAGCGACGCGCCGAAGGGTGGACGGTGCGCTACGGTTCTGGTCTTAGTCCAGTAACTTACTGTTCTAAGTCGTATTTCCCATCGGGTGGACAAGGAAACACACACATGAACATCAAGACCAGGGCAGCGCTCGCAGGGAGCCTCGTGGGGGTGCTCGCGCTGTCGGCCTGCGGAGGGTCGTCCGACGCCTCCTCCGGGGGCGACGACAGCTCCGGAGACCAGCTCGACGTGGTGGGCTTCTCCGTGCTGGAGGCCTCCAACGAGGAGCAGTTCGCCAACTTCCAGGGGACCGACGAGGGCGCGGACGTCGAGTTCCTGCCGTCGTACGGCGCCTCGGGTGACCAGAGCCGCGCGGTCGAGGCCGGCAAGGCGGCTGACATCGTGCACTTCTCGCTCGAGCCCGACCTGCAGCGGGTCGTCGACTCGGGCGCAGTCGCCGACGACTGGAACGCCGGGGAGACCAAGGGCATCTGGACCCAGTCGGTCGTCGTCTTCGTCGTCCGCGAGGGCAACCCCAAGGGCATCGAGGACTGGGACGACCTGACCCAGGACGGCGTCGAGGTGATCACCCCGAACCCGGCCTCGTCCGGGTCCGCGAAGTGGAACATCCTCGCCGCGATCGGGCAGGCCGGCGACGAGAAGGCGGGCGAGGCCTACCTCACCGACCTCCTCAACAACACGGTGGCCCTGCCGGAGAGCGCGCGTGACGCGACCACGCTGTTCGACAGCGGCACTGGTGACGTGCTGCTCTCCTACGAGAACGAGGCGATCCTCGCCAAGCAGAACGGCGCGCCCATCGAGTACGTCCTGCCCGACACCACGCTGCTCATCGAGAACCCCGGCGCGGTGACCAAGGAGGCGTCGGAGTCGGCGCAAGCGTTCGCGGACTACCTCCTCTCCGAGGAGGGCCAGACGACGTACGCCGAGTACGGCTTCCGGCCGCTGGTCGACGTCGACGTCGAGGTCGAGGGCGCGACTGACTCGTCGAACCCGTTCCCCGAGCCGGGGACCCTGCTCACCGTCGGTGAGTACTTCAACGGCTGGGGCGAGGCCAACGACCTCTACTTCGACGAGGAGAGCGGCATCGTGACCGGCCTCCTGGCCGAGACGAACAAGGGCTGACCTCATGGCCACGGCCTCTCCGGTCGACCTGCTGCCGGCGGCGCGAGGATCCTCGCGCCGCCGGCGGTCGCGTGGGTCGCCGCGTCAGCTGACCCGAGCCTCGGCGCTCGGGCTGGGGGTCGCGCTGTTGTGGTTCAGCCTCCTGGTCCTGATCCCACTGGCTGCCGTCATTGCGACCGCAGCGGCCGGTGGGATCGCCGGGTTCTGGGACGTCCTCACCAACGACATGACCGCGGCGGCGCTCCGGCTGACCATCGGCATGGCAGTGCTGACCACGCTGGTCAACGTCGTCATGGGCACGGTCATCGCCTGGGTGCTGGTCCGCGACCGGTTCTGGGGGCGCACGATCCTCAACGTGCTCATCGACATTCCCTTCGCGCTCCCGACGGTGGTCGCCGGTCTGGTCCTGCTGGCGCTCTACGGACCGGGGAGTCCGCTCGGCGTCAACGTGGCCAACACCCGCGTGGCCGTCTACCTGGCGCTGGCCTTCGTCACGTTGCCGTTCGTGGTGCGGACGGTGCAGCCGGTGCTCGAGGAGCTCGAGGGCGACGTCGAGGAAGCCGCTGCCTCGCTGGGCGCCGGCCGTCTGACGACCTTCCGGCGCGTGATCCTGCCGAGCCTCGTGCCTGCGATCACGGCAGGCGCTGCTCTGGCCTTCGCCCGAGCCATCAGCGAGTACGGCTCGCTGGTCCTGCTCAGCGGTTCCCTTCCGTTCGAGACCCAAGTGGCGTCGGTCCGGGTGCTGGCCTACCTCGAGGGTGGTGACCGCGCCGGCGCGGCCGCGGTCGCGACCGTGCTGCTGGTGGTGGCTCTCGCCGTGATCGTGTTCCTCGACGTGCTGCAACGAAGGGTGGCCCAGCGTGGCTAGCGCGTCGAGGATCAAGGAACCCACCTCGGTGCGGTGGGGGCTGCGCCTGCTCGCGTGCACCTACGTGTTCTTCCTGGTGGCATGGCCGACGTGGATGGTCGTGCAGAACACCTTCGCCGACGGGCTCACCGGGCTGCAGACGGCCCTGAACGACCCCGTCGTCCAGCACTCCCTGAAGATGACCGCGATCGTCGCGGGGTGGGCCGTCGTGATCAACACCGTCTTCGGAGTCGGCATGTCGCTGCTCCTCACCCGGTACGAGTACCCGGGGAAGCGGATGCTGTCGGTGCTCATCGACATCCCGATGTCCGTGTCTCCCGTGGTGGTCGGTCTCGCGCTGCTGCTGGTGTACAGCGGAACCTTCGGCTGGTTCGGCAAAGGCCTGGAGGCCAACGGGATCCAGATCATCTTCTCCACTCCCGGCATGATCATGGCGACGTGCTTCGTGGCGCTGCCCCTGGTCATCCGCGAGGTCGTGCCCGTGCTCCAGGAGATCGGTGACGACCAGGAGCAGGCGGCCAGGTCACTGGGCGCCAACGCCGTCCAGACGTTCCGCCGCATCACGCTGCCGAGCATCAAGTGGGCGATCATCTATGGCGTCGTGCTCAGCCTCGCCAGGTCGCTCGGCGAGTTCGGCGCCGTGAAGGTCGTGTCGGGCAACGTGGTCATGCAGACCCAGACGGCAACGCTGGTGGTCGAGCAGAAGTACCAGAACTTCCAGCAGGAGACGGCGTACTCGACGGCCTTCCTCCTGGCCGCAGCCGCCGTGGTCTGCATCATCGTCGTCTCCCTCATCAGGCCCAAGGAAGAAGAGTCATGAGCATCGAGGTCAACCACATCAACAAGCGGTTCGGTGACTTCGTCGCGCTGGACGACGTCAGCATGTCGATCCCCACCGGCCGGCTCACCGCGCTGCTCGGACCGAGCGGCGGCGGGAAGTCGACGCTGCTGCGCATCATCGCCGGGCTCGAGTCGGCCGACTCGGGTGAGGTGCACATCGAGGGCACGGAGGCGACACACCTGCCCGCACAGAAGCGCAACGTGGGCTTCGTGTTCCAGCACTACGCGGCGTTCAAGCACATGACCGTCGCCAAGAACGTCGCCTTCGGGCTCGAGATCCGCAAGCGCCCCAAGGACGAGGTGAATCGACGGGTGGAGGAGCTGCTCGACCTCGTCCACCTCACGCAGTTCTCGCACCGGTTGCCCTCGCAGCTCTCCGGTGGTCAGCGGCAGCGGATGGCGCTCGCCCGCGCCCTCGCGGTCGAGCCGAAGGTTCTCCTGCTCGACGAGCCGTTCGGCGCGTTGGACGCCAAGGTCCGCAAGGAGCTGCGCGACTGGCTGCGCCGGCTGCACGACGAGGTGCACGTGACGACCGTGTTCGTGACCCACGACCAGGAGGAGGCGCTCGAGGTCGCCGACGAGATCGCGGTGATCAACGACGGCAGGATCGAGCAGGTCGGTTCACCGGACGAGCTGTACGACCGTCCGGCCAACGACTTCGTGATGTCCTTCCTCGGGCCTGTCACCGCGCTCGGCGGCCAGCTGGTCCGTCCGCACGACATCGACCTGGCGAACGACGGGAACGCGTTCGGCTCGGTGCCCGGCGTGATCACGCGCATCCAGAGGGTCGGCTTCGAGGTGCGCGTCTCCGTCCGGACCGACGTGGACGACGACGTCGTGGTGATGATGACCAAGGCGCACGCACGCGGCCTCGAGAACGGCTCGAAGGTGTGGCTGACGACAGCCAAGGGTGCGCTGACGGTGCCTGCGATGGGCGAGACGCTGCCGCCGGGGGTGCTCTCCGAGGACATGGGGGACGTCGAGGCCATCGCCTGACACCGGTCTCGGTGGTCGAGTAGCCGCGACGAAGGAGCGGCGTATCGAGACCATCCTGCGATGCTGGGCGCCATGCCGACCGACCTGACCCGTCGTACCGTCCATCGCGCCGGCGTCGACCTCGCGGTCTTCGAGGGCGGCGACCCCGCGGCGCCGACGATCGTGCTCGTGCACGGCTGGCCGGACACGCACTGGCTGTGGCACGGGGTGATGGAGCGGCTCGCCCGCGAGTTCAGGGTGGTGGCCTTCGACCTCCGGGGGATGGGCGAGTCGGGTGACCCCGGCGCCGTGGCCGGCTTCACCCTGGTTGAGATGGCAGACGACCTCTTCGCCGTGATCGACGCGGTGAGCCCGGACGAGCCGGTGCACGTCCTCGCTCATGACTGGGGCTCGGTCGCCGTCTGGGAGGCCGTGTGCCGACCCGGATCCGAGCATCGGATCGCATCGTTCGTGTCGATCAGCGGCCCGAGCCTCGACCACATGGGGCTGTGGATGAAGCGTTCACTGCGCCGGCCGACGCCCACAGCCGTGGGTGGCCTGCTCGCCCAGGTGCTGTCCTCGTGGTACCTCTGGCTCTACCTCACGCCACTGGCACGCGTGTTCTTCGGACGGTTCGGCACTGCGCGGCGGTGGGGCCGCTTCCTCCGGAGGATCGAGGGCTACGACCCCGAGCCCTGGCACCACGCCCCGACCCTCACCCGCGACATGGTGAGCGGGTTGCGCATCTACCGCGCCAACGTGCTGTCGGGCCTCGGCGGGCCGCGCGAGCGTCGTACGGCGGTGCCGGTGCTCCAGGTCGTGCCGACCCGGGACATCGCGATCCGCGGTGCCGGCCTGCGGGAGAGCGAGCGCTGGGCCGACCAGCTGGAGCGCCGGGAGATCCCGTACGGGCACTGGGTCGCGCTCGGCCATCCGGATGTGGTCGCCGCCGAGGCAGCGCGGTTCTTCATGGCGGTGGCCCCGCACCGCTGAACCGGCTCGCGCCCTATGCTCGCAGGCATCGGGTGTGCCGGTCGGGAAGGAGAGCCGCGTGAGCGAAGCGCGCCACCTTTCTCCTGCGCCGCCGGGCCGCCCGGAGCGCTCGGACTTCCGGTACTCCATCGTCGTCCCGGTCTTCAACAGCGTCGGCGTGGTGGAGACCACGATCGACCGCATCGTCGACGTGTTCGAGGGCGCCGGCCTGCGCTACGAGCTGATCCTCGTCAACGACGGCAGCCGGGACGGCAGCTGGGACGTCATCGCGGCGCGGGCGCGCACCTCGCCGCACGTCGTGGCGCTCAACCTGCTGCGCAACTACGGACAGCACTGCGCCAACCTCGCTGGCCTGCGGGAGGCCACCGGGGACTTCGTCATCACCATGGACGACGACCTCCAGAACCCGCCCGACCAGGCGCTCCTCCTCATCGATGAGGCCATCACCGGCCGCGACGTGGTGTTCGGCCGCTTCGAACGCAAGCAGGCCCCGGGGTACCGGCGCCTCGGAAGCAAGGTCATCAACCAGCTCAACCGCAGGGTCTTCGGGCAGCCACAGGACCTGGCGGTGTCCAACTTCCGCATCCTGAGGCGCGACGT
>Ga0190271_10002917_pt1 | contig 10576 bp, 7 predicted proteins | sample Popmic356T_FD_133747 | JGI IMG/M metagenome (GOLD analysis project Ga0190271, IMG submission 133747) | Populus adjacent soil microbial communities from riparian zone of Weber River, Utah, USA - 356 T | ecosystem: Environmental > Terrestrial > Soil > Riparian zone | place: USA: Utah | collected... | reverse complement strand
GCGACGGCACGCTGGGTCGGCAAGGATACGCTGCGCGACCTGACGAAACCCAAGCGCCGCAAGCGGGCGTGACGCAACGCTCATCACACTTCGCACAGCTCCGCATTCACACAGCTCCGCATTCACACTCGCGCCTGGCATGAGCATTGCCAGTCTAGAACACAAGGCCCGTCTAACGGAGACAGGCGCGTCCCGACGCAAACCGAGGAGACGAAGATGCGAAGCCATCCGATCATCAGTGCGGCATTGGCCGTGGCCGCGACGGCGTGTGCCAGCAGCTCTCAGGCAGAGCAAGTACGCGATGCGCACAATGAGCGAATCGACGAGCGCACGGTCGCTCAAACCCAAGCCGTCGAAGACCGCGAGGACGCGCGCATCGACAGGATCAAGTGGAAGCACGAGCTCGCGAAGAACGACGTCGTCATGTACGGCAAGCAGGATCCGCAAGCAGCCAAGCAGTTGATCCTGGTCGACGAGCAACAGTCGACGTACGAAGCCAAGGTCGCGGCGCGCTACGAGACCATCGGAGTGCGCATCAACGCGGCTCGCGAGAAGCTCGCCATTCTCGGCAACAAAGCGCCTGCAGGCCTGCGCAACGAGCTGGCCGCGGTCCAGCGCGAGCACACACAGCTCGAGCCAGAGGTGCGAGCACTACCTGCCGCACCGACGACGATCTGGGAAGAGAGCGCCGAAACGCTCGACAATCGCCTGGCGGCGCTGAATGCGCGCGTGAAACGCCTCACTGTGGAGATCGAAAACCACGCAGTGTGAGACGCATCCTGTCGGACTTGGTCCGCGCGAATGCGCTCAGCTCGCGCGGACCACGGCTGTTACACAACGAGCTTACATCTTGGAAGTCTCGTAGCGCGTGACGCTCATCATCGAACGCATGCTCCCGTAGAGGTACGGGCGATAGCGTTCGTCGCTCTCCAGAAATAGCTTGTAGAACGGAATGATGTAGGCGGCTTGAATGTCGAACGACGGGGTCGCTTCTTCTGGTGCGGACTGATCGGTGCTCGTGCGGTTCGTCGATAGGTAGTGGTCGCCCTCGAACACCACCAGGAACTTCTCGGTCGAGTCGGGGATGCTCTCGTAGTGAGGGCTCGCGTTGCCCGACACTGAGGCGACCGTGTCGCCAGCTGCGCCAATGAACATAATCGGCGCTTTCACCATGGGGAAGCTGCCCCCCGGCTGCCACGGCTGCAGCGGCATCGCGCAACGGATCATGTCGCCAAGCTCGTTCGCGGCGAAGAGTGTCCCGCCGCCGCCCATCGAGTGCCCGGTCACGCAGATGCGATCCGTCGCGATCTTTCCGAGCAGCGGGCTTCCCATGCGCGTGTTCTCGGCCTGAATCTTCTTCACGGCGGCAACGAGGTCATCGCCGCGCGCGGGCGGCTGGTCTGACGTGCTCGTAGGCGACGTGATGAGTGCAACGATCCCGTGCGACGCCAACATGTCGCCGAGGAACGTGTAGTTCTCTTTGGTCGCGGTGAAGCCGGGCGTGAACGCGACCACTCCGAAGGGCGGCTGGGCACCTTCGGGGTAGTACATCATAGACGACCCGTACGTACGCTCTTCGAGCCCTTCCGTGTACGTCATGACGGCGTACGGGCCCTTGGCGCTGACGTTGACCTCGTCGGTCTTCGGGAAGCCTCCCACGGCAGGTGCAGGAGCACCGCCGCTGCCAGCTGCAACCTGTCCGGCTACGCCAGCGGTTCCCGGGTCGGAACCGCTGGCTCCTGCCGTCGCGATCGTGCCGGTGCCAGCCGTCGCCGTGGTGCCCGCGCCAGCCGTCGCCGGAGTGCCCGCGCCAGCCGTCGCAATGCCGCCGCCGATGCTACCGCCCGGCGACGGCGCTCCGCCGCCAGTTCCAGCTCCAGTTCCAGCGCCAGTCGCGCCGATTCCAGCTCCAGCGACGGAGCTCCTACCGGCCGTTGCGGTTCCGGTGCGGCCGGCCGTCGTGGACGCGGCCCCAGCTATGGTGCCGATGCCCGGCGCAGGAAACCCAGTGCCGGCTTGCGTCGCCGGCAGCCCCTGTGCCCCTTCGCCGCTGCAAGCGGCGAGAAGCGCGAGTGCAGGAAACAGTGGTGCAGCGCGATCGCGGTCTCGTCGGCTACTCCGCGTCTGAGTGTACATGGGGCTCCTGTCTCAAGTGGTATGAGCAACTCCGTAACTCATTACTCACGGGTCAACAGGTCTTAGCGCAAGCGGCAGCAGAGAAACAGGAGCGGATCCTCGTTACTGCTAACGTCGCCACGCGGGAAACGGCCAAATCCCAAGGCACGGATAGCGTTCCCCATCCCTCGGCCGTTGCTAGCGCCAACCTCACGAGCACACTCGCCGCTGCACATGGGCAGAGCGCTATCCTCAAATGGGCTAGCAACGGTAAGTGGCTGCGCCTCGGTCTAACGTCGACGCAGGCTACACCTGCAGCCGCAACGTCGCCGCCCGCATCACCGCCAGCTGCTCGAACAACGCTTCCACGCGCTCGCCCACATCTCCCGCGTCGAGCGGCTCCGGCGTCGGCGCCGGTGGCCGGCGCTCCACGAGCGCCTCGCGCAGGTCTGTTAGGCCCGCGCGCAACTCACCGGCGCGGGCCACCAAGTGCTGATGCATGCCGGTGCCGCGTGCGAACACGGTCGTGATCACCCCCGACGTGAAGCGATGTGAATACAGCAGCAAGCTCAGCACGGCTTCGGCCTGATCCGGCGCGATGCCGGCCTCGGTGAGCAGCCGCTGGTACGAAGCTTCGGCGTTGAGCAACGCCAGACCGAGCCGCCGTCGCGCTGCGCGGGTCTCGGCGACCGAGGGCTCCGGCTGCGCCGCCAACAGCAGCAGCTCGCACAAGCTCGCCAGCGCGGTCCCGAGCAGCGGGCGAATCTGGTCGCGCTCGGAGAGCGGAAAGAGCAAGCGCGACCCGAGCAGCGCCACACAGGCGCCGAGCAGCGTGTTGAGCGTGCGGACTCCCGCCAGCGCCGGCTGTGCCGTGTGCGTCTCGGCCAGCAGCACGAACGCCGGCGTCAAGAACACCGTGAATGCTCCGTAGTTGAGCGGCAAAAGCGCCACCGCCACGCTAACGAACGCGAACACGCACACCACGATGATCTTGGGGTCGCTCACCAAACCGGCGAGCAAGAACGCAGCAGCCGCCCCCACCGCCGTGCCGAGCACGCGCTGCAAGGCCTTGGCCCAGGTCTGCGTGCCATGAGGCTGCATGATCACGAGACACGTCAGCGTGGCCCAGTAGCCATGGTCGAGCGCGAGCAGGTTGACGATCAGCAGCGTGGCTGCAGTCGCCAGCCCGCAGCGCAGGGCGTGACGAAACATCGCAGAGTCGAGCGTGAGATGGTCTTCGAGGATGGCCAGCTTGGAGGGCTTCTCGGTGAGCTCGCTTAGCTCCGCGCGCACCATCTCGTCGCTGATCGTCGGGTCGTCGATGGGGCGCGCGAGCTGCACCAAGCGCTCGACGCGCTCGACGGCCCGCAGCAAGATCCGCGGCTCGTGATCTTCCGGGGTAAGCGTCGACTCGCGCAAGACACGCGTGAGCGACTGCCGCTGAGGCGCGCCCGGCTGCAGCGGCACCTCGGCTTCCAGCGCATCCGCGACGCGCAGCAGCTCGCCGGCCAGGTAGTGGGCAGTGCGATCGATCCAGCCGAGCAGCTGCGGCAGGTGCTCGGGAGGCTCGAACGCAAGGCCATCTTCGATGGCGATCAACGCCCCGAGCACACGATCGGAGCCCTCTACGAGCGCGAGCAGCTGTTCGCCGCGCTGGCTCGGCCCGACACGCCCCTTGCGCATGCTGCCTATCTGCGCGCGCGCGGCCTCGATCGCGCTGCGAGCCGCGCCCACCCGCTCGCGACGCACGACCTGCGCGGCGGTGTCCGACGGCGCGCCGATCAGCGACTCGGCCACGCGTGCCAGCGCGCGCAGCGTGTCGGCAACGGCGATGCGCGCGGGGCGATACACGCGCAACGGCCAGAGCGACAGCGAGATCAACGCGGCCCAGGCCGTGCCGAGCACGAAAAACGCCGCGCTGGTCGAAGCCGCCGACAGCTCAGAGGTCGGGTGCGTCAGTGCGATGACCAGCGACATCGCGACCATCGTGCCGACCGACGTGGCCTCGGCGCCGAACACGCGCAGAAAGCTGCCAAAACCCTCGCCCACGATCACCAGCAGGATCGACAGAACGGGATGACTCGAGCAGAGCATGCCGAGAAACGTTGCGAGACCGCCGCCCACGGCGAGTCCCAGCATGCTGAGCGCGCGCGTGCGGTACGCCCCGCCCTTGTCGCACAGCACCGCGGCGAAGCCCGCAAGACCACTCAGCGCGAGCTCCGGCCGCCCCAGCACACCCGCGAGCAAGAGCGGGATCGTGGTCGCGACCGCCGCCCGCAGGCCTGCAGCAAAGTTCGGCTGGACGGGCGCCACGCGCAGCGCTTCTCGCCGGATCGCGGAGGTGCGGATGGCGTGCATGATCAACGCGCGCTGGAAACGCTGGACGCGAGCCAACGGTAGAGCTCGATCGTGTGATCAGCGTGCGCCTGCCAGGTAAGTCCGCTGCTCTGCGCGAAGCTCTCGCCAGCCGCTCCCAGCTGCGCAAGCCGCGCGCGATCGGCCGTGAGCTCGAGCAACGCCGACAGCACCGCAGAGCTCGAGCCCGGCTCGAACAAGCGCCCATGCTCGGGTCGCATCAGCTCGGGAATCCCGCCGACGTTCGACGCTGCGACGGGTGTTCGACTGGCCAGGGCTTCGAGGATCACGTTGCCGCGCGCTTCCGAGCGCGAAGGCAGCACCAGCAGGTCGGCGGCCCGCATGTAGCGCGCCACTTGCGACTGCGGCAACGCACCCGTCAGCATCACCCGACCGATCGACAGCTGCGCCGCCAGCTCGCGCCGCAGCTTCGGCTCCAGCTCACCCGCACCCACGAAGACGACGTCGAGCTGCGGTCGCGCCGCGCACAGCGCCGGCACCGCGGCACACAACACGTCAACGCCTTTGACCTCACGCAAATTGCCGCAGTACAGCAGCAGCATGCGATCCGCCGCGAAGCCAAGCGCAGTCTTTTCGCCAGCTTTGCCGCCGGGGCCGGGCGGCTGAAACAAGCCGAGATCGACGCCGTTCGGAATGGTGTGCAGCCGGCCGGGCGACACCCCGAGCTCGAGACAATCGTCGTGCAGGGCGTGGCTGTTGGCGATCACAGCGTCCGCCGCTCGCAGCGGCGTCGACACCAGCTCGTGAAAACGCGGGCTCTGGCGCGCGATCACGCGCTCGAGTGTGCCGCGCGCGTGCACCACCAAGCGACAGCCAAAGTGCTCGCGCAGCGCGAGCGCCGCCCAACCATCCGGGTACGACCAGTGCGCGTGGATCACGTCCGGTCGCTCGAGCCTTCGCGCGTAACGCGCCAGCGAGAAGCTGAGCGCCGGACCCGCCTGCGGATACAGCAGCCACTTGGGCACGAGGTACACGTAGCGCGGGCGGTGTACCCAGTAGCTCCCCTCGAGCCGCCGCGTCGGCAGGTTCGCCAGCTTGCCGTACGGAAAATACGGCACCGGCAGCGTGTAAGGCCGCGGCGCCAAGACGACTTGATCGACTTTCGACGCGAGCGCCCGCACGGCGTTTTGCACCATGACGCCGAGTGCGGGATACGCCTCGCACGGAAACTGCTGACTCACGTGCAACACACGCAGCATACGCCGGTTTCGCCTCTCGTCCGAACGTCAGCGCAGACGCAGCTTGGCGCGAATCGGCAGCTCGCTCGGATACACGTGCTTGATGCCATCGCCGAAGGCACGCTCGATCACGCGGATGTCGCGCACCAAGCGATGCAGCCCCGCAGGCTCGACTGACGCAGCCTGGTCCGTGCCCCACATCGCGCGATCCAGCGTGATGTGCCGCTCGACCACGCACGCGCCGAGCGCCACGGCAGCGACCGTCGTCTGCAAGCCCGTCTCGTGGCCCGAGTAGCCCACCGGCACGTTGTAACGATTGCGCAAGGTGGCGATCATGCGCAGGTTCAGCTCGTCGGGTGGACAGGGATACGTGCTGGTGGCGTGGGTGAGCAGCAAGCGCTGCTTGTCGAACACCGCCACGGCGCGATCGATCTCGTCTTGCGTCGACATGCCGGTCGACAGGATCACCGGCCGACCTTTGCCCCCTGCGTAGCGCAGGAGCTCTTCGTCCGTCAGCGACGCGGACGCGATCTTGTAGGCCACCGGCGCGAAGCGCTCGATGAAGTCGACCGACGGCACGTCCCAGCAGGAAGCGAACCAGTGCAGGTGCTTGCTCTTCGCATAGCGATCGATCTCGGCGTACTGGTCTTCCTTGAGCTCGATGCGGTGCCGGTACTCGAGGTACGTCATGAGGCCCCACGGCGTCTCACGTACCACCGACTTCTGCGCCTCGGGCACGCACAGCTCGGGCGTGCGCTTCTGGAACTTCACGGCATTGCAGCCAGCAGCGGCAGCTACGTCGATCAACTTCTTACAGTTGTCGAGCTCGCCGTTGTGGTTGATGCCGATCTCTCCGATGATGTAGGTGGGATAGCCCGGTCCGACGCGTACTCCGCCGATTTCCACGTAGTCTGTCATGGCGCTCGCTCCTGCCGCACACGTTGTTCGAGGATCAGATCACACAGCTCGCGTACGGCCCCGAGACCTCCGGCGGCCTCGAGCACGATGCTGGCCTGCCGCTTGGCACCGGGGTGCGCATCGGCGACGGCCACGCCGCAGCCCACGGCTGCAAGGCACTCCAGATCGTTCAGATCGTTGCCCACGTAGATGACTTGCTCGAGCGACACGCCGAGCTCGCTACAGAACGCACGCAGCACGGGCAGCTTGGCCTCGATGCCTTGCTCGCAGCGGATCTGCAGCTTGCGGCAACGCGCGCTCACCACGGGGTTCTGCTCTTTCGACAGCACCAGCAGCGGCAAGCCCAGCTTGCGCAGCGCTTCCAGCCCGAAGCCATCGGCGCGGCTACAGCGCACGCTCTCACGGCCGTCTTGGTCGACCAGCACCGTGTTGTCGGTCAGCACGCCGTCGAAATCCATGACCAGCGCGCCGAGCGAAGCGGGCAAGAGCCGCGCGACTTGGCCGCGTGTGCGACTGCGCAGCAAGACCTCGGCGACGTCCAGGTCGACACGCTCGTCGATCTCGCAGATGCGCTCGGCAGGCGTCTCGTAGACGACCGTCTTGCCGAAGAACCGGTGCCGCGCGCGGCGAAAGCCCTCGACGCGCATCGCGTACACGGCACCCGTCTCCAAGAACTCGGGCTCTCGGTCTTGTCGCCGCGGCCGTACGCGCTTGTCGTGGTTGATGCCATCCGCACCGGCCGCGCTGCAGCGCCACAAGAAATAGTGGAAGCTCGCGGCGGACAGCGCGCTGTCTGCCGACTCCGCGAGCAACAGCCCGATCGTCCCATCGATGTCGTCCGCCAGTGTCAGCGGGGACGTACACTGCAGAAAGGCCAGCAGCTCGGGCACATAGTGCTCGGTCTGCTCCAGGTGCTCGAGCGCATGCAGCAGGGCGGACTCCGAGGACGCCGTGTCCGACGCGAGGTCTACGGGGCGCCACACCACCTCGGCGCCGAAGCGCTGCGCCACCTCGGCGATCGCCGGATCATCCGTGCTCACCACGACCTTGTCGACGCGCTTGGCGGCCCGCGCAGCCAAGATGGTGTGAGCGATCAAGGGCTTGCCACCCACGACCCTCAGGTTCTTGCCGATGATGCCTTTCGAGCCGCCTCGCGCCGGAATTACGGCGCAGCAGGAGATGGTGGGTTCATGCCGCATTCAATCGAGCGGATAGAATAAGCGCTACCCCGCGTAAACGCCACCAGCGCAACGTGTTCCCGTTCCAGGCCTACCGAGCTCACATGGCGCGGCAGGTCGCAGCCTGTCGATCGCGCCGCCGCACGGCGCGTCGTCACGTCGCTCGGACAGCTGTCTTTTCCGCTGAATATGCAGACAAGACACCCCGGAGTGGCGTGCGAAATCGCGTCAGCCGGTCCGAGCGAACATTGCACGCGTGGGTGCGAGCGGCTACCAGCGTAATCGCCCTACACGCCACTCGAGAGCGCATGCCGAACCAGCACCAGAGCCCCGCGTCTCCCTCAGCGCCCGAGCGCGTGGGCAGTCCCGCGCAGACCCTGGCCGCCTTCATCGAGCTCGAAGAGCGCGAGCACTTGTTCGAGCGACGCTTGCTCGGCGTCGAGTATTGGCAGCTGATCCGACACGACGTGTTTCGGGAGACCCTCGAGGCGCTCGGGCAAAGTGCGCGCGCACATCTGCGGCTCGAGGAGCTGCCGGTGCGACAGTGGCTCGGGCCTCAGCTGCGGGCGCTGCCGAGCACGCTGCAACGTTCATTGCTCGCACGGCTGCCGCAGGCCGATCTGCTGGTCGCGACCCATCCGCGTCAGCTGCTTTATCGCGGCCGCTACATCTGTCCGTACACGCAGCCGCTCTTGTGGGGCACCACATATTCGCGCGTGCTGCTGACCGGTCACTACCAAGGCCGTTACTTCAGCCCGGATGCGGGCGAAGAAACCCGCTACGTCGACCTCGGCCTCGTGCGCGCCCACGCGGCATTTCGCGCCCGCGAGCTGCTCGGCCGCGGCCTGCCCAAAGCTGCCATGCTCGAGCTAAGCGAGCTCACGGCTCGGCTGTCCGCGCAGCTCGGAGCAGCGCCGCCGGCGAGCCGAGTGATCCGCCGCGCGCGCACGGCAGTGCTCACGAGCCTCGGAACGCACGGCTATTTCGATGCGCTCCTCGCGCGCGTTCGGCCGCGTCTGGTCGTCAACACGGTCGGCTATCGACTCGTGCACCAGCTGCTTACCCTGCGGGCGCGCGCCCACGGCATCCCCGTGGCCGAGGTGCAGCACGGCACGATCGGCGCCGCGCATGCGGGCTATACGTTCGCTCGAGGTCGCAAGCCGGCGTCGTTTCCAGACCACTTGCTGCTGTTTGGCGAGATTTGGCGCGAGCTCACCCCCGGCCTACCGCTGCCGGCCGCACAGGTGCACGCCATCGGCTACGGCTGGCTCGAGCTGCAGCGCTCGGACTATCCGCGCAGCGCCCCGCCCACGGCACGCCGCGTGCTGTTTTTATCGCAGCGCGACATCGGCCGCGAGCTCGCAGCACTGGTTGCCGAGCTGCACCCGCAGCTCGACGCGGACCAGTTCGAGCTGATCTACCGCTTGCACCCGAGCGAGGCCCCGGACTGGCGCGAGCGCTATCCAGCGCTCGTACAGCGCGGCATCCGCGTCGAGCTGGCCCAGGCGCGACCGCTGTACGCGGCACAGGCCGAAGCAGACGTGCAGGTGGGCGTGTACTCGACGGCGCTGGTCGAAGGCGTGGCTTTCGGCCTTCAGACCTGCGTCGTCGCGCTGCCCGGTCACGAGCAGATGAGATTTCTCTACGAACGAGGCCTCGCGCAGCGTGTCCAAACTGCAGCCGACTTGCGGGCTGCGTTGCAGGCGCCAGCGAGCACCGCGCGCGCAGACGGCTCTTCCCTCTGGGCGCCGAACCCACAGACCGGCTTCGCGGACTTCGTCAGTGAGCAGCTGCGGCGCGCTCACTGAGCCGTCAGGCTTCGAGTCCGCCCGCCGGCGGCGGCACGCTCGGGCCGGACGCTGGTGGCGGCAGGGTCGGCAAGCGCTCGAAGGCAGCGGGCTCGACTTGCCGCGAGCGCAGCAAGAACGGGTGCTCGCGCTCTGCAGCTGCCGCGACGACCGGCACCGAACGCAGCGCGTGCACCAGCGCGACCGAGGGCTTGGCGTCTGCCAGCCCAAAGCCGCGTCCGGCCAAGATCTCGCGGTACGCGTGCGTGTGGAGCTCGGTGAAGCCGTCGGAAAACTCCAGCTCCTGGCCGTTCATGCGCAGCGAGCGGTAAGCCGGCCGGCCGCTCTCGACGTAACCCGCAGGTAGATCGCCGCGGTCCGTCGACAAAAACCAGGTCACGTCCGCCCACTCGAGCTCGAGAAAGCCCGCGATCTTCTCGGCCGACGCGTAGTGCACCTCGACGCGACGGTAGTCACCAAACAACCACAACAGCAGATCGAAGAAGTGCACCCCGATGTTGGTCGCGATGCCTCCAGACTTGCTCGAGTCACCCTTCCACGACGCGTGGTACCAGGCGCCGCGACGCGTCACGTACGACAGACAAAGCTGCGCGCGCGCCCGCGGCTTCTCCGCCTCGAGCTTGCGCTTGAGCTGTTCGAGCATCGGCACGTGCCGCAGCTGCAGGATCGTGTAGACGCGACCATCGAACTCATGCTCGAGCTCGGCCAGCTGGTCGATGTTCCAGGGGCTGATGGTCAGCGGCTTCTCGCACACCACATCCGCATGAATCCGCAGCCCGAGGCGGCAGTGCGCATCGTGCAGATAGTTCGGGGAGCACACGCTGACGTAGTCGACGCGCTCAGCGCGCCGCTCACGGCGCAAGCGCTCGAGGTGCCGGTCGAAGCGTTCGATCTCGGTGAAGAAGCGCGCGTCGGGAAAGTAGCGGTCCAGGATCCCGACGGAGTCGTGCGGGTCGATGGCTGCGACCACGCGATTGCCCGTGTCGTGGATCGCCTGCAGGTG
>Ga0190271_10002916_pt1 | contig 10576 bp, 4 predicted proteins | sample Popmic356T_FD_133747 | JGI IMG/M metagenome (GOLD analysis project Ga0190271, IMG submission 133747) | Populus adjacent soil microbial communities from riparian zone of Weber River, Utah, USA - 356 T | ecosystem: Environmental > Terrestrial > Soil > Riparian zone | place: USA: Utah | collected... | reverse complement strand
TCGCCTGCTGGTCGCCCTGCCCGATCCGGTCGTGCCGCTCGTTCGCCTGCAGGCGAGCATTCTCGGACGCTTCGACCCGAGCGTTCCCCTGGTGGAGGTGCTCGTCTCACTGGCGGGCTCCTCCGTGCTCGGAGTCGCGGTGCGCGGCGAGATCTACCTGCTCATCCGCGGAGGCGACCAGCCCGAATTCGTGCTCTCGGCCGGGGGATTCCATCCCCGCTATCGGCGACCGGCGGGGGTGCCCGCGCTCCAGCGACTCGAGATGGACCTCGCCCCGGGTGGCGCCTACCGCATGCGCATGCAGGCATATTTCGCTGTCACCTCGAACTCCGTGCAGTTCGGCGGACAGCTGCACCTGCAGGCGATGATCGCCGGATGCGGGGTGGAAGGGTGGCTGGGGCTCGACGCGCTGTTCATGTTCGAACCGACCTTCTCGTTCTCGGTCGCCATTCGCGCGGGCATCGCCGTGCGGGCGTTCGGGGTGAGGCTGGCCAGTGTGGGACTGAGTTTCACACTCGAAGGGCCGACCCCCTGGCATGCCTTCGGCACGGGCAGTGTCTCGGTCCTGTTCTGGGACGCCAGCCTCGATTTCGACATCGAGTGGGGCGACCGACCGGCCGTTGCCGCGGCGCAACCTGGACCGGATCGAATTCCCGGGGACCTATCCGCAGCGATAGGGCGTCCGAAATCGTGGGTCGCCGAGCGGCCGACGAACGAACGCACGGGCTTGACCTTCACCCGTGCCGCCACCGATGCGATGGCGGCGGGCGCACTCGTCCATCCGGATGCGGTGCTCCGGGTCGATCAGTCAGTGATCCCCCTGGATGTCGACTTCAGCCGCTACGGGCAGCGGATCGACGTGCAGAGGTGGTCGATCGCCGAGGTGCGGGTCGGATCCGCGACGCTCGCCCCGACCCCGGAGACCGCCCTGTTCACGCGGTTCGTGCGGGGCCAGTTCTTCGTGCTCGACGAGGATGAGCAGCTCACCGCACCGCCGACGGCCGTGCACGCGAGCGGGACGCACGTGCAGCCGGCCGGCGCGGTGACCGGCGCCGGCCACGTGGTCGACGACAGCTACGAGACGGCGTATGAGCCGGCACAGCCGCAGGACCGTCGGGGCTGGCACGGCTCGCTACATGACGAGATCGCATCGCGGTGGATCGCAGGCGAACGGCTCGCGCGCTGGATGAGCGCCGACGCGGGCACTGCGCGGATAGTCCTCAACGCTCCGACGCTTCGGGTCGCCGCCGAAGGCCCGGTCATGGGGCTCGTCGCCGGCGCGCCCCTCACCCAGCGCGTGGAACTCGCACCCGACGCCGACACCTGGCGGATCCTGCACGATCAGGGCCGGACCGCTGCCGGCTCGCGCCGACTCCTGGAGAGCTGGGAGCTGCCGTGACCCGCCGCTGGTTCTTCTCGTTCGTGCGCCAGGGCGTGGCGGCGGGCATTTCCGCGAACGCGAGCGTGAAACCCGAGGTGAAGTTCGCCCGACACGTCGGCGGCGCAGCGCGCCCGAACGAGGTCGCGTCAGGGCCTGCCATGCGACTGACGAGCGCCGATGATGTCGACACGATCGCGGCGGGGCTGGTGTGGCGAGAGGAACCGCCACCAGGAACCCCGGCGGCGGCAGAGAACGTCATGGCGTCGGTCGAGTTCGCGCACGCCGACCTGCCGTGGCTGCTGTCGACGCGTTCGATACGACCGCCGAACGGTGCGGACGAGCAGCCGCTGCCCTGGCTCGTGCTGCTGGTCGTCTCGGCGACGGAGGCCGGCCCGCCGCGCGATGCCGATCCGGCGCCGATCCTGACGGTGCCGCTGTCTGCGCTTCCCCCGCTCGACGAGAGCTGGGCGTGGGCGCACGTCGAGGCGCGCCTGCCCGACACGTCCGACCTTGCGGCTGCGACCGCAGCTGTCGCCGGGTCCGCGCGCACACGATCTGGCACCGTGGTCGCCCGGCTGTTGAGCCCGCGCAAGCTGACACCCGACACCGAATGGATCGCGGCGGTCGTGCCCGTGCCGTCTTCGGGGGCGTGGCCCGCACCGGCCGCCGGCACGAATGCGATCGAAGTCCGCGTCTTCCACTGGTGGCGGTTCCGCACCGGCCAGAGCGGGTCCTTCGAAGACCTCGCGCGGCGCCTCAAGAAGGCCGACGCGCACGACCTCGGTCTCGGTGCGAGGAGCGTCGACGTGAGCACGCCGTTCCCGGGCGATGTGCGATCGCTCGAGATGGCGGCATCCGTCGACCTGGACGGCGCGCTGCGCGCTCCGGGGCCCTCTCGTCCCGAGACGTGGACCGACGCCGACGCGCAGGCCGCGTTCCGCGAGCGGATGACGACCCTGCTGAACGCTCCCGCAGCCCTGCGGGAGACACCCGCCGACGACGAACCAGTCGACGGCGGAGTCGATGGACGCCCGCTCGACCGCGACGAGCTCGCGGTCGGACCACCTCTGTACGGCAGCCATCACACCGGCGAGCAGACGATCGCCGGTGTGGGCGACGGATGGCTCACGACCCTGAATCTCGACGTGAGTCGCAGGGTGCCCGCATCTCTCGGCACCCGCTACGTGCAGCTCGAGCAGGAATTCCTCATGGCCCGCGCTTGGGAGCAGGTCGGTGAGATTCGTGAGGCGAACCGTGCTCTGGCGGCTGCGGAACTGGCGGTCGTCGCGTCTCAAGCGGCCCGCCGGAAGCACGTCGAGCCCCAGGGCGCCGTCGACCTCGTGACCACGATGGCACCCATGGCGCCGCGCCTCACGATGCCGATGGCCTTCATGAACACGGGCGCCGAACTCGCGCCCGACGCGTCAGACGTTGCAACACTGTCGGCGGTCATCGCGACCTCCGATGTGCCTACCGGCATGACGACGACGGCGTACTCGCGCCTGACCCGCAGCACGGGGGCACTCGCGCGGCGGGCCGAGCGCATCGAGGGCGGAGCACTGGATCGCGCTCAGCTCACCGAGGACCTCCTGCGGATCGAGACGACCGCCCGCCCCGGTCTCGTCGGCGGTGAGGAACGAGCAACCCTGGTGGACGTGATCACGAGCCGCACCGATCCGCTCATCCTTCAGCTGCGACGAATGGCCGATGTCGTCGGTGCGGCTGAGATCGCGACGCGCGGTGTAGCAGACGATCGCCCGCTCGCTCCGATCATGCGGCATCCGCAATTCGGCATCGCGATCGGCGAAGAACTGCTCGCGCGATGGCCGGAGTGGGCCCTGCCCGGAATCGGCTCCGTGCCCGACGAGTCGGTGATCGTGCTCGAGACCAACCCGGCGTTCGTGGCGTCACTGCTGGTCGGTCTGAACCACGAGTTCAACCGCGAGCTGCTGTGGCGCGAGTTTCCGACCGACCAGCGCGGCACCCCCTTCCGGCGCTTCTGGCCGACGCCGGGCGATGATGTCGACGAAATCGGGCGCTGGCCGCTCGACAGCGAACTGGGCAGCCAGATCGCCAGCGGTGCCGAGGGAAGCATCGTGCTGATGATCCGCGGTGAAGTCCTGCGCCGCTTCCCCGCGACCGCTCTCATTGCGATCAAGGGCGAGAACGGCCGGGTTCCCATGACTCTCGACGCCGGCATCCACGGCCTGCCCATGCCGCTCGATGACTCGACAACCCTGTTCCTGTTCAGCGCTGTCAGCGAGGAGCGGGCGATTGCGGAGGACTGGCTGTTCGTGCTGCGGGAGCCGATGCGTGCGACGCAGTTCGGATTCGATCTGCAGGTCCGCAACCCAGACGGCACCATCGCGGCCGATCAGGCTCGCCTGTCCTCGTGGGCCGACCTCACCTGGGCGCGTCTCACGCTCGACGGGGCCGGATACGTGAGAGTGCAGCCCGCGCCCCCGAACCCCGTTCCCGGCCCGGGCGACCCGGCGCCCGTCGACCCTCCGAAGTGGGGCGCGGAATCGGCCGACATGGCCCGCATCGCCTTCCAGCAGCCGTTCCAACTGGCATTCCGCGCGCGAGACTGGCTCGGCTGATGGCGGTCGAGAACCCCCTGTTCGACTCGCGCCGCCAGGCTGAAGGGCTGCGTCGCGAGGCGGAGCGTGCGCAGGCCGACGCCGACCTGCTGGCCGCCGCCGCTCTGGCGGGTGCACCCGCCGCGGAGTTCGCCGAGAGACAGGCGGCGGCCGAGAGCGCACGCGCGGGGCTGGCGAACGTCCAGACGTCGATCGACCAGCTGTTGGATGCCGAGGCGAAGCTCTTCGCGACCGAGAACGCCGACCCGATCGCGCTTCTGCCCGTGCGCGTCGAGACCGTGTGGTGGACCGAGAGCGGCCAGGCACCGCCCTCCGACGACCCGGACGCCCCGCCGGCCGAGGAGGGCGACGGGAACTCCCAGCCGACTCTCCGCGTGCGTGTCTACCCCGATGACCTGCACCTCGGCCATCTGCAGACCGAGCTCATGGCCGCCGAAGCGGATGCCGGCGCCACGTACTGGCGCGACCCCACGCCGGAGGCGTGGCAGGAGCTGATCTCGCGTGTGCGCCCGCGACGCGCACCGTGGGTGGCCCGGGCCATGCACCCCGATGCCCCGGTCGCGGTCATCAGAGACAGCGATGCGCCACCGTCACCTCGCACCGTGACCATGCCCGACCGTTTCAGATTCATCGGCTTCGTCGACGGTGCGGTGGTCGTCGACGCCATGGGACGCAAGATCCCCGATCCGCTGCCGATCGACCTGCTGGAGGTCGATCTCAGCTGGACGATCGACTTCTTCGAGGCCCGCAAGGCGGGCATGGCGGTAGAGCTCGAACTGAACGACGGTGTCGACCACCTCGACGAGCTCATCGTCGTCGGCGTGCGCGATGAACCGGCCGCAGAGGGCGCTTCGCGTCTGCGCGACCTGCTGCGCGCCCACGTCTACAGCACCGGCCTGGCCGCCGTGCACCCCGGCACGGCCACCAACAACACGCCCGCCGCCAAGTCGGGGTGGTCATCTCGGCCGTTGCTGCCTCAGCCCGGCGCCGATCCCGCCGTTGGGGAGCGGCGGGCTGCCGATGCGATCACGACGGCCCTCGGGCTGGCTGACGCGGCCTTCCTGGGCACGTGCGAGGGGATGGCGGATGCCGACTCCACGGCAGTGGAAGGGCTCAGCCTGCTCACGTGGGCGGCCTTGGGTCGTGGCTTCGGCGAGGCCGCGGCGACACACGTCGACGTGAGCGCCCGAGGATCGTTCGTGAGGATGGACCCGGTGCGCCCGTGGCGCACGATCCGCGACCACATGATCGAGCACGTGCGCGGCCGCGGGCCGCTGCCGAGCGTCCGCGTCGGCAATCAGCCCTACGGCATCCTGCCGACCTCCTCGCTCGACGACTGGCGCCCCCAGCAGGTCGGCGCCGCAGACACCCTCCTCCTGCCGTGGCTGGTGCGGCTGCGCGAGCAGTGGCGCACGTCGCTCGAGCTCGTGCCGCACCTGGGCAAGACCGCATCGGGCACCTCGATCGACGAGCTCATGGTCGACATCCTGAGCCGACAGCCCACCCCGGCCGGCCTCGCGATGGCCCGCATGAACGGCCCGACAACCGGTGTCCCGCGCGCAGACCCGCAGCAGCCGACGCAGATCCGCGTGGCGGGCATCCCGGCCGATGGCGCGCTGCGGTGGAGCACCGACTCGGATGCGTGGACCGACTTGGGCTGGGACACCCCCGTCCAGCAGGAAATGCCGCAGGCCGTGACCCGCATGATCGACGGTCACGCCGACATCGCGGCATCCGCCGGCAAGACGGCCGACTACCTCGCCCACGTGCGCCGCTTCCTCGCCGCCGAGATCACAGCCGCAGAGTTCGCCGACGCCCTCACTGCGATGTTCGGCGAAGGCGACCTGTTCGAGCGCGAACTCACCGGCACCCTCTTCGACATGCCGCCCGGCAGCGGGCTGCTGGAGGCACTCCTCTCGACGCGCAACTGGGCATTTCCGTCCGACGAAGACGATCCGCTCACTGCCGCCTTCGCTGTGCCCGACCTCGTCACCCAGATCGTCTCGACCACCCTGAGCGACCAAGAGCGAGGGTTGGATCCGAACCTGGACGAAGACCTTCAGGAGCAGTCGGCCGCGGCCCGGCGATCCGCCGAACAACTCGCTCGCGTGGAGGCGGCAGCGCGTGCGGTCGCTGCGCTGCCTCCGGCGCGCATCGCCGAGCTCGTGCTGGAGATCGTGGACGTCTACGCCCACCGGCTCGATGCCTGGATCACCTCATTGGCATCCCGTCGCCTCGCCGAGGCCCGCTCAGCAGGCGTGGCCGGTGTGCGCCTCGGCGCGTACGGCTGGGTCCACGGCCTCACGCCGATGAAGGGACGACTGCTGAGCAGCATCCTCGTAGACGAACGCAAGGCGATCGCGTCACTCAATGACGGCTACGTGCACGCCCCGTCCCTGCAGCAGGCGACGACCGCGGCCGTCCTGCGCTCGGGTGCCCTGAGCCACCCCGAGGAGCAGTCGACGTATGCGGTGTCGCTGACGTCGAAGCGCAGCAGAATCGCGCGGTGGCTCATCGCGGGTGTGCGCCAGGGACATAACCTCGGCGCGCTCCTCGGCTATCGGTTCGAGCGGGCCATGCATGACGCGCACTTCGACCCGCTGATCCGGGACTACCGGAAGGCCTACCCCGCGCCCATGGTCGCCGAGCCCGACGACCCCGCGATCGGCCAGAGCCAGGAGATGATCTCGGCGCGCAACGTGGTCGACGGCATGAAGCTCGCCCGCGACCCCGATGCCGCCTCCAACGCGAGCGATCCGGTGGTGAGAGCGATCATCGAGGACATCTCCGCGGCGCTCGACGCTCTCGGCGACCTTCTGCTCGCCGAGAGCGTTCATCAGCTCGTGATCGGCAACACCGCGCGCGCCGGCCTCACCGCCGATGCGCTCGGGCGCAGCGGCGAGGTGCCCGACTCCTTCCCGGTGCTCACCACCCCGCACCGGGCTCGCCCTCTGACGAATCGGCTCGCGGCACTGCTGCCCGATACTCCTGCGCAGCCCACCGGCTGGCCGCAGGATGACCTCGCGCGACTGCTGCCCGCCGTGGAGGCGTGGGTCGCGCACCTGCTCGGCCCCGCGGGGGACTGGAGTATCGAGGTGGCCTCCCCCGACGCACCGGCCCAAGTCGTGGTGCTCGACAGCCTGAATCTGGGCGCGCTGTCGACCGCACTCGACGTCGCGTCGGCTCGTCCGACGGCGCTGACGGCGGCCTGTGCTGAGGCGACGGGAGCCTCTCCCGGTGCCGACCTCACCCTCGGCGGCCACGATTGGCCCGCCCTGCACGGGCTCGCCACAAGGATCCGCACGCTGTTGGTCGGCGCTCAACCGCTGCTGCCCGCGCATCTGCCCGGGGCAGAGGTGGTCGCTGCCCTCCAGCCCGTGCGCGAGCGGCTGCTCGTGTACGTCGACTCGCCCGCCGTGAAGGCGCATCCGCGGGGCGCGTCGCTCGCCGAGGCTGCCAGGAAGCCGATCGGCGGCACGGTCGATGCCCCCCGGCCGCCCGACGAATGGCTCGCCGTGGTGAGCGCCGCGCTCGGCGAGGTGCTCGGCACGACAGTGCCGATCGCGCCCGTGCTCGCCGTCAGCGGCCCTGCCCTCGCGAGCCACCCAGGAGTGGAATCTGCGGATGCCGTCGCATGGCTGGCGAGACAGGGGTCCGTGCGCGCCACCCCCCGCACTCTGGCCGATACGCTGCTCATCGCTGGGTTGCGCTCGGCCCGTACGGAGCCGCTCGCCGCCGCGCAGCATCCGTCGAATCAGGGCGATGTCTGGGTGGGTGGACCGTTCCGCACCGGCGATGATCCGCCGGCCGCCGCGAACCGGCCCGCTGCGTCCACGCACATCGTGTGGCACGCGCCGCTCGAGATGCCGCAGGCGATCACAGGCTTCGTGATCGACGAGTGGGTCGAGCTGCTGCCGGGCGCGGACTTCATCCGCGAGGTGGCCGAAGGATCCCCGCCGCTGACCTCACCGGACGAGTCCGAGCTGACGGGCGTGGCGTTCCACTATGACCGCCCCGATGCGAAGGCGCCGCATGCGCTGCTCATCGCGGTGCCGCCCAACGTGGAGCGCGGCTGGACTCCGGACACCCTCGTGCAGGTGCTGCGCGAGACCGCTGAGCTCGGCCGGCTGCGCGCTGTCGACACCACTGACCTCGCATTGCCCGACACGAACGATCTGCTGCCGGCGATTCGCATCTCGGCGCGGTCGGCCGCGGGGGTCGCGTTGGCCGGCATCGAGAACCCGCGTCCCGATCGCGACCTCGACGGCCCGTTCCGCCTCGAACCCAATCACCGCACGAACGGCCGCGTCGATCAGGGGCTCGCCGCACGCGTGCATGATCCCCTCTGGCTGTTCACACGCCAGTGGCAGCTCGGAGAATTCGCGGGGCAGGATGCCGCGTCGCCGGCCCTGGTGACCATCACCGGTCACAGCGATCCCCTCACCGCCTGGCGACCGGCGGGCACGGACGCGTGGACACCGTTCGATCCCGCTGTTCCCCTCGACCCGATCGTGGAGGCAGAATCCTCAGGCTCGACGATCGATCTGCGCATCCGGGCCGAGGGTGGCGCGTACCTGAGGGCGCTCCTCGACGCACAGGGAGCGGCCGATGCCGTCGCAGAGCTGCTGCCGACACTCGCGCTGCGTGTCGACCGTGCAGACGCGAGTCTCGTCGGTCTCGTCGGGGTCGTCGGCGCGGACGGTGCTGTCGACACCGCCGGAAGAGGCCTCCTGGACGGGCAGCTGGTTGCGCAGGCCATCGCCGCCGGATCGCTCGGTGCCGACCTCGAACCTGTCACATCGAGGTGGCTCGCCTGGTGGCGGCAGCGCCTTGCCGATCACGCTCCCGACTGCTTCGATCCGCACCGATTCGAGCACGTTGTCGAGCTCTCGGTCGGCGGGTCGGTGCTGCGGGCGCCGGAGTATCTCGGAGACGGGCTCGACTGGCACAGCTTCGACGTCGATTCATCCGCCGACGACGATGCTGCCGAACCCGGTGATCCGTACACGTTCTCCGACGAGTCGATCCCTTCCGTGGTGCGCTACGGCGGGGTCCCCGCCGACCGATTCTGGGAGATGGAGGATGCTCGGATCGACCTGGGTGCGACGGACGTGTCCACTCTGGACACGGGGCGGATGCTGCTCATCTCGTTCGCGACGGTGTATGGCAACGACTGGTTCCTCACTCCGCTGGAGGTGCCTGCGGGCTCGCTGACGACGATCGAGCGGATGCTGGTGCGGGACGTCTTCGGGAGGACTCATCTGCTCTCGCGCGCCTCGCACGATGACCCCGAGTGGTCGATGTTCTCGCTCTACAGCGACGGTGAGCACGCGGCCGCGAACGGACTGCTGATGCTGCCCACCACCCAGGGACTCACGGGCGAGCCCCTCGAGCATGTCGGTCTGACCCGCGACGAACTCGCCAACCTCGCGTGGGCCATCCAGCACACGGTGACCGACGACCGGGGCGAGACGGTCGATGTGCGCAACGCGTGGCTTCGCGGCCAGGATGCGATTGCGGCCGAAGCGGGAGATGCGGCTCCTCCCGAATTCGATGACGTCGGGATGCCGGTCTATCGCGTGCGCACGACCACACCCGACTACTGGTTTCCGTTGGTGCCGATCATGGAGAAGCCGGGAAGCATCCACTTCCGGGTGGCGACGATCAATGCCGAGTTACCGGCTGCGTCGCCGCGCGGTCGCCTCATCACGCCGGGGCTGTGGATACACGAAGAAGAGGTGCCCCGCGAGGGCGCCGCGGTGCTTCGGCGACCGGTGCTCGCGCGGTGGTTCGACGGTTCCTGGCACAGTTGGACCCGTCGAGAGAAGGCCCCTGCCGGTGGTGAGAGCTCGAGCGGCCTCGCCTTCGACACCGTGCGGCCGACAGACCCGTGGCCGTGACGCGCGCTCGGCAGTACCGGCGCAACCAGGTCAAGAAGGCTGGCGCGACTCGAGGCCCGACTGCCAGCGCCGCTGCTCGCGGAGGAAGAGCACCAGCCTGCGGCACAATCGGCGCATCGTCTCGGGCTGGTCGCCATCGCTGCGCAGGGAACCATACTGATAGCCGCCGCCGTGGAGGAAGGGGAGCACCTTGTCGGTCGAGACGCCTGGTGCATCGAGCCAGTGCGCCTCGACGCGGCCGGCCGACACCTCCTCCACCACGACGTCATGAGGGATCGGGCGTACCCAATGACCGATCAGACGAAGACGGCCGCGGCGGACTTATCGGGAACGGTCGACGACTGGATCCGGCAGCTTGCGCAAGCCGAACCGAAAAGTCTGGAGTCGGCGGAGTGGCTCCTTCGGCAGCTCCAACGTGCACTGGCGGCGTGGGCCACCGATGACACTCAGCTCGACATCGACACGGAGGCTCGCGTCGACCACTGATCATGCTCTGCGTGTTCTCTTCGCCATACCGTCGCACAGAGCTCACATTTGCGCGGCTTGTCGACGCGATGTCCAGATGAACCCTCGCTCTTGAGCCGCGCGGCGCGGTATGACCGTTCCGAACTGCCGCAATGGGAGTCCGGCGCGCACCTCCTCATGTGCATGTCGGTCAGCGGCCGATTGCGGGTGCTCATCCGCGCAGACTCTCG
>Ga0190271_10002915_pt1 | contig 10577 bp, 10 predicted proteins | sample Popmic356T_FD_133747 | JGI IMG/M metagenome (GOLD analysis project Ga0190271, IMG submission 133747) | Populus adjacent soil microbial communities from riparian zone of Weber River, Utah, USA - 356 T | ecosystem: Environmental > Terrestrial > Soil > Riparian zone | place: USA: Utah | collected... | reverse complement strand
CACTTCACGGCGATCAGCTTCTTCACCCGCTCCTCGATGCCGTAGTGCCGCAGGCACGTCGGGCACTCCTCGAGGTGCTGGCGCAGCTTGTCACGGGTCTCCACGGTGCACTCGCCGTCGAGCAGCGTCCACACCTCGGCGATGACGGCGGCGCACTCAGGATGCTCCGGGTCGACTGGGCCGACCGGCGGGGTCCAGCGCTCTTCGGCGCCGGACACGGTGCCACGGGTCGAATCGGTGCCGCTCATGACACCACCTCCTCCGGCGCGTCGAACTGCTCACCCCGGATGTAGCCGCGGTCGCGGGCCACCTCGGCCAACAACTCGCGAAGCTGGCGTCTGCCGCGATGCAACCGCGACATCACCGTTCCAATCGGCGTGTCCATGATTTCGGCGATCTCCTTGTAGGGGAAGCCCTCGACGTCGGCGTAGTAGACCGCCATCCGGAAGTCGTCGGGCAGGGCTTGCAGGGCTTCCTTGATCTCACTGTCGGGCAATAGTTCCAGCGCCTCGACCTCGGCCGAACGCAGCCCGGTCGAGGTGTGTTCGGCACTGGCCGCCAGCTGCCAGTCGGTGATCTCCTCGGTCGGATATTCCGCGGGCTGGCGCTGCTTCTTGCGATAGCTGTTGATGTAGGTGTTGGTCAGGATGCGGTACAGCCACGCCTTGAGGTTCGTCCCCTCGCGGAACGACCGGAAACCGGCGTAGGCCTTGACCATCGTCTCCTGCAGCAGATCCTCCGCGTCGGCAGGATTGCGCGTCATCCGCAGCGCGCCGCCGTAGAGCTGATCGAGCAGTGGAATCGCATCCTGCTCGAACCGGGCGGTCAGCTCGGCATCGGTTTCCGCAGCGGGCTCGACGGGATCCGTAGCTGTTTCCAGCGTGACGTCGTAAGCCAACCCATCGGTCTCGGTCATCGTGGGGAACACCGTCCCTTCTGTAGCGGAGCCGCCAAACACGTCCAGCACTATCACCGGACGTGGCGGGGCCTGCATGGTCAACGCTGGCACCATCGATCCCCTTCCGCGATCCTAGAGGTTGCGACCGACAACTTTCTCTGGTCGCGCACTCGTCTGCTACAGCTGTCGTCAGTAACAGCGCCGGTGGGGGTCCTTGTTCCCCGCTCGCCCGGCTCGGCGGCGTTACTGTGTGCCGGTGGCACGGGCAGCAACACCGGCGATCGCGGCTCTGGTCGCCGCGGGCGTGCCGCACACGGTGGTGCAGTACAGGCACGACCCCCGCAGCGATTCATTCGGCGAGGAGGCGGTGGACCAGCTCGCGAAGGCCGGCGGGCTGGCCCCCGAGCAGATCTTCAAGACGCTCGTGGTCGCGCTGCCCAGGGGGCTGGGCGTCGCGGTGCTGCCGGTGCCGTCGAAATTGTCGCTGAAGGCGGCCGCGGCGGCGCTCAAGGTGCCCAAGGCCACGATGGCCGACCCTGCGGCCGCCCAGCGTTCGACGGGGTATGTGGTCGGTGGCATCTCCCCTCTCGGCCAGCGCAAGCCGCTGCCCACCGTCGTCGACTCCTCGGCGCTGCGGTGGGACCGGGTGCTGTGCAGCGCAGGCAAGCGCGGCTGGGACGTCGCGCTGGCACCCGCGGACCTGATCGCGCTCACCAATGCGGTGACCGCGGACATCCGTGCGCAATAGGGTGAGGCCCATGTCATTCGCGGGCAAGACCATGTTCATCTCCGGCGCCAGCCGCGGTATCGGGCTGGCGATCGCCAAACGCGTCGCTGCCGACGGCGCCAACATCGCGCTGGTCGCCAAGACCGCCGAGCCGCATCCGAAGCTGCCCGGCACGGTGTACACCGCCGCCAAGGAAATCGAGGAGGTCGGCGGCCAGGCACTCCCGATCGTCGGTGACATCCGGGACGGCGATTCGGTCGCCGCAGCGGTCGCCGAGGCCGTCGAACAGTTCGGCGGCATCGACATCTGCGTGAACAACGCTTCGGCGATCAACCTCGGCTCCATCGAAGAGGTGCCGCTCAAGCGCTTCGACCTGATGAACGGCATCCAGGTACGCGGCACCTACGCGGTGTCGCAGGCCTGCATCCCGCACATGAAAGGCCGGGACAACCCCCACGTCCTGACGTTGTCGCCACCGATCCTGTTGGAGTCGAAGTGGCTGCGGCCCACCCCCTACATGATGGCGAAGTTCGGAATGACGTTGTGCGCCTTGGGTATTGCCGAGGAGATGCGGGACGCGGGCATCGCCTCCAACACCCTGTGGCCGCGCACCATGGTGGCTACCGCCGCGGTACGGAACCTGCTCGGCGGAGATGAGTCGATGGCCCGCTCACGCAAACCCGAGGTGTACTCCGACGCGGCGTACGCGGTGCTGACGAAGCCCTCGAGTTACACCGGCAACACGCTGCTGTGCGAGGACGTTCTGCTGGAATCCGGTGTCACCGATCTGTCTGTCTACGACTGCATCCCGGGATCGGACCTCGGTGTCGACTTCTGGGTCGAGAGCGCCAACCCGCCCGGTTACACACAGCCCTGACGACCCGTCGCCGCGAAATATCATTCCGGGTTGCGATTCCGCGGGTTTCACGACCCGAAAGGATATTTCGCGGTGATGTTCCGACCCCCCGCAGCACCGCCCCCTGGCACTTCACCGTTCACCGTCGCGTGGCTTGAGACCCACCCGCCGCCGACCGCGCCCCACGGCCGCCCGGATGACTCCGGTGAACACCCGCGCCTTACGCCGAGAGTACGGGTACCAGTTGATCTCGCTCGACTGAGTGGGGATGCGCGGAGCCGTGATCGCTTGGGGGCGGCAGTATTTCAGCATTCCCTCGGCTCCCCCGTTGCGGGATCCGATGCCGGAGTTCTTCCACCCGGGCATCGGCAACGCAAAGTTGAAGGCGTTGGAGGCTGCGTCGTTGATGTTGACCGCGCCGGCCTCCAGCCTGCGCGCGACGCGCTCGCCCCGTGCGATGTCGCCAGTCCAGACGGTGGCCGACAACCCGTATACCGAATCGTTGGCCAGCCGGATCGCCTCCTCCTCGTCGCGGACCTTGACCACCGGCAGCGTCGGGCCGAACGTCTCCTCGGTCATGCACGACATCGAGTGATCCACATCGGCGAGCACGGTGGGCTGGAAGAAGGTGCCGATCCCGGTCGGCTTCCCTCCCGTCGTCACCCGCGCCCCCGCGGCGACCGCCTCGTCGACGTGACGCGCCACGATATCCCGTTGCGCCGCAGTGGCCATCGCTCCGACGTCGAACCGGTACCGGTCGTCGTCGTGGCCCTGGCGCAGGCGCGACACCGAATCGGTGAGCTTGGCCAGGAACTCGTCGTACACCGGCGCCTCGACGTAGATCCGTTCGATCGAAATGCACACCTGCCCGGAGTTGTAGATCCCGCCCCAGGTGATGCCGTTGGCGGCTCGATCGAGGTCGGCGTCGGCCAATACGATCGCCGGATCCTTGCCGCCGAGTTCCAGGCTGCAGGGGATGAGGCGCTCTGCGCACGCGACGGCGACCTTGCGGCCGGTGGCCGTGGATCCGGTGAAGTGCACGCAGTCGGAGTTGGCGATCACCGCGGCCCCGGTCTCCGCATAGCCGGTGGTCACCGCCAGCACCGGCGGCGCTCCGATCTCGGTCCAGCCGCGGGCGAACTCCACCGCGCTCAGCGGGGTCACCTCGGACGGCTTGAGCAACAGCGCGGCCCCGGCAGCCAGCGGAGCAACGCCGTCAGCGGCGACGTTGATCAACGGAAAGTTCCACGGGATGATCAGCCCGACCACCGGATAGGGACGGTGAACGGTGGTCAGCCGCTTCACCTTCATCAGCGGGCTGTGCGGCGTCGGGTGCCGATCAGCCAGGAATTCCTCAGCGTGCCCTGCCCAGTACTTCAGCAGATCGGCGCACAGCGGCGCTTCCTGCGCGGCCTCGGTCCTGGGCTTACCGGTCTCCGACTGCAGCACATCGGCCAGGTGCTCGGCGTTGTCCAGGATCCAGTCCTGCAACTTCAGCAGCCAGGCCTTACGACCCTTGGCGCCCATCGCCTCCCATTCGGGTTGGGCCAGGCGCAGTTCGCGGGCCTTGGTGGCGACGATGTCGGGGGTGTCGATGGGTACCGAGCCGGCGACGGAGCCGTCGGCGGGGTTGCGCACAGTGATGTCGGTGAGAGCGGGAGCGGCCTGCAGGTCGGTCATCTCCGAAGTATCAACCCGGCGGGCCGGCGCAAAGAGGTATTCGGCTAACTGTTTTCACGCGACGCGCGCCGGTCTGCCGAACCGGGTGTGCACCCCGGGTGAGAACAAGGCGCGCAACCGCGGGCCGGCGACGTCGATGCCGGCGGCGGCCACCAGGTCGTCGTCGAGCTCGACGATCTCGGCCGTCTGCAGCGGCCAGGTGGCGTGCTCGTTGGGCAGCCACCAGGTGCGGCCGGCGACGCGGGTGTGCGTGCCCCATCGGGCGGTGAGCCAGTTCTCCAGCGGTGTCGGCGCGACGGGTGCGCCGACGGTCACCGTGACCCGGCTGCGGAGTCCGCGGTGCGGCCAGCGCCGGGCGCTGACGTAGGAGGTGCGGTCGCCGGACCGCGCGACGCTCATCTTCGCCCACGTGTAGGGCACCCCCAGCACCATCCGGGTCAGCGGCACCACGGCCAGCCGCTGCGTCTCCAGCGATCGGAACACCACGCCGTGTCTGCCGGCGTCGTCGACCGAATAGAGCCGGACGTTGGTCTCGGCGAACGTCCCGAAGTACGGCAGCGGCAGCGCGGCGCCCAGTCGCGTGTGGCGCATGACGAAAGGCACCAGCGCGACGTAGGTCAGCCCGTCGGCGAAGACGTCGGGGCGGGTGCCCGGCGGGAAGAGGTGCCCGATCGTGCGCGGGTCGACCGGCCAGTGCACGAATGTCAGGTCGGCCCAGAATTGATCGAAGGTGACGGGAGGCGGCAGCGGGGGTGCGACCGGGCTGACACTGTGGGTACCGAGCTCACCGTTCACCTGGTCATCGTGGCACCTGGTCATCGTGGCACGCTGATGTGGTGTCATCGACGATCTGGTCTGCCGGGGACTACGAAACCGTCGGCCGCCGTATCGCCCACATCGGTGACGACGTGGTCGACGCCGCAGACCGACGACGACCGCTGCGCAACGCGGCTGTCGTGGACCTCGCCTGCGGCACCGGCAGCGCGGCGTTGTCGGCCGCTGCCCGCGGTGCGCGGGTGACCGGCGTCGATATCACCCCCGAGCTGATCGCTCGCGGGGCGCACAAAGACGGCGGCGGTTCGGTGACCTGGGTGGCTGCCGACGCGTCCGACACCGGGCTGCCCGGCGGTTCGTTCGATGCGGCGGTGTCCAACATGGGCATCGTGTTCGTCGAGCCGGCCGCCCAGGTCGCCGAGATCGCCCGGCTGCTCCGCCCGGGAGCAGTGGTGGCGTTCTCCGCCTGGGTGCGGGCCGACGACAACCCGCTCTTCGACCCGATCGTCGCGGTGCTCGGCGCGCCGCCGGACTCGGGGTTTTCACCGGACCAGTGGGGTGATCCAGACATCGCCGCGGCGCGGCTCGCCGCCGATTTCGACGACATCACGGTCCAATCAGGTTTGCACACCTGGGAATTCGCCTCCCAAACCGAGGCGATGACGTTTGTGGTCGATGAGTCGCCGATGCATTTGACTGTGCTCGACCGTGTCCGCGGCCGGCAGCGCCTGGATGTGATCGCCGCGTTCGACGACGCGATGCGTGATCATGCCGACGACCGGGGCGTCGTGTCGTTCGATTCGCCCTACGCCGTGGTAACGGCCACCCGACGCTGATCGGTCAGAGCAGCGTGGGCTGCTCCGGTTCCGGGTCGGCGGGCTCGATGAGTTCCGGTCCGTTGTTGCGGACGCTGTTCACCAGCCGCGACACCTCGCGGATCTCGACGCGGTCGAGGTCGCCGTGGCCGCGCAGCAGCCCCTCGTCGACCGGCGCGTCCGGGTCCAGCCAGCGGTCCCAGTCGCGCTCGCTGATCGTCAGCGGCATCCGGTCGTGGATGTCGGCGAGCGGACCCGCGGCGTCGGTGGTGATGATGGTGCAACTCAGCAACGGCGCGGAATCGGACGGGGCGTCTTTGGGCCGCCACGTCGACCACAGGCCCGCCATGAACAGCGGCTCACCGTCGCCGGCGTACATGTAGAACGGCGTCTTCGCGCCCTTCTGCCCGCGCCATTCATACCAACCGTCCATCGGCACCAGGCAGCGCTTGCCCTTCACCGACGTGCGGAATGCCGGGGAGGTGGTCACCTTGTCGGAACGAGCGTTGATCAGCAGCGGCCCCTTGGTGTCCGGGCCGCCCTTCTCGGTGGTCTTGGCCCACACCGGCACCAGCCCCCACCGCATCAGCCGCACCCGCCGCGTCGCCTCGTCGTCGGGTTCGGTGTGGCGTTTGACCACCGTGCTGACCGTGGTCGTCGGGGCCACGTTGTAATTCGGCGCCGGCGAGTCCTTCGTGCCCGTACTTTCGTCGAGCGCCTGGATCTTCTCGGCCAGTAGCGCCGGATCGGTGGTCACCGCGAATCGCCCGCACATAGTCCCCATGGTGGCAGAAACCGGCGACACGCAAGAATGAGAATCGTGAGCACCTGGCCGGCCCCGTCCACCGCGACCCCCGTACACGCCACTGTGACCGTGCCTGGTTCGAAGTCACAGACCAATCGCGCGCTGGTGCTCGCCGCCCTGGCCGTCGCTCAGGGCCCGTCGACGGTCAGCGGCGCCCTGCGCAGCCGCGACACCGACCTGATGATCGGCGCACTGCAGGCGCTCGGCATCAGTATCGAGGCGTCCGACACCGACAACACCGAGTTGACCGTCGGCGGTTCGCTCGCCCCGCAGCCGGGCGTCCGCGTCGACTGCGGTCTGGCGGGCACAGTGTTGCGGTTCGTGCCGCCGGTGGCCGCGCTGAGCACCGAGACGGTCACCTTCGACGGCGACGAGCAGGCCCGTGCCCGCCCGATCGCACCGCTGCTCGACGGGCTGCGGGGACTCGGTGTCCGCGTCGACGGCGACAGCCTGCCCTTCGCCGTCCGCGGTGACGGCTCGGTGCGCGGGGGGACGACGGAGATCGACGCGTCGGGTTCCTCGCAGTTCGTCTCCGGGCTGCTGCTGTCCGGTGCCGCGTTCGCCGAGGGGCTGACGATCGTGCACACCGGCGAGTCGGTGCCCTCGGCCCCGCATATCGCCATGACGGTGGCGATGTTGCGGGACGCAGGCGTCGAGGTCGACGACTCCCACACCGACCGGTGGGAGGTCGCCGCGGGCCCGATCGCGGCGCGGCACTGGATCATCGAGCCCGACCTGTCCAACTCGGTACCGTTCCTGTCCGCGGCGGTGGTGAGCGGTGGAGCCGTCCGCATCACGGGGTGGCCAACGGTCAGCACGCAGCCGGCCGACGCGATCCTGTCGATCCTGGAGAACCTGGGTTCGGTTGTGCGGCGCGGTGATTCGCATCTGGAGGTGCAGGGCTCGGCGGACTACGGCGGCATCGACGTCGACCTGCGCGACGTCGGCGAGCTCGCCCCGTCGGTGGCTGCGCTGGCAGCGTTGGCCGCCCCGGGATCGGTGTCACAGCTGCGGGGCATCGCCCATCTGCGCGGCCATGAAACCGACCGGCTGGCCGCACTGCGCACCGAACTCAACCGCCTCGGCGGTCAGTGTGAGGAGACCCCGGACGGGTTGATCATCACCGCTCAACCCCTGCACGGCGGCGTCTGGCGGTCCTACGCCGATCACCGGATGGCGACGGCCGGCGCGATCGTCGGGCTGCGGGTCCCCGGTGTCGAGGTCGAGGACATCGCCACCACGGCCAAGACGCTGCCCGACTTCCCGCAGCTGTGGGCGGGCATGCTGGCCGGTCAAACCGAGGACCTGTAGGCCGGAGCGGGGATTTTGAGTTCACGCGAATACGACGAGACCGATGTCCGGATACGACCCGGCAGAAGCTCGCGGCCGCGGACCAAGACCCGCCCCGAGCATCTCGATGCGGAGGAGGCCATGGTGGTCACCGTCGACCGGGGCCGCTGGGGCTGTGTGCTCGGCCGAGACCCCGCCCGCCGGGTGACCGCAATGCGGGCCCGGGAGTTGGGTCGCACGCCGATCGTCGTCGGCGACGATGTCGACATCGTCGGCGACCTCTCCGGCCGGGCCGACACGCTGGCCCGCATCGTGCGTCGCGGGGAACGCCGAACGGTGTTGCGCCGCACCGCCGATGACACCGACCCGAGTGAGCGCGTCTTCGTCGCCAACGCCGACCAGCTCCTGATCGTGGTGGCTCTGGCCGATCCGCCGCCGCGGGGCGGCCTGGTCGAACGCGCGTTGATCGCGGCCTACGCCGGGGGGCTGGAGCCGATCCTGTGCCTCACCAAGACCGACCTCGCGCCGGCCGCGCCGTTCGCCGCCCAGTTCGCCGCCCTGGACCTGACGATCACCACCGCCGGCCGCGGCGATCAGCTCGAGGAGGTCGCGTCGCTACTGGCCGACAAGGTCACCGCGCTGCTGGGCCATTCCGGGGTGGGCAAGTCCACCCTGGTGAATCGTCTTGTCCCCGAAGCGGAACGGCCGACCGGCACGGTGACCGATGTCGGCAAGGGCAGACACACGTCCACCCAGTCGGTGGCGTTGCCGTTGAAGTTCGGCGGGTGGGTGATCGACACACCGGGCATCCGGTCGTTCGGGCTTGCCCACATCAAGCCCGACGACGTGGTGATGGCATTCTCCGACCTGGCCGAAGCGATCGAAAACTGTCCGCGGGGGTGTGGGCACATGGGGCCGCCCGCGGACCCGGAGTGCGCTCTCGACACGCTGACCGGCCCCGCCGTGGGACGCGTCGGCGCCGCCCGCAGGCTGCTCGCGGCGCTGCGGGAAGGCTGACGCTTACATTGCGGTTGTGCGACGGGGAGAATGGACGACGCGGGGTGGTGTTTGCGGCCACTGCCCGTTGGGCACGCTGTCGGCATTGAACGAAGGCAAGGAAGGCGCGGTGAGCATCGAATGGCTCGAATCACTGAGGTACCCACGATCGAACTGAACGACGGAACCCGGATCCCCCAGTTGGGCTTCGGTGTGTTCCAGATCCCGCCCGAGGAGACCGCGGCAGCGGTGAAGACGGCGTTGGACATCGGCTACCGCCACATCGATACCGCGGAGATGTACCGCAACGAGCAGGGTGTCGGTGAGGGTATCCGGAATTCCGGTATCGACCGGGCCGAGGTGTACGTCACCAGCAAGCTCAACAACGGGTTCCATGCACCCGACGACGCCCGCCGGGCGTTCGACCAGACGCTGTCCGCCCTGGGATTCGACTACGTCGATCTGTTCCTCATCCACTGGCCACTGCCCACGCTCTACGACGGCGACTACGTGTCGACGTGGAAGACGTTGGAGGAGTTCGCCAAAGACGGCCGCGCCCGCAGCATCGGCGTGTCCAACTTTCAGGTCGCCCATCTGCAGCGGCTGGCCGACGAGACCGGCACGGTGCCCGCGGTCAACCAGATCGAGGTCCATCCGTACTTCGCCAACAACGAGGTGCGCGGGTACGGCCAGCAGCACGGCATCGCGACCGAGGCGTGGTCACCCATCGCGCAGGGCAAGGTCCTCGGCGACCCGGTGGTCACCCGGATCGCCGAGGCGACCGGCAAGTCACCGGCTCAGGTGGTGCTGCGCTGGCACATCCAGCGCGGTGACATCGTGTTCCCGAAATCAGTGACGCAGCAACGCATCAAGGACAATTTCGCGCTGTTCGACTTCGAGCTCGGTGCGGACGACTTCGACGCGATCTCGGCGCTCGACCAGGGTGAGGACGGCCGGACCGGGCCCAACCCGGACAAGTTCGACTACATCCCGAGCTAACCGGCGCGACAAGACACAAACTCGCACGCTTCCCTTCGGAAGCGTGCGAGTTTGTGTCTGCTCACCACCGGCAGGCGAGCATTAAAGCGTTACGCCGCCAGATTGTCGCGCTTCTTCGCGGCAACCAAGGCCTTCCGTCCCCGCTTGACGCGGCCACGTGCGCGCACCGCGGCGATGGCCGACTTCAGACCGCGCCGCTCTCCCGGTTCCAGCTCGGCGAACATCCGCTCGCTGCGCGTCTCCGGCGCATCGTCGGCGGTGTCCCGCAGAAAGCGGTCCGGCAGAGAAAGTTTCGCGATCGTCCGCCACGACTTGCCGTACTGCACCAGGAACGATCCCGTGGTGTAGGGCAGGTCGTACTTGTCGCAGATCTCGCGGACCCGGAACGAGATCTCGTGGAGCCGGTTGCTGCAGATGTCCGGGTACAGGTGATGTTCGATCTGGTAGCACAGGTTGCCGCTCATGAAGCGCAGCACCGGGCCGTTCTCGAAGTTCGCGCTACCGAGCATCTGCCGCAGGTACCACTGGCCCTTCGACTCGCCGATCATGTCGGTCTTGGTGAATTTCTCGGCGCCGTCAGGGAAATGGCCGCAGAAGATCACCGCGTTGGTCCAGACGTTGCGGATCAGGTTGGCCACCGCGTTGGCTTTCAACGTGGACGTGAACGTCGCGCCCGGCGACAGTGCCGTCACAGCGGGAAACGCGACGTAGTCCTTGGCCAGCTGGTGGCAGGCCTT
>Ga0190271_10002914_pt1 | contig 10581 bp, 7 predicted proteins | sample Popmic356T_FD_133747 | JGI IMG/M metagenome (GOLD analysis project Ga0190271, IMG submission 133747) | Populus adjacent soil microbial communities from riparian zone of Weber River, Utah, USA - 356 T | ecosystem: Environmental > Terrestrial > Soil > Riparian zone | place: USA: Utah | collected... | reverse complement strand
TTCTTGAGCCAGCCCTGCAACTGCCCGTCCGTCAGCACGGTTTCATACTCTCGCGGCAGCAGGGGCTTGGGCTCCGCGGATCGCGCGGCGGGAGAGTCCTGGGACTTCTTTTTCTCCGTGTCCTGGGCTCCCCGTCCCTGGAGTTCGTTCAGCCAGGCCTTGAACTCCAGGTGCTCGAACAGCGCGCTCAGGTCCGCGACATTCTCGGGCTTGGGTGCGAGGTCTTCGATCGTCACATCAAGCGGGACGTCGCATTTGATGCTCAGGAGTTTTCTTGCCGTGGGCAGCCAGGGCAAGGCCTTGCGCAGGTTTTCCCCCACGACACCGGAAATGTCTGCCGCATGCGCGACCACGTTGTCGAGCGTGCCATACTGCGCCAGCCATTTGGCGGCGGTCTTCGGGCCGACCTTGTCGACGCCCGGGACGTTGTCCACCGAATCGCCGATCAGCGTGAGGTAATCGACGATCTGCGAAGGTTTGACCCCGAACTTGCCTTCGACGCCGGCCTCGTCGAGGTCCTCGCTGGACATGGTGTTGACCAGCCGGACCATGGGATTCACCAGTTGCGTGATGTCCTTGTCGCCCGTGGAAATGATGGTGTGCACGCCATGTTGCTCGGCCTGCTTGGCCAGCGTGCCGATCACATCGTCCGCCTCGACGCCGTCCACCATCAGCAGCGGCCATCCCATCGCGCGAATGCTCTGGTGCAGGGGCCCGATCTGCGCGGAAAGGTCGTCGGGCATCGGCGGGCGGTTGGCCTTGTATGCCGGATACCAGTCGTCGCGGAACGTCTTTCCTTTTGCGTCGAATACGCAAGCGATATAATCGGCTGCAGTTTCCTTGCGCAGGCGCCGCAGCATGGCGACAACGCCCCTGATCGCGCCGGTCGGCTCTCCGCGTTTGTTGCGCAAGTCGGGCAGCGCGTGAAATGCCCGGTACAGATAGGAAGAGCCATCAACCAGCACAAGCGTTTTCATTGACGGTCAGTGCGGAAAATCCAGCATGAGTGAAAAGCAGAAGGTTCCGGTTCCGCTCGCCCCCGAGTTCGCGGAGAAAGCCTGGTCGGCGCGCGAATCCTGGCGGGTTTTTGGAATTATGGCAGAGTTTGTCGAGGCAACTGAACGCCTGGCGCACGTGCGCCCGGCTGTCAGCATCTTCGGCAGCGCCCGCACGCCGCCCGAACATCCTTACTATGCGTTGGCAGAGGACATCGGCCGCAAATTGTCGGATGCGGGCTTCAGCGTGATCTCCGGTGGCGGTCCCGGCATCATGGAGGCCGTCAACAAGGGCGCGTATGCCGGCCTGTCGCTTTCGGTCGGCCTGAACATCCAGCTCCCGCACGAACAATACTCAAATCGCTACCAGGACGTCAGCCAGACCTTCCGGCATTTCTTTGCGCGCAAGGTGATGTTCGTCAAGTTCGCCTGCGCGTATGTCGTCCTGCCAGGGGGGTTCGGCACGCTGGACGAGCTGGGCGAAGTCCTGACCCTGGTCCAGACCCGCAAGATCCGCAGCATTCCCGTGATCCTGGTGCAAAGCTCCTATTGGAAGGGCCTGATCGACTGGATGCGCGACCGCATGGTCTCGGAAGGCATGATCGGCCCCGAGGATATGGACCTGATCCAGGTCATCGACGAGCCCGCCGGTGTGGTCGAGGCGATATTCCACCATTATGAAAAGCGCGGCTTCACCCTGACTGCCGCGGAACGCGAAGCGCAACTGAACCTGTAGTCCGCCATTCGATGTCCGTATTCACCACAGTCACGCCCGAGCAGCTCTCCGCCTGGCTCAAGAACTATTCGATCGGCGTGCTGGTCGACCTCGAGGGCATTCTTTCCGGCATCGAGAACACCAATTATTTCGTCACTACCAGCCACGGCAGGTTCGTGCTGACCCTGTTTGAAAAGCTCACCAGCGCCGAGCTGCCGTTCTACCTGAACCTGATGGCGCACCTTTCGGCCCACGGCCTGCCCTGCCCGAAGCCAATCGCCAACCTGCAGAACCAGCTGCTCGGGGAGCTCAATGGCAAGCCGGCCGCCATCGCCACCTGCCTGGATGGACAGCCTGTCGTGGAACCCACCGCGGACCATTGCGCGCGAGTCGGCGAAGTGCTGGCTGAAATGCACCTTGCCAGCCGCACGTACAAGAGCCATCTCGACAACCTGCGGGGGACCCGGTGGTGGACCGCATGCGCGCCGGAGATCTATCCCTTCCTCAATCCCGAGGACGAGGAACTGCTGCGGTCGGAGATCCAGTTCCAGGCCAGTCAGGACCGGGACAAGCTGCCGCACGGCGTGGTGCATGCCGACCTGTTCCGCGACAACGTGCTGTTCCGCGAGGACCGGGGCCATGGCGCGCAGGTCGGCGGTTTCATTGACTTCTACTTCGCCTGCATCGATTGCTTCATCTACGACGTCGCCATCACCGTGAACGACTGGTGCGTGAAGGCGGATGCGACGCTGGACGCGGCACGGGTCGATGCGATGCTCAAGGCTTACACCTCAGTGCGGCCGTTCACCGCGGAAGAGATCGAGGCCTGGCCCTGGATGCTGCGAGCCGGGGCGCTGCGCTTCTGGGTGTCCCGCCTTTACGATTTTCACCTTCCGCGACCGGGCGAACTTACCCACAAGCACGATCCGGAACGTTTCCGCCGCATCCTGCTGAACTATCGAGCGTTGCCCGCGCGACAGCACGGCCTTGCAATATGAGGCCCGGATGCCGATAAGCATCCGAACCGTTCCGGCGGGGAACGGCTGGAAGTGGATCGTACGGGCCTTCGCGCTGTTCAGGAAAAATCCGCTGATCTGGCTCGTCCTCAACCTGGTGCTCATTGGCATCGGCTGGGTGCTGGGACAGGTGCCGGTCGCCGGTTCCTACGTGCTCTACTTTCTGGCGCCAATCTTCCTCGCCGGCATCCTGACTGCCTGCAAGGATCTCGAATCCGGGGCCGACATCGAGATCGGCCACCTGTTTCGCGGCTTCCGCCAGAACACCCGGCAGCTGGCGACGATAGGTGCGCTCCACCTTGGCGGCCAGTTGCTGATTTCCGCCCTGCTATTGGGCATCGGCGGGCCGGAATTCCAGGAAATCGCGCAAAGCGGGCAGATGGGGGATCCAGCTGCTGTCTCGCCCGAGGCGCGCGACCGCATCCTCCTGGCGCTGCTGGTTTCGCTTTTGCTCTACATGCCGCTGGCCATGGCGGTCTGGTTCTCGCCGGGGCTGGTGATCCTGGACGGCCAGACAGGCCTTCGCGCGATTGTATTCAGCGTGATCGCCGGGCTGCGCAACATCCTGCCATTCCTGGTGTACAGCCTGATCAGCTCGGCGCTGTTCGTGGTTGCGGTGATTCCGTTCGGGATCGGGCTTGTCCTCTGGCTGCCGGTGATGGTATTGACGATGTACACCAGCTACCGCGACGTATTCGTGCCCACCGCCGTGGCCGCAAAGGAATCCGCCGGCTGATTCGAGCTATGCCGGGGTCAGCTTCGCGTATTCGAGCGCCAGCCACTTCAGGCCCGCGTCCCGGAAGTTCACCTGCACCCGCGCATCGGCACCGCGGCCTTCTGCGCTGACGATCACGCCGGAGCCGAACTTGGCGTGCAGCACACTCTGGCCGATGCGCCAGCCGGATACCGTGGTTTCCATCTTCGGCGCTTTCTCGTAGCCCGGATCGAAGCTTTTCGAAGCGACGAATCCGGAATACTTCGTGGTGTTGACCCGCTTGATCAGCTCCGCCGGAATCTCTTCGAGGAAACACGAAGGGATGTTGTAGCGGGTCTGCCCGTGCAGCATCCGTGTTTGTGCATGAGTCAGGTAGAGCCTGCGCCGCGCCCGCGTCAGGGCGACGTACATGAGCCTGCGCTCTTCTTCCAGGCCTTCCTGTTCCGTCCGGCTGTTTTCGTGCGGAAACAGGCCCTCTTCCAGCCCGCTGATGAACACCGCGTGGAATTCGAGACCCTTCGCCGAATGCACCGTCATCAGCTGCAAGGCGTCGGCACCCGCAGCAGCCTGGTGTTCGCCCGATTCAAGGGATGCATGCGCGAGGAACAGGTTTAGCGCGCCCATGCCCTCGGAGCTGATTTCCCCCTCTTCCGTCACTTGCGTGATGGGTCCGTCGGCGGCGACGAAGGTCGTGGCCGCGGTGGTCAGTTCGTTCAGGTTCTCGATGCGGTCTTCGGCTTCGCGCTCGGTCTGGTAGTGCGCGATCAGGCCGCTGTGCTCGACCACATGTTCGACGATCTCCGGCAGGGGCAGAGCTTGTGCCGTCTTGCGCATGGACTCGATCATCTGGATGAAAGCGGCGATGCTGGTGCCGGCCTTGCCGCTCAGCGTATTGGCGCAGGCCGCCTGCCACAGCGAAATGCCGCGTCCGGCGGACGCTTCCTGCAGTTGTTCGATGCTGCGGTTGCCGATGCCCCGGGTGGGGAAATTCACCACACGCAGGAAGGCGCCGTCGTCGTCAGGGTTGGCGAACAGGCGCAGGTAGGCGAGCGCATGCTTGATCTCCTGGCGTTCGAAAAAACGCAGGCCGCCATAGATCCTGTAAGCCATTCCCGCCTTGACCAGCGCGTGTTCCAGCACCCGCGACTGGGCATTGGAGCGGTACAGCAGCGCTATGTCCGAAAGCGATGTACCTTCATTCTTCAGCTGGCGCACTTCGTCGAGGATGTAGTCCGCCTCCTCGAGGTCGGTCATGGCCTCGTAGAGGCGCAGCGATTCCCCGGCGCCTTCCGATGTCCACAGGTTCTTGCCCAGGCGCGCATGGTTGTTGCGGATCAGTGCATTGGCCGCATCGAGGATGTTGCCCTGGCTGCGATAGTTCTGCTCCAGTTTGATGACCTTGTCGACATGGAAGTCACGCTCGAAATCGAGCATGTTGCCCGAGCGGGCACCGCGAAACGCATAGATGGACTGGTCGTCGTCGCCTACCGCGAAAATGCTGCTGCCGGCACCCGCGAGCAGCTTGAGCCACATGTACTGCAGGCGGTTGGTGTCCTGGAACTCATCCACGAGGATGTGCTTGAAGCGTGCCCGGTAATGATCGCGCAGCAGTTCGTTCTTCGACAGCAGTTCGAAGCAGCGCAGCAGCAGTTCGGAGAAATCGACCACGCCTTCGCGGTTGCACTGCGCGTCGTAGGCTTCGTAGACCGTTACCAGCCGGCGCGAGAAATCATCGAAGGCCTCGACCTTGGGCGCACGCAATCCCTGTTCCTTGGCGCCGTTGATGAAATACTGGGCCTGGCGCGGCGGATATTTTTCGTCGTCCAGGTTCATGCCTTTCATTACGCGCTTCAACAAGGCGAGCTGGTCGGCGGAATCGAGGATCTGGAAAGTCTGCGGCAGCCCGGCGTCGCGATAATGCGAGCGCAGGATACGGTTGCACAGTCCGTGAAAAGTGCCCACCCACATGCCTCGGGTGTTGATCGGCAGCATTCCCGAAATGCGGATCAGCATCTCGCGCGAGGCCTTGTTGGTGAAAGTCACCGCCAGCACGCTCATCGGTCCTATCTGTCCGGTCTGGATCAGCCAGGCGATGCGGGTGGTAAGGACGCGCGTCTTGCCGGAACCTGCGCCGGCCAGGATCAGTGCCGACTGGTGCGGGAGCGTGACGGCTTCAAGCTGTTGCGGATTCAGGCCTTCGAGGAGCGACATTCGGGAGCGGAAGCTGTTGCGGTTTCGATCCCGGATTATAAGTGATGCGACGAGCCTTCTACTGCGAAGACGCCCGCGCCTTGCGCGCTTCCGCGACCAGATCCCGCACCATCGGGGTCATGATGAGCTGCATGGCGAACTCCATGCGGGCGCCGGGAATTACCAGCGTGTCCGGCCGCGACTGGAACGAATCCTCGATCATGGCGAGGAGATAGGGAAAGTTCGCCGATTCGGGGCGGGTGAAGCGGATCACGACCAGGCTTTCCTCCTGCGTCGGGATCTCGCGGACCACAAAAGGATTGGACGTATCCACGGTCGGCACCCGCTGGAAGTTCACATGGGTGCGGGAAAACTGCGGCGTGATGTAGTGCACGTAGTCGTACATCCGGCGCAGGATGGTATTGGTGACCATATCGATGGAATGGCCGCGCGCCTGGGTATCGCGGTGGATCTTCTGGATCCATTCGAGGTTCACGATCGGTGTCACGCCGATCAGCAGGTCGACGTGCCGCGAGACGTCGACCTTGTCCGTCGCCACGCCGCCGTGCAGTCCTTCATAGAACAGCAGGTCGGTCTGGTCGGCAAGGCGCTGCCAGGCCGTGAACGTTCCGGCTTTCTGTCCGTAGCGCGCCGCGCGCTCTTCGTTGTGCAGGTACAGCCGGGAATTCCCGCCGCCGTGCTGGGCATACTCGCGGAACAGGGCTTCCAGTTCATCGAACAGGTTGGCTTGCGGGCCGAAGTGGCTGACCGCCTGGCCGCCGATCTGCTCGTAGGCTTCGATCAGCCGCCGCATTTCCTCGCGGTCATATTTGTGGAAGCTGTCGCCTTCGATGAGCGCGGCGTTGATGCCCTCGTGCTGGAAAATATTCTCGAAGGTCTTGCGCACGGCAGTGGTGCCGGCGCCGGACGAACCGGTGACCGCGATGATCGGATGCCTGCGGGACATTGGGATGCGGGATGGGCGTGCGCCGAAGCGGCGCACGCTGCGATCCTACACCGAAACGTCCCGCCGCCGGGGAACGCAGCGCGGCGCCTTACACCTGTTTACTGCCGGGAAGCGGCCGGCTCGATCCCGGGATGCGATTCCTTGAGGCGGGCACCGAGCGCCATGGCTTCCTGTTCGCTCGCAAAGCCGGCGAGGCGAACCCGGTAGATCTGGCCGCCTTCGCGCGGTTGCGGCTGGATCCGTGCCGGATAGCCGTCTCCGCGCAGGCTGTCATAAAGCGCAAGCGCATCGGCCTGGCGCTCAAAACTGCCGAGGTAGAGCTTCCACTTGCCATCCTTGCGGACAGCGCCCTGTCCGGCGGCAATCTCGGTTTCGGCAGCCCACAGCGTGAGTTGTTCCATCGGCACGGCCTGCACCGTGGCCTCGCCCTCCCTGGGGGCCTGCATGTAGGTGAGCGGATCCTTCATTTGCACCGGATGGCCGCCGCTACGCGTCACGGAGATCTCGCCTTCGATCAGCACGATCACTTCCTTGTCATCGAGATTCTTGCCCCAGATGTCGGTGCCGCGGATGCCGGCGGTGATAGTCGGGAACTGGACCACGATGTCACGCGAGGTCCTGGCCTTGAGCGCCGCATCCGTGGTGAAGCGGAAGGCGCCCGCGAGCACGCGCAGTGTCGCACCAAGGAAATTCTCCTTGCGCCGCTGCACCACATCGGCAAGCTGCAGGCGGCCGTTCTCTCCGAGCTTGACCACGCTGCCATCGGCCAGCCGCAGCAGCAGCCGGGAGTTGCCGCCGGTCGAGACTTCATCGTTGCTGCGCAGTTCGGAGCCGATCACCAGCGGCTGGCGCTTGCCGTCGCGGGTGACCCATGCCGGCAGCTGGATGCCTTCCACAACTGCATCGGGAGCGGCCTGCGAAAGCGCGGCCGCGGACAAGAGCAAGGCAAACAGGACCGCACGGAACAACGTCATCTGAACCCCCATTCGAATTTGACTGCTACGACGGCAAATACGGCGCCAGGGGCGCAACGGATGCGGTGCCGACTGTATAATCGATGATTCATTCTAGAACAACCACTTCCATAGAATATGCAATCGCAATACCAGCCCGCCGACATCGAACAGAAGGTACAACAGGAATGGGCTGGCAAGAACGCCTTCCGCGCCATCGACGGTGTCGACAAGCCCAAGTACTACTGCCTCTCGATGTTCCCCTACCCGTCGGGCAAGCTGCACATGGGCCATGTGCGCAACTACACCATCGGCGACGTGCTTTCGCGCTATCACCGGATGCGCGGCTACAACGTCCTGCAACCCATGGGCTGGGACGCCTTCGGCCTGCCCGCCGAGAACGCCGCCATGGCCAACAGCGTGCCGCCGGCGAAGTGGACCTACGACAATATCGCCTACATGAAGAAGCAGCTCAAGTCGCTGGGATTCGCCATCGACTGGGAGCGCGAACTGGCCACCTGCACGCCCGAGTATTACCGCTGGAACCAGTGGTTTTTCCTGCGCATGCTGGAACAAGGCCTGGCCTACAAGAAGACCGGGACCGTGAACTGGGATCCGGTCGACCAGACGGTGCTTGCGAACGAACAGGTGATCGAAGGCCGCGGCTGGCGTACCGGCGCACTCGTGGAAAAACGCGAGATTCCCATGTACTACCTGGCCATCACCCGGTATTCGGAGGAATTGCTCGCCTCGCTTGACACGCTGACCGGCTGGCCCGAGCGCGTCAAGACCATGCAGGCGAACTGGATCGGCAAGAGCTTCGGGGTGCGCCTCGGGTTCCCTTACGAACTGAACGGCAAGGCCGGCAAGCTCTGGGTCTTCACCACGCGCGCCGACACCGTGATGGGCGTGACCTTTGTCGCAGTCGCGGCGGAGCATCCGCTCGCGACGGAGGCTGCAAAAGGCAATCCGCAGCTCGCGGCCTTCATCGAGGAATGCAAGCGCGGCGGGGTGCAGGAGGCGGAGCTCGCGACCCAGGAAAAAAAGGGCATGAAGACGGGATTATTCGTCCGTCATCCGCTCACGGGCGAAAAGGTGGAAATCTGGGTCGGCAACTACGTGCTCATGAGCTATGGCGAGGGGGCGGTCATGGGCGTACCCGGCCATGACGAGCGCGACTTTGCCTTTGCAAGGAAATACGACCTGCCGATAGCGCAGGTGATCGACGTCGGGGGCCAGGCCTATTCGCTGGATGCCTGGCAGCCCTGGTATGCCGACCATGGCGTCTGCGTGAACTCCGGCAAGTACGATGGGCTGGATTTCGCGGCATCCGTCGATGCCATCGCGGCAGACCTCAAATCAAAAGGCCTGGGCGAAAAGCAGGTCACCTGGCGCCTGCGCGACTGGGGCATATCGCGGCAGCGCTACTGGGGTTGCCCGATCCCGATCGTCCATTGCGACAGCTGCGGCGACGTGCCGGTCCCGGACAGCCAGCTGCCGGTGGTGTTGCCGGAGGACTGCGTGCCCGACGGCAGCGGCAATCCGCTCAACAAGCTCGCAAGCTTTCTCGAAACGCCGTGCCCGAAGTGCGCCAGGCCCGCGCGGCGGGAAACCGACACCATGGATACGTTCGTGGATTCGTCCTGGTATTTCCTGCGCTACGCCTGTGCCGACCAGGGCGGGAAGATGGTCGATGAGCGCGTCAACTACTGGCTGCCGGTGGACCAGTACATCGGCGGCATCGAACACGCCATCCTGCACCTGCTGTATTCGCGGTTCTGGACCAAGGCCATGCGCGACATCGGCCTGGTGAAAATCGGCGAACCCTTCACGCGGCTGCTGACCCAGGGCATGGTCCTGAACGAGATTTTTTCCCGCAAGACCGACAGCGGCCGCATCCAGTATTTCAACCCGGTGGACGTGGAACTGCAGTTCGACGAAACGGGCAAACGCACCGGGGCGCTGCTCAAGTCGGACAACAAACCGGTCGACTCCGGCGGCATCCGCACCATGTCCAAGTCGAAGAACAACGGCGTCGATCCGCAGGCATTGATCGAGCAGTTCGGCGCCGATACCGCGCGTTTCTTCATGATGTTCACGTCGCCGCCCGAAGATACGCTGGCCTGGAACGACGACGGCGTCGAGGGTGCGTACCGCTACCTGAAGCGGGTGTGGAAATTCGCCGCGGACAACCGCGCGCTGTTTGACGGATCGGCCGCCAGGGTTGCCGATGCGCCCAAGGATGCCCGGCGCGAACTGCACCAGCACCTGCAGCAGGCGAACTTCGATTACGAGCGCAAGCAGTTCAATACCGTCGCCTCGGCGGCGATGAAAATCCTCAACCTGCTCGAATCGGATGCAGTGGCGAAGGCGCCAGGCGGCGGGCGGACGGCGCTGGTGCGCGAAGGCATGAGCGTGCTGCTGCGCATCCTTTCGCCCATTACGCCGCATATCGCGCAGGCTTTGTGGCGCGAACTCGGTTTCGGCGCCGAAATCCTCGACGCACCCTGGCCGGTGGTGGATGAGGCCGCGCTGGTTCGCGACGAGATCGACCTGGTGGTGCAGGTCAACGGCAAGCATCGGGGCTCGGTCCGCGTTCCCGCCGACGCGGCACGCGAGGCCATCGAGCGCCTGGTCGTGGAAAACACCGGCGTCCAGAAGTACATTGCCGGACAGGCCGTGAAAAAAGTCATCGTCGTGCCGGGACGGCTGGTTAATATCGTTGTCTGAGATAAGGGCAGGACTGAGGACTGAGTGATGAGGACTGAGCAAATTCGAAAAGGCATTGAGGAAGTCCAGATAGCGGGGAATGGCGCCGGCTTGAAGAACGCCGCTTTTCACTCAGTCCTCAGTCCTCAGCACTCAGTCCTCGTCATCGCGATCCTCCTGATCGCGATGACGCTCTCCTCCTGCGGTTTCCAGCTGCGCGGCCAGGTCTCGATTCCGTTCCAGACCCTTTACGTCGAAACGCCCAGCTTCGGCTACTCGGCATTCGCCAATGATCTGGAGCGGGCCATCCGTTCCGGGAGC
>Ga0190271_10002913_pt1 | contig 10581 bp, 10 predicted proteins | sample Popmic356T_FD_133747 | JGI IMG/M metagenome (GOLD analysis project Ga0190271, IMG submission 133747) | Populus adjacent soil microbial communities from riparian zone of Weber River, Utah, USA - 356 T | ecosystem: Environmental > Terrestrial > Soil > Riparian zone | place: USA: Utah | collected... | reverse complement strand
CCGCCGCTCGCGGGACTGGATGAGTGAGTTGCTTGACGGATTCCCCGGTCGGCAGACGGCGACGCGCTATCCGGCGGAGGTGTCGCCGCCGAGCAGGGAGAGGACCTCGCCTGTGATGTAACTCGAATCGGCGTGAGAGGCCAGGAACACGAAGGCCGGGGCAATCTCTTCCGGCTGGGCGGGACGTCCCATCGGCGTCTGGCTGCCGAAGCGGGCCACCTTTGCCGGCGACTGGTCGGAGGGATTGAGCGGTGTCCACACAGGGCCTGGGGCGACGCAGTTCACACGAATGCCGCGTGGCACCAGGTTCTGCGCCAGGGCCTTCGTGAAGGCATGGATCGCGCCTTTCGTGGCCGAATAGTCGAGCAGGCCTTTGCTGCCTTCCAGACCGGTGACCGACCCGGTGTTGATGATCGCGCCATACCGTGGCAGGTGTTCGAGCGCCGCGCGTGTCACGCGGTACATCGCCATCACGTTGACCTCGAAGGTGCGGGCAATCTGCTCGTCGGTAAGCGTTTCGAGAGACGGACGGTGCTGCTGGTACGCGGCGTTGTTGACCAGGATGTCGAGCCTGCCGAAGTGCCGAACCGTGTCCGCCACGATACGCGTGCACACGTCGGGCTGGCTGAGGTCGCCCGGCAGCAACAGGGCCGCGCGCCCTCGGGTCTCGACCATGTCACGTGTCGCCTCTGCGTCGGTCACCTCTTCCGGCAGGTAACTGATGGCCACGTCGGCACCCTCGCGGGCGAAGAGCCAGGCGACGGCGCGGCCAATGCCTGAATCGCCGCCGGTGATCAGCGCGACTTTGCCCGCGAGTCTGTCCGCCTCGCGGTATTCAGGTGCCTCAAACCTCGGCCTGGGGACCAGGTCCGAGTCGAGTCCTGGTTTCCGGTGATGTTGTGCGGGAAACGGCGGCTCGGGTTGGCGACGTGGCATGGCGTGACCTCCGGGCTCTGGTTCAGCCCGCCGAGCGGCGGCGCAACCTCGCAAACGCGTCATTGACTCGTCGAAGCACGTGAGCCATCGTGCCTCCCGGCATCAGCTGGTAAGCGCCTGACGGCTCGCTCTCACTGCGGCCCGTCCAGGCGGTCTTCGCACGACCAACGGGCCGGACGCCACTGTGCCAGGACCTTCCGTCGAACAAGTGGTCATGCTCACGGCCCTCGCGTTTGGCGCGGTACATGGCCGCGTCCGCGTACGCGATCAGCCCATCGGCGTCCTGGCCGTGATCGGGATAGCGCGCAATACCGATGCTCGCGGTGACGACAACCTTCTGGCCCTCGATCGAAAAGGGGCTGGCGAGGGCGAGGCGCAGCTTCTTGGCGACCGCAGCTGCGTCCTCTGCATTCTCCATCTCCGACAGGACGACGACGAACTCGTCGCCTCCGTATCGGCTCACCGTATCGGATCGACGGAGCGCACCACCGAGCGCGTCGGCAATGTGCTGCAGCAAGCGGTCACCGGCCGCATGGCCGAGCGAGTCGTTCACCGCCTTGAAGCCATCGATGTCCAGAAACAACACCGCGAGCGGCGCGTGGTGGCGACGGGCCAGCTCAAGCGAGCTGGCGAGCCGGTCGGCTAGCAGCAGCCGATTGGGCAGGCCGGTCAGGGCGTCGTACTGAGCCAGGCGAGCCATGTGGCGTGACGCCTCGAGCGCGGTGCCGACGGCGCGAAACACGATCACCGCACCCGCGACACTCCCGTCCGTGTTGTGGATCGGCGCGGCCGAGTCTTCGATTTCTGTTTCCGCGCCGTCGCGGCGCACCAGCACGCAACTCGGCGTAGGACCGACCGTCCGATTGAGGCGCATTGCGAGGTTCAGTGGGTCTCGCGCGATCGTTCGGGTCGTGCCGTCAATGATGTGGAACACGTCGTCGAGCGGACGACCGGCGGCCGCTTCCCGGGACCAGCCGGTCATGCCTTCCGCAGCGACGTTCAGGTAGGTGATCGTGCCGTCAACATCAGTGCTGAGGACGGCGTCACCGATCGAGTTGAGGGTGGCTTCGGTCCAGTCTCCCTGAGTCATCGCCTTCGAACCTCCGCACGACGGCCGTCAAGTGACTGACGGCGCCTATGACGCCAAACATACGTGCTGGCGGGCAGAGCCACCGGCACGTCCCGCCCTTGAGTGGCTACGATCGGGCGAGCCTGCGCCACATCCGGAGTCCGAAGGCCGTGGAAAGCGCCAGCAGGCCGGTGAGCACGAACAATGGCATGGGACTGCCCGTCGCAGGCAGCCGAGTGCGCGGTGCCTGGTTCACGGCCGCGTTCTGTGCAACCGGGGCCGGCATCGGTGCGTCGTTGGCTATTTCACCGCGCTCGACCCGCGCGGCTGTTGTCGCGCGCGGCTCCGGCGACTCGGCATCCACCGCCACCTGCTCACCAGTGGGTGACACACGCGCCAGCTCGGCCGTGCGCATTTCGTCGGCCGTCGCCGCGTTCTGCGTGGTCGTCAACACCGGCTGCTGCGCGGTACGCGCAAGGCTAAGCGCCTGCTGACGCGGATACACGAATTCCCAGCCGGTTCGTTCGCCGGGATACCAGTAGGTCGCAATCGCCGGCGGCGTGTTGGCCGCGGTCTCGAGAAAGCGAATCTCGGGAGCGTTGGGGACATCCCTCCGCTGCGACGGTGACGTCATCAGCATCGCGTGCATCTTCGACCCGTCCGCGCTGTAGATCTGCACGATGGTCCTGTTCACGAGGGAGTCGGCAAGCCGGAAAAGGTACTTGCCAGCAGGCAGCGTGACCTGCGGCAGCGTCACGGGCTGGCTGAAGGTGAAGTAGACGGCCTTGTCTCCACGCACCTGTGCCTGCGCGGGCGACGCACTGGCGGCCATCAGCGTGAGTCCAACGGCCGCGCAGGCGGCGGTGTTCAACAGTAACTTGATCATGGCATCACTCCTCAAGGGGTCGGACCGTTCACTGTCAGGAGGAACGTCCGGGGGCATCATCGGTGCCCGCCAACCCAATGTGGGTGCGTGACAACCCATGTATCCCCTTGAGCCATGTAGATAGCAAGAGCGGTGCCGACGCCGTCCTGACGGCTCGCGCATCATCGCCCGCAGATCGAGTGCTTGAGGAAGGCGTCTCTCTAAAACGCCGAGGGGCGGCGAGCCACGCTCGCCGCCCCTCGGTCTTTCTTCGGGCCGGACGCTCAGGTCCGGCTTCAACAACAGCTCCGGCCGTCAGGCCTTCAAGCCCTCACCGGGCCCGCTGTCTATCCCTTGCCCGGAGCGAACATCCGCAGACGAAGAATCGTCATCGGAGGCAGGTCAGGACTGGACGCCGTCTGCGTCAGCCGCACAAACCTGGTCTGCACAGGCGCGAACGTGATGTGTGTGTTCGCTCCACTGCCCGCCCCCTGCGCCACCGTGCGCCAGGTGTTGCCATCGTTCGACACCTGCACCTGATAGCCGCGCGGATAACCAATCGGCGGCGCGGCCGCCCCGGCCCGACCCCCGAAGACACTACGCGACGGCATGCCAGGGGTGATCGTGCCCTCGATCACCTCGGCCGGATTCGACTCGAACTCGATCTCCGATACGCTCGTCACCTGCGGCAGTTCGACCTGCCACCATGTGCCCGGGGACTGCCGCGCACCCGACGTCCAGGGCTGGATCCCGATCGCATACTGCGCAATGCCTGGATTGTGGCTCGCCGAAAACTTCCACGATGCATCCGAGACAATCTGCTGTGGCAGCGACGCCAGCAACGCCTCCGGGTTCCACATCGTCGTCCGGCCCTTCACCGAAGCACGCACGCGCGCCACATCCGCCGCGGTCACCATCGACGCGCTGTTACCGAACCCGTTGCGCACGTACGAGGCCACGGACGCGATCCACTCGTCGGTCTGCATCCCCATCGGCACCATCACGTCGGCATAGGTGGTTCCGGCGATCGGGCCCGTCATGCCGTGCAGCAGCGTCTTGATGACGTAATCCCGGTGCCCGAGTACACGTGGCGAGGCGGCAAGCGCCGGCGCACGCGTTCCGCTTTCGCCCGGCACCGGTTCGCCCAGCCCGGTTTCGCCGTGGCACGCGAAACAGACCTCCGCGTACGCCGTGCGCCCACGCTCGAGCGCAGCGGTCTCTTCTGCAGAGAGCGTTCGCGTGGCCTCGAGTGCCCCGCCCCGACCGACGGACACGCCCGTGCTGGCCAGCACCTTGGCCACGGCCTGCACACCACCCGCCTGGTTCGACGCGAGCGTCGCTTCAGCCACGGCCTTCGCGTCCGGCACCTTCAGGTGATTGAGCGTCATCAGCGCCTGCATGACCACGTCGACATCGGTATCGCGTGTGAGTGCCTTGATGTCGTCGGCGAGCGCGCGCTGGCCGGCCTTGTAGAGGGTCTCGCTCGCGCGAATGGCCTGCAGGCGTATCTGCGCGTCGCCGTCCTTCAGTAAGCCGCGAATCAGCGCGGCATCAGTCGCCTGCAGTCCGTCGAGCGTCCACAGCGCATGAATCCTGGCCAGCTGGTTCCCGCCTTCGCCAGAGGCTACGGCGGGGCTCGCCGAAGCGGCCTGCGGCCGCGAAGGCGGCGACGACGAGCGCGCGAGCTGCTGGAGGGCGGGCACCACGGACTTGTCCTGCTTCAGCACGAGGTGCTGCTGCGCGGTATCGCGCCACCAGCCGTTCGCGTCCGAGAGGTGCGCGACCAGTTGCGCCGGCGTCTCAGTGTTCATGCGCGGCTGCTCGGTGCGACGCGCCATCCCCTCGTACGTCAACCGCCAGATGCGGCCGTGCCGCACGATCTTGTCGAGCTGATATTGATCAATCTTCTGGCGCAGGTACGTCCCCGGCCCCGACCACTGCGACTCCTGGATGATGCCGCGGTACATGTCCGTGATGTACATCGTCCCGTCCGGCGCCGTGGTCATGTCGACCGGGCGGAAGAGGGGATCAGTCGAACGGATGAACTCGGACAGCGGATAGACATTGCGCAGTTGCGTCTGCCCGTCCGTCTTCACCGGACGAAGGCGGCGGACGACCCGGCCGACGGTTTCCCCGTAGAAGTAGTCGCCGAGCATGTCGGCCGGCAGCCGATCGCCGCGGAACACGTCATTGCCCGCGGAGCCGGTGGCACGCGCGAGCGATCCGTCCGGCATGCGGACGGAGTTCATGCCACCCTGCATGTCGGCAATCAGCACGGGCGCGCCCCAGATGATGTTCAGGTCCTGTTCGAACTGCTGCGGGTTCGCGAAGTTGCCGTAGACCACGGGCGTCTGGAAGTAGCCCGGCATGCCGCTCGCGCCGGCCTGGAACCAGGTCTTGCCGTAGTTGTCCTGTGTCACGCCCCACTGACCGCCGTTCGATCCGGTCGGTTCACGCAGCACGCCGTTGGGCGTCCACCGGAGTCGCACGAGGTTGATCGTGCTGTACATCCAGTTGTCCATCGCCCACATCAGGTTGCTCTCCTGATGTTCGACGTTCATCAGCCGGCCCATGCCCGTGGCGAACAGTTCCTTGCGATCGGCCACTGAGTCGCCGTTCGTGTCGGTGTACTTCCAGAGTTCGTCGGCGTTCGAGTCCTTCGCGAGAATCGCGTTGGGACCGAACGGCATCACGAAGCGGGGGAACACCATGTTGTCGACGAAGATGGCGTGCGTCTCGTACACACCGTCGCTGTCGCGATCCTCGTGCACCGAAATGCGGCCGTTCGGATCGAGGGTGCCGCCGCCGTCGGCGTCCTGCATGTAGCCACGCAGTTCGAGCACGAACATGCGGCCGTTGCCGTCGAACGCGATCTGCGCGGGCTCTTCGATGTGTGGCTCGGTCAGGACCGGTTCGAGCTTGAAGCCAGGCGGCAACCAGAACTTCGCCTGCTCCTGCGCCGGGGTGAGCGGCAGTACGGGCGGTTTCGGCGAGAAGTCCGGCTCGTTCGCGCCACGCCCCGGGCCACCCGCGCGCTGCCCGCCAGCCGGGGCCTGACCACCGCGCCCCGCAGCATCCGGGGGCGGTGCGCCCTGAGGGCCCGCGGGCGTCGGTGCCGCTGGCGCTGCCGGCGGCGCCTGGGCCATCAACGACATCGTCGTGAGGGTCGCAAGGCCAAGGAGGGTCGGAATGAACGAACGCGATCGATGACGTGCGGGTGCGGGCATGAGAACCGGAGCCTTTCGCCTGAAAGAGGGGCGAAAGGATCCTAGCAGGATTCAGTGGCCACAGGTTCGACAGGTACGACTGGCGAAAGGAACCTGCCGTCGGGGGCCCACTTCTTCCTTGGCCGGTTTGACGATCAGGCCAGCGACAGGCACCCGCAGCCCGCAACACGAACTCCAGGGCACTCGCAACTGAAGAGCGAAGATGGCACCGAGCCACCCACCTGTCGCCTGTCGTACCCGTCGCACCTGTCGTACCGGAAGCCCTACTGCTCGGCTGTCCGCCATCGGGCGGCCGCGTCGCGCGCCGCGTTCATGCGCTCCCAGTGCGCGTCGATCGCCACGCGTCCGCCATCGCTCAACGTCACCGTCGTCTGGGGATACTTTCCGGCGAAGCCCTTGGTGATGGTCACGAGTCCGGCCTCCTCGAGCCGCGCGAGGTGCTGCGTGAGGCTGCCGGAGACCAGCCCGGTCAGCCGCTGCAGAAAGACGTAGTCGGCCGACGCACATGCCGAGAGCGCCGTCAGGATGGCGAGACGCGCGGGTTCGTGCACGGTCTTATCGACGCCGACGAGGTCCTGGAACTCGACGCGGGCCTGCGAGTCACGGTCAGGCATGCTGCCCTCCCATCACCATCGCGCCAGGTGCGTGCCGGATGCGACGCAAAAGGAGCACGTGATCGACGACCGCCGCGAAGGCGCCAGCCAGACCGGTCGCCAGCGACTCGATGCCCGGCTGTGACCAGCCGGGCACGACGACGTGCATCACGGAGAGCCAGAGCAGCACGATCGCCGGGACGAGCCAATGAAGCGACACGCGCCAGGGTTCCCACACGACGGGCGCTGCGATCACGAACGCGAAGACGAACGGCACTGGCGAAGGAACTACGCGGGGCCCGAGAACGAACGCTGCCACCAGTGCGCCGAAGAGCGCCAGACCGATGATCACACCCCGCGCGCGCTGTTGCTCGGACGCGCGCGCGTCGCCATACCAGCGCCGATGCAGACGTTGCAACCACCACATCAGGAGGAAACCGGCCGCGTACACCAGCAGCACCGGGTCGAGATGGCCAGGATGGGCTACGCCTGCCATCAGGGCGCCACCCGAAAAAGCAACCGCAATCCAGACCGGCAGGACCGCCAGGCTCCGGCGCTGGATCAGGGCCACCAGTTCCCGAGGCCGGTCGGGCCGCGCAAAGATGTCCGCGTTGTCCATGGGGACATCCTGCAGGCTCATTTAGCTATTGTCAATAGGTAGATTGAGGCGCCAGCTTGCCGGTAAACCGCTCGGGAAGTGGGAGTGGATTGAGGGACCCGCGGCTCCCCGCGCCCGGTCGTACCTGTTCCTGAACCCCTAGATCCTCGGCAGCGTGACGCCCGTCTGCTTGAGGTACTTGCCCTTCTTGTCGGCGTAGGACTGCTCGCACTCCTCGTCGCTCTCGAAGAACAGAACCTGCGCGATGCCTTCGTTGGCGTAGATCTTCGCCGGCAGCGGCGTCGTGTTCGAAATCTCGAGGGTGACGTAACCTTCCCACTCGGGTTCGAACGGCGTGACGTTCACGATGATGCCGCAGCGGGCATAGGTCGACTTGCCCAGGCAGATCGTGAGGACGTTGCGGGGGATCTTGAAATACTCAATCGTCCGCGCAAGCGCGAACGAGTTCGGCGGCACGATGCAGACATCCGCCTTGATGTCGACAAAGGCCCGTGAATCGAAATTTTTCGGGTCGATCACCGTGCTGTTCACGTTGGTGAAGACCTTGAACTCGTCGGCCACGCGGATGTCGTAGCCGTACGACGACACGCCATACGACACGACGCCGGTTCCGACCTGCTTGTCGACGAACGGCGCAATCATGGCGTGTTCGAGCGCCATGCGACGAATCCACTTATCGGCCTTGATGGACATACGGGTCGGTTTCCGCGCGCGGCGTTCAGCGCCTGAACAGCCACCCGATCACCGAGAGCACCACGCTCGCGAGGATGCAGGTGACGATGGGGAAATAGAACGTGGACGTGCCGCGCCGCAAGACGATGTCGCCCGGAAGGCGCCCGAGGGGCAGCCCGAACTTGACGAGCAGTCCAGCTGCCACCAGCACGAGGCCGGCCACGATCAGCACGCGCCCCATCGCTCAAGCCTCCAAGCCTTCAAGCCTCCGGGCCTCCGGGCCTCCGGGCCTCCGGGCCTCCGGGCCTTCAAGCCTTGTTACAGCTCCATGCCCCTGAAGAAGTATCCGAGTTCGAACGCAGCCGTCTCCGGCGCGTCCGATCCGTGCGTGGCGTTCTCGCCGATGGACGCACCGAACTCCTTGCGCAGCGTACCGGCCTCGGCCTTGGCCGGGTCGGTCGCGCCCATGAGGTCGCGCCACTTCTTGATGGCACCAGGCGCTTCGAGACACAGGACGACGCACGGCCCCGACGACATGAACGTCGTCAGTTCACCGAAGAACGGCCGCGCGCTGTGCACGGCGTAGAACCCTTCGGCTTCGCGCTTTGACAGGTGCGTGAGGCGCATGCCGCGGATGCCGAACCCTTCCTGCTCGATGCGGGCGAGAATACGACCGGTGTAGCCGCTCTTGAACGCGTCCGGCTTGATGATGGCAAATGTTCGCTCTGTGGACATATGTAAGGCTTGAAGGCTCGAAGGCTCGGAGGCTCGGAGGCTTGGAGGCTTGGAGGCTTGGAGGCTAACGCGCTACCGCAGCTGATCCATGAGTTGATCGAGGACCGCTTTCGACGGCCGGACCCGGGACTCGGGCAGGCTCATCAACGGTTCGTCAACGAGATTGAGGAGCTGGAAGAAGTTTTCCTTGTCGGGCTCGATGTACAGCACGCCCGTGGCGAACTCGCCCCGGCGCAGGCTTTCGTGCAGCAGGCTCATGGCGGCCAGCTTGTCGGTGGGGTTGTAGCCCTCGTCCAGCTTCCGCAAGAACAGTTGCGAGCCGTCGTGCATCTTCACCTGGGTCGTCGACCCCGGCTCGTACTCGACCGAGATGTCCTCGAAGAACGGCACGAAGCTGATTTCGCCGAGCGGTTCCTCGTGGTCCTTCACGTACGCGTAGCTCTTCGTGGATCCCTCGTGGTCGTTGAACGTGACGCACGGCGAGATGACGTCGATCAGCGAGGTGCCATTGTGCGCGATGGCCGCCTTCAGAATCGACAGCAGCTGCTTCTTGTCGCCCGAGAACGACCGCGCGACGAATGTCGCGCCCAGCTCGATGGCCAGGGCGCACAGATCGATCGGCGGCAGGTCGTTGACCACGCCGTTCTTGGCCTTTGATCCGTAGTCAGCCGTCGGCGAGAACTGGCCCTTGGTGAGCCCGTAGCAGCCATTGTCCTCGACGAGATAGATCAGGGGCAGGTTGCGGCGCATCGCATGGACGTACTGTCCCACGCCGATCGCGCCCGTGTCGCCGTCGCCGCTGACGCCAATGGCAAGCATGCTGCGGTTGGCGAGCATCGCGCCGGTGGCCACCGACGGCATGCGCCCGTGCACGGAGTTGAACCCGTGCGAGGGACCCAGGAAATACGCCGGGCTCTTGCTCGAGCACCCGATTCCCGACATCTTGATGACGCGCTGGGGATCGACGCCCATTTCAAAGAACGCGTCGACAATGCGCTCCGAGATCGCGTTGTGTCCGCACCCGGCACACAGCGTCGTCTTGCTGCCGCGGTAACTCGAAACGTCGAGGTTGAGACGATTGACCTTCTTCAGCGGCGCTGGCGCGTCAGTGCTCATGCCTTCCCTGCCTTCTCCTGGGCGACGATGCTGTCGGTGATGCTGCGCGCGTCAATCGGCAGGCCGTTGTAGTGCAGCACGCTGCGCAGCCGGACGACCGACGAGGAATCCACGTCCATGCGCAGCAGGCTCAGCATCTGCGCATCGCGATTCTGCTCGACCACATAAATGCGATCGTGCCCCTTGATGAATTCGTCGACGGACGGCGGGAACGGGTACGCGCGCAGGCGCAGGTACGACGTCTCGACGCCGTGTTCCTCGCGCAGCTGATCGCGCGCCTCTTCGACGGCGAAGTGGCTCGAACCGTAGGCGATGATCGCCACGGCCGCTCCAGGCGTCTCCTGAATCACCGGCTGCGGCACGAGTGTCTTCGCGGTCTGGAACTTCCGCGCCAGCCGATCGACGTTATTCACGTAGTCGTCCGGCCGCTCGGTGTAGAGCGCCATCTCGTTGTGGCCGGAGCCTCGCGTAAAGAACGCGGGAGCGCCGGTGCCCGGCAGGGTGCGGTACGGGATGCCGTCACCGTCGACGTCCTTGTAGCGTCCCCACGTGGTCTCGAGCGCCTTCACACCGTCGGCGTCGAGCACCTTGCCGCGGTCGAGCGGCTGCTCCGGATACGTGAACGGCTGCGACATCCAGTTGTTCATGCCGAGATCGAGATCGCTCAGCACGAAGATGACCGTCTGCAGGCGCTCGGACAGGTCGAAGGCGTCCATCGACATCTGGTAGCACTCTTCGACCGACCCGGG
>Ga0190271_10002912_pt1 | contig 10583 bp, 8 predicted proteins | sample Popmic356T_FD_133747 | JGI IMG/M metagenome (GOLD analysis project Ga0190271, IMG submission 133747) | Populus adjacent soil microbial communities from riparian zone of Weber River, Utah, USA - 356 T | ecosystem: Environmental > Terrestrial > Soil > Riparian zone | place: USA: Utah | collected... | reverse complement strand
GAACTGGGGCGGCTGATGGGGGGCGCGACGTGACCCAGCCCGTCGAGTTGCCGCGCTGGATCGACATCGCGGTCCTGCCGGCCGTCAACCTGGCGTTCGCGCTGCTCGTCGCCGGCATCGTCGTCGCGATCGTCGGCTTCGACCCTGGCCAGGTGCTGGCGCTGCTGATCAAGGGCGCGTTCGGCAACCGCGCGGGCCTGAGCTACACGCTGTACTACGCCACCACCTTCGTCTTCACCGGCCTGGCGGTGTCGGTGGCCTTCCACGGCGGCCTCTTCAACATCGGCGGCGAAGGCCAGGCGATGATGGGCGGCCTCGGCGCCGGGCTGGTGGCGCTGGCCTTCGCGACGCAGTGGCCGGCCTGGCTGCTGCTGCCGGCGATGGTGATCGCGGCGATGCTTTTCGGCCTGACCTGGGCTGCGGTGCCGGCGGCGCTGCAGGCCTACCGCGGCAGCCACATCGTCATCACGACGATCATGTTCAACTTCATCGCCTCGGCGGTGATGGGCTACCTGCTGGTCGACGTGCTCAAGGAGGCCGGCAACATGTCGCCCGAGAGCCGCGCCTTCGGCCCCGCCGCGATGGTGCCGGGCGTGCACACCGCGCTCGGCTGGCTCGGCATCGACTGGCCGCGCACACCGCTGAACCTGAGCGTGCTGCTGGCGTTGGTGGCGTGTGTCGGCGTGTACTTCGCGCTCTGGCGTTCACAGCCCGGCTACGCGCTGCGTGCGGTGGGTTTTGCACCCGAGGCGGCACGTTACGGCGGCATCGCACCGCAGCGCCAGATCATGCTGTCGATGATGCTGTCGGGCGCACTCGCGGGGCTGGTGGGCATCAACGAGATCGCGGGTGTGCACAACCGGCTGCTGCCCGACTTCGTCGCGGGCGCCGGTTTCGCCGGCATCGCGGTGAGCCTGATCGGGCGCAACCACCCGGTGGGCATCGTGCTGGCGGCGCTGCTCTTCGGCGCGCTGTACCAGGGCGGCGCCGAACTGTCGTTCGAGATCCCCGGCTTCAGCCGCGAGATGGTCTTCACGCTGCAGGGGCTGATCGTGCTCTTCGCCGGCGCGATGGCGCAGGTGGCGGCACCGATGCTGGCGCGGCTGTACGGTGCCTGGCGCCGGCGTGTGCCCACGAAGGCGGCCGCACATGGATGAGACCGCGCTCGGCACGCTGATCGCGTCGACGCTGCGGGTCTCGACGCCGCTGATCCTGTGTGCGCTGGCCGGCTGCGTGAGCGAGCGGGCCGGTGTGATCGACCTCGGGCTCGAAGGCAAGATGCTGCTGACCGCGTTTGCCGCCGGCAGCGTCGGCGCACTGACGGGCTCGCTCACGCTGGCGCTGCTGGCGGCCATCGTCGTCGGCGTGGCCTTGTCGATGCTGCACGGCTACGGCTGCGTGAGCCACCGCGGCGACCAGGTCGTGATGGGCATGGCGATCACGATGACCGCCGCCGGCCTGACCGTCGTGCTCGGCATCGCTTGGTTCAAGCTCGGCGGGCAGACACCGCCGGTGCCGCCCGCGGTGCGGCTCGATCCGTGGCTGGCGAGCCTGGGCGAGTGGCTGGCCGCGCTGCCGCTGGTCGGCCGCACACTCGCGCTCGGCTTCACCGGCCACAACGTGCTCGTCTACGGGGCCTTCGTGCTCGTGGTCGCTGTATGGTGGCTGCTCTACCGCACCCGCTTCGGCCTGCGCCTGCGTGCCACCGGCGAAAACCCGGCAATGGTCGACGCCGCGGGCGTGTCGGTGAAAGGGCTGCGCTACCAGGCGCTAGCCATCAACGGTGTGCTGAGTGCACTCGCGGGCTCCTACCTCGTGCTCGCGCTCAACTCCAGCTTCATTCCCAACATGGTCGCCGGGCGCGGCTACATGGCGCTGGCGGCGATGATCTTCGGCAAGTGGCACCCGGTGGGCGCGCTGTGGGCGTGTCTGCTCTTCGGTTTTCTCGATGCGCTGTCGATCCGGCTCCAAGGGGTCGTGCTGCCGGTCATCGGCGCGGTGCCGGTGCAGGCGATCCAGGCGCTGCCGTACGTGATGACGGTCGTGCTGCTCGCCGGGTTCATCGGGCATTCCCGCGCGCCCAAGGCGCTGGGTGTGCCTTATGTGAAGGAGCGCTGAGATCCAACGCTGCGACACTCCTGACATGCTGTCCCTCGACACCGCCCACCAACTGATCGCCGCCGCGACCGCCGCGCGCGAGCACGCCTACGCGCCTTACTCGAACTTCGCCGTCGGCGCCGCGCTGCTAGACGCCGAAGGCCGCCTCCACGCCGGCGCCAACGTCGAAAACGCGGCCTACCCGCAGGGGCTGTGCGCCGAGGCTTCGGCGATCGCCCACATGGTGCTCGCCGGCGGACGGCGCATCGTCGCGGTGGCGGTGGTGGGCGACGCCCCGCAGCCGGTCACGCCCTGCGGCGGCTGCCGCCAGAAGTTGCGCGAGTTCGCCGCCGACGACACGCCGGTGCTGGTGGCCGGGCCGGCGGGTGAACGGGCGCGTTACACGCTGGGCGAACTGCTGCCGGCGAGCTTCGGCCCCGAGCACCTGAAGGGGGTGCCATGACGCTGCAGGAAGACGTCGCCGCGAGTGCCGAGACGATCCGCCAGCGAGCCGGCCCCGCCCTGCCCCGCATCGCGGTGCTGCTCGGATCGGGCTGGAGCGGGGTGGCTGACGCGGTGGCCGGCGCGATCGACATCCCTTACCGCGAGCTGCCCGCCTTTCCGATGCTCGGCGTCGGCGGGCACGCCGGAATTCTGCGACTGGGCACACTCGGCGGCCAGCCCGTGATGGTGCTCAGCGGCCGCAAACACGCTTACGAAACGGGCGACGCGGCGGTCATGAAAGGCGTCATCCGCACCCTCGCCGCATTGGGCTGCGAGGTCCTGCTGCAGACCAACGCCGCGGGCAGCCTGGACCCCGCCATGCGGCCAGGTTCCCTGATGCTCATCAGCGACCATCTCAACATCGTGCAGCGCAGCCCTCTCTTCGACGAGCCGGCCGACGGCCGCTTCGTCAGCATGGCCGATGCCTACGACCCCGCGCTGCGGGCGCAGGCGCATGCCACCGCGGCACGTGCAGGCATGCCGCTGGACGAGGGCATCTACGCCTGGGTCATGGGCCCGCAGTTCGAGACGCCGGCCGAGATCCGCATGTTGCAGGTGCTGGGGGCGCAGGCGGTGGGCATGAGCACGGTGCCCGAGACGATCCTCGCGCGACACGCGGGGATGCACGTGCTGGCGCTGTCGCTGATCACCAACATGGCTTGCGGGCTGAGCGACGAGGCCTTGAGCCACTTCCACACGCTGGAGACCGCGGCGCAGGCCGCCGAACACGCGGCGCAGTTGGTCGAGGCCATCGTCGCGGACCTGGAGCTCTGATGACCGACGACCTGCTGCAGCGCCAAGCCCGCACCGCGCTCGCCTGCCTCGACCTGACGAGCCTGAACGACGCCGACACCGCCGCCGACATCGAGCGCCTGTGCGCGCGGGCGCAGGGCCCGCACGGCCCCGTCGCCGCCGTGTGCGTGTGGCCCCGTTTTGCGGCGCTGGCGCGTGCGGGACTGCCCGCATCGATCGCGGTCGCCGCGGTCGCCAACTTCCCCGCCGGCGGCATCGACCTCGATGCGGCCGTGCGTGACACGGCGCAGATCGTGCAGGCCGGCGCGCAGGAGGTCGACGTGGTGCTGCCCTGGCGCACGCTCCAGGCCGGTGACGAACTTGCCTGTGCGCAGCTGCTGGCGGCGGTGCGGCGCGCCAGCGAAGGCATGCTGCTGAAAGTCATCCTCGAGACCGGCGAGCTGCTCGACCCCCGCCTGATCCGGCGTGCGAGCGAACTGGCGCTCGCCGCCGGCGCCGATTTCCTGAAGACGAGCACCGGCAAGACGAAGGTGAGCGCGACACTGGCCGCCGCCGAAGTGATGCTGGGCGCGATCACGGCCGACCCCACCGCCACCACCCGGGTCGGCTTCAAGGCGGCGGGCGGGATCCGCACGGTGGCCGATGCGGCGCTCTACATGGGCCTCGTGGCCGCGGCCTTGGGCGACGCCGCGCTCAACCCGCGCCGCTTTCGGATCGGCGCGAGCGCGCTGCTGAACGACATCGAAGCGGTCCTGGGATCGGACGCGGCCAGCCCCTCCACGGGGTACTGAATCAGGCCACCTTGATCGCCCGCACCTCGGCAGCGCGCTCATCGACCGGAATCACCGGCAGGTCGCCCTTCTTCTTGGTAGGCAGGCGGCGAAGGTGATCCATGATCGCTTGCCACTCCTTGATCTCCAGGCCGGCGTCTTTGCCCAGACCCTTGGCGATGCTCGCCACGTCGGTCGTGCCCGGCGGCGGCAGCAGATACCCCGCGTTTTCGGGTGGAATCACCAGCGCATCAACCTTCGACGTCAAAGGCGTGCCGTCCTTGCGCTTGGGCACCAGGGCCAGCTTGCCCTTCGTGTACTTGGGGATGGCGACGATGATCGGGCCGAGCATCAGCGGGCAACTCAGGCTGTACAGCTGTCCGTCCTTGCCGCTGATATCGATGGCCTTGTAGCCGCGGTCGATGTCGCCCAGCTCGATCGCTGTCACCACGTCGAACCTGGGGCGGGTGGTGTCGTAGCGGAAGCGCATGCCGGAGGCGCGCGGGAAGTATTCGCCCGGATGGGCGGCGTTGTCGATCAGAAGAAACTCAAGCACGTTCTTCAGATCCTGGCCGGTGAACCAGCCCGTCACCAGCGTGCTGCCAGGGGTCGGATCGATCACGCCGGAGCCGAGCGGTGCCACGGCGAACACGTCGTAGACGGTCACGACGCCGGTCTTTCCGCGCAAGAGCCCGGCTCGCATCATGCCGTTGGCGGTGAACCCGATGTCGGCCTGGGTGGCCGCGCGGAAGGCGTCGGTGCAGAGGTTGGCCAGCAAGGTGCCGGCAGCGATGTCGGTGTAGGTGTTGGGCAGGTCGCGCGGCGCGATGGCCAAGGGCTGATCGACGCTGTAGCCGCGCGACGCAAAGGCGGCGGTGCTGACCGACTTCTTGAGCAGGTCGATCTCCTTGCCGATGGCCCGATCACCGAGGATGCTGTCGTCGATGGGCAGCAGCCGGTACGAAGTGACCGTCAACTTGTTGCCGTCCAGCGCGAGCACCAGTTCGCCGAGGTTGTTGCTCTCCTTGCCGGTCTGCACCACCGGCGTGCGGCCGTTGACGACGATCGCCTGGCTCAGCTCGGTGTGGCTGTGGCCGCCGATCACCACATCGATGCCCGGCACGTTCCTGGCGAGCTGCACGTCCTCGCCGGCGTCGTAGCGGCCGTCCGGACCCTTCTCGACACCCCCATGGCTCAGGGCGATCACGACATCGACCTTCTCGGTCTCGCGCAGCGTCTTGACGACGGCCTTGGCGGATTCGGTGGGGTCGGCAAAACTCGTGGCGCCGCCACTGGTGTAGATCATGGCCTCCTTGCCCAGGCAACCGAAGATGCCGAAGCGCAAGCCGCCACGCTCGATCACCGCGTACGGGCGGATCACCCCCTGGCGCGTCAGCGCCTGGAGGTCGGCCAGGCTGGGGTCGCTGCCCGAAAAACTGGCGTTCGCCGACAGCACCGAAGGAATGCGACCGGCCTTGACGGCGGCGCCGATGGACTTGCCCAGACCCGCCGGGCCCAGATCGAACTCATGATTGCCGAAGGTGGTGGCGTCATAGCCCATCTGGCCCATCAGATGCAACTCACCACCGGTCTCGCGGGTGGCCGCGCTGAAAGCCGTGCCCATGCTGTAGTCGCCTGCATCCAGCACCAGCACCGGCCCCTGGTCCTTGCGCGCCGCGCTGCGCTGCGCGATCAGGCTCGCCAGGCGCGCGTAGCCGCCGCGCGTGGTGTCGTCATTCAGCGTGAACGGGGTGTAGTCCGACGACGGGCCCATGCCGATGAAGCTCGCATGCATGTCGTTGGTATGCAGGATCGTGAAGCTCGTCGCGCCGGCAGGCGCTGCGCCCAGCGATTCAGGCTGCAGGAGCGTGACACCAAGCACCGCCGAGCCGGCCAGGAACTCACGGCGGGTGCCTGTGTTTCGTGACCCGCGGGTGTCGGTCTTGCGGCTGTCGGCCGCTGCTGCTGCGGTCGACACTTCGTGGGTGGCTTTCATCGTGGCACCTGTTGAGTAGCGATCGAGGGTGATCGGTGCAATGCGCCGCCCGGTATCCGGGCACTCTACCAACACGGGTTCGCCAGACTTCCGGCTCTTGTCGTTTGGCGCTTCGGCGGGATCGCAGAGTCGTGCAAGGGCGGTCAAAATCGGGCAAACCCTCCATCCCGTTGGCCCACAGGAGCCCCTGACATGAAGACTTGGTCCCTCACCGCACTCGCCGCCGTTGCCCTGCTGGCCGGCTGCGCCGTCACCGAACCGCGCTCGACCGAACCTGTCGCCGTCAAGGTGCTGGCGATCAACGACTTCCACGGCAACCTGAAGCCGCCGCTGGGCGGCATCCGCATCAAGGACCCGGCCGACCCGACTAAAACCGTCAACGTGCCCGCCGGCGGTGCCGAGTTCCTGGCCACCGCGGTGGCCGAGCTGCGCAAGAAGAACCCGAACCACATCTTCGTCGCTGCGGGCGACCTGGTAGGCGCGACGCCGCTGCTGTCGGCGCTGTTCCGCGACGAGCCGACGATCGAGTCGATGAACATGATGGGCCTGGAGGTCACCGCCGTCGGCAACCACGAGTTCGACCACGGCACCGCCGAACTGCTGCGGCTGCAGAAGGGCGGCTGCCACCCGACCGAGGGCTGCAAGGGCCCGAAACCCTTCGCCGGCGCCAAGTTCAAGTACCTGGCCGCGAGCACGATCGACACCCGCAGCGGCGAGACGCTGCTGCCGGCCTACCACGTCAAGCGGTTCGGCGGCATCCCGGTCGCTTTCATCGGCCTGACGCTGAAGGACACACCGACGATCGTGGTGCCGAGCGGCGTCGTCGGACTGCGGTTCCTGGACGAAGCCGACACCGTGAACGAACTCGTGCCGCAACTGAAGAAGCAGGGCATCGAAGCCATCGTGGTGCTGATCCACGAAGGCGGTGTGCCGCTCGGCGACTACAACGAGTGCCCGGGACTCAGCGGCGCGATCGACGGGATCGTGAAGCGGCTCGACAAGGCGGTGGACGTGGTCGTCAGCGGCCACACCCACCGCGCCTACAACTGCCGCATCGACGGCCGGCTCGTCACCAGTGCCGACAAGTTCGGCACCATCGTGACCGAGATCGACCTCGTGCTCGACCCGAAGACCGGCGACGTCGTGACGAGCAAGGCCGACAACCTGATCGTGCGCAATGACCGCTTCGCGAAGGACGCGGCGCAGACTCAGCTCATCGCGGCCTACGAGCAGCTTTCGGCGCCGCTGGCCAAACGCGTGGTCGGCCGGATCGCGGCGCCGCTGCCGCGCGCCCCCAACCCGGCGGGTGAAAGCCCGGTCGGCCAGGTCGTCGCCGACGCGCAGCTCGCGTCGACGCAGGCCCCGGCCGACGGCGGCGCCCAGCTTGCGCTGATGAACCCGGGCGGCCTGCGCGCCGCGCTCGCGCCCGCTGGCGGCGAGGTGCGTTACGAAGACCTCTTCGCGGTGCAACCGTTCTACAACAACCTGGTCACGATCACACTCACCGGCGCGCAGATCGTTCAGCTGCTCGAGCAGCAATGGCTGAACCAGACCCAGCCGCGCATCCTGCAGGTGTCGCGCGGCTTCGGCTACACCTGGGACGCGGCCAAGCCCGCAGGCCAGCGGGTGGTGCCGGGCAGTGTGACGTTGAACGGCCAGCCGCTGGTGGCGACGGCCGCCTACCGCGTCACCGTGAACAGCTTCCTCGCCTCGGGCGGCGACAACTTCACCGTCTTCCGTCAGGCGCAGGCCCCGCGCACCGGGCTGATGGACGTCGATGCCTTCGAGCAGCACATCGCCAAGGGCGTCACCAGCGGCTTTTCGCCGCGGGTGCAGCGTCTGAACTGAAGCAGCGCAGTACGATCACAGCGCCCGCCACCCTGGGAGCCGCCATGCAAGCCCAAGCCACCGAAACCACGCTGCTCGCCGACGCGTCGCACCGCGGCGCCTACCGCGACTACGACAAACCCGGCATCGACCGTGTGCGCGAGTTCTACCGCCAGAACCATAGCCACCAGACCTACGACTTCGTGCAGGCCAAGAAGGCCCAGTGGCTGCAGTTCAACCAGCGTGAGATGAGCCCTTGGGACGCGCTCGACTACCTCAACACGCTGGTCGACGAGTCCGACCCCGACATCGAGTTGCCGCAGATCGCGCACCTGCTGCAGACGGCCGAGGCGATCCGCGCCGACGGCCACCCTGACTGGTTCGTGCTCACCGGCTTCGTGCACGACCTGGGCAAGGTGCTGTGCCTGTTCGGCGAGCCGCAGTGGGCCGTCGTCGGCGACACCTTCCCGGTCGGCTGCAAGCCGTCGAGCCACATCGTCTACCCCGAGTTCTTCGCCCTCAACCCGGACAGCCAGGACCCGCGCTACAACACCGAGTACGGCGTCTACAGCCCCGGCTGCGGGCTCGACGCGGTGCACATGTCATGGGGCCACGACGAGTACCTGTACCACCTGCTGAAAGAGCACCTGCCCGAGCCGGCGCTCTACATGATCCGCTACCACTCGTTCTACGCCTGGCACCGCGAGGGGCAGTACCGCCACCTGAGCGACGCGCGCGACGAGGCCAACCTGCCCTGGGTGCAGAAGTTCAACCCCTACGACCTGTATTCGAAGAACCCGAACCCGCCCCAGCTGGCGCAGTTGAAACCCTATTACGAAGACCTGATGGCGAAGTACCTGCCGGCCACACTGAGGCTGTAGCGTCCCAGGCGCGCGCCCGCATGCCCTTCGCGCAGGAACTCATCCGCATCAAGCGCGACGGCGGGGCGCTGACGGCGGCCCAGATCGACGCCTTCACCGAAGGCCTCGCCGACGGCAGCTGGAGCGAAGGCCAGGTCGCTGCGATGGCGATGGCGATCGTGCTGCGCGGCATGGACACGCGCGAGACCGTGGCCCTCACCCAAGCGATGACCCGCTCGGGCGAAGTGCTCGACTGGCGCGGTGCCGGGCTGCGCGGCCCGGTGCTCGACAAACACTCCACCGGCGGCGTCGGCGACAAGGTCAGCCTGCTGCTGGCACCGATCGTCGCCGCCTGTGGCGGCGTGGTGCCGATGATCAGCGGGCGGGCCTTGAGTCACACCGGCGGCACGCTCGACAAGCTCGAAGCGCTGCCGGGTTACACCGTGACGCCGTCGTACGGCCAGTTGCTGGCGACGCTGCGCGACGCCGGCTGCGCGATCGTCGGCGCGAGCGAAGACCTGGCGCCGGCCGACAAGCGCCTCTACGCGATCCGCGACGTGACGGCGACGGTGGAGTCGGTGCCGCTCATCACCGCGAGCATCCTGAGCAAGAAGCTCGCCGCCGGGTTGCAGGCGCTGGTGATGGACGTGAAGACCGGCAGCGGCGCTTTCTGCAGCACGCCGGAACAGGCCATCGTGCTGGCACGAAGCCTGGTGCAGGTGGCCCGCGGTGCGGGCCTGCCGACGGTAGCGTTGGTGACCGACATGAACCAGGTGCTCGGGCACACGGCGGGCAACGCGCTCGAGGTGCAGGAGGCGCTGGCCGCGCTGAGCGGTGCCGGCTGCGAGCCGCGGCTGCTCGAGGTGACGCTGGCCTTGTGCGCGCAGCTGCTGCATCTGGGCGGGCTCGACGCCGATCTGGCCAGCGCACGTGCACGGGCGCTCGATGCGCTGGAAAGCGGCCGGGCCGCAGAAGCCTTCGCCCGCATGGTCAGCGTGCTCGGCGGGCCGCGCGACGTGCTTCAAGACGCGCAACTGCCCACAGCCCCAGTGCAGCGTGACGTGGCGGCGCCGCGCAGCGGTGTGCTGCTGGCGATGGACACGCGCGCCCTCGGCCTGGCCGTGATCGGCCTCGGCGGCGGGCGGCGCCGGCCGGGTGACGCCGTCGACCCGCGGGTCGGCTTTTCGCAGGTGAGGGGACTGGGCGTGCGTTTGCAAGCCGGTGAGCCGCTGGCGTGTGTGCACGCAGCCGACGAAGCCGCGGCCGAGGCAGCCGTGCAGGCCTTCGTCGCCGCGGTCACATGGGGTGAGGCCGGGTTCAGCCCGGCACCAGTGATTCAACAGGTCATCGTCGAGTGAAGCCCGTCGTCAAGATCTGCTGCATCGCCAGCATCGAGGAAGCCCGGCTCGCCATCGACGCCGGCGCCGGCGCGCTCGGCCTCGTCTCGGCGATGCCGAGCGGCCCGGGCGTGATCGAAGACACCCGCATCGCCGAGATCGCCGCTGCGGTGGCGCCGCCGACCGAAACCTTTCTGCTCACCGCGCTCACCCAGGCCGAGGCCATTGCGGCGCAACACGCCGCCGCCGGCACGACCACCTTGCAGCTCGTCGACCACGTGCCGCACGCCGAGCTGCAGCGGCTGCGCGCCGCGCGACCGGGCGTGACGCTGGTGCAGGTGATCCATGTCGTCGGCGACACATCGGTGGACGAAGCGCTGGCGGTGGCGCCGTGGGTCGACGCGCTGCTGCTCGACAGCGGCAACCCCGCGCTGGCGGT
>Ga0190271_10002911_pt1 | contig 10585 bp, 8 predicted proteins | sample Popmic356T_FD_133747 | JGI IMG/M metagenome (GOLD analysis project Ga0190271, IMG submission 133747) | Populus adjacent soil microbial communities from riparian zone of Weber River, Utah, USA - 356 T | ecosystem: Environmental > Terrestrial > Soil > Riparian zone | place: USA: Utah | collected... | reverse complement strand
GGGTCGCGGACACAGCTTCCATCGATCGTCCTCGCGATTGGCACCCTCGTGCTGCTCCTGTTTGGAACAGCGGTGCTGGCGGACATCCCTTCTCCGGCCATCGGCGCGATCGTCGCCCTCGCGATCCTGCCGCTGCTAGGCATCCGTGACTTCATCGCGCTGTGGAAGGCATCCAAGTTCGAGTTCGCGATCGCCGCGGCGTGCTTCCTGGTGACACTGCTCGTCGGCTCGATCGCCGGCATCCTCGTCGCATTCGTTCTCGCCCTCATCAACCTCGCGCGGCGCGCGTCCAACCCCGCGATCGACGTACTCGCCGCCGATGACAGCCCGCAGGATTCGCTGCTCGAGGATGCAGCGATCGGCAATGTGACGGCACCGGGCATCATCGTGGTTCGTTTGGGTGCTCCGCTGTTCTTCGCGAATGGATCGGTGTTCGCAGATGCGGTGAAACGGGCGATCACCGCTGTGCCGGAGGGATCCGTGCAGCACCTGGTCGTCGACATGGAGGCTGTCACCGACGTCGATGTCACCGGCGCCGCCGCCCTGACAGCGCTCACTCGCTGGCTCGCCGACAGGGACATCGCGTTGAGCTTCAGCCGGATGCGTCCGCCCACGACAGATCATCTGCGCCATCTCGGCGCCCTGGAAGAGGAGCGCGTGTTCGAAACAAACCGCGCGGCGATCGCGGCCCTCACCCCTCAGCGGTGACCTGCAGTAAAGCCGTCACACGATTGGGAGGCCGTTGCCTCCCCGCAGGTGTGGTTCTAGGCTTCGGCTGTGACTGGGACCCTTCCCGTCGCAGCCCCCACCTCGCTTCCGCTCGATGGCTTGCTGCTCGATGCCAAACTGTCCATTCCGCAAACGCGGCCTGGGCTGGTGAGTCGAGCCGGGTTGGTAAGTGACGCTCGGACAGCTACGCAGCGCGTCGTGGCGGTCAGCGCTCCCGCTGGGTACGGCAAGTCGAGTCTGCTGGCCGAGTGGGCCGCCACTGAGGATCGCTCTGTTGCGTGGGTAGCCCTCGATCGCTTCGACGACAACCCCATCGGTCTGCTCATCTTGCTGGCCGCGGCTTTCGTTCGCGCGTGCGGGCTCGATCAAGCTCTCGTCGATGACATGCGCGTCAACGTCGCTGCGGCGCTCGGTCGCGCAGCGCCGCGACTCGCGACAGCGCTTCGCACGACCCGTCAGCCGTTCGTGTTTCTGATCGACGACCTTCATGCGCTGACCTCGCCGGCGTGCCAGGACGTCCTCAGTGTCGTGCTCGCGGGCGTGCCGGCGGGTTCGCAGTTCGTGTGCGCCAGTCGATCGGAGCAGCCGCACGTCGCCAGTCTGCGTCCGGCTGACGATGTTCTCGAGATCGGGCCACAGGAACTCGCGCTAGACAACAAGGGCGCGCGCCGCGTCTTCGAGTGGGCTCATGTGGATGTGGCGCCGGAAGTGGTGGACGCTGTCACCGCCCGCACCGAGGGGTGGCCGGTAGGGGTCCATCTGGCCGCACTGATCGCCCGCGACGGCGGCATCCCGATCGTCATCGAGGGCGACGACCGTTTCGTGGCGGACTACCTCTATCGGGAGTCCTTCACAGCGCTTTCGCACGACACCCAGGAGTTCCTGCGGCGAACCTCGATGCTTGAGCACCTTTCGGAGGAACTGTGCCGGGCCGTCACCGGCGACTCAACTTCCGGAGTGCGGCTTCGCGAACTCGAGCGCACCAACGTCTTCCTCGTTCCTCAAGACAGGAGACGGACGTGGTATCGCTACCACGGCCTGTACCGGGAGTTCCTGCTCGGCGAGTTGCGTCGCACCGAACCCCAGCTGATGACCGAGCTGCACACGAGGGCTGCCGAGTGGTATGAAGCCTCGGATTCACCTGCGATGGCCGTCGAACACCTCCTGCAGACAACCGACCTGGGTCATACTGTCGAACTCATCGACGAGATCGCTCTCGGATACTTCCAAGCGGGCGGGATGCCGACCATGCAGCGATGGCTAACCACGCTCGGGGAGCGCACCATCATGCAGTACCCGCCGCTCGGCGTGATTGCGGGCTGGATCGCGACGCTCTCAGGAGAAGCGGTCGAGGCGGAACGGTGGGCGGCGGTTCTGGAGACGGCATCGTTCGATGGCGCTCCAAAGGATGGCTCCGCCTCCTTCGCCTCCAGTTGGGCGATGCTGAGGACGCTGATGTGCCTGGATGGACCGGCGCAAATGCTTACAGATGCCGCGATCGGGTATGCCGACGAACCATCATGGAGTGTGTGGCGCGACCAGGCAATCTACCTCGTGGGCGAAGCCGAACTCCTCGTCGGCAAGGTCGATGACGCGGATTCGCACTTCGCCGAGGCGGTGGCACTCGCGGCAATTAGCGGAAACGCGGACGTGCTGATCCTTGGCAGTACTCAACGCGCGATGACCTGCATGTCTCGCGGCAGATGGGATCAAGCCGCAGCTTTGGTGGACGTCGCCCGTACAGCCATCCAGACGCACCACCTTGAGGATTACGCGACCTCAGTGTTGACCTATGCAGCGGCGGCGCGGCTGGCGCTTCACACAGGCGACCTCCAGACTGCGAACCGCGAACTCACCCGTGCGATGCGAGCGCGGCCGTCGTGCACCTGGGTGATACCCACGCTCGCGGTACGCCTGCGAATCCATCTCGCCACGTCGTACTGGAGCCTCGGTGATGCCGCGACAGCCCGCTTCCTTGTCCGAGAGATCGAAGACATTCTGCTACGTCGACCGCAGCTCGGCGCGTTGCACGAGCAGTATCAAACCCTCACAGCGCTGGTCTCCACCTCATCGTCGGGAACGCACGGCGGACCACCGCTCACGTCCGCGGAGTTGCGACTCCTTCCCTATCTGCAGACCCATTTGACGATCCCCGAGATCGGTGCCCGCCTCTTCATTTCGCGCAACACGGTCAGCAGCGAGGTCGGTTCGATCTATCGCAAGCTGGGTGCCTCCTCGCGGAGCGAGGCTGTGAATATCGCGACCAAGATCGGGCTGCTCGGCGCGTAGCTCCGAATTCAGTCCACCAGCAGGTCCAGGTCAAGCCCGAGCGCGAGTGCCAACTTGGGGGCGCCCGATACGACGCGGGGTACACCGACCACAGCGGTCACCCCGATCAGCACCGCGACGATCTCGTCGGTTGTCGCACCAGCGCTCAGGGCGGCATCCGTCTGCTCACCGAATGAGGGGTCCGGACCGTCGACGGCAATGAGCGCGGCCAGTCGAACCAGCGCCAGGGACTTCTGATCCAACCCCGACGGGTTGTACGGCACGCCCAGCAATTCGTCGAGGAGCGCCTGATCGTTGAACGCCAAGCGACGCAGCCGGTCTTCGTAGTTGGACATCAAGCTACTTCCTGTCGACGCATCGCGATGCGCGGTCGTTGCGGGAACTGTGGACTCCCCGGGGCAGTTCACCTCACTCGTCGTCGTAGTCTTCGTCCTCGAGTTCGGCGATCTCGAGCTCTGCGAGTGCGAGTTCCCCCGCGAGTGCTCTGAAGATATTGCCGGTGGCTGCCGCAATGCGCGCGGTGCCGACGATGGGCGCGATGGCCGTGAGGACTCCCCGGATGGCTTCGACGTCCAGCCCGGCTTGCGCGCCGACCTCGAGGTTCAGCGCGTACGACACCGGCGGAGCGTCCACTGCTACGAGCGCCGCGACGCGGACCAGGAGGAGAGTTTGCGCATCCAGGCTGGACGCGGCGACGGAGTCAGCGGTCATGCTGGCGAGGAGGGCGAGTACAGGAGCGTCATTGGTCGTGTCAGACATCTTCGTTCCTTCAGTGGATGGTGTGAACATCAGGGGCAGCAGTAGCTGTTGAACACACATTGCAATCCGTTCCAGGAACGGACGCATCATGGAGTCCGCATGAAAGCGGCCGGCGGAAGCGTACCGGCGAGCTTCATGCAATCAAGATGATGACCGGGGTTTGGGTCCTGCATACGTTCCGAATGAATCGGAACTCAGCCAGAGGAGGCTGCCATGCCAACGACCATCGCACCGAAGACGCCGGTGCCGTCCTCGGTCAACACGCCATCGAACATTGTCGCTGGGATCGGAGAATTGCAATTTACCGATGGCTACCCATCCGACGCCACGGCGGCGAAGCTCCGCGACCATCTCGACTACATACACGGCGTCGACACCTTCATGAATACGGTGCAGGGAGTGTCGCTCATGGCAATCCGAAAGGGTTTCCACGACGCCGGCATCAACGATGGCGATGTGCTGATCTTCTCCAAGCTGATGGACTCGCGGGGGCTATTTCTGACCGGCAACGCCGACACGGTCTACTTCTGGCTCTTTTTGGATCTCTCGCATGGACCGGTAGTACTCGAAACACCCTCAGACACCCTGGGCATGGTCGACGACATGTGGTTCCGCTGGATCACAGACTTCGGGCTCCCAGGCCCCGATCGAGGAAAGGGCGGCACCTACCTGTTGGTCCCGCCCAGCCACGACGGGCCGCTTCCGGAGGGTGGGTTCTATGTCCACCAGTCGCCGACGAATCTCGTGATGGTGGTGGGACGTGCATTCATCAATGAATCGCCCGGCAACGACCCCGCCCCGATCGCCGAGCGGATCAAGGACCAGCTCAAGGCCTACCCTTATGCGCCGGGTGGCATCGGGAGCAGCGTCGGGGCTTACATCACCGGCAAAGGCCAGCTCGGCCAGCTGGGCAGTCCGCAGAGTCCCCGCTTCGTAGAGGGGTCGGGGCTTGCTATCAACACGCTCCCACCCGTGGACTTCGGCCACTTCGAGCTGCTCGATGAACTGGTACAGCTCGAGCCTGCCGAAGCCCTCGACCCGGAGCTGGCCGGCCAATTCGCGGCGATCGGAATCGTCAAGGGGAAAGACTTCGCACCCGACGATCGCCGCCGCGCGATCCTCGACGATGCCGCCGCCGTGGGCAACGCCGCCTCCCGGGCAGTGGGGGTGGGTGCGCTCGACAACGAGTTCCGCTTCTACGATGACAACTCCGCATGGTGGAACATGCTCTTCGTCGGCGGGTTCGAGTTCCTCAACCCCCCGCCACAAGTTACCTCGGAGGGCATCGAGCCGTTCCCCAACAGCGGAGCGCGGAAGCTTCACTCTCGAACGTCCATGTTCTACACCGCGACGTGCATCACCCCCGCGATGTGCATGCGGTTGACCAACGTCGGATCGCAATACCTCGTTGCCAACGTGGACAAGAACGGCGACGCCTTCGACGGATCCCGCACCTATCGAGTCACGTTGCCGAAGGATATCCCCGCCGCCAGGTTCTGGTCGCTGAATGCCTACGACAACCAGACGCGCTCGTTGCTGCAGACCGACCAGATCTATCCGCGCGCCGGCAGCCAGTCATATCCTTCGCCTGCAGCAGAGGCGGGTGCGGATGGATCGACGGTGGTCTACTTCTCGCCCGAGCAGCCCGACGGCGTATCCCGTGCCAACTGGATCCAGACCGATCCCGAGAAGGGCTGGTTTGTGCTGCTGCGCCTCTACAGCCCGCTGCAGTCGTTCTTCGACAAGACCTGGCGCCCTGGTGAGTTCGAGCTGATCACGTGATCCTGCGGCCGGAGGTTCCCCTCGCCCCAGCGGGGCGAAATGTGTGCGAACTCAGCACCAATGTTTGATAGGAGGGAAGAATGGCGACGCGTACGTCAACCTGCAACTGCGGACAGCTCCGCCTCACGTATGAAGGTCCTGACCCCGCACGCATCAGCCTTTGCCAGTGCTACGAGTGCCAGCGGCGAACAGGCAGCGTCTTCAGCGTGCAAGCGCGGCTTCCCCGCGAACACCTGACGATCGAGGGCCGCTCCACGACGTGGACGTTCCCAGTCGCGGGGGCCCCGCCGGCAGAGTTTCGCTCGTGCGACAGTGGCGGCGCCACGTACCACTTCTGCCCTTCCTGCGGTTCGACGGTCTACTGGACCATCGACGCTGCGCCGGACGTCGTCGGCGTCGCCGTCGGCGGCTTCACCGACGCGACGTTCCCACAGCCGATGATCTCCGGGTTCGAGGCCTACGGCGCTGACTGGGCGATGAATGCCTCGGCGATTCAGATGCCGCACTATCAATACGACGGGACATCGCACGGCGGCACCAGGGCCTGACCCATCGGCGACAGTGAACCAAAGCGGCACGCGTCATCTGATCTCTAGAGGAAGTCGGCTCGCCGCGCGGGCGACTCGGATTCCATTGCATCCGCATGATGCCGGTGCCCACGAGCAGGCGTGTACTCATGCCCGGCAGCGAGCCACCAGGAGCTGGCTGCCGGCAACGCGAAGCGGAGCGTGACAACCATGGGCGCATCTTTCCTCTGGGGCGCGGTGGCAGCGTCGTCCCTGGTTATCGGCGCGCTGCTGGCCTTCTGGCTCCACATGTCGAAACGGCTCGTCGGCCTCATCATGGGGTTCGGCGCCGGAGTACTCATCAGCGCCGTGGCGTTCGATCTGGTCGAGGAAGCGGCGGAGATGACGTCCGGCTCCGGTTGGGCGATTGCAGGCTTGTTCATCGGCTGCCTTGTCTTCTTCGGCGGCGACCTGCTGATCGACAAGCTCGGCGGCGGTCAGCGGAAAGACACGTCCGGAAAGCAAGCCGACGGCTCGCCGCTGGCCATCGTGCTCGGCACAGTACTCGACGGCATCCCGGAGTCGCTCGTAATCGGCCTGACCATCTTTCAAGGTGGAGAGGTGGGCATTGCGTACCTCGCGGCCGTCTTCATCTCCAACCTGCCCGAGTCGATCTCGTCCAGCACCGGCATGGTGACCAGTGGTTGGAAGAAGCGCAATGTGCTCTGGATGTGGGTCGGAATTGCCGTCGTTTCCGGCCTGGCTTCCATGGCAGGCTTCGCACTTTTCCAGGGCGCGCCGGGAGACGTGGTCGCGTTCGTCCTCTGCTTCGCGGCCGGAGCCATCATTACGATGCTCGCCACCACGATGATGCCCGAGGCATTCGAGAACGCGAAGAAAGGCGTCGGAATCGCCACAACGCTCGGGTTCGCCGTCGCGTTCACCATTCACGTCGTCGCCTGAGGGCGGCCTGACGCACCGATCATGCAGTTTGGATGATGCGCCCCCCTTCCAACGGTCTTACCTTCAGCCCCAGTCGGACGGTCCGTCCAAGTCTCAACGTTCGGATTCGTCCAGATCGAAAGAGGACACCAATGAACGCTTCAACCGAAACCTCTGTGGATGCCGTCACCCCATCCGCCGGCTTCACGGAACGTCGCGAAAGTGGACGCGCGGCGCGAGTCCACACTCCCCGATCCAGCCACGCCCCGTGGGAGCCCGCCGCAGACCGCATCGACCCGGTTTCACTGCTGGAGGAGCAGGCCGAGTCCCGGGTGCCGGAACTGATTCCCGTCCGCCACGGGCGAATGCAGGTCTCCCCATTCACCTTCTATCGCGGCGCTGCGCTGCTGATGGCGGCCGATCTCGCCACCACGCCGACGAGCGGACTTACGGTCCAGCTGTGCGGTGATGCCCACCTCTCGAACTTCGGACTCTTCGGCACGCCGGAGCGTAATCTCGCGTTCGACATCAACGACTTTGACGAGACACTTCCGGGGCCATTCGAGTGGGACGTCAAGAGACTTGTCGCGAGTTTCGAGATCGCCGGTCGGCACCGCGGGTTCACCGACGCTGAGCGGCGCGCCTTGCTGCTCGCGGCAGCGCGCGGATACCGCGAACACATGCTGGGCTCGGCCGCAGCATCCGTCCTCGATGCGTGGTACGACACTCTTGACGCCGAGAAAGTGCAGGCATGGGTCCGGGACGAACGCAAGGCGGCACACGCCGGCAAACGGCAAGTCAAGGGGTTCGACGCCGTCGTCGCGAAGGCCCGCACGAAGGACCGGATCAAAGCAGCGTCGAAACTCGTCACCCGCGTCGACGGGCAATTGCGGATCGTCTCCGACCCGCCACTCATCGTCCCCGTGGAAGACGTGGTCGGAGACGCGCGGAGCGTCCAAGAGACCGAAGCACTCATGCGGGAACTGCTCGCTCAGTATCAGACGACGCTCGTCACTGAGCGGCATCCGCTCTCGGAGTATACCTACGTCCACATGGCTCGGAAGGTGGTCGGTGTCGGGAGCGTCGGCACACGCGCGTGGATCCTCCTGCTCGTCGGTCGAGACGACTCCGACCTTCTCTTGCTGCAGGCGAAGGAAGCACAGGCCTCCGTACTCGAGCACTTCCTCGAGCCCAGCAAATACACGAGCCACGCCGAGCGCGTGGTGCGCGGTCAGCGGGTCATGCAGGCCTCGAGCGACATCTTCCTCGGATGGCAGAGCGCGACCGGCGACGGCGGGTTGGAGCGAGACTTTTACCTCCGTCAGCTCCACGACTGGAAGGGGTCCGTCGACCCCGAAGTGATGGTGCCCAGTGGCGCGATGCTCTACGCGCGGATCTGCGGCGAGACCCTCGCGCGGGCGCACGCCCGATCGGGCGACCGCGTCGCGATAGCAGCGTACCTCGGCAAGTCCGACGACTTCGACGAGGCCGTCGCCGACTTCTCCGAGGCCTACGCCGATCAGAACGACGCCGACTATCGGGCATTTACGGACGCCATCAGCTCAGGGCGCCTCGAAGCGGCCGAATTGATCTGACCGACCAATCGAATCGAGTCGCCACCACAGAACAGCCCCAGAAGGAGAACGCAATGTCCATTTCGAACACAGGCCCGGCGCGCCATCCTGAGAGTCTCGAATCTCGGATCGGCACACTCGAATTTCCGCTCGGATGCCCCACGCCAGACACGTCGAGGCGACTCTTCGATGAACTGGACTACCAGCGCGCAGTGCAAGCGTACTTGTGGGCATATCCTGCTGTTTCGTTCGAATCGATCCGCGTCACAGCCAAGCACGCTCTCGGCATCGACTACCTCGACCTGGGAATCGCAGACAACTTCGTCGACCCACATTCGCTCTGGCTGACGGCGAACGATACGACCATCTACGCATTCGTTAACTTCGATCTCTCCGAAGGCCCTGTCGTGATCGATATCCCGCCGGGCGCGATCGTCGGTCTGGTGGACGACATGTGGCAGCGGTCGCTCGTCGACGTCGGACTGCCCGGTCCGGATGCCGGCAACGGTGGCAGATTCCTAATAGTGCCCCCTGGCGACGATCGGGACTATCCGACCGACGGCCACTACGTCGTTCAAGCCAGGATGCACGATCACAACATGCTGGTGCGAGGCATCATCGTAGACGGTGACGTGCCTGACGCCGTGCAGCGCATTCATAACGTCAAGGTGTACCCATGGACGGATCGCGACAATCCAACACCGAACAGGTTTGTCTCGATCTCGGGAGTGTCGATGGATACGACACCGCCCGGCGGACTCGAGTTCTGGGCGCGTCTGTCACGTGTCATCCAGGACAACCCGGTGCAGGAGCATGACCGCTTCTATATGGCGATGCTCAAACCGCTCGGCATCGAGAAAGGCAAGCCTTTCGCACCTGATGCGCGACAGACCGCCCTCCTCGAGGAAGCGGCGGTTTTCGGCGACGCGATGGCCCGCCATGTCATGTATGAGCAATCCCAACGCGCGATCGGAGCCACGGCCTTCGCCGACACCCAGTGGGAGTGGGTGATCCTCGTCCACCCGGATCACGAGACGGAGAACTACACGCAGCTCGATGAACGGCTGCAGTACACATATGGGGCGATCTACCTGTCGCCGGGCATCGGGAAGATGACCCCAGGGCCAGGTGCCACGTATGTCCAGGCATTCCGAGATCGAGAAGGCAACCACTTCGACGGAGGCCGGTCGTACCGGCTGCACATCCCAGCCAATCCACCTGCAGCGGCGTTCTGGTCATTGACCCTGTACGACACGATCACGCGATCGATGGTGCAGAACACATCGAATGATGCGGCCCGGTCAGGGTATGACGAGCTCACGAAGAACAGCGATGGCTCGATCGACATCTACTTCGGCCCGGAACTTACCGGAGGCTCCGAAAGCAACTGGCTCGAAACAGTTCCCGGCCGAGGCTTCTACCCGATGTTCCGTTGCTATAGCCCGACCGCGCCGCTGTTCGATGGGACCTGGACTCTCCCCGATGTAGAGGCGATCTAACCCGGATGCGACAACGTACCCGGACTGATCACCACCCAACACACGCGACGTGACGAGGCGCTACGACCGACCCGAGCGCGCGAGCTAACTCATATCGACTGAACCAACCGCAATGCACGTAGGCACCGTGCCTGGTGGTGACATGGCTACGCATGTATTCTGGCGGCATGCGAGGCGGACTGCGAACCTGGAAACGAGGCGCCGAGGGCCGCGGCATCCGCAACGCCATCTCCTACGCATTCGACGGAACCTGCGAAGCGCACCGCACGTCACTCGCGGGAACGACCGCTGCGCTGAGCTACAGCGGCGGGAGTGCTGTTCCGCGCTTCACCGTCGTCGACGGGATGGTCGCTCGTGACACCCTCCACACCGGTCAGCTTCGCCATTGGATCCAGGGTGGGAATCCTCACACGGGGACGCAGCGCGGCAGGCCGCACTGCACCGACAACGCGGCTCTGCTTCTCGACGGCACGATCAACTTCCCGAAGTCCTACAGTGTCGCAGC
>Ga0190271_10002910_pt1 | contig 10585 bp, 11 predicted proteins | sample Popmic356T_FD_133747 | JGI IMG/M metagenome (GOLD analysis project Ga0190271, IMG submission 133747) | Populus adjacent soil microbial communities from riparian zone of Weber River, Utah, USA - 356 T | ecosystem: Environmental > Terrestrial > Soil > Riparian zone | place: USA: Utah | collected... | reverse complement strand
TCGGCGATCACCCGGTGCTTGCCCATCCGGCGGGTCAGCAGCGCCTGGCCGAGCACGTTGCGGATCTTGTGGGCACCGGTGTGGTTGAGGTCCTCGCGCTTCAGCAGGATCCGGGCCCCGGCCACCTCGGACAGCCGGGTCGCCTCGTAGAGGGCACTGGGCGTCCCGGCGTACTCCCGGAGCATGCGCTCGAACTCCGCCGTGAACGCGTCGTCCGCCATGGCCTCGCGCCAGGCGGCCTCCAGCTCGTCGAGCGCGGCCACCAGCGCCTCGGGCATGAACCGACCGCCGAAGGTGCCGTAGTGGCCGGTCGCGTCGGGGAAGGTCGACTGCCCGGTCATCGAGCCGGTCATCGAGCCAGTCATCGGTCCAGTCATCGAGCCAGTCATCGGCCCAGTCATCGCGTGCCCTCCAACCGCGGCGCTCCGGCGGCCACCATGGCCGCGACGGCCGCCTCCGGGTCGTCGCCTCGCACCAGGGCCTCACCGACAAGAACCACCTGAGCACCCAGGTCCGCCAGGGCACGGACGTCGCCCGCATCGCGGATGCCGGACTCGGCAACCGTGACGACGTCGTCGGGGAGACGTGGTGCCACCCGTGCGAAGGCCTCGGGGTCGACCTCGAGGGTGCGCAGGTTTCGGGCGTTCACACCGACCAGTCGAGCGCCGACGGCGAGGGCGGCGTCGACCTCGTCCTCGTCATGAACCTCGACCAGGGGTGTGAGGCCGAGGGCGACGGCCTCCGCATGCAGCCGGAGCAGGTCGTCTGCGTCGAGCCCGGCCACGATCAGCAGCACCAGGTCCGCCCCCGCCGCCCGGGCCTCCCACAGCTGGTACGTCGACACGATGAAGTCCTTGCGCAGCACCGGGATCTCGACGGCCGCGCGGACCGCTCGGAGGTCCGCGATGCTGCCGCCGAACCGGCGCTCCTCGGTGAGCACACTGACCACCGCCGCGCCGCCCGCCTCGTAGCCGGCCGCCAGGCCGGCCGGGTCGGCGATGGCCGCGAGTTCGCCCTTGCTGGGGCTGCGGCGCTTCACCTCGGCGATCACCGAGATGCCAGGGGCGGCGAGGGCGGGCATCGGGTCGCGCGCAGGGGCGACCTCCTCGACCTCTGCCTGCAGGACCGTCAGCGGTGTCGCGGCCTCCCGTCCGGCGAGGTCGACGCGCACGCCGTCGATGATCTCGTCGAGGACGGACATGGTCGGCCTTTCAGCAGTGGCGGTCGGGGTCACGGCCCGCGCTCGGGGGGCGGGTCCAGCCTCTCACGCGGGCCCGAGCGCCCTCACGGGCGTTTCGGTGCATGGCGCTCGACCACGCGGGCCTACGGCGCGAGCCAGCTGCCGGCGGGCAGGTTGCGCACGACCCAGAACACGACGATCGCCAGGAGGGCGAGACCGGCCGTCACCGTCACGAGGGGGCGTGGGAGCGGATGCCGGACGCCGCGCCACCGCTGCCCGAATCCACGCACCCACAGCAGCGCCAGCACCGGGATGCTCGACACGAGGAGCAGGTTGCTCGACGCGGCCGCTCCTACGTCGCCGCGTGTCAGGTCGTTGACCGCCCGCAGCCCACCGCACCCGGGGCAGGCGGTGCCGGTGAGCAGCAGCCAGGGGCAGTAGCCCCAGCTGCCCGCGTCGTGAGGGTCACGCAGGTGCAGCGCGACGCTCGCCGCGAGCAGACCGCCGGCCAGCAGGAGCGGGCCGCGGACCCTGCGGGCCCGGGAAGGGGACTCGGCCGGTGCCGGCGGAGCGGCGAGGGTCATCGCTGACGACCAGGTCGTCGCTCAGCGTTCGGGTGACTGCACGGGCTCGGCGCCGTAGCCCATGCGCGCCATGACCAGCCCGACGATGCCGCCGATGGGACCCAGGATGCAGCCGACCCAGAACATCGTCATCGACTCGACGACGAGGCCGATGCCGGCCACGACGAAGCCCACGAGGATGATCCCCACGGCCGTCCAGGCGGCAGGGGTGTTGCCGTGATGCGCGGTCATGAGTGCCATCTCCCTCGTCGCCGGCTCCGTCGAGCGACATCTTAGTGTCCCGTCACGCGAGTGGCGCGGTGGACCGGGGCCATCACACCGTCGGGTCGCGACCCTCGTCCATCGCCCGCCAGAGGTCGCGATCGGTGGGCTCCGCCGCTTGCGCAGGCCCTGTCGCTTTCGCCGGCGCTGCCGGCCCTGCCGTTCCACCCGAGGCTTGGCGACCGGTCGGTGCGTCGTACCGGGTGCTCATCTCCGGCCACCCGGGCGCGTGTCGGACCGCGACGGCGAAGGCGACCGCCGCAACGAGGGCACCGACCGCGGCCGCCACCGGCCACCCGGTCGTCGACACCGTCGCCCCGGTGGCCGTCCCGAGGACGTCGCGAGCGACGTCGGTGCGCGAGTCGTACGACAGGGCGACCGTCGCGACCACCCCCAGGGCAGCGGCCAGGCCGAGCAGGGCCACCGCACGACGGCCTCTGCGCCGCAGCACCAGCACGCTGCCCCAGGCAGCCAGCGCCACCAGGGACAGCGGCAGTGCGAGTGGGGCGACATCGGTGCCCTGGGCGGCGACGGTGCGGGTGGCCGGTGCGCTCGCGGTGGCGGTGGCCCAGGTCTGGGCGGACGCCACCGCGGCCAGCGCGGTGCCGGCGACCCCAGGACCGACGGTGCGCACGAGCGAGGCGCGCCCGCTCGCGCGGGTCGGGGTCGACGGCTCGCCGGGCGACGAGGTCACGGCGTCGCCTCCGCCGTCGCCAAGAGCAGCCCGTCGTCGAAGCAGGTGCGGGTCCCGGTGTGGCATGCCGGGCCCTCCTGGTCGACCTTCACGAGCACCGTGTCGCCGTCGCAGTCCAGGCGTACCTCGCGGACCCACTGCCGGTTGCCCGACGTCTCGCCCTTGACCCAGTACTGCTGGCGCGACCTGCTCCAGAACGTGGTGCGACCCGAGGTCAGGGTGCGGTGCAGCGCCTCGTCGTCCATCCACCCGACCATCAGCACTTCACCGGTGTCGTGCTGCTGGATCACCGCAGGCACGAGTCCCTGGGTGTCGCGCCGCAGGCGCCGGGCGATCGCGGGGTCGAGACTGCTCACCGCCCGATTATCGCGGCTCGTCCGCGTTCGCCGTCGCGTGCCGGTCCATCTGGGCCATCCACGACGCGTACAGCCGCCCGTACACGCCCCCGTCGCGGACCAGATCCGCGTGCGTGCCCTGCTGCACGACCAGGCCGCGGTCGACGACCAGCACCAGGTCGGCCCGCTGTGCTGTCGTCATGCGGTGCGCGATCGTGACCGCCGTACGACCGCGGGTCAGCCGGTCCAGCGCGGCGTTGATGCGCATCTCCAACGCAGGATCCACGGCGCTCGTCGCCTCGTCGAGCACGAGCAGGTCGGGGTTCGCGAGCTGGGCACGGACCAGCGCCACCAGCTGCCGCTCCCCCGCCGACAACAGTTCGCCCCGCTGGCCCACGCGGGTGTCGAGCCCACGCTCGAGACCCGCGAGCCAGTCTGCGAGGCCGAGCCCGGCGACGGCGTCGCGCAAGGCGTCGTCGTCTGCGTCGAGGCGGCCGTAGCGGAGGTTCGCGCGCAGGGTCGCGTCGAAGAGGAACCCCTCCTGAGGAACCAGCACCACCCGGCGACGGAGGCTGTCGAAGGAGATCTCACGCAGGTCGACGCCGTCGAGGCGGACGGTGCCCTCGCTCGGGTCCATCAACCGGGTGAGCAGCTTGGCGATGGTGGTCTTGCCCGAGCCGGTCTCACCGACGATCGCGACCTTCGTCATCGGCGCCACCGTGAACGACACGGCATGCAGCACCGGGGTCGAGCCGGGGTAGGCGTAGGTGACCTGGTGGAAGTCGACCTCCACCGCACGCTCCGGCAGGGTCGCCCCACCCGGGCCCGGGTCCACCACGTCGGCGGGCGTGTCGAGGATCCCGATGACCCGGCGCCAGCCCGCGAACGCGTTCTGCGCGTCGGTGAGCACCTGGGTGCCCATCTGGACGGGTCCCACGAACAGCGTGACCAGGAACGCGAAGGCCAGCACGGTGCCTGCGGTCAGCTCACCGCCGCCCGTGGCCTGGGTGCCCAGCAGGACTCCGACCACGATGACGCCGGCGTTCGCCAGCCCGGCGGAGACGCCGCCCAGGGAGAACGACAGGGCGGTGAGTCCCTGTGCCCGGATGCTGGCCTCGAGGTGCGCCTGCACGGCTTGGTCGATGCGTTCCTGGGTCCGGGCCTCGACGGAGTAGCTGCGGACGACGGCGGCGCCGACCACGGGCTCGGAGATCGCCGAGAGCAGCGCGCCGATCTGCCGCCGGACGATGGCGTACGCCGCGGACAGCCGACGTTGGAAGTAGCGCAGGCTGAGGAACAGCGGAAGGAAGCAGAGCCAGACGACGAGCGTGAGCTGCCAGCTGTAGAAGAGCATGACCACCGTCGCCACCAGGATCTGGCCGACGCTGACGATGGCGATGACGCCGCCGAAGACGAGGAACTGGGAGACCTGGTCGACGTCCGAGGTGACGCGCGAGACCAGAGCGCCCCGTCGCTCGGTGTTCTGGGTCAGCACGGGGAGGTCGTGCACGTGCCTGAAGGCCTTGGTGCGCAGGGTGGCGAGGCCGGTCTCTGCGGTCCGGAACAGTCGCGCCGTCATGAGGGCTGACGCAGCGCCGGTCAGCAGCACACCGAGCGCGGTCACGCCGACCATCACGGCGACGAAGGCGGTGTCGGGACCGCCCGATGCGTCGAGGCCGTTGTCGACCGCCTGTTGGACCGCGATCGGGACGAGGACGCGGCCGGCGGTGGCCACGAGCGCCAGGAAGGTCGTGAGACCGAGCCCGTGCACGAGCTCGGGCGACAGCTCGATCCCGCGTCGCAGCGTCGCCCGTGCGGACGAGCTCTCACCGCTCAGCACGCCGGTGCCGACTCCCGTGCCGGCTGCTCGCGTCGTGGCCCCAGGACTGCTCATCGGTCCGCCTCCGGATCGTGACCGGCCACGTCGTGCTCTGCCGTGCCCCGCTCGTAGGCGTCGACGAGGTCGGCATAGGCGTGGTTGCGCGCCACCAGCTCGGCATGAGGTCCCTGGTCGACCACCCGGCCGTCCGCGAGGAACACGACCTCGTCGGCAAGAGAGATCGTGGCCTTGCGGTAGGCGATGACGAGCACGGTGGCGTCCGCCGACGTCCCCTGGAGGGCGCGGAGGATGCGTGCCTCGACCTCCGGGTCGACGGCACTGGTCGCGTCGTCGAGGACCATCAGCCGGGGCCGGCGTACGAGCGCCCGGGCGAGGCTGAGCCGCTGTCGCTGACCGCCGGACAAGGTCGCGCCGCGCTCCCCCAGCCGGGTGTCGAGACCGTCCGGCAGGGCGGCCACGAACCCGTCCGCCTGGGCCGTGCGCAGGGCCGCCCACACCTCGTCGTCGGTGACCGGTACCCCGAGCGTCACGTTGCCCCGCACGGTGTCGTCGAAGAGGAAGGCGTGCTGCGGCACCAGCGCCGCCAGGTCGGCCACCGCGCCCTGTCGGAGCTCGCGCAGGTCGAGACCGTCGACCGTGACGCGGCCCGAGTCGGGGTCGACCAGCCGGAACATCAACGTGGCAAGGGTGCTCTTGCCGGCCGCGGTGGCGCCGACCACCGCGACGGTCCGGCCGGGCTCGACGGTGAAGGACACCTCGTCCAGCACCGGCCAGCCCCCGTCGTACCCGAACCGGAGCCGGTCGACGACGACCCGCGCACCCCCAGGGGCCCGCGGCACCGACAGGTCGCCGTAGGCCATCTCCCCCGTCTCACCGAGCACCGAGCGGACGCGGTCGAACCCGACCACGCTGCGCGGGAACTCCCCGAGCAGCCAGCCGAGCGACCGGATCGGGAAGGCCACGACCATGAGGAGGAACGCGATGTTGACCACGTCGCCGGCCTCCGACGAGCCGTTCGCCACGCGGTATACCCCGACGAGCAGGACCGCCAGCACGCCCAGGGAGGGCAGCGCCTCGAGCACCGGGTCGAAGACCGCCCGGATCATGCCTGCCCTGATGCTGGTGTCCCGCAGCAGTCGTGCCTTTGCCCAGAACCGCTCGGTCTCCTCGGCCTCCCGGCCGAGCGACTTGACCACGAGAGCTCCGTCGAAGGACTCGTGCGCGACCTCGCTGAGCTCTCCGCGCAGCGCCTGGACGCGTGTCATGAGCGGGGACTGGAACCGTTGGAAGACAAGGTTGCTCACGATGACGAGCGGGAACACGAGAAGCCCGATGAGGGCCAGGACGACGTCCGTGAGCAGCATCTGGACAACGGCGATCACCATCATCGCGACGGTGCCGACCGCCATCGGGAGCGGTGCGATCGGCGCCCACGCGGCCTCGACGTCGGAGTTGGCGTTCGACAGCAGCTGGCCGGTCGGGTGCTGCTGGTGCCAGGCGAGCGGCAGGCGGAGGTACTGGCGCGTGACGCGGCGGCGGTCTTTGGCCTGCATGCGGTACTGCATGACGCCGGCGCCCCAGCGGCGGGCGATGATGCTGACACCACGGACGACGGCGACCCCCACGAACAGCGCGACGACTGTGACCAGGCCCGCCGTCGTGACGACGCCGGTCTCGAAGGCCGGCAGCACGACGTGGTCCGTCGACCACCCGAGCACCCAGGCGTCCGCCACGGTGAGCGCGCCGAACAGCACCGCCCCGATCGTGGACACCAGGAAGACCCAGGGCTCGCTCCGGATCGCGACCGCCAACACCGAGAACCCCGCGCGCAACGTGCTCGACCGCCGGGTCCCGAGTGGACGGGCGGTGGTCACGGCACGTCCCCTCTCCGCTCCGCCGGTCGCGACCCCCTCCGGTCGCGGCTGATCGCGCGCCCAGCCTACGGGTCGAGGGGGCACCTCGCGGCTCGCGCCGACTGCGTCCGTAGGATCCTCAGGTGACCACGATCGCCGCCCATGAGCGCATGCTGCTCTGCGCCCTCGCGCAGCAGCTCGGCCCGGACGAGCCCACGTTGTGCGGGGGCTGGACCGTGCGCGACCTGGTGGCCCACCTGCTGGTGCGGGAGAACGGCCCTGCCTCACTCGGCATCGTCGTCCCGCTGCTCGAGGGGTTCACCGAGAAGGCGATGCGGCGCGAGGCGCGCAAGGACTTCCACCAGATGGTGACCACGCTGCGGCACGGGCCGCCGAGGTGGTCACCGATGCGGCTCCCTAAGGTCGGGCCGATGCTCAACACCATGGAGTTCTTCGTGCACCACGAGGACGTACGCCGGGCGCAGCCCGCGTGGGAGCCCCGGTTGCTGCCTCCCCACGTGGAGGAGGTCATCTGGCGCGGAGCAACGGTCGCCGGACGAGGCTTCACGCGGTCCGTGCCGGTGGGCGTGACACTGCAGCGCTCCGACACTGGCGAGCAGGCGACCTTGTCCTCCGGTGACCTGGAGGTGGTGGTCCGCGGCCTCCCGGCGGAGGTGACGATGTTCGTCTACGGGCGGCAGGAGCACGCCCGGGTCACGCTCGACGGCGCTCCTGACGCAGTCGCGACCCTGCAGGGCACCAACCTCGGGATCTGAGGCCGGTCTCACCGGCTTCGGTCGGGCCCCCTGGTCTCAGCGGACCGGGTGCCCCGCGTCCGCGAGGGTCCGCTTCACGTCCCCGATCCGCAACGTGCCGAAGTGGAACACGGTGGCGGCGAGCACCGCGTCGGCTCCGGCCGCCACGGCGGGTGGGAAGTGCTCCAGCGAGCCGGCGCCACCGCTCGCGATGACGGGGATGGTCACCTCGGCACGGACCAGCTCGATGAGCTCGAGGTCGAAGCCGTCCTGCGTCCCGTCCGCGTCCATGGCGTTGAGCAGGATCTCGCCGGCCCCGAGCTCGGTGGCCCGGCGGGCCCAGGCGATCGCGTCGAGGCCCGCACTGGTCCTGCCGCCGTGGGTGGTGACCTCGAAGCCGCTGTCGGTGCCCGGGGCCCTCCGGGCGTCGACCGAGAGCACCAGGACCTGGTTGCCGAACCGGTCCGCGATCTCTGCGACGAGCTCGGGGCGGCGGATGGCCGCGGTGTTCACCGCCACCTTGTCGGCGCCGGCCCGCAGCAGCCGGTCGACGTCCTCGGCCGATCCGACGCCGCCACCCACGGTCAGCGGGATGAACACCTGCTCGGCGGTGCGCGAGACGATCTCCAAGGTCGTGACCCGGCCCTCGTGTGACGCGGAGATGTCCAGGAACGTCAGCTCGTCGGCTCCCTCAGCGTCGTACACCTGGGCGAGCTCGACCGGGTCGCCCGCGTCCCTGAGCTCCCGGAAGTTGACGCCCTTGACCACTCGGCCGCCGTCGACGTCGAGGCACGGGATCACCCGGACGGCGAGGCTCACGAGCCGGGTCCGGGTCGGGTGAGCGTCAGAGCCTCTTCAAGAGTGAAGCGGCCCTCGTACAGCGCCGTGCCGATGATCGCGCCCTCGACCCCGAGACCGATCAGTCCCTGCAGCGCTTCGAGGTCGGCGAGCTCGGTGATGCCGCCCGATGCCACGACCGGGCGGTCCGTCGCGGCGCACACGTCGCGGAGCAGGTCGAGGTTCGGGCCCTGCAGCATGCCGTCCTTGTTCACGTCGGTGACCACGTAGCGGGCGCAGCCCTCCCCGTCGAGTCGTTCGAGCACGTCGTAGAGGTCACCGCCGTCCCGGGTCCACCCGCGCGCCGCGAGGGTGCGGCCACGGACGTCGAGGCCCACCGCGACCCGGTCGCCGTGCTCGCCGATGGCCCGGGCACACCACTCGGGCTGCTCGAGGGCGGCAGTGCCGATGTTCACCCGCCGGCAGCCCGCCGCCATCGCGGCCTGCAGAGAGGCGTCGTCACGGATCCCGCCGCTCATCTCGACGTCGATGTCGAGACGACCGACGATGTCGGCCAGCAGCGCGCGGTTCTCCCCGCGTCCGAACGCAGCATCCAGGTCGACGAGATGGATCCACTCCGCGCCTCGGCGCTGCCAGTTCAGCGCTGCGTCGAGGGGGTCCCCGAAGGCCTTCTCTGAGCCGGCAACGCCTTGGACGAGCTGGACGGCGCGTCCGTCCTGGACGTCGACAGCCGGGAGGAGCTCGAGGTAGGCGGGCACGGCCGCCACCCTAGATCGGCCGCTGTCGGCACCTGGCGACGGCTCACGCGTCGGACCCGGCCGGCCCCCAACAGCGCCAGGGCGATGACGGCCGCTCCCATGACGACGATGGACGGTCCGGCACCGAGCGCGTGTCCCAGCGGACCCGCGAGAGCGGACCCCACCGCGATCGCCCCCACGTTGAGCTGGTCGTAGACCCCGAAGACCCGACCCTCGGCGCCGGGATCGGTGCCGCGCTGGAGGAGGGTGACCGCCGCGACCTCGGCGACGAGGCCGGCTGCGCCGACGAGGGCGACAGCAGCGACGAGCGTTGCCGCCGGTGCATCCATGCCGAGCAGCCCGAGCGCTACCACGCCCGCCCCGGAGACGAGAAGGCCGCCGACGAGGACGACTTCGGTGCTGCGCCGCCGGGTGAGCGGACCCACCGCGAACGTCGCCAGCAGGGCCCCCACAGCGAGCGCGGTCTGCAGCGCGCCGAGCGCGGTGTTCCCGCCCGGCTCGACCGCGAGCAGGACCAGCACCGCCACGACGTATCCGTAGACCAGGTTGTCGAGCATCGCCAGCAGCATGGGCCGGCGTACCTGGGGCCGACGGGCGACCAGGGCCAGTCCTGCCACGAGCTCCTCGCGCAGGTTCCCCGTCGGCCTCTCCGCGGGGCGCGCGAGCCGGACGGGCAGGGCGACCACGGCGGCGGCGAGGAGCGGGACTGCGGCGGTCCCGGCGATCACCGACATGTCCAGCCCGCTCAGCAGGAGCAGCCCGAAGAGGCCCGGCCCGGCGATCCAGCTCGCGTTCTCGACGCACGTGACCAGCGCGTTCGCCGGCTCGAGCTCGTCGTCGGCCACGCACCCGGGCGTCGCGGCGGCCAGGGCCGGGTACGACGGCGTCGCTGCCACCGCGGCCACGGCGGCCAGTGCCACGATCACCGGCGCGGACACGTCCACCGCGATGGCCGCGCAGACTGCGGCGGCCAGGCCGGCCCTGGCGGCAGCCGACCAGCCGAGCACGCTGCTGCGCGAGACCCGGTCCGCCAGCACCCCTGCCAGGGGGGAGAACAACGCGTAGGGCGCGAACCCGAGGGCGACGGCCACCGACGCCCAGACCGGAGAGGCGGACTGGGCGACGTGCGCACCGACAGCGAGGGTCAGGACGAGCTGGCCCAGCGTGGCCAGACCGTGCGCGACGGTGAGGCGACGGAACGCCGGTCGTGCCAGCACGGTGCGGAACCCCACCCGGCGCGCGGGCGGACCCGTGTTCGGTTCGGTCGGGGGGTGCTCCGTCGCGGGCTGCGCGGTCATGGGCGAGGCCGTCATCGGCACTGCTCGTGCAGGGGCGGGAAGCCGTTGAACCCGACCGAGGAGTAGGTGGTGGTGTAGGCGCCGGTCCCGTGCAGCCGCAGCCGGTCGCCCGGTCGGAGCGTGCTCGGGAGGAGCGGCCGGTGGTGCTGGTAGAGGACGTCGACGCTGTCACAGGTGGGACCTGCGAGCACCGTCTCCTCGACGGGGCCGGCGAGATCCTCGCCGCCGC
>Ga0190271_10002909_pt1 | contig 10586 bp, 7 predicted proteins | sample Popmic356T_FD_133747 | JGI IMG/M metagenome (GOLD analysis project Ga0190271, IMG submission 133747) | Populus adjacent soil microbial communities from riparian zone of Weber River, Utah, USA - 356 T | ecosystem: Environmental > Terrestrial > Soil > Riparian zone | place: USA: Utah | collected... | reverse complement strand
GACCAGTCCTGATCGCCTACGACGGCTCTGAGAACTCGGCCACAGCGATCGCGGTGGCCGGCCGGCTGCTCACCGAACCGCGGGCGTTCGTATGTCACGTCTCCAGTCGTCCAGGGGACGCTGCCGATGCGCTTGCCGCGAAGGGAGTTCGCCTCGCCCGCGCGGCCGGCTTCGAGGCGGAGCCGCTGCCCGTGCGCGTACGCCGCAAGACGTGGCGTACGCTGCTCGAGGCGGCTGACCGATGCAGCGCACCGCTCATCGTCGTCGGCGCGCAGGGCATGTTGGGATCCGGGCACGCGCTGCTCGACAGCGTCTCGATGGCGCTGGTGCACCACTCCCCCACACCCGTCCTCGTCGTCCCCGCCACGGTCAGCGAAGAGGCGACCGACGGGCCGGTCCTCCTCTGCTATGACGGCTCCGCACCTGCTGAGCGTGCGGTCGGCGTCGCCCGCGAGCTGTTCGGCCCGCGCAGCGCGATGGTGCTCCACTTCTGGGAGTCCTGGGTGGCCCAGGCCCCCGCGCTGGCCGGCGTCAGCAGCAGCGTGCGTGACATGGCGGCCGAGCTCGACGAGATCGGCGACGAGCAGTCGGCCGAGATCACCGAGCAGGGCGTCGAGCTGGCGAAGGGCGTTGGCTTCGACGCCGTCGGCCTCTCCCAATGCGCCACGGGACCTGGCTGGAGGGCGGTCCTCGACGCTGCCGACGAGAGCTCGAGCGCCGCGATCGTGATCGGGTCGCGCGGTCTCAGCGGGATCTCGTGCGCGCTCGGAAGTGTGTCGAACGCGGTGGTGCACCACAGCCGGCGGCCGGTGCTGGTCGTTCCGGCCGAAGAGGAACGATGAGCCGCGTACTGGTCGCATACGCATCGAAGCACGGCGCCACGGCGGAGATCGCCGAGGCGATCGCCGACCAGCTCCGTGAAGCCGGGCACGCCACCGACTGCATGCCCACCGAGCCGGCGAACGTCGTAAGGCGGGCTGAGCGGCTCGGCGCTCGCGACCACGTGGTGTTCAACGGGAGGCTCCCTGTCGAGCCCGGCAATTTCATCGAGCGCAAGATGGTCGAAGCCTGCCCTCCCGAACACCGCGACCTACGCGACTGGGACGCCATCCGCCGCTGGGCCACGGCGATAGCGGCCGAGCTGGCCAAGCAACCGGTCGCTGATCGAGGCCGATAGCGGTGGAGGTACGTCACGTCATGCGCCCCGGCGTCGTGGCCGTGCCCGAGGACGCCTCGGTGCTCGAGGCCAGGCGCGCCATGCAGTCGCATGGTGTGCACGCCGTACTCGTCGTCCAGCGCGCTCACGGACGGCCCCTCGGGCTCGTCACGTCTCGGGGCCTGCTCGCCTGGATCGACCGAGACGAGGCAGCTGGATACGCCCGCGAGGCGATCAGCCAGGCTCCCGTATGGATCAAGCCGACCGCCTCCGTGCACGAAGCGGCCGAGGCCCTTCTCGAGCCGGGCATCACCCACGTGCTCGTGCGCCGGCGCGACGAGGAGATGCCCGAGGGGATCGTGACCGCGAAGGACCTGCTGCCGCGTTGACGCGAACGCGCCCTGGCGTCATGGATTCGTCACCGCCACACGGCCACGGCGCCGCGACTCCGACGGGTCCGCTCGGCGCCGACGACCTGCGGCGGATTCACGCGTACTGGCGTGCTGCCAACTACCTGTCGGTGGGACAGATCTACCTGCTCGACAACCCGCTGCTGCGCGAGCCGCTGCGGCCCGAGCACGTCAAGCCGCGGCTGCTCGGCCACTTCGGCACCACGCCGGGGCTCAACCTCGTCTACGCGCACATGAACCGGGCCATCAAGGCGCGTGACCTGAGCGCCCTGTTCGTCACCGGCCCGGGCCACGGCGGTCCTGGCCTGGTGGCCAACACCTATCTCGAGGGCACCTACAGCGAGATCTATCCGGACATCGGGCAGAACGAGCGCGGCATGCGCCGGCTGTTCCGGCAGTTCTCCTTCCCGGGAGGCGTGCCGAGCCACGTGGCACCGGAGACGCCGGGCTCGATCCACGAGGGCGGTGAGCTCGGCTACGCCCTGGTGCACGCGTACGGTGCCGCGTTCGACAACCCGGACCTGCTGGTCTGCTGCGTCGTCGGCGACGGGGAGGCGGAGACCGGCCCGCTCGCCACCAGCTGGCACTCCAACAAGTTCTTGAACCCCGCCCGCGACGGGACGGTTCTGCCGATCCTCCACCTGAACGGCTACAAGATCGCCAACCCGACCGTGCTGGCGCGGATCCCGTGGGAGGAGCTTCGCTCGCTGCTGGAGGGATACGGGCACCGCCCACTGCTCGTGGAGGGCGACGACCCCGAGCTGGTGCACCAGCGGATGGCCGGCGCGCTCGACGAGGCGCTTGACGAGATCGCCCGCATCAAGGACGCGGCACGTGACGGAGACACGGCCCGGCCGCGCTGGCCGATGATCGTGCTGCGCACGCCGAAGGGCTGGACCGGCCCCAAGGAGGTGGATGGCCGGCCCTCCGAGGGCACCGCCCGCGCGCACCAGGTCCCGCTCACCGCGGTTCGGGAGCGGCCCGACCGGCTCGCGGCGCTCGAGGAGTGGCTGCGCAGCTACCGGCCCGAGGAGCTCTTCGACGAGCAGGGAGGTCCCATTCCCGAGCTGGCGGAGCTGGCGCCTCTCGGTGAGCGCCGCATGGGCGCCAACCCGCACGCCAACGGCGGCAAGCTGCTGCACGACCTTCGGCTGCCCGACTACCGCGACTACGCCGTCGAGGTCCAATCGCCCGGCGTCACGCAGAGCGAGCCGACGCGGGTGCTCGGCACCTACCTGCGCGACGTCATTCGCGACAACACAGACCGGTTCCGCGTGTTCGGCCCCGACGAGACCGCCTCCAACCGGCTAGGCGCTGTGTTCGAGGCGACCGACCGGGCCTGGGTCGCCGAGACCATTGCCGGCGACGACCACCTCGCGCCGGACGGCCGCGTCATGGAGGTGCTCTCCGAGCACATGTGCCAAGGCTGGCTCGAGGGCTACCTGCTCACCGGCCGGCATGGCCTGTTCAACTGCTACGAGGCCTTCATCCACATCGTCGACTCGATGTTCAACCAGCACGCCAAGTGGCTGAAGGTGACGCGCGACATCCCCTGGCGGCGCCCGCTGCCGTCGCTCAACTACCTGCTCAGCTCGCACGTCTGGCGCCAGGACCACAACGGCTTCTCGCACCAGGATCCCGGCTTCATCGACCACGTCATGAACAAGAAGGCGGAGATCACTCGCGTCTATCTGCCCCCTGACGCGAACACGCTGCTGTCGGTGACCGACCACTGCCTGCGCAGCCGTCACTACGTCAACGTGATCGTCGCAGGCAAGCAGCCCGCGCTCGACTACCTGACGATGGACGAGGCGACCGCCCACTGCACGCGCGGGCTCGGCATCTGGGACTGGGCCTCCAACGACGACGGCGACGAGCCCGACGCGGTGATGGCCTGCGCGGGCGACATCCCCACGCTCGAGACGCTCGCCGCGGTGGCGCTGCTGCGCGAGCACCTGCCCGACCTGCGCGTCCGGCTCGTGAACGTCGTCGACCTGATGCGGCTCCAGCCCGACACCGAGCACCCGCACGGTCTCCCGGACGCCCAGTTCGATGCGCTCTTCACCGAGAGCCGGCCGGTCATCTTCGCCTACCACGGCTACCCCTGGCTGATCCACCGGCTCACCTACCGGCGCACCAACCATCGCAACCTCCACGTGCGCGGCTACAAGGAAGAGGGCACGACCACCACCCCGTTCGACATGGTCATGCTCAACGACATGGACCGCTACCACCTGGTCATGGACGTGATCGACCGGGTGCCCGGCCTCGGCAGCCGGCAGGCACACCTGCGCCAGGCGATGGTCGACGCCCGCCTGCGCGCGCGGCGCTACACGCGCGACCACGGCGAGGACATTCCGGAAGTCACCGACTGGACCTGGCCGGCGGGCACTCCACCCGGTGCCTGAGCGCCGGCGCCCCGGCTCGCGGAGAACTACTGGGAGAAATCCGCTTGGATCGCGGATGCAGGAAATGCCGTGCGAGGCGAGGCTCCGAGACATGCACGCATACCCTCTGACCATTCGGAGCGCGGCGCTCGCGGTGGCGGTCGCCGGCACCGTTGCCCTGGCGCTGGGCGCCGACGCGGCCCGAGCGGCCTCCCCCGGGAAGAACGGACGGATCGCGTTCACCGTGGAGAGGTGGCGCCTGCCGGAACCGTGCCCGCAAGGCGTTCCGCATGGCTGTGACCCTGAGCCCTACTCGTCGGCCATCGAGACCGTCCAACCCAGCGGCAGCGATCGGCGCGTGCTGCACGAGTTCGGAGCGGAGCAGTCGCCGTCCGAGCCGGCCTGGTCGCCGAACGGCAAGCTGCTGGCCTTTCAGCAGCTAGGCCGGCTGGCCATCATCAGGCACGACGGCACACGGCTCCGGCGCCTGCTGCCGCAACTCACGCATCGCGACGAGCAGCCCGCCTGGTCACCCGACGGACACCGGCTGGCGTTCACCGGGCAGCGCTGCCTCAGCTGCGCCGGGTGGCTCTACACGGTGCGCGCTGACGGGACGTCGCTACGCCGGGTCGCCAGCACTGCCGCTTTCGGGCCCGCTTGGTCGGCGACCGGCAGGATCGCCTTCGTCAACGACAACGACCGGCCCGACACAGTCGTCGGCATCGAGGACGGCCTCTACACGATCAGACCCGATGGATCCGGGCTGCGGCGGCTGTTCCGCGGCCGCTGGGCGCCCGATTGGTCGCCCGACGGCAACCGGCTCGCCTTCGGCACCGGCAACGGTGTCTTCACGATCGGGGCAGATGGCCGTGGGCTGCGGCGAGTGATGAAGCAGAGGACCGGCTTTCACCCCACCGCCCCCGTGTGGTCTCCCGACGGCAGGTTCCTCGCCTTCGTCGTGAACGGCGACGACATCTACGTCGTGCGGCCGAACGGACGCGGCCTGCGGCGAGTCGTCGATGCCGGCGAGGACCTGGACCACCCCGAACGTCCGTGGGACGAGCTGAAGACGCTCACGTGGCAGCCGCTCGATGGCGCGGCAGGCAGGGCCGCGCAGGACCCGACCTGGACCGTGATCCGCCCGAACGTCACGTGGGACAACCACTGGAGGGTCGAGCCCGGGCCGCGGGCACTCTGGTCGGTGCTGGACGATCCGCTCTACATCGAGGAGACGCCGCTCCTGACAGGGGATCGGGCGATCGCCATCCACCCGAAGCAGCGCTTCGCGGTGGGCTTCTCCGACACGGCCGGCGACACCGAGCGCTTCGCCGGAGGGCAGGCGTGGATCTACATCGGCATCAGGAAGCGAACACGGATCGACGTCGCCCTGCGCACGCGGCGTGAGGGACATGTGACCATCGTGTCCTCGGAGCGGGGATTGACGCCGCCTATAACGCTCGCGCCCGAGGACCCGCCAGTCGGGAAGCACGGGTTCCGCGGCTGGCTACCGCTCACCGTTCCTCGCTTGACGCGCGAGGAGGCGGACCGCCTCTCCCTCGCGGTGCGCATCTCGCCGGCGTCGCCACAGCGTTCGCTCAGCCGGGTGTATGCCGCCTTCGCGGAGCTCTATCCCGACGGGGTCTCCCGGTAGCGCGCCAAGCGTGGGTTGGCGCCGTAGCGGGAGCGCGGGACAGCGCCGCCGCTCACTCTGGACAGCTGTTCCATGTCGAGGGGCGGACCAGCGAGCCCCGTAGCGCCAGCGTGACCACGAGGGTGAAGCCCCCGCACAGCACGCCGATCATGTCGACCAGGATGAGGGGCAGGCTCCCGATGCTCATGCCGTAGAGCAGCCAGATGGCATAACCGCCGGCGTAGCTGGCGAAGAAGCGCGCGGAGACGTCGCATGACCTCTTGCGGCGGAGGATCTGTCGGGCTTGCAGGAGCGCCGCGGCCGCGGCGCCGACGCCGTAGATGGTCGCCGCCGTTCCCATCAGGTCGCGGTCGATTTCGAGCATGGGTGGGACCGTACGGAGCGGGGATGGAGGCCGCTTGAAGACAGCGTGGAGATCGTCTCGAGGCAGAGGGCCGGATCAAGCTGTGCGAGGATTGCGTGGCTCGTAGTGGCCCAAGAGGGGAGTCCAGCTATGGCAGCCCGCACCACGGGGCAGGGGCTCGGCGATTCCTTCGCTGGCGCATGATCCATGCCTTCGGGGACTGCGAGCTCGATACCGAGCGGTTCGAGCTCCGGCGCAACGGTGAGCGGCACCACGTCGAGCCGCAGGTGTTCGATGTGCTCGTCTACCTGATCGAACACCGCGATCGTGTGGTTGCACGCGAGGAGCTGCTCGCTCAGGTTTGGGGCCACTCCTACGTCTCGGAGGCGACGCTCAGCAGCCGATTGATGGCTGCCCGCAAAGCGATCGGGGACAGCGGTAGCGCCCAGGCGCTGATCCGGACGGTCAGGGGCCGGGGTTACCGGTTCGTCGGCGAAGTCAAGCGGGACGGCACGCTGCCTGCGGTGCAGCCGCCCCCGGCGCGCGCGATGGTCGGACGGGACCGGGAACTCGGTACCGTCCAAGAGGCGCTCCAGGTGGCACTCGCGGGGGAGCGGCGGACGGTCTTCGTGACGGGAGAGGCGGGCGTGGGCAAGACCACCCTGGTCGAAGCCCTCCTGGCCCAGGCTCGCGACGACGCGGCGCTGCTCACGGCGCGCGGTTTCTGCCTCGAGCACAGGGGCACGGGCGAGCCCTACATGCCCGTGCTCGAGGCGCTCGCGCGCCTCTGCGGCGAGCGTGCCGGGGCGCCGTTGCTCGAGGCGCTTCGCACCCGAGCGCCCACCTGGCTGTTACAGCTGCCCTGGCTCCTTTCCAAAGACGAGCTGCAAGACCTGCAGCGGGCGGCCTTCGGCGCCTCGCCCGAGCGCATGCTCCGGGAGCTCGCAGAGGCCCTCGAAGTCCTGACTTCCGGGACGCCGCTGGTGCTCGTGCTCGAGGACCTCCACTGGAGCGATGACTCCACGCTCAATCTGGTCTCACGGCTGGCACGTCGCGAGGAGCCCGCCCGGCTTCTGCTCCTGTGCACCTACCGCCCGGGCGAGGGAACCGTCGCCGGGCTCCAGCGCGAGCTGCGCGTCCGAGGCCGGTGCCTGGAGCTCGCCGTGCCCTTCCTCCCGGAGGAGGCGGTACGGCTGCAACTCGAGACGCGGCTGCCAGGCGGCGCGCTTCCGTCGGCTCTGGCCGGCCTCGTCCACCGCAGGACCGACGGCAACCCGCTGTTCGTGGAGTGCCTGCTCGATTCCTGGCTGCACCGCGGCGCGCTCGAGCAGACGGAGGAGGGCTGGGAGCTCCGCGAGGAGCCGAGCCGGCTCGCGGAGAGCATTCCCGAGAGCTTGCGTGACCTGATCGACCAGGACGTCTCGCGGCTAGGAGCCGATGACCTCGGAGCCTTGGAGGCGGCGAGCGTGGTCGGGACCGCCTTTGTCGCGGCGGCGGTGCCGGCTCCCGACATCGAGGCTCGCTGCAGCCGTCTCGCCCGGGAGGGCCGACTCGTCCGGGTGTTGGCGGACGTGGAGTGGGCCGGCGAGGTCTCGACCCGGTTCGCCTTCATCCACGATCTGCACCGGGAGCTGCTGTATGAACGCATTCCCGCAGGCCGGCAGGCGGAGCTCCACCGCAAAGTCGCCGACCGCCTCAAGGAGGCCTATCGGCACGAGGCAGCCGAACAGGCGGCCGAGATCGCGCTGCACTGCGTGCGGGGTCGCGATGCCTCCGGTGCGCTGGAGTACCTGCGGCTGGCCGCGGAGCAGGCGCTCCGGCGCAGCGGGCACCGTGAGGCGGTCCTCCATCTCGAGGAGGCGCTCGAGCAGCTGAAAAGCGCCCGGGAGGTGGACGAGCCAGAGCGGATCGAGCTTTCGCTGCAGGCGGCACTCGGCCCGGCGCTGCTGCTGACGCAAGGTTTCTCCTCGCCTCGGGCCGAGCTGGCGCTCCGACGTGCGCTCGAGCTCGCGGAGAGGCTTGGTGACGCGCGGCGCCTGGCCAGGTCCCTCTACGCCCTGGCCACATTGATGGAGTACCGCGGCGACTACACCGCGTCGGAGGAGCTCTTGGCGCGCAGCCTCGCCCTCGAGCCTCCGCGACGCGACCCCGCGGCCGACCTGGAGGCACACGAGCTGATGGCCTGCTCGCTGTTTCACCAAGGCCATTTCAGCCGGGCCATCGAGCAGGCGAAGCGGGGCCTGGCGCTATACCAGCCGAACCACCTTCATGAAGGTCCGGCGGCATTCGGTGAGGACCCCGCCGTCTCCTGCCACGACTGGGCCGGGTTGGCGCTCGGCTGCCTCGGTCTCTTTGACGAGGCCGAGGCGCGTATCCACGCCGCGGTCGAGATGGCCGAATCCCCTGGGCGCATCTACGGCCTTGCCAACGCTCTCACCCATGCGGCGCGCCTGCACCAGCTCCGAGGCGAGCCGGAGGCCGTCGAGCGCGGGGCACGGCAGGCCCTGGCGCTCGCCGCGGAGCAGGGTTTCGCCTACCAGACCGTGGTAGCCAGGATGCTCCTGGGCTGGGCGCTCGCCGTCCGTGGAGAGGAGCAGGGATTGGAGCTTCTCCGCGACGGCCTCGAAGGCCACCGCGCGATTGGCGCGGAGATGGACCGTCCGTACTTCCTGGCCTTGCTCGCGGAGGCCTCGATCGCCGCAGGGGAGCTGGAGGTCGCCCGCTCCGCGCTGACCGAAGGGTTGGACTCCACCGGCAATGGACGGCAGTTCTTCTACGAGCCGGAGCTCCACCGGCTGCGAGGCGAGCTGGAGCTGCGGTGCGGGGAGGGCCTGGAAGGCGCCGAGCGGCACTTCCAGGCGGGGCTCGAGGCATCGCGCCGGCAGGGGGCACGCTCGCTCGAACTACGCGCGGCTCTCAGCCTGGCACGGGCGCTACAGGCCGCAGGGCGCGCCGCGAAGGCGGCGGAAGCGCTGGCTCCGGTAGGCGACTGGGTCCTCGCCAAGGACGGCAGTGCCGACCTGCGCGCGGCCCGGGGCCTTCTCCAAGAGCTCTCCACGTAAACGCCAAGCGCCCTCCATACCCGCTCCGTAGCTTCGGCGTCGGTCGCTGGATCAAGGCAATCGACGAAAGGACGGTGATCCAAGTGGAGACCAAGACCGAGCAGGAATTGAACGGCGTCGACGTCAGTCGCCTCTACGAGACGATCGAGGCCGTGCAGGGCAACCCGGCGCTGGCCCCGTTCGAGTTCCGCGCCGCGAATCGCTGGGTGAGCGGAGGTCACAACCGCTCCACCATCGAGGGCTTCTACGGCGCCGGGCGGGAGGACGATTCCCGCGCCGAGCCGTTCGTCCTCGACGCGGACGAGCCCGACGTGCTCCTCGGGGCTGACAACGGCGCCAACCCGGTGGAGCACGTGCTGCACGCCCTCGCCAGCTGCCTCACGACCTCGCTGGTCTACCACGCCGCGGCGCGCGGCATCGAAGTCGAGGAGGTCGAGTCGAAGCTCGAGGGCGACCTCGACCTGCGCGGCTTCCTCGGAATCTCCGACGAGGTCCGCAACGGTTACAAGCGCATCCGCGTCTCGTACCGGATCAAGGGAGTCGACGAGGAGACCGCCGAGGAGCTGGTGCGCATCGCGCAGGCGCGCTCGCCGGTGTTCGACATCGTCACCAACGGAGTCCCCGTCCAGGTGGACGTGGATCGGAGCTGAGGGTCGCGGGCCAAGGGTCGATCGTTGCACTTGCCGCAGCGATCGACCCCTAACCCTGTGTGGGCGAGCGCCGCGCTAGAACCTCCATCGCGGTCCTGACATCTCGCGAACGAGGATCTGGCCGGACCAGTGCCGTCGTTCAGGGGCGGCGCTCGCCGGCTGTTGTGTGATGGTCGACATTCGGAACTCCTCGCGAAGACGCTCCTCCATCCAAGGACGCGAGACATCGGCAACAAGCCGCAACGCGACTGCGCGGAAGTACGGAACCGGCGGCAGACGGGGACCAACGGCTATTCGTACGCGAGCGCTTCGATGACCTTCAGCCGGGCGGCACGCCGCGCCGGGAGGATGGCCGCGATCACGCCGAGCACGATCGCGGCGATCGCCACAGCGAGCACGATCGGCCCCGGGAAGTGGAAGGTCATTCCCGGCATCACCTCGTCTATCCCGCGGAGCCAGACGAAGCCGATCAAGGTGCCGGCGGCCACGCCGACGACCGACCCGGCGATCGTGATCATCAGGCTTTCGTCGAGCATCGTCGAGCGAACCTGCCAGCGCGAGGCGCCGAGCGCGCGCAGCACCCCGATCTCGCGCGTACGTTCGATCACCGACATGGCCAGGGTGTTGATCACCCCTAGGAGGCTCACGATGATCGCGATGATCACGATCGCGTTGAACATGTTGAAGGTGCGGTTGATCTCATCGCTGACCTCCTGTTTGGCCTCGGCGGCGGACTGCATCTCGAGGTTCGGATAGCTGCGGTCGAGCAGCGCGGCGATCTTCGTCTCGAGCGGCGGCCGCACATCGGCGCTGCGGGCCTCGACGGCGAGCTCGGCGGGCTGAGAGTCGCCGTACACCTCTCGCATGGTCTCGAGCGAGAGCCGCATCTCCATGCCGGCCATCGGTCCGATCGCGTCGATGATGCCG